>Ga0210401_10007407_pt1 | contig 11010 bp, 11 predicted proteins | sample IncBWH32MmetaG_FD_150866 | JGI IMG/M metagenome (GOLD analysis project Ga0210401, IMG submission 150866) | Forest soil microbial communities from Barre Woods Harvard Forest LTER site, Petersham, Massachusetts, United States - Inc-BW-H-32-M | ecosystem: Environmental > Terrestrial > Soil >... | reverse complement strand
GGTCGACGAGTCCGCTCGCGCATTGGCAGGCCGAAGGATCGGTGTCGGGGGCAAAAGATGCAACCGCAGCGCAAAAAGTGGCCTACAATGGACCGCTGAGTATCGATTTTTGATACCCGACGCGCCCATCCGAAGCCTCCATGTCCCAGGCCTCCGCTCTGGTCGACGCACTGAAGAGTGCGCTGCGGCGGCACGGCCAGACGTATTTCGACGTCGCTCGCAGGCTGGGACTGTCGGAGTCGTCCGTGAAGCGCATGTTTGCCCGCAAGAAGCTGAGCCTGGGGCGGCTGGAACAGGTGTGCGGATTGATGGGGCTGGAAATCGCCGACCTGTTCGAGCTCGCGCACCAGGCCGAAAAGCGCATTACCGAGCTCAGCGAAGAACAGGAACGCGAGCTGGTGAGCGACGCCAAGGTTCTGCTGGCCGCCGTCCTGGCGATCAATCACTGGAGCGCCGACCAGATTCTCGAGACCTACCGCATCTCCAAGGCCGAGCTCGTCAGAACGCTCACACGGCTGGACAAGATGCGCATCATCGATCTGATGCCGGACAACCGCATCAAAGTGCGGCTGGCCCGCAACTTCACCTGGCGCAAAGCCGGTCCGATCCAGCGCTTTTTCGAAGAGCGGCTGCAACAGGATTTCTTCGAGTCCTCCTTTCTCGGAAAGAACGAACTGCGGGTCATCGTCAACGGCAGCCTGTCGCAACGTTCGATCGAACTGTTGCAGGACCACATGCGCAGAATCGCGGAGGAATTCGATTCGCTCGTGGGTGCGGATCGTCACGTGGATCACGCTGACAGGATTGGGACCTCGCTCGTGATGGCGATCCGGCCGTGGGAACCGAATCTGTTTGCGGAGCTTCGCCGAGATCGGTCAAGCCGGGCCGCCTAGCGAATGTCTCTCCGCTCGCAACGGCTTCCGTCGCTCCTTGTACGGAGCCGTCGGAATGCCGGACCCACGAGCGAGACCGCAAGCGCCCAAGTGCAAGCGAACCCGAGATTAGCGTACGCATTGATTGCGCCGCCATTGAACAGAGAATAGAACCACATTTCCGCGATGACATTGGCGAAGGCCACGACGCCCCAAGCACGAACGTAGCCAAGGCGAGTCCTGCCGAATCTAAAGTAAAACCAAAGCGCCAGCGGTAAAAGGATCAGCGACATTCCTGGCACGCACAAATCTGAACGCTAGGCGAGGCATGGATCATCGACGAATTTGCCCGCTACGGCGACGACAGCTTGCCATCCCTCAGTAGACTTCGCCCTCGCGCGCCGTCAGCGACAACATTCCCGCGGTCGCGACCCGAAGCGAAGTCGGGGTCCTCGAAAAGCCGACTAGGCCAGACCGCCTAGTGCGCTTCCGCACAGATCTTGTCGGATGCCGGCCTGATGGTCAGTCCCCGCCCCCGCAGCCACCGCCTCCGCAACCATGGCCACCGCACCCATGTCCTCCGCTGCCATGGCCACCTCCAGACTCGCTCCCCGCGTGTGAGGACTCACCGGATCCAGAATGGCCAAACCCCTCGGTCGAGCCATCAATGCCATGACTGCTAAAGTCCCCACCGCAATAAATGACCGCCCCAGAATCGGATTGCCCCGTACCTTTTCGCAGGCCCTTGCAGTCCGGCGCGTAAATAAAGCCGTTCTCTATTTTCAATTTCCCGTCTATGGCAAATAGCAATGGCAAGCGCGTGGGGGCACGCGGATTGATGTTCTCTTCGAGACACGAGTACCACCAAACCCGCCGAAGCCCGATGTTGCTCAACTTGCTAGAGCCGAGTACTGCTGCGGGACTGTGGTGAAGAAAACGACCAAACGCTGTCTGACAAAACTGCTCGTAGTATTTTGTGTACAAAATGAATTCGTGCCACAAGTCATCCACAGCCTGTGATGGCATCGATACGAACTGTCTTCCGCTCTTCAAGTAGGCCAAAAAGAATTGCCGCAAAGCGTGACCCGTAAGCTGACAGTCCTTTAGCGTCAGCTTCGGGCGGCGCTGGCGCAATTTATCGAACAGTCCGACTGGGAGCGTATAGCTCCGGATAAATTCCGCGCGAACGGCAATACGCCAACGAGCATGGAGAACCAGCAATGCCACAGTAAGCGCGGCAGCGATGAACAGGGTTCCTGCAAATCCCATTCCAGAGGTTCCCAAATATTCTCGCGACGCGCGCAAGCGTAGAGTTGCTCAGCAATTATCGCAAGCAGGTACAGTCCAGACAACGGGCCGCAGCGCCGATAGCGGACCCATTTCTTCGATCACGACCCACTGCGGCTATCTCGGCCAGCGTAAAGCGACAACTGCCATCTCCCGGAACCGGACATCCGCCGACAACAAAGTGACCGACACAGTGAGTTGCTCCGCGCCGGCCCATTGAAGCTCAACTAGGACCTCCACCAATTTCGATGGAGCATTGCAACCAAAGAGAGGAGCGGCACTTGATCGCTTTCAGGGGCGACCCTAAAAAGCCATATTCTCTTGGTTGGTCCGACTCGACCAATGACTTTGGGGCCATCGTTCTCCACGCCCAGAACACTTTGCCACCAAAAAAAGGGCGTGTAGAAGAGCCACCTGCCGTCCGCGGCAAACTGGACGGTGTGCCGCCTCAGCACGAGGGAGCGCACAGAAAGCTTCCAAATGAATCGCTCCTCGCACCGCATCGTGTAAACAAGTTTGGGTACGTTGACATCGATGTGCCCAAGCTCCTGCTCGCCACCATCTAGAACCTGCATCGCCTTGGATGACGCTTCAAGGTGAAGTCGAAGCGATCCCGGAGAGTCGTTCGTGATCTGTCCTCCGCTTGGAGGTAGGTACACCTCAACAGAGTCGCGTCTATCGAATCGAACGATCGAGTAGTACTGCGTACCGCGGTTCCACCAACTCGGCTCCCGCACTGAAGGGCCGAGGACGCTCACGCGGTCACTGCCACAGGACTGTAATCGCGGGTTGCATATCACCTTCGTCCCGATGTCCCGGATCGTGTAACACTCTGAATTCGGCCTCCATACGGTTATCCCGAGCTAGTTCAGACAACTCACGTCTTCGAGGCAGATGTGCCTTTCGTCACCGTCACCCGAAACAATTAGTTCGACCAATACCGCTGCGGTAGGACTAACGGGAACCACGCATTCAACCACGGCATGTAATCGAGTGTCGCTAGGCTTAAAGTACTTCACTTCGATCGACGCCAAGCGGCGGTTCGACGAATTCCCCGCCTCTGTGAGGCAACGCTCGAAGTCCTCTTTGAAGGCCAGCGTGGGATTTCGGTCATATGCAAGGGCGTATCCGAAACGGGCGACGAGCGTCTCAAAGTCTCTGCTTTCAACCAAAGCCACGGCCTCTGCCGCAAGCCGACCAAGCGACTCCCTGTTTGTTTCCGGGATCGAAAGCTTCATCCGTCGACGCGCTAGCCGATCACTCTAACGTCAGCTTTCATAAGCGTTATGTGCTTGGTCCGGATGCCCGCCCCTGGCCGTGAAGGAAATTTCCGCAGGTCAGCTCCATGCAGCACGGATTGGTCGCTACCGCTTGGACACCGGTCACGACAAGGCCCCGCCACGATCGGGATTCTGGACCGACCCCGCCCGACGGGCAATTCTTCCCGAATCGTCAGAAGGTTTGAATAGAGGCTACCGAAGGCGGCCAGGCGCCCGTGGCCAACGCCGGCGGCGGGCGCTAACCTACCCGCAGCGGCCGTTCTAGGATCGAGGGACCGGGCACTCGGGAAAATCCCTGCCGGCCACGACCCGACATTCTAGAGTGGCTGAAATTTCGCCACATCGCGGTCAGTGGCGACTGGTTATTGACGCGAAGGTCTGCAGGAATTGGTTCCATGGCCGAGCGCTAGACTTGCCGCCCTTGCACAACGGAGATGGTTGATGAGCCGACGGACTCTGTGGCGGTGGGCGAGCGTGTTGTGCACGGGCTGGATGTTGGCCGGCTGTGCCATGCTGGGCCAGCCTGAGCCAGTGCGGGTCAACGTAGTTGGCATCGAACCGTTGCCCGGCGAAGGCATGGAGCTGCGCATGGCCATCAAGCTGCGCATACAAAACCCGAATGACGCGGCGCTGGATTTCGATGGCCTTTCGATCGAACTCGATGTTCGCGGGTCACCGTTTGCCACTGGTGTTAGCGACCAGCGCCAGAGTGTTCCGCGTTTTGGCGAAATCGTGATTTCCGTGCCGGTATCGGTGTCAGCGTTGGCCGCCGTGCGCCAGGCGATCGGCTTGGCCACCAGTGAGCGGCCAATTGTCGATTACGCGTTGCACGGGCGTCTGGCCGGTACGCGGTTTGGGGGTCTTCGGTTCGAATCAAAGGGCGCAATCGATCTGCCGAAGGAGCTTGCTCCCAATTAGCGAGCGCGGCGCTTTCCGACGGCGATAGTGACAGGCGAGGCGAACAAAGCTGTCGCTTCGTCGAATCTGGGTGATCCATGAAAATAATCTCGAAGATTGACTTCACGTCATTGCGTGAAAGAGGCGAACGTGTAGACCGCCTCGCGTTTAAGGCGAGCGTGCTGGTTGGGCTATTCGGCTTTTCAATCGGCCCGATCGTCCATCAGGAATTTCTGGCGAAGGCCCTTGGTGCGTGCGCATCGCTCGCACTTGCAGTTCTGGCCGGGGGCTATCTCTTTTCGGTCCGACGTAGCTGAAGGCCGCAAGGGCCACGAGCTATAGGAAGACCGGGCACGGTCGTACCGATGGTCATGGAACGCGAAACGAAACATACGCGGCCAGGCCGACCACGAAGCCGGCGACCACGAGTAACACAACCCAGATGGGCCACTTCGAAGGTTCATCCTCGTCGTGGGAAACCCACGTGGCGCTGACTCCCTGCAAGAAACCCCACAGGATGGAGAGCAGCCCACCAAGCGCATTGAGAGCTGCCGTTGGACTGGCAGCGCCGATCACCGCCCCGACGAATCCGCATCCAAAGACAAAGGGCGCCGAGATCCTGGACGCGCTCGACACGGCAAGCCACGCAAGCTGAAGAACGAGACCCACCGCGACACCCACCATCGCGCCAAGACCGCCCATACCAAGCCGCTCGGTCAAGGACGGCCGGGGTTCCTGTTTATCGATTGCCTTCATCCTGTTCACGTGGACACACGGACCGCTTGAGCGTCTAATCCGCGGACCCACACAGATCAGTCAATGATCGACCCAGACACATGACAAATCTTAAAAGGAAGGGGGGATGTTGATGAAAAATATCTGGATCTGGTCCGCAGCCGGCTTGCTTGCTGTCGCCGCAGCGGCCTCGTCGCAAGCCCAGCAGACCGGCGGAACCGAGCAGGCGATCATCGCGCTCGAAAACCAGTGGCTGCAGTCACAAAAAACAAACCAGCCTGACCTGGCGGCTCCGCTGCTGGCCGACAAGTTCGTCAGCACCGGCAGCGACGGCAAAGTCAGAAACAAGACGCAAGAGATGGCCGAAGCGAAGGCGCGCAAATACACGAGCGTCGACTACGTGAACGTCCAGGTCACGGTCTTCGGCGATGCGGCCATTGCGATTGGCGGGTTCGAGAGCAAGGGCACGGATGGGTCGGGCAAGCCTTTCGCGGAGCACGAGCGCTGGACCGATACCTGGGTGAAGATGCCGGACGGAAAGTGGCAGTGCGTGTCATCCGCGTCCTCGCCGATCAAGATGTAAGCCATCAGAGGCGACGGCAGCTTCGGCTGATCGCCCGGCACGCGCCGACGCTGGACGCGCAGGGCGGCCGATTCGGCGCAGTACTACGTCGCGGTCGACTCGAGGATTTCGCAGAACTTCTTCAGGTCGATGTTGCCGCCGGAAACGATGGCGACGATCGGCCCTTGGCCTGCCTGGCCCGTCAGGGCCGCCGCCAGCGGAAGTGCGCCGGCTCCCTCTGAGATAACCCGCGCCTTTTCAGCCATCAGTCGCATGGCCTGCCGCGTCTGCTCGAGCGTGACGACAATGCAGCCGTCGACCAGCGGCTTCATGCGCTCCCACATGCGCGGAAAGACGCTCTGCCCGCCCGCGCCGTCGACGAACGACGCTTTCCACTCCGGATAGGTTTGCGCAGACCCCGCCGCCAACGATCGCGCCACTGGCGCGGCCGTTTCCGGTTCGGCGCCTAACAACTTGATCTGGGGGTTCAGCGCCTTGATGGCACTGCCCACGCCGGTGATCAGGCCGCCGCCCCCGATGGCCGCAATGACGGTCACCGCATCGGGAGCATCCTCCAGGATTTCCAGGCCGAGCGTACCGTGCCCGGCAATGAAGTTGTGGTCGTCGAACGGGTGCACAAAGGTGCCCTCGACGCCAGGAAATGAGCGCTCGTCCAAGGCTTTCCAGGCAACCTCGTACGACACGAGCACGAGTTTCGCTCCCAGCGCCTTCATTCGCTCGATTTTCGAGGCCGGTGCCGTTTCGATCGCCACCACCGTGCACGGCACACCGGCCTGACGCGCCGCGTAGGCAACGCCCTGCCCCGCGTTTCCGGCACTGATCGTCCACACGCCGCGCCGGCGCTCGGAATCGGGCAGCATCGCCACGGCGTTGGCGGCCCCGCGCAGCTTGTACGCGTTGATCGGCTGCAGGTTCTCCAGCTTCAGGCGGATATCCGGATACCCGACTCCCAATTGGAGGCGGATCAGCGGCGTGCGCACGATGGTTTGCGCGATCCGTCGGCGCGCTTCCCGGATTTCTGCCAGGTCGATCGGACGGACCTCTGGAAGGGGTTTGATCACAGCGGCTCCAGGACAATGTCGAAATCCACGTGAGCATGAATCGCGTCGGGATCGCCGGCCAGCGTCACCGGGCGCACCAGCTCGCGGCTGATCAGGATCGGATCGCGCGTGTAGTTGCGGTCCGGATCACCCTCGAAGGCCGGATCGGTCGCGAAGTACAGCTGCGTGATCAATGGCTTGTGACCCGGCGCGGTCACGGCGTAATGAATGTGCTGGCAGACCCGGCCCGGGTAATGCCCCGGCATCACCGAATCGAACGAATACTGCCCACTTGCATCGGAAGACAGGCTCGCCCGATAGCGGAAACCCTCCAGGTCATAGCTTCCCAGGTGGTCGGCCTGCCAGATCTCGACCTTGGCCGCGGGCATCACCTCCCCGCGGACGTTTCGCACGCGACCATCCACGCGCAGAGGCAGCCCGGGATCGCCTGCACCGCGCAAATGCGCGCTGTTCGGTGCAAGCCGCTTATAGAAAGGCCCGGTCTCATTGCGCGGAGTCGGCTTCAGCGACGCACGAGCTTCCTGGGTTTCAAACGCAAGCACTGCATCGGCCACCGCAAGCCCTGGCAACACCCGAAGTGAGCCCAAGGCGACGCACTTGAGCAAGCAATCGCGTCTGGTCGACTGTGTCACCCTGATCCCTTTTTTCACGGGGTCCCCATCGCCTCGCGCCAGCGCATTGCATCATGAATACGGAAGCGCGTGCTGGGATGATCGAAGAAGACGAACTCTTCGATCGGACTCGGGTCTGGCTTGCGATATTCGGTGAGCTTCAGGAAGGCTTCCGCTGCGCCATGCGGCTCCCGCGCGAGGTTCAGTCCGAAGCGGTCGGCCTCGATTTCCTGGGTCCGGATCAGCGTGTTGGTCACCGGCGTCGCGAGGAGAAAGAAGACCACAAAGACCGCGGCCAGCATCGGCAGGCTGGCGACGTCTCCGACCCCTTGCAAGCCGAATCGTGTCCCCAAGCGCGCGAGCAGGCTCGCCATCGCCCACTGCGCGAAGAGGAATCCCACCATGAAGACGGCAGAAAATTCCAGGATCCCCAGGTAGACGTGGTTCAACACGTAGTGGCCGAGCTCGTGGCCCATCACGGCGCGGATCTCGGGAAGCGACGTGCGCAGCAGCAGGTTATCGTTCAGGCGCACCGCAGCGCTTCCAAAAATTCCAGAAACGTTGGCGCTCACGCGGGTGGTCTGGCGCGACGCGTCGAATTCGTACACGTTGTCGACCGGCACGCCGTCGGCCTTGGCCATGGTGAGCACGGCCGCCTTCACTTCGTCGTTTTCCACCGGCTTGTAGGTATTGAACAGGGGGTCTATCCAGACCGGACTGATCAGAAGCAGGAACGTCATCAGCACCGCGGCGACGCCGGTGCCCCATAGCCACCACCGGTCGCCGGCGCGACGGATCGCTGCGTACAACAAACCGGTCGTCAGCGCCGCTATCACGATGCCGACGCCCAGGCCGATCAGCTGCTCGGCGAACCAGGGGTCGAACGTTTGAGTCGCCAGGCCGTACTGGTGCTCGCGGACGAAGCCCTGATAGATCGTCAGCGGCAGCCCGATCACAAAAACGGCCACCGCGAACGCCCCTCCGTAGATCGCATCGCGAACGAACGCAACGTGGCTCAAGCGCTGCGTCCAGTCGCGCAGCCGGGCGGACCGCTTGGCGCTCAGCAGGATTGCGGCAATCGCGATCCAGAGCAGGCAATTCCAGAGCTGCAGCCAGTAACCGCCTTCGAAATACGCATTGGATCGGGCAACGCTTTGCGGTGTCAGGCGATTCAGATAAGCCTTCGTGGCCGCTTCTGCATTGCGGGGCAAGCCGGCGCGCCAGGCGTCGTCAACGGGGCTGATCTGGAATTGCGGGTTGGTGGCCGCCACAGTCGACGCGCCTGGCCAGGCGATCGTCAACGCCACCAGGGCGGTCGCCGTCAAACGCTTCAGATCCATGACGCTCCCCTCCTTTCTGGACGGTGCAGATGTTATCTGCGGGACTTCGGGTCGGCCGCTCCCGGTGGTTTCATTTCCTGATCTCGACAACCACCTCGGGCGGCTGCAGCGAACTCACCTGCCCGCGCAACATGGTCTCCGAGGAATATGGAATCGCAAGATTGCCGCTCGCGTCGAGTGCGATCATGCCGCCTTCGCCGCCTGCGGCCTTGAGCTCGCGAATCACTTCGTCGGCGGCGGCTCCCACGCTTTCGTTGCGGTACCTGGCGCGGGCGCATACGTCGGCGGCAGCCGTATAACGAATGAAGACCTCGCCCACGCCAGTCGCAGACACTGCGCACACGCCATTCTCGGCGTAGGTGCCGGCGCCGACGATCGGCGAGTCGCCGACCCTGCCGACGTGCTTGTTGGTCAGGCCGCCCGTCGACGTCGCCGCGGCCAGGTTACCCTGCGAGTCGAGCGCGACCGCGCCCACGGTCCCGTGCGGATAGACGGACTGTGAGGCTGCTACCGGCTTGGCTTTTTTCTCGCCATCGATCGCCCGCTGTAGCTCCCTGCGGCGCCGGTCCGTGACAAAGTAGGCTCCGGGCACCAGCTTGACGCCCTGCTCTCGCGCGAACTGCTCGGCGCCCTCCCCTACGAGGAGCACGTGCTTGCTGTGATCCATCACCTGCCGCGCCAGATCGATCGGATTGGCAACGTGTCGCACCGCTGCCACCGCTCCTGCCTTTCGATTGCTGCCGTCCATCAGCGCCGCGTCGAGCTCGGCGAAGCCGCCGTGATTGAGCACGGCGCCCCGGCCCGCATTCAGGACACCAGAGCTTTCCATCACGCTGACCGCGCGCTGGACGGCGTCCAGGCTGGAGCCCCCCGCCGCCAGGACCTGCGCGCCCGCCTCGAGCGCGCGCTGCAACGCGTCCTGTATCGCAGCAACTTCTGCCGGTGCGAGATCCCTGGGCAGCCTGCCGGCGCCGCCGTGGATCGCCAGAAACCATTTCGGTGGCTCTTGCGCGAAGGTGCGGCCTGCAACCAGCACGCCGAGACAAACCATGCAAAGTTGAGCGGCGCGGCGTAGCATTTTTAGCCTTAGAGCCGGCTTGAATCGGGCAGAGCCTACAGGAAGAATCCGTGAGCGACCGTACGCCTGCAATGACGCCACGTCTGAGGGCCCGGATCGCGGGCACTTTCTATCTGATCACGATCCTGTCGGGAGGATCAGCCCTGCTGGTGGGCGGCACCGTGGGTTTGGCAGCGGGCCTCATCGCAGCCGTTTGCTACGTCGCAGTCACGCTGCTCTTCTATGCCATCTTCAAGCCGGTCAACCGGCGCCTTTCTCTGCTGGCGGCCGCCGTCGGCCTGGCTGGATGCGCCATCGGACCTCTGACGATGCTCTTCAAGTGGCCGATTCCAGCCGCTAACGTTAGTCTGGTTTTCTTCGGAGTGTATTGCTTGCTGATCAGCACCCTCATCTTGAAGTCGACCTTCCTGCCACCAATTCTCGGGGGGTTGATGGCGTTTGCCGGTGTGGGTTGGCTCGCCTTTCTGTACTCGCCCCTGGCGGAATGGCTATACCCCTACGTCTTCGCTCCGGGCATCCTCGGGGAAGGGTCGCTGACGGTGTGGCTCCTGCTGGTCGGCCTGGACGCGCAGAAATGGACCGAGCAAGCCAACGCGCGATGAGTTGGCTCACACGGGTTCGCCTGCCTGAACGCGCAGGAACCTGAGTCGACTCTCGACATCCTCTTTGTTGAAGTACACGCCGGCCAGCCGCCGATAGCCGACGTAAGCGTCGCGGGCGTGCAGCACACGCCAGTTGTCGAACAGCAGCACTGACCCTGGAAGAAGACGGCGGCGATGCTGAAGCATCGGGTCGTTGCACAGACGATCGAAGCTTGCGAGGGCGCGATAGAACGCAAGCTGCCGCTCCGGATCGAGCACAAAGGGTGCGCGGTCGAGGTTGTTGTAACTCACCTGCACCAGCTCGCCGGAGTCGTCCAGGCGGAACAACGGCCGGCGCGCCATCAGGTGCACCCCCCGCGCGTAGTCGAGATACTGGCCCGGGATCGCGACCCCGGTCAGCGTCTGGTACGCCGGGCGATCGTCGCTGCGCAGTATCTGCGCGACCCGGAAGCCGTCGATCAGCACGTTCTCGCCACCCGTGCACTCTGCCGCCAGGCAGTGGAACATCTGGTACCCGGGCGCATCGAAGCTGTAGGTCCCATCCGTGTGGGGCCCGATCGCCATCGACGTGTAGGCCGTGTCTTTGTGCTCCATGTTGGCGGTGAAGTCCCAGTAGCCGCCGAAAATCGTCTCGCGGATGTACGCGATCCGGGTTGCAACCGCG
>Ga0210401_10007405_pt1 | contig 11011 bp, 6 predicted proteins | sample IncBWH32MmetaG_FD_150866 | JGI IMG/M metagenome (GOLD analysis project Ga0210401, IMG submission 150866) | Forest soil microbial communities from Barre Woods Harvard Forest LTER site, Petersham, Massachusetts, United States - Inc-BW-H-32-M | ecosystem: Environmental > Terrestrial > Soil >... | reverse complement strand
CATACCCAGTCTCCGGCTGATACCAAAGACCACACAGAGATCCTTCATGCTCTGCTCATCGCGCTCATACTCATACACAAAGCGCAGCTTCTCCTCCATCGCACTGCTCACTCTCCAGCCCATCATGACGTTCTATCCAAACGTCCATGGACTACCGCAGTGTCAGATATCTCCCCGGTTCAATCTGTCAGATATGTCCCGGTCCGTACCAAGCACCCCCCCCACCCCCCCTCCCAAATTTGCGCTTTTCCACAGTGGTTTTGCAGACAATTACGCCGCCTATCTCCGACCAATTCAGTCCGAACGCCGAATCGTTGCCGACACCGATGTTGTGGCCTGCTACTGTCCATGCATCTTTTCGCCAGAATTCTGTCCGTGAAATCTCAAACCAGCGGCTGCTAAACTGTCCTTGATTCCAACCGGGAGGGATTTTCATATTCCTCCGCAGCAGGATGCAAGATGCTCCTCGAGTCACTCCGCTGGCAGGTTCTCGAAGCCAACCAGGAAATCTCCCGCCGCGGCCTCGCCCCCCATACCTTCGGCAACGCCAGCGGCATCGACCGCACCGGCGCCCAGCCCCTGGTCGTCATCAAACCCAGCGGCGTCGATTACGCCTCCCTCACTCCCGCCGACCTGGTCGTCACCGATCTCGACGGCAAAATCGTCGAGGGCCACCTGCGCCCCTCGAGCGATCTCGACACCCACACCCTGCTCTATCGCGAATTCCCCCAGATAGGCGGTATCGTTCACACTCATTCCGAGTTCGCAACCGCCTGGGCCCAGTCCTGCCAACCAATCCCTTGCCTGGGAACCACCCACGCCGACTACTTCCATGGTCCCGTCCCCGTCACCGAGGCCCTCACCGCCGAAGAAGTCTCCTCCGGCTACGTCCGCAACACCGGCGCTGTCATCCTCCGCCGCTTTCGCTCCGAAAGCCTCGACCCTGTTGCCGTTCCCGGAATTCTGGTCGCCGGCCACGCTCCCTTCGCATGGGGAAAAACGCCCGCCGAAGCCGTCGAGCACGCCGACGTCCTCGAGTACATCGCCCGGCTTGCTTTTCGCGCCACCCTCCTGAACTCAACCGTCGGACCTATTCCCACCCACGTCAGCGAGCACCATTACCTGCGCAAACACGGCCCCAAAGCCACCTATGGTCAGGGATAGCTTCCCTCCGCTTTGCCGGTCGTCCCCGCGCCTGCTGTCGCCCTTGACTTTGAGCAAAGCCAAGGTCTGAAATGTGATACTGATTTCAATAGGGCAATTCCTGTCCGCGTAGGACTCCTATTGATTTCTGCATTTTTCTTGGAAATCCACACCGCATCGCGTTGACGTCGAGGATGCGGAATCGTCTCTATCTTGCGCAATCTATGGCATTTGCCGGGACGGTACTGATGCATAAAGATCGCAATGCGCATGGCAGGCCGCGTGCTCTAATACCCATGAAGCACGACTCTCGGCATATGGAAACGAGCCTTTTCAACCGGTTGCAGGCGACCCTGCTGGCCCTCGCGACGGTCGGCCTGGTGATCCTCGCCGTGTTGAATTTCAGACAAGAAAGCCACTTTCAGCAACCGGATGATGGCGTCTGGTGGGTCGAGGCACAGAACGGTCTGCAGGCCAACAAGGTCATCCCCGACGGCCCAGGGCAGCTTGCGGGCATCCGCAAAGGTGATTTGCTTACCGCCGTTAATGAAGTTCCGGTAGCACGGGTCTCAGATTTCGAACGCGAACTCTACCGTACCGGCGCTTACGGCAAAGCTGAGTACTCCATTACTCGAGATGGAGTGGCCGTTGACACGCCAGTCGAGGTCATCCCCGAGCCCACCGATCGCAGTTCGTACCTGGGTCTCCGCTTCATCGGCCTCATTTATCTGGCTATCGGCATATACGTCCTCTTTCGCCGTTGGACCGCCCCGCGTGCCACCCACTTCTATCTCTTCTGCCTCGTTTCGTTCGCCCTGAACGCCCTGCATCAGACCGGCATCAACGCCCTGCATCAGACCGGCGTAGGCGACTTCGTCGACAAGACCGTCTTCTGGTCCAACATCATGGCTCAGGCGCTTCAGCCTGCGCTCTTCCTCCACTTCGCCATCAGCTTCCCTGAAGAACGCCTGAAGGATGGCGGACGCCGCTGGCTTCTTCCCATCCTCTACGCCCCGGGCGCCGCCCTGTTTGGTCTGTGGATCATGGCCAGAGCACGCTGGCAGGCCACCGGCATACTCCTCCATCGCCTTGACCAGATCAATGTCGCATATATAGCCGCCTTTTACGTTCTGGCCGCGATCCTGTTTTCTGTTAGCTATGCTCGGGCGAACACCCCTTTGCTGCGTCAGCAGTTGAAATGGCTGTATCGCGGCGCGTGGCTCGCGGTCGGCCCGTTCACGCTCCTTTCCGCCATTCCGTTCCTGCTCGACGTGCGCATGCCCAGCCCGCTAACCAAGCTGGCTGGCCTCTCTCTTGTATTCCTCCCGTTGACCTTCTGCTGGGCCATCATCCGCTACCGGCTGATGGACACCGACCTCATCTTCAAGCGCGGCGTGGCATACACTCTCGCCACCGCCACCATCATCGGCGCCTACTTCGGCGTCATCGCGCTCACTGCGGACATCGTCCACCAGCGCCTGCCCGACTCCATCCGCGAATGGGCATTGATCATCGCCATCCTCGGCACCGCCGCCGTCTTCGACCCCCTCAAGCGCCGCATCCAGGGCTGGGTCGACAAGGCCTTCGACCGGCAGAAATACGACTACCGCAAAGCCCTCATCGAGTTTGGCCGCAGTCTTAGCTCCGAAACCAACCTCGATGCCCTGCTCTCTTCCATCGTGGAGCGCCTGCCGCGCACGCTCCTCGTCTCACGCGTCGCCGTCTTCCTCGCACAGCCCACTGGCGGCCTGCGCCTCGCCGCCGCGCATGGTTTGCTTTCGACGGCAACCGAACGCAAACTGGCCCTCGGCTTCCTTGACTTCGACCGCGCCGCAATCGACCACTCGCATATTTTCCTCGAGAACGCGCAACAAGCTCTCCACCTGCCCCCGGAGCAGCAGCGCGCTGCCGCCCAGCTCGATCTGAATTATTATCTGCCCTGCCGTGTGCAAGACGGCGCCGTCGCACGGACCATTGCCGTCATCGGCCTCGGACGTACCATCGGCGGCGACTTCCTCTCCAGCGAAGACGTGGAATTATTGGAGTCTCTAGCCAGCTACATCGGCATCGCCTTGCAGAACGCCAGCCTCTACGCGCGCCTCGAGGTGAAGATTAGCGAGTTCGAGCGGCTTAAGGAATTCAACGAAAACATCGTTGAATCCATCAACGTCGGCATCCTCGCTCTCGATCTCGAAGACCGCATCGAGAGTTGGAACGCGCAAATGGAAGCCATGTACGCCGTTAGCCGCTCTGAAGCGCTTGGCGAGAAACTCGGTTCCGTCTTCCCCGACGAGTTCGTCTCCGCCATCGAGGGCTTCCGCAACGAGCCCGGCGTCCACCACCTTTACAAGTTCCACCTCACCACCAAGGCCGGCGAACTGCGCATCGTCAACATCGCCATCGCGCCCCTGCTCTCACGGGACTTCATCATCGTAGGCCGCATTGTCCTCGTCGACGACATCACCGAGCGCGTCTCGCTCGAAAACCAGCTCGCACAATCTGACAAGCTCAGTTCCATTGGCCTTCTCGCCGCCGGCGTCGCGCACGAAATCAACACGCCGCTTGCGGTCATCTCTTCCTACGCCCAGATGCTCTCCAAGCAGATGCGCGGCGATGCTCGCCTCGGCCCTGTGCTCGAGAAGATCACGCAGCAGAGTTTTCGAGCATCCGAAATCGCCAATGGCCTGTTGAATTTCTCGCGTACATCCACCACCGAGTTCCGCGAAACCAACCTCAACCAGGTCATTCGCGATACCCTTTCGCTGCTCGAACACCAGTTCAAGACTGCCCAGATCGTTGTTGACGCCGATCTGATAGAAAACTTGCCCACCATTCATGGCAACCCCGGCAAACTGCAGCAGGTGTTTCTCAACCTCTTACTGAACGCCAAAGAATCAATGCCGGGCGGCGGCCAGTTGCGCGTAGCTACGCTGTTTAATGGTCATGTCGAGGCCGTGGTCTCCGACTCCGGTTCCGGCATCGCGCCCGAACATCTCAAACGCATCTATGATCCGTTCTTCACTACAAAGACCACGCCCCGGCCTGGTGAGAGGCGTGGCACAGGACTTGGACTTTCCGTTTCCTACGGGATTATTCAGGAGCACGCAGGCAAGATTCATGTCGAGAGCGCCATCGGCGCCGGCACAACCTTCCACCTTGAATTCCCGCTATTAAGGAAGTCGGTACATGTCTGAAGTCGATCAGTCTTTGAATTTCTCATCTTCCGGTTCAGTCTTCTCGTCCGGTTCTGCCTCAGGAAGCATCCTCGTCATCGACGACGAGGGCGGCATCCGCGAGTCGCTCGAGGTCTTGCTTTCTCTCGAGGGCTATTCGGTGAAGACCGCTCCCGATGGCGAACAGGGCTTGCGCATGCTCGAATTGGAGACCTTCGACCTTGTCCTGCTCGATCTCGCGCTCCCTGGACAGAGCGGCCTCGATCTCCTTCCGCAGATCAAGGAACGCCAGCGCGAAACGCCGGTCATTATGATCACCGCCTATGGCACCGTCGAGAACGTCGTCGAAGCCATCCGTGCCGGCGCTGAAAACTTCGTTCAGAAGCCTTGGGACAACGAGAAGCTGCTCGCCGATATTCGCTCTGCCGTGGCGCGCTACAAAGCTGAAGAAGAAAACCTCCAGCTCAAGCGCACCCTCAAGCAGCGCTACAACTTTGCCAACATTGTCGGCAAGAGCGAAATCATGCTGCGCGTCTTCGACCTGGTTTCGCAAGTAGCGCCCAGCCGCTCCACCGTTCTTATCCAGGGCGAAAGCGGGACCGGCAAGGAGTTGATCGCCAAGGCCATTCACGCCAATTCACCGCGTCGCGACAAGCCGTTCGTGCCCATCAACACAGGAGCCATGCCGACCGAGCTGCTGGAGTCCACGCTCTTTGGCCACGTGAAAGGGGCCTTCACCTCTGCGATCGCCTCGAAGAAAGGACTCTTCGAAGTCGCCAATGGCGGCACGCTTTTCCTCGATGAAATCGCCACCATGGGATCGGACACACAGGCAAAAATTCTGCGCGTCCTGCAGGATCGCCGCTTCATGCACCTCGGCGGTATTCAGGAGATCCAGGTTGACGTCCGCATTATCGCGGCCACGAACATTGATTTGCGCCAGGCCGTCCGCGAAGGCAAGTTCCGCGAAGATCTTTTCTATCGGCTCAACGTCATTACCGTCGATCTTCCGCCGTTGCGCTCACGCCGCGAAGACATTCCGCTCCTCGTGAACCACTTCCTCGAGTTCTATGCCAACGAAAACGGACTCTCGCCACGGCGCCTCTCCGCTGACGCACTCCGTGCGCTGATCGACTATGAATGGCCGGGCAACGTGCGTGAGCTCGAGAACTCCATCGAGCGCGGCGTCGTTCTCTCGTCGGGTCCGATCATCGGCTCGGAACTCCTTCCCGGCCACATCACCGGCCGCAGCTTCCAGGACGCGCTTCTCGAGCACAATCCCAACGCCTCGCTCTTCGACATCCTCGAAGACATCGAACGCCGCATCATCGTTGAAAAACTGGAGCGCTGCAACTGGAACCAGACCGATGCCGCCGAGCAGTTCCACATCCCGCTCTCGACACTGAACCAGAAGATCAAGCGCCTCAACATAGAAATTCGCAAACGCGGACGCGAATAAGCAGTGGTCTCGTCGTCAACATAGTAGGCCGTATTGATTCAAGCGGTGGCGTTGACGATGACCACGATACGCCTCAACACTTTTAAGCACGAATTACTCACTTAACCAGAGCGCGTGAAATGCCGGCTATTGGGGAGCGGAACTGTGCCTCGGACTCCCAAGTCGAGCGTAGAAGCCGAATATCGGGCCCCAGACATTGATGCCATAGTTCACATACTTGGGCTCGGACATGTAGAGGTTTGAAACGTGCATGTACGTTGCTCCTCCCGCAAAGCTGAACCGGGGATTCAGGTTGTACCTTGCTCCGGCTCCCATCATTAGGGTAATCGTCAGATCCTGGCCTTGCGCATAAAGCACACCGTGAGGACCCTGGGCGTCTATGTTCCCAATTCCTCCTCGCATCTCGTAGTACGGCGTGAGACGCCATCGGCGCGGAACAAAGTTGTGGCGAATCCCGTAGTCGAAGGCTACATAACGAGTTTCAGCACCGCGCGGAATCGCGGTATACGCAAGGCTGAATGAAAAATCGTCATTGCCGCGCAGAATGGGAGGACCGCAAATATTGTCGATGTGCCAACGCAGCGAGAGGATCGTTGGCACCAAAGTGTATTTCAGCGGCCACGTTGTGTAGGTATCACCGGTCACGAAGTTGAACACGAAAGGAATGTCGGCGGGAAGATAGCCGCTTTCTACCGACACTTCGAGCTTGTTTCGGTAGAAGATGTCCGAGTTGAAATCCGGTCGCTTCGGCGATACATCCGGTGGACGACGAACAATACCCGCGGCGTTAGGGTTGGGAACGTCAAAGACCACGGGAGTCGATGGGCCCTGCCCAACCGCGCATGGCGGAAAGCATGCCGTCGTGCACGTTGCGATCACGAACACTCCCAGAATTGGGACTACTCCGTTCGCGTTTCCCTGTCCCGATTCGGGCCCGTTAACCCTCAGTGAAAGTTTGCGAGAGATAGCCACACATGTTCGGATGCGTGTGCGTGAGTTTACGGCTAATACAGTCGGCGAACATACCCCTTTCTCCGTTTCACTCTTCTGACCTTTCCTCGTCCGACAAAGGCCCAAGCGAAGAAATGGGTCATTCCCATATCGCTGCCGACAAGGCAATCACGCAAACTCGCCGGATCATATCGGTGGGCAGCCAGCCTCTCTCAGCCAGCGGCCACGAAGCGCCGACATGTCTCGCTGGGCCGGTTCACGGCTTTCTCCCACTCCCGAAGAAACCACCGCAATTCATCCGGTGGTTGCAGCCAGGCCTCCGCGGAGGTCTGTCGCCACGCGCGCCGCATCAGCACGCTCAGATGCGGACTCCGCACGCGATTCACCGCGCAGAATGCGGACTCGTCGGTAAGATCGTCTCCGAGGTAAACTACAGGCGCGTCCGGTTCAGCTTGCTCCACAATTGCCTGTACCGCCCCGCCCTTGTCGCGCCCCACGCGCAATTCCACACCCGCCTCAAATTCCAGCAACGACAACCCGCTCACTTGCGCCGCAGGCTCAAACAGAGCGCGCGTCTGCTGCTGAATATGCTTCGCCTGCCGCGGAGTATGCCCGCGCCAGTGCATCACCACCGCATTCGGCTTGTCCTCAAACAACCCGCCAAATGCATCGCGCTGAAGCTGCTCTCGCAGTTCGTTCAGCTTGGCGCGAGCTTCCGGCGGAGCCTCCTGCATTTCCCGGCTGCCGTCGACAAGCAGCCGCTCCGCGCCATGCAATCCCCATACCTCAACCGGCTCCGGTAATCGCAGCATGGGATTGATCTCGCCCGCGGGCCTGCCCGTGATGACCGTCATTCGCGTGCGATTGTCTTTCTGAATCACTGCAAGAAGTTGGCGCACACCCGCCCACGGTCTCGCCTCAAATCGATTGATGCGAAAATCAGCCAGCGTCCCGTCGTAATCCAACAACAGCAGCGGAGGTTGGGCGCCGCTTAGCGAGCAAAAGAAATCTTCCAGCTTTTCTGCTTCTCTCTGGTTCAAATCTTGTCGCCTTTTAAGCCATCTTACGATAGGGGTCGATTGATATTACTGTGTCTCCCGATGTTCCGGCATACACGTCTGAGGACTCCGGACTCTCCAGCCGAACATCGCGAAGGTCCCCGAGGATCATCGCCGCCCACCGATAAATATTGTGTTCCATGACCTGCTTGCGCATCTCCTGCATGCGCAGCCTGCGTTCGTCGCGAGGCATGTCCAGACCGCGATGAATTGCCTCGCCAACTTCTGCAATATCGTAAGGGTTCACAATCAGGGCGTCGCGCAACTCGACCGCCGCACCGGTGAATTTACTCAATACCAGTACGCCGTCTTCATCGTCCCGTGCTGCCACAAATTCCTTCGCCACCAGGTTCATTCCATCGTGCAGCGAAGTCACCAGGCAGACATCGGCAATCCGGTACCAGCGGTTAACTTCATCATGATTGCACTGGCGATCTATCAGCACTACCGGCTTCCATCTTGAAGTCTGGAAACGATGGTTGATGCGCCGCACTTCCTCATCCACTCTCTTGCGCAGATCGGCATAGCTCGGAATGCGCGTTCTGCTCGGAGCCGCGATCTGCACCATCGTCAACCGTTCGCGGTGCCACGGATGCTCGTCGAGTAACTGCTCTATCGCCAGCAACCGCTCGACGATCCCCTTCGTATAGTCCAGCCGGTCTACACCGACCGCAATCGTCTCCGCACGCACACTGAACTCGGCGAGCAAGGCGCGCCGTTCTTCCGCGCGATCCTCTTCCCTCTGCGAGACCATCACGCGCAGCGAACTGGGAAGCCCGCCGCTGAACGCCACACTCACTGGATATGGTCTGATCATGGTCGTATGTCCCGCGCGCCGCGCCGTCATATGCTCGCGATCCGTTCGCGACTCCAGAACCCGGTCCACCGTCGAAAGAAAATTGTTGCAGTGCAGGGGAATGTGGAACCCGATCAGGTCCGCGCCCAGCAACCCGTCCAGCAGTTGCGCCTGCCACGGGCAGATCCCGAATGCTTCCGGATTTGGCCATGGAATATGCCAGAAAATCGCCACTCGCGCATCCGGTCGCGCCGTCTTGATCAGTCGAGGCAACAGCGCAAAGTGATAATCCTGCACAAACACCAGCGGCTCTGCGCTGCCCTTCATCTCGTCCAGCAATGCCGCGGCGAACCTCTCATTCACACGCTGGTAAGCTTCCCAGTCCGACGCGCGAAAGATCGGCCGCGTGTGCGCGATGTGGCAGAGCGGCCAAAGTCCCTCGTTCGAAAATCCGTCGTAGTAACTCGACTCCTCTTCGGGCGAAAGCCACACGCGCCGCAGCGTATACTTTGGATCTTCCGGCGGCACGCGCAGCCGGTCGAATTCATCAACATTTTCACGGTCGGCGTTGCCGCTTCCACTGGCCACCCAGACTCCGTCGCAAGCGCGGAGCACAGGCTCGATCGCCGTCACCAGTCCGCTCGGCGGCACAATGCAGGTTGTCTTGCGCCCCTCGCGCACATGCATGTAAGGCTCGCGGTTTGAAACCACAAAGATCCGGCCGCTCGCCTTGTTCCGCATATGTACGGCAAGCCGCTCCGGTGTCCAGAAGTGCTCTCCGGCATCACGCAGACGCGCCTCTGCCGCCGCCGCCGCGCGCGCGGCAATCAGGCTTTCGGCCATCGTCTCCATCTCGCGAGCCAGCGGACTGAAGATGCTCAACTCGGTGGCGCCAGGGGAAAGGCCTCTCTCAAAATGTCCCATCCGCAGACGGCGCAATCGTTCTGCCACGCGCATGAGTGGGCGCATCAGGAACCACCGCACCATCAAAAACGTCACTGCGACGATCAAGAACACCGTCGCGACGATCCACCAGAAGCTTCGCCGCCAAAGATCGTAACTCTGGTCTCGGATATATCCTGCATCGACGAGAATCACGAGCGCACCGACGAGGTTGTTGCCGTCATGGAGCGGAAAAACCTCTTCAAGCCATTGAATATCTCCGGTGCGCCCGAAGGCGTTGACCTCGGTACCCTTCTTGAGTGATCGCTCAACCTGGGTTCGCGATAGCGACTCAACCGGCGTCTTCTTGGCCAAAGATTCAAATGGCGCATGCGCCAAGGCCTGGAAAACAGCGGGAACGCCGGCAGATGAAATCAGCTCACCATGGGGATCGTAGACTCCAACGCCTAGCGCCCCGGTCTGTGCTTTGGCATTGGCCACAAGAGCTGCAAGGCCACCTGTGTTTCCCTGCGCGAATGCCTGCTCTATTTGCAGCTTAAGACTGTTCCCCATCCAGCTTGAGCGCCACTCAAGTTCCTGTCGAAGGACATGTTTGTGCTCCAGGACCTCAAAATATGTCGAGGCAATCGACAGCAGCGTCACGCCTGCAATGAGCGCAAGAATCAATCGCAAGCGAAACGAGTGCATGAATACCCCCTTTTGGGTCTTGAAGCAGGTACTTATTTGTTTAGATGCACAACTTCCGGTAGCTGTTCTGCATGTTCTCCACCAACAAAACCGCCAAATCCTTCAAGGACTTAGAAAGCTCAGAGCAGCCCGACGTTGCAATTCTGCGTTGGAACCGTCGGATCCCGCCTCATGCGCGATTCAAATCCATACATCCGCAGCCTTGGGATGCGCTATTCTGTGCAGGAGGGGCAAGTAGCCCGTATCCTGCAACTTACGGTGCGATAATCTGATGGCATTCCAATCGGTCGAGAATACCGCCAAGAACATCGTGGAAACGGTGCAGGCCTATTCGTTGTTTGCCTATCAGGGCGCTACGAATCTGTTTCGCCCGCCGGTCTATTGGCCAGATTTCCTCGTGCAGTCAGACATCATTGGGTTCGGTTCGGCCTCGATTGTGCTTCTCTCCGGCTTCTTCACCGGCGGAGTGCTGGCCCTGCAGTCTGCAGCAACATTGTCTCAGTTTGGTGCCACCGCCGTCACGGGAAGGTTTGTCAGCACCTCCATGATCCGCGAACTTGGCCCCGTGCTTACAGGCATCATGGTCTCGGGCCGCAACGCCTCCTCCATGGCCAGCGAATTGGGTTCCATGGTCGTCACCGAGCAAATCGATGCCATGCGAGCCCTCGGGGTTGACCCCATGCGTAAACTTGTCACCCCGCGCATTTTCGCCTGCGTCACCATGCTCTTCTTTCTCACGATTGTCGCCAACTTTTTCGGCATTCTCGGCGGCGCGGCTGTCACGGTTTTCATGAATCACCAGAATGGCACCCAGTACTTCTCGATGGCCTATGAGTACTTG
>Ga0210401_10007403_pt1 | contig 11013 bp, 20 predicted proteins | sample IncBWH32MmetaG_FD_150866 | JGI IMG/M metagenome (GOLD analysis project Ga0210401, IMG submission 150866) | Forest soil microbial communities from Barre Woods Harvard Forest LTER site, Petersham, Massachusetts, United States - Inc-BW-H-32-M | ecosystem: Environmental > Terrestrial > Soil >... | reverse complement strand
CGCGTTTGTTTGATCCCGTGCGAGCAACATGGGCAGACGGTCAGCGGGATCGGCAGCCGATCGCAGGGAAAGCCCGATCCCTTCGCGACCAGGTACAGGCCGCCCACCTTCCGGTAACCACACCCCCGGCGCGCTTCAGTAGCCATGGTGCCTCCATTCGGGTTTGATCCGCTTACTACTGCCGGGACAAAACGGGCGATCGTGCAGCGGCCGGCGCTCGTCTTCGGTTGGCGTCGGAAAATGCACACGGATCTTGCCGCCCCGCGTCCCGCACGTTCGCCCGCAATCCGGGCACGTGACGATTACCCGCTTAGGCATCGGCGATACCCTTTAGCGGCTTTTGCGGCACAATTCCGTTATCGTGCAAGCATTGCCACTCCTCGGCGAAACGAGCGAGCGCGCGCCGGCTATCCTCCTCGGAAACCATGAAGCACATACTGTAGGCAATTGCCGCGAAAACGGCCTTGGGCGTCTCGGCGTAGACCGACCCGAACCGGGCAGCATATTCGTTGTGCAGTTTATTCGCCGGCATGGCGCCCCCTTTTGGCTTGCGCCCGCTCGCGCGCGGCCAGCTTCATCCCCAGCTCGTACACCGCGAGCCACGGCACGGCGACGGCGAGCCGGCGCGGCCGTTTGTATTCGCGGATCATGACGTCATGCGGGCCCACGGTGACCATGAGCGGCTTGCCGCGATAGCGGGCCGAGGTTTCCGCTTCCATTACGGTTTTGCGATCGGCGACGCGCGTCATACCGCCCCCTGGAAACCACGCTCGCGCGCGTGGCCTTCGCAATAGTACATGAACGTGCCGGGCCCGTAGGCATCGTGCAGACACGCGACGGCCGGCGCCTGGCAGTCAACCTTGCCGCGCACCTGGCAGCCTACACGGGCGCCATCTTCTGGCGTGACGACGTGCCAGCGCCGCGCGGCCACCTGGCAGGCTTCGCACGGCGCCCCGTTCGGCGCATCGAGGACCACGTCGGCCGAATACGGCACGCCGGCCGTAGACGGCCGCATCCGTCGAATATCGATATGGCCACAGCTCGCGCGCACCTTGTACGGCTGCGTGGCGTCGATCACAGCAGAGGGATATTTCGGATTCATGCGGCTACCTCGACCTCGCCGGCGGGGGCCAGGATAGCCCCCAGGATTTCGCCGGCCGCCTTCTGGACGAAGGTAAGCGACTCGGCGAGCGTGTCGCGATTGCCGTCGTACAGGCGAATGTAGTTGACTGTGCCGGCCGACTCCAAGCCGATCGCCGTCGCGACGACGAAGGCCACCGACTCGGCTTCCGTCTCGCGCACCGTCTTATTCAGCTCGGCGCGGCGCGCGCCCCGGTGCAACAATTCGTGAGCGATTTCGTGCACCATCACGGCGAACATTTCCGCCGGCGCCATGGAAGCCAGCAAAGTGATTTTCCCGCCGGAAGAAAGCCCCTTGCAGGCCGCCCCCAGGTCGTCCGAGTACTCGATCGCGATCCCCGAGCGGTGCGCGAAGGCCTTCAGCGATTCAAGCGCGTCGCCCGGATCGCCGGCCGCCGGCACGATGCCGGCATCGGGTAACGGCTGCCCATCCGTTTGCGTGACGTCGAACACGTACACGACGCGGAAGCCGACACAGCGCCGCTCGGCTTTCTTCTCGCCCGCTTCGTCGACCTCGACCTTTTTGACCAGCGGGGCCAGGATCGCAATCCCCTTCTCACCTTTCTTGACGTAGCGGCCGAATTCGTGCCACTTGTGGAAGCCAGCCACGTAAGTCGCCGTGGGACGTTGCGATGCGATCAGCATGCAGTTATAAAACGAGTAGGTATGGAAGCGTGCCATCGTTTCCAGGTACGCTTTCAGCTCGGCCGTCTCGCCGCGTTCGAGCGCGTCGACCAGCTTGGAAAGGGCCGAATCGGCCAGGGATTTTGCTTTCGATTGTCCGTTGTTCTCAGGGGTCATGTTGTTCTCCATGTCCTGATAATACGGGCCGATCGTGCACCCTCCAATAGAGCAAGGGTACCGATTTCGGGCGCCAATCCCTTAGAAGTGGCTAAGGCTTTCGTACTAAAGTCCCCAGTATTTATTTCAATACGGCCGACATTCCCCTTCCGTGCCCCGCCCCCGCCCCCGATCGTCCAGCCGTAGACGATCGGGGGAACACTCCAAGAGGCGCGCCGGCGGATTACTTGGCGGGCGGATTGGCCAGCGCAGCCGCGCCGGCGGTTTCCAGTGCCGCGAACGCGGCCGCGAGCTTGTTCAGGGCCGCGACGATTTCGTCGGTTGCCGAGCTAAGCGTCGTCTGGTCGATCCCCGGCGCGGCGGCATTGGTGATGGTCGTAACCACCGACTTTTTCACCGCCCCGGCGCCCTCTTGCGGGATCAGGCTTTCGGCCGCCCCGATCGCCCCGAGCACCGTCGTGACGATGGGCGCGGCGCCAGGGACGACGCTGGCGACGATCGGCAGAAAAGGTTTCGCGTCGGTCACGCCCACCTGGAGCACATGGCCGATCGTTTTCAAGACACTCAAAAAACTCATGGTTTCTCCTTTTAGAAATACTTCCCTAACAGCTTGCGCAGCATGGCCAGGTCGCCTTCGAGCACGAGCAACTCGTTCCAGAATTTCGCATCGGCCACCATTTCGAGGGCCTGACGTTGCAACTCCTCGACCGTGAATGATTCGAACGGGGAATGACCTCGCAGAATGCGAGCGACCGCGATCTTGACGGCGTTGTGATGGTCCTGATCGATTTCCTTTTGCTGGAACTCCGACCGGCGCGCCTCGGCCTGCTCCAGGGCCCGCAACCGGTCGAGCAGTTCGGTCGCGCGGCTAACCGGCGTCGCGTAGCCGTGCCGGGTCGCATGGCTTACGAAATCCTTGCCGTCCCCGGCGGGGGGCCAGTGCTTCCGCAAGTATTCTTGGAGGGCGTTCAGCTCGCCGAGCATGTAGCGATAGGCGTCATCGTGCGAGCGTTTCGTTTTCGGCATAAGAGATTGAGTGCCAAAGCGGGGCCAGGGAAGCCGGCCCCGCCTCTCCCACTCACCCCCTTTCAAGACTCGATTTCTTTTTCCAGCGGGCCCGGCTCGCCTTCCTGGCGATCTTACTGCGCTCGGCCGGTGTCAATTTCTCGGCTCGGGATTTCCCACCCGCAACGGCGATGGGATTCTTGCCTTTTGCCATGCCCGTCCATTATCCTTGCTGGCAAGCATCATGTCAACACCGCCGGCGCGCAAATTCGATTTCGAGATGGACTACGACCAGATCCGGCAGTGGGCCGACCACGTCGAGCGCGTGATCGCGGCCGGCAAGCCGGCCGGCACGGTGTTCTACTGGAACCGAACTGGAGAATGGTGCCAGATCGCCGACCCGTTCGGCAAGATCATCCGGGGCGTCGATTGGCCGATGGAACTCGGCCAGGTTTACGACCTCGACCAGGTCACGACGCCCTATCACCCGTGCGAGATTCCGTGCCGGGTGCGCGTCTTGCGCGAAGCCACGCACGCCGACGCGGAAGCGATCTATGCCGGGCGCTTGCAGCGCCGCAAGTTTTACTACGAAGTCATCACCGACTAGTGGGTGCGCAGCCAGTTTTGAAAGCGCATACTCGGGTTGTACTCGTCCTCTTCCTCGTCTTCGTCGTCGTCGAATTGATCGCTCGAATCGAAAAACTCGTCGTCATCGTCTTCGTCGTCTTCGTCGTCGAAATCGTCATCCGACTCCTCGAACCCCCCGGCGCATTCGCAGTCCTCCTCCAGCTCGCCGCAGTTGACGCAACGCGGGTCGTCCTGCTCGAAGTCGTCCAGGTCGGCCATTTTTACTGAACGAAGAAATCGGCGATGCCGTCGAGAAAAGCGTACAGCTCGATCCGCTCGCGCGCGACGAAGGAATGCCCGTGCAGGCGAAGCGCGAAGTACTGCATCGGGGCGATATGGATCGGCTTAATCAGCGGCAGCGAGAAAGGCGCGTCGAGCGCGACCGGCTTGCGGCGCCCAGTGTCGATCGAAACCAGATCCTCGATCGAGCCGTAGACCCGCGCGCGGGCGAGCGGGCCCCTGACGACCACCCGGTCATTCAGAAGCAGCTCGAACCAGAAGTTAGTCGCGATGTCGGCCCGGTCCTCGGGGTGCATCTTGGGCCCGAACAGAAACACGACGGCGTCGATGGTCCGGCTCTCGGGCGGCGGAAAGGAATTCGCACGCAGTTGGTTGGTGTGCAGAAACGATCTACTAGTGAAGCCGGGCACGGAATAGCTGGATTGCTTGCCCTGGCCCTCGTCGGTGCGGTTGCACCACTGGCATAAACCCCGCACCGGCGCACCTACCGGCTCGATGAAAAAATTCCAGGCGTCTGGCACTAATTCACCCTCGGGGATCGACATCAAGTCGTAGTTGGCATGCGCCCGGCGGTCGAGAACGTCGGTCCGGCCGGCGACGATGATCTGATCCATCAGGGTTTTGGTGTGCTCGACCTCCTCGGCCGTCTTGGCCAGGTTGACATCGGTAGTGAGGGACTCGGCAGCGACGACGGCCGGCGCGGCGAGTTGCAAAAAGTGGCGGCGTTCCATTTACTTTCCTTTCTTGGCCGGCGGCAATTGTCGCGGCACTACTTCGAAACTAGCGTCGATCGTTGCGGGCCCCTGGCGAAAGGCCTCGCGCGGAGCCGGGCGGGCCTTGGCGGCTGCGCGCCGCGCCAGGTAGTCGACCAGATTCTCCATGAGTCGATCGGTCGTTTCGAGCGCGATCCGTTGCGCGTCGGCCACGGTGAGCCCCGTGTTCGATGGCGCGTTCACCACGATCACGCGCTGCGGGCCGCCAGTGTCGTACAGGTTGTTAGCCATCGCGTTTCACCCCTACCGGGTCGAGTTTGTTTTTTGCGATCCGCTCGGTATACATCTCGATCGCCTCGTTCAACTGCCGGTCGCTTAAATGGTAGCTCGTCAGGCGCCAGAACAACTCGGGCATATCCTTCGCCCAGTGGTTGGATTGAACGAAGGCCTGCCACGGCGTCACGCCCACTTCGCGCGCCACCCCGTAAGGCTCCTCGGCGATGATGGTGTAGAAATAGCGGATCAGGAATTGGTCGACGAACATTCCGGGCAGGTCTTCGTAAGGCAGCGCGCCCCACGCTTTCTGGGGCGGCAGGGCAATGGTTGTATCGAGCACGGTGAACGGTGCCAAATCCCGCGCGGCGGCCGTGCCCGGATACTTTACGTCACTCGTCTCCGGTATCTGTAAGTTGAGGGGCACAGCCGGCTCGGTTGGCACAGCCGGCTCCGCTACCGGCAGCGCGCTTTGCGGTAGCCAGTGCGCCGGCGACTCGAATTGCTCGCTGAATTCTGCCTTGGTCATCTGGATTTCATGCCGGACGTAGTTGCCGTTGACGTCCAGATCCGGGCCGTATGCGTATCCGCCGGCATAGATCGGGGTGACCTTCGTCGATATTTGTTGGCTCCGAGTGCCGGAGCCAACAATCGTAGCAGCGAGCGAGGGAATGTTGCCAAAGGGCGCCAGCAGAGCCGGGCTTTTCATTAAACGAAGCTCGAACCATACCCACGTGAGCACGACGCCCCCGGCGAAGCCGGCGCCTAATCCGATAGCGAGCCACAGCCAGGTCACGCGAGCACCTCGGACACCTTGGGGTCCTTCACGATGTCGAATTGGCGATCGGCATTCTGGCCGGCCGCGTTCCATTCCAGATCCACGCCGTCGTCGGTCTTGCCGAGGAAGACCTGGCCGCGTTGCGTCCAAACGGTCACGGCCGCCCCGTTGCGCAACCAGTACCGCTTGCCGCGGCCCGCGCCTTCGATCGCGGGCGCCAGGGCCGGCATCGATTTCACCCGGTCGCGGAGCTTCTGGTCCTCGGCATTGATCGCGCGCGGCTCGGGGGCGACGCCGGTTAGTAGATAATCCTCCTCGGCCACCCGGTCGGGCTTCAACTCGATGTAGTCGAGGATGTAATCGATGGCGAGTGTGATTTCGTCGCCGTAACTCAAGCTGTGGATGCGCGTCTGTGCCGGGTTGGACAGAATCTTCACCTTGGCCAAGCCGGTACGGCCGGGCGTGATCGCGTTCACGCCGGCGATTTTGCCGCTCAGAATTTCGTAATCGGTCGAGCCTTCCTTCCGGCAGTTCTTGCCATCGGGGGCGTCGCAATATTCGCAGTGGTGCCGAAACTTGACCATCAGGCGAACCCAATCGCCGCGCTTGGCCTTGTAGACGTCGCCGATGTTGACGACGAAAGTCGGGACAAAGCGCGACACCTCGGCCACCGACACGAGCAACACAAACGGGGGCAGCGTAGTTTTTTCAGCCATAAGGCTACTGTACTCCTTTCACTTTCGGCAATGCACCGACCGGCGTATCGGCTTCGTTCGGAATCCAGACCTCACTGAAGGCGCGCGCCACGCAGCGTGGCGAGCGTTCGGCGTGATCGCGGACCATGACCGGCACCGCGACCTTTTCCAACCAATCGGCGACCGTCTCGGCCTGGCGCGCCGGCACGGTGACCAGGCGCCGCATAATGCCGCACTCCGCGCACGAGTACTTACACTGGATGGCCGGTTTCATTTCTCGCCCAACGCATGCAGGGCGCGCGCCAGGCGCGTCGCCGACCGGTCGAGGATCGGGAGGCTTTCTTCCAGGTCGGCCTTGCCGCGCTCGACTTCGCGCATGAGCTGCGTCAAGTGGGCCAGCTCGGCCCTGGCCGACACGAACAGGGCCAGGCGATCGAGCCGGGCCAGGGCTTGCTCTTCAAGCGTACCGGGCGGCAGGTGGATGGTGCTTTGTGGTGCTGGCATTTTTCCTCGATTTCGCGGCCGGCTTCCGGGGCACGACGGCCATCGCCGGCGGATTCAACCGGCGCTCTTGATACAACGCTTCGAGCGTGCGCGCCAGGCGCTCGAAACTTTTCGTCACCAGAATTCGGCCGTAGTCTTCGGCTTTAGTGAAACCAATCGACCGATAGCCGAGCACGTGCCAGCCGTTGCCGGCCCGGTAGGTCAACCAGGTCTCACGGCGCGGCAGCGCGCGCAATTTCTCGATCGCCGCGGCTTCCTCGGCCGGGCTCGACTCGGCGAGCGAAAGCGACTCGCTCGGCTTGGTGGTGACCGATCGCGGCTTCAATCGTGACTCGCCTCGATGGCTTCGTCGACCAGGGCGGCGATGGCTTCGAGCGCCTCGCCGGCGTTGGCGCTCTGGCCAGAATCGCACCATCGGCGGATCGCTTGCAAGATCGAGACGGCCTTCAGTTGCGCCTCGAATAACGCGCCCATTGCCTTGCCGGCCTGCTCGCGCGACATATTCCGAAATTGCGGGGCGTGCCCTTCGTCGATCGGTGGATCGTGCAGACAATCGCCGTGCAGCTTCATCGTCCGAGGGTTGCCGCGATCGAGCGCGGCCGGCGCGGGCTCGGCGTCGGGAATGATCCAGCGCAGGCCCCCGCAAGTCGCACAGTCGCGCGGTGACCCGCTCGCGCAGTCCGGGCAGGGGCGCTTGGCGTCCTCGACCAGGAAGACGCCCTGGTAGTGCACGAAACCCATCAGCGCCTTGGCCGCTCCCCCCGTCAGGATGGTATACTCGCCCGCGCGAATCAGCTCGACGTAAGGCTTAGCGCGGAAACCTTCCGGCTCGTCCGGGTCGCCTTCGGGATAGTAGTTGAGCTGGTCGATCCGCGCGAGGAGACTGGTGAAGTCGTAAATTTCGACCACGCCGTTTTCTTTCCCCATCACGAACACGCCGGGGTTATCGGCCGCGCGGCGCCGCACGAATTCCCGCGTCATGTCGTCGAGCGACGACGATCCCGAATAGGGCGGCCGGAAGGGCATCTGGCTCAGACTGAGCAGCATTTGCATCATCTGGGCGAACTCTTCCGGCACCACGCCCCCGCTTTTGGCGCGCATCTTTTCGAGCGTCTCTTCAAACTGATGCGCGATCGATTCCTGGCGCAGCATGTGTTCCATCTCGGCGCGCTCGTTTTCCTTGCGCGCGCGATCGAGATCCGCCTGGCGCGGTCGGCCACGGGGCGAGTGAATGTGCACGGGCATGTCAATTTCCGGCATCGGGTAGTTTTCCTCCAGTTGCGAATTCGGGATCGTTCAAGGCGCGCTCCACGCGCCGCACGTGCAGGGCGTCTTCGATGTCAGTGATCGTGACCAGCTTGCGCGCGGCCGGCGTGCCGAGCCGGGCGACGGTCGCGACATCGAGCGGGCGAAGCTCGCGCGCCCCGCGCGCTTGTTTGGTCCGGCCGTTCAGCATATCGAGAAACGTGTCGCTCAAATCTTTACCGTCCGGGCAATGGTGACAACGGGCATAGACGCCGTCCTGCACCACGTAACCAAAACTCTGACAGGCCGGGCACAGCTCGCCCGCTAGCTTCGCCGGCGGCAAGTATTGGGACAGATGCGGGACGTCGCGCGAGTCGTAGTCACCCGACCCATAGCGCAGCTTGCGCGCGACGCTGAAGAAATGGCCGGGCCCTGGCCACCGGTCGTAGTCGAGCATCACGGCCACCAGCTCGTGGGCCCACCGGATGGCCTGTTCCTCGGCGACGAGCCGAGTCGTCGACACCATCACGGGGCTCCGACCCTGGTCGCAATTGCCGCACGCGCAACCCGGCGGGTGAAAGTTCGTGGTCGAGGTCGATTCCGGCGCCCGGAGGATCGTTTCGAGCCGGCGCGCTAACGTCTCGCGTGCGGCCTTCTCGGCGGAAGGCGGAAAGCCCGGCAATGCGGCGAGCGAATCAATGGCGTCGTCGGCCCAGCTCCCCTCGGCCCAGCTCATTGAAACCCCCGATCGCGCTCGAACTCGGCGCGGCTGTAACGATCGGGCTTTTCGGCTTCGTTCAGCCGATGCGTAACGCGCGCCGCGCAGGCGATACAGCAATCGGCTTGCGTGAATTTTCGGAAGACGCCGAGCGTCACGATTTTAGTCGACGCCTGGGTGTAGCGTTTCTCCCCGCAAAAGGTCAACCCGCGCTTGCCGGCGGGCAAGAGGTGACGCATGGGCGAGGGGGTCATGTAGAGGTAACCTTCGCCGGCCAGGAGTTTGGTGATCGCCAGGCGCGCCAGCTCCTCATCGGCGCGCTGTTCGAAGCACAGGCAGACCAACTGGCCGGCCGGAATGTCGCGGCCACAACTGGAGCATTTCATTCGAGCCTCCTATCGGCGGTGATCTTAGCCTTGGCCAAAACCGCGTCGAATTCCTGTTGTATGCGCGGATCGCTCACGACGTAGATTTTCGTTTTCGATTTCGCGCCGGTCAGCACGCTGGCCCCCGAGCCCGAGTCCCGGTGCTGGGTCGCGAGCACGTCGCACGCTGACTTTAAAAGCAAGGGCGTATACCGGGCGGGTGGTTGATTCATTTGCGCGTCCTCAAAAATTCAGCGAAGCCGTCGGCAAAAGCCGACCGCGCCCCGGTCCCCTTCAGCTCGGGCCACATCAGCAGAATTTCGCGCTTCAGGTGTTCGGGGGTCGAGCTGTCGCGGTGCAGCCGGCGGATTTCGGCCGCCGAGCGCCAGTGCTCGCCGAGCGAAACCACGGGCGCCCGGCCGCGCATCTTTTTCAAGGCATGTTGCGCTTTTGCCACATCCTCGGCCAGCAACCGCAGCGCGCCCCAGCTTGCCTTCGGCCCCTCGAACAGCTCCAGGCGTTGGGTGATCCGGGCGGTCAACATCGCGACCGGCGACGCCCCCAGGGTTTGAAGGGCGGCGGTGAGTACTTTTTTCCCTGGCACTGACCCCATGCGAGGTGTTATAGTCTCCAGGCAGAATTCCTCCAGCTCGCGAGCCGCTTCGACGGCTTGAGAAAATCCTGCCTCAGCGCAGGGTATCGATTCGCCAAGTTCCGCCTTTGCACCATTCGAGGGCGAAGGGGAGGCGAAACCAGACAAGGTGGGTTTTTGCCCGCAATGTGGGCACGCCACCTCGGGGTGGTGTTCGGCCACTTCTTGGATTTCCTCACGATCCACAGAGTTTTCCACAATTTTAATTGTGCCCGATCCTGGAAGCCTCGCCGGGTCCAGCGAGTCGAGCAGCTCCAGGCCGGCTGCCGGGCTCGCCAGTTCCGGCGAGACAGTACTCCCGGCGCTCTGTGACCCAAAGTGTGGTTGAATCGCCACAGTGGGACCTTTCCGGTTCGCCCGTAAATTTTCTAGCGCCTCGGGGCTGAAGTGGCGCGCCTCGCGTTCGGGCGGGGTCTCGAAATTCTCGACCAGCGGCCGGTACTCGATCCCTTGCCCGGCGCGGCGAGTCTCGACCAACCGGAGCGCGGCCAGGCGCTTGGTGGCCTTCTGTGCCGCGTCCACGGTGCAATTAGCGTAGAAGGCGAAGTAAGCGTGCTTGGCGGCCGTCCATTCCCGGCGCGGCCAGGCGCCGATCGTGTCGTCCAGGATGATCCCCAGAATTTGGTGCGCGACCGGGGAAAGCCGGCGCGGCAGGGATTTGAAATAGGAATGCGGTGTCGACGTCCAGCCTCGACGCACGGGGGGCTGAAGCGGTACAGCTTGCGATGCCATAGGATAAGAGCCTTTCGAACGGCCCGGAAATCAGGGCTTGGGATATTGACTTTTCGATGGGTTTTGGTATGATCGGGGTGAAAGTCACAGGAAAACCTTTCACCCCGGCTCGCGCTCGCAAACGTGAGAGCCGGGGTTAGTTTTTGGTCGGCGTCGCCTTTTCCTCCCTCGATGACCAACGGCAACATTCGACGACGCTCTCAATTTTTCGCATTCCCGAACTATACACCCTAGCTAGGAACTCTGCCAAGGCGAAAATTTGGCGTAGTGTTTCCGACCCTGCCCCGAGGTCGGCTTTCCCAGTTCCCGAGAGCGGCCCCGATTCCGGCGTCGAGTATGGTGGATTTCCGAACTCTAGATCGGTTTCGGTGCGCCCGAGTAAGGTAAGTATTCTTCCTGTGCTCAGACTTCAGACCTATCGATCCCGAATAGAGTCGGTAGTAGGTAGACTGGTGACCGGACGGACAGACTTTCTCACTTGGATTGATCAGGAAGAGGGAAAGTCTGTCCGTCCGGTCACCAGTC
>Ga0210401_10007402_pt1 | contig 11013 bp, 8 predicted proteins | sample IncBWH32MmetaG_FD_150866 | JGI IMG/M metagenome (GOLD analysis project Ga0210401, IMG submission 150866) | Forest soil microbial communities from Barre Woods Harvard Forest LTER site, Petersham, Massachusetts, United States - Inc-BW-H-32-M | ecosystem: Environmental > Terrestrial > Soil >... | reverse complement strand
GCTGGCCGGATTTTGGATTTTGATGTCGCGCAAGCCGTCGCGGGCTCGGCAATCGGGTTCTCCGGTTTCGTCGCTCAGTGACGTTCGTGTTTCTGAGAAACCGAACCTTTCGAGTTCCCTGGCATGACAAAAACCGTTGCCATTGACGCGCGTTGGCTGGTGGGAGGGATTGGTACGTACACGGAGAATCTCCTGCAAGGCCTTGGGAACAGGGCGAGCGGTATGGAATTTCACGCAATTACAAGGCTTGCGAACGTAGCGCGTGTGAAAGAGTTCTGCTCAAGAGTGACGGTTGTGGATGTACCCATTTACACGGTGATAGAACAACTGCTCATTCCCCGCGCGGCGCGCGAATGCGACCTATTGCACGTTCCGCACTTCAATATCCCAGTGCTTCATCGGCGTCCGTTGGTGGTTTCGATTATGGACGTGATCCATCTTCGGTTTCCAGAGTACCGAAATTCCCTGCGCTCCCGTATGTACGGGCGGCCCATGCTGGCCGCCGCGGCTCGCAGGTCGGATCACATCATCACGGTTTCGAACTACTCGAAGGCTCAGATCAGGGAGGTTCTCGGGACGCCTGAATCCAAAATTTCCGTGATCCACTGCGGAGTAGACTCCCGATTCCATCATGACGGGAACTCTCAGAATTCCCGGTCCGCAGCGGAAGTCCTTGGTATCCGCGGGCCGTATCTTCTATACGTTGGCAATTTGAAGCCGCACAAGAACGTCGTCACGCTGCTGCGTGCGTTTGCCCGGCTTAGAACCGCCGATAAGATTCCGCACTCCTTGTTGATCGTGGGAGACGATGTCCGCTGGAAACGTCCGATTTTGGAAGAATGCGAGGGGCTGGGTATCCGCGGGTCCACGGTGTTTGCCCCATATGTCGCCCCCGAGGTTCTGCCAAAGATTTACGCAGGGGCGGATCTGCTTGTGATGCCCTCTATGGTCGAGGGATTTGGTTTGCCAGTTCTTGAAGCAATGGCATGCGGCACTCCTGTCCTATCTTCCAACGCGGCCAGCCTTCCGGAAGTGGCGGGCGATGCCGCTGTGTATTTTGATCCGGCAAGCGACGAAGAACTCGCTTGGCAAATACTTCGCATTTTGGAGTCGGGCGATTTGCGCGAATCGCTCCGCATCCTCGGTTTGCAGAGAGTGAAAAAGTTTAGTTGGCAGGATTCAGTACGCAAACACATCGAAATTTACAGACAGTTTTCGGGTGTGAATTTATGAGGATTCGAGCTAAACGACGGGTTTTCTCGCGCTCGCTCGACTCTCCGCGCTTCCTCGGACTTGGGGAATCGTCTATGAGAAGCAGCCGCCATTTGCAGCGCAAAGCCTCAGCCGGATTATGGGAGAGATTTGCCCAGGATGACCCGTACACCTACATACTCACCAGTCTGAAATCCAATGACCCGGGCGAATTCTGGCAGAGCGGTCAGCGAACGGTGCAGCGGGAGTTGCTGCCGTTGCTCGCAGAATATGGGGTTAGTCCGGGCGTCGCGATGGAACTTGGGTGCGGCGTTGGGCGCTTGCTCTTTCCTCTCTCCGCTCATTTTCGGGAAGTGGTGGGCGTTGATATCGCGGAGCCCATGATTCAGCGCGCTCGGCGGTTCGCCGATGACAATGGCGTTGGCAACGCCAGTTTTTGCACGATTGCGGGCCCGGAAGATTTGCTCCATCGGGCGGGGAATTACTCGGGGAAGATTGATTTTCTCTACTCGCTCCTGGTCTTCCAACACATTCCTGATTTGGCGATGATCGAAGGATACCTGCACGTAATCGGCGTACTCCTGGCCAAAGGCGGAATCGCATATCTCCAGTTCGACACGCGCCCCGAAAGTCTTGCCTACCACATCAAGACTCGCATGCCGGACTTTCTGCTTCCGCGGTTCTGGCGAAGGGGGATCCGGCGCATTCGCAGATCTGGCCAGGAAATCGAGAAGGGTATCCACAATGCAGGGCTCGAGATTGCTGGAGAGCTGACACCATTCACCTCGTACCATCGCTACATCCTGCGGAAAGCGGGAAGGCATTCGGTTTCAGAATGAGCACGTCGTTCCAACACGAAGTTGTCACCACATCGGCGTCCGCCGTACCGCTGGGAGAGGCTTCCCTGCAGAAATTGCGGATTGCCATTGTTCACTACTGGTTCGTGAATCGTAGGGGCGGTGAGCGCGTGGTGGAAGCAATGGCGAAGATGTTCCCAGGCGCCGACCTCTTCTCGCTGGTAGTTGATCCGGAGAGACTTCATCCGACTCTTCGTGAACGCTCAATCAACACTTCTTTCCTGCAGAAGGTTCCGGGCGGCCGGCGATGGCACCGCCATCTGCTGCCGTTTTATCCATTGGCGCTGGAGCAGTTCGATCTCAGCGAATACGATCTGGTGCTCAGTTCGGAGTCCGGTCCGGCAAAGGGAGTGCTTACCAACTCCCGGACCTGCCATGTTTGTTATTGCCACAGCCCGATGAGGTATTTGTGGGACCTTTATCACGGATACAAGAATGGCCGCGCCTTGGGAGCATTGTCGCGTCCCGTGTTCTTGTTGGCCTCCCACTATTTGCGGATGTGGGATGCGGCCTCCGCGCAGCGAGTGGATCATTTCGTGGCCAATTCACGGACGGTCCAGGCGCGCATCCGCAAGCACTACCGCCGTGAAGCCGCGGTCATTCACCCGCCCGTGGGCGTCCACGCAGGTTACCTTGCCAGCCGAATCGAAGATTATTACCTGTTTGCTGGCCAGCTTGTCGATTACAAGCGCGTGGATATTGCGATCGAGGTTTGCAACCGCTTGGGCCGCCGCCTCCACATCGCTGGTGAAGGCGAACAATATAAGACGCTGCGCCGTCTCGCAGGCCCCTCAATTACCTTTTGCGGCCCGCTTTCCGACCGGGACCTGCGCGAACAATACGCGCATTGTCGTGCACTGATTTTCCCCGGCGAGGAAGATTTTGGGATGGTGCCCGTGGAGGCGATGTCCTTCGGCAGGCCTGTAATCGCTTACGGCCGCGGTGGTGCTACCGAAACGGTAAGAGGGTTTTCTCCACTGGATACAAGCGTGGCCGCGACGTCTTCGGGGGTGTTCTTCGAAGAGCAGACCGCTGAATCCCTCATGAAGGCCGTGCGCGAGTTTGAACGGATTCAATCCCAATTCTCGCCTTTTTGGATCAAGCAAAGCGTCGAACGATTCGACGAAACCCATTTCACCGCGAGCCTGGAAAGGTTTCTCGCCGAGAAAGTGCGGGAGTTCCAAACGAATGAGAAGCCCGCATGATTTACGGCCAACTCAAGCGCGCGCAATTTGTCCTTACGATGCTAATATTCTGCGTTCCGCTAGCTGCCTTTTCCGCGGCAGCGTTTCTGCGCTTTGGCACGCATCTTCTCCCCCGTTATTCGAGCGATGTGGATCCTCGCACTTATTTCGGCTTGCTCCTGTTGACCACCGTATTTTGGGCGGTGAGTTCGGAGCATTATGGGCTAACGCTTCTTGAAGACCATCTCCGGACGCAATCGACAGCGCGCCGGGTTATCCTTGCATGCCTCTCCACTTATCTTGCCGTCCTGTCCGTGACATTTTTTTATCGGGAAACTACCTTTTCGCGCCTGTTCATCTGGATCAGCGGCATGAATATCGCGCTGTTGGCGGTGCTGGTCCCAAAACTCTTCCGGAGATTCCTGAACCAGAGCGCTTCTTCTCCAGCTTCTTCCGTGCACTTCCTGATCGTCGGCGCGGATGAATTTGCGGCCCGCATTGCGGCCTCGCTGCTTTCGAGCAGCGTCGCTTCGTGCGGCATCAAAGGGCATATCCGGCTTCCCGGTCAGACCGTAGCCATCAAGAACCGGTCGGTATTTGAACTCGCCGAAGTGGAGAAGTTGGCCGTCGGAAATGGGTTCACGGACTTGATTCTGGCCCTCCCGCCGGATCGGCTTGCGGACTTGCCCGCCCTTCGCCGGCAGCTCGCTCCGCTTTGCGCGCCGATGCGGTTGGTGCTCAACTTCGGTGATCCTGTGGAGCCGGGTCAGAACCTGTTTCGGCTCGGCGACCTCTTGATGCTCGACCTGCAGACTACACGCGCGGAATCGGCGATCTATGTGATTCTCAAACGTGCCTTCGACTTGGCGTTCTCAACTTTTGTGCTCGTGGCAACCGCCCCCGTTTTCCTGCTGATCGCCTTGGTGGTACGCGTCACCTCTCCTGGGCCGGTTATCTTCGCGCAGGATCGCGTTGGCCTGAACGGGGCGCTGTTCCGCATGTATAAATTTCGGACTATGCGCTTAACCCCGGCGAAAGAGAGCGACTCGCGCTGGACCGTGAAGAACGATCCGCGTTGCACGCCGTTCGGCAGAATACTGCGGCGCACCGGCCTCGATGAGTTGCCGCAGTTTTTCAATGTGCTCAAGGGAGACATGAGCGTGGTCGGCCCCCGGCCCGAACGCCCGGTTCTCGTCCAGGGATTCATGCAGTCAGTTGGCAACTACAACACGCGCCACTACCTGAAAGTGGGAATCACGGGGTGGGCGCAGGTGAACGGCTGGAGGGGAGATACTTCCATCGAAAAGCGGGTGGAATACGACCTTTACTACGTGCGTCACTGGACGCTCGCGTTCGACCTCTGGATCGTGCTGATGACGTTTTTTCGCGGGTTTTCCAACAAAAACGCGTACTGAACCGGTTCTGCTGTCCTTTCGGCCATGCTCCCTTCGCGACAAAAAGTTTGCTCGGCGATGACTTGGTTGTGACAATTCAAAATTCGCTTCACCGTAGAGTAAGCACTCGACCAGAAGGGCCGCCTAATCTTTATCAACTGCGCGGAAGATGGGAGTGGGTAACTCTTCTGGTCGAACCTCAAGACTCTCCGCAGAAGCTCCCACCAACCGTAATCGATTCAAGGCAAAGTTGGTTGACTGCAGAGGCTCACTCACCAAGAGTCCACCCTTTCATGCCCACAAAGCTAAATGCCAAACCCGCCATTCGAGGCGGGCTGACTACACGCGGAGATTTCAGATTGGTTGAGAGGTTGCTGGTGCGTCGCTAAGTCCCGCTAGTTCCTGCTCAAGGGTGCCACGATCCAGTTCGTTTTCCCACCGGGCCACGACGACGGTGGCGACCGCGTTTCCAATCATGTTCACGGCTGCTCGGCACATGCTGAGGAAACGGTCGATTCCGAGAATCAGCGCCATTCCGGCGACGGGGATGGTCGGGATCACCATCATCGTGGCAACCAAGGCGATAAATGCGGCTCCTTGCACGCCGCTGGCGCCCTTGGACGTGAGAAGCGCGACGCCGAGGATTGTGAACTGCTGCACCAGCGTCAAATGGGTGCCGGTCGCCTGGGCAACGAATAGCGCGGCGAGTGTCATATAGAGACTCGTGCCGTCCGCGTTGAACGTGTAACCGGTGGGCACCACCAGGCCGACGAGGGCTTTCGAGCAGCCCAACCTTTGGAGCTTGGCCATAAGATTCGGCAGGGCAGGCTCCGAAGAACTGGTGGCCAGCACCAGCAGAATTTCTTCTCGTATAAACCAGAGGAATTTCAGAATCCCGAAGCCCGCAACGCGCGCGATGAGTCCGAGCACAACAAGCACGAAAAAGACGGACGTGAGGTAGAGCGTGGCAATCAGTTTCACGAGCGGGCCCAACGAGGCCAGTCCGTACTTTCCGATGGTGAAGGCCATCGCGCCAAATGCGCCAATCGGCGCGAAGCGCATCAGGATCGCCACCACCCCGAAGACCGCACGTGTGAGACTGTCCATTACGTCGAGAAGAGGCTTGCACTTCGGCCCGGCGATTGACAGCGCGAAGCCGAAGAGCACCGACACCAGCAGGACCTGCAGAATGTCTCCACGGCTGAAGGCATCCACAATGGTGTTGGGAATGATGTGGACAAGAAAGTCGGTGATGTTCTGCGCTTTCGCTTGCCCCGCGTATTCGGCCACGGCCCGGGCGTCCAGCGTTTTGGGGTCGACATTGAACCCGCTACCGGGATGGACGAGATTGCCGACGAGAAGTCCGATCAGCAGGGCCATCGTGGAGACGATTTCGAAGTACAGAAGGGCCTTGCCGCCGACACGCCCCACCTTTTTCATGTCCTCCATGCCGGCGATGCCTGTCACCAACGTACAGAAGATGACCAGCGTGATGATCATCGTGATCATCCGGATAAACACGTCACCCAGAGGCTTCATAGAAACGGCCACACTGGGATTTACATATCCGAGGATGACCGCAATGGCGACGCCAGCCAGCACTTGAAAGGAGAGGCCCGTGTAGAAAGGCTTCTTGCGCGGCGGCGAAGCTGCTTCATTTGCGGTGGCGGGTTCGACCAGCATTGATTGGACTAGCTCCTTTGAAGCAAAGGCCTCAGTTCACGGACGTCCCTCAAATTTTCAAGCGAAACTAATTTATCGAGGAGAGCCGCGCAGGGGGCGGAACCAAGGACAGGAGCGATGAGGTCGCGGGCTTTCTCCACAACTTCCTCGCGAGTCATGGGATTGTCCGCTGTGCCGCGAACGTCGCGAACCCATTCGGAGAGTTGCGTTCCATCCTTCAATGTCAGCTCCACGATGGCCTCGCGTCGCGGGCGGCGAGCGTCGATGCGCGGATCGGCGACCACTTCTACCTTGGCGCGAACTCGCAGAACAGCGGGATCCTTCATGCGGGCTTTGTCGTGGACCGACTGAAACGTGACCGTCTTGTCGAGGAGCATGATCGCGACCATATGTTCCATGCAAATGTCCGGGATATCGCGGTTGCTGACGGTATTGGCTTCGTCGGTGGCGACGCGGACCACCACTTTCTGAACGTCGTCGGCCGTAAACGATCGCTGCTTGAAGAAAGTCACCTTCGCGTCCAGCGGCGCCTGGATTGGCGAGCCTACAGTCCATTTCTTGATATTGGTGCGTGCGATTTCGTAGCGCTCTCCCAGTTTGTCCACCAGGAGCGAGGGATCGGCCTTAATAGCACCGTTTTCGCGCGGGGCGAGAGCTTCGTAAAAATTGTCGGAACCGGAGAAAATATCCTCGACGCCGCTCCAGCCGGAGCGGATTAATGAAGCCGTCAGAACCGCAACGCCCGCCGGTTTTCCCGCGAAGAGAAATGCCTTCTCCATGTGTTCCGCGTCACGCGACCACGCCCCGATTCCTGATGTTTGCTGCGCTGTGTAGTCGAGCAGCAGGCGCATCTGCTCCGCGCTCAATCCTGCCGCGCATCCCGCTGCGGCTCCCGCGCAGAAACACGCCGCCGTTCCGTGCGTGCTTCGGTGCGTCGCCGCCTGGTAGCCGGGACCGCCGAGACTCATGGACACGCGCGTGCCGACGTCGTAACCGAGAGTGACCGCCCGGATAAAATGCGTCCCGCTGATGGCGTACTGTTCACCGGAAGCAAATCCGGCGGGAACCGTGGAAACGCCTGGATGCGAGCGCGAAGGGCCATGCGAGTCGTCGGTTTCGTCTGAATGCGCGAGAACTCCGTTCGCGAATGCGGCCTCAATCGGACCGCAGACAATCTTGGAGGCCACAACTGTGGCGATCTCCTTTCCGCCATACGCGCGAGCAAATTCGAGCGCTGCTCGGCCCGGAGGTAGTCCGGAACCAGAAATCATCGCGGCAAAGGTGTCCAAAATGTGTTGCTTGGCCTTCTCGGCCACTTCTTCGGGTAATGCGCGCGTGCTCGCCGCGCTCATATAGGCACTGAGCTGCTGCATGATAGGGCTCACCACGTTAGCTGGCTGATCTGGGCCAGAAAACGCGGCTGCCTTTAAGAAACCTGGAGAAAACATCGCGGCAGCGCCAGACAATCCGCCCAACTTGATCAACCGGCGGCGAGAAAATCCTGCGGGGCTATTCTCTAATTTTTTAGTTTCGGGCGATTCACTCATTCCTGTCCTCTCTCAAAAGAACATCGCGTTGTTACTCAACCATTGCCTTCATCACTCGGAACAGTTCGTTCTTCGCTTCAAAGCCGATTCCAGGAATCTCCGGCAGGCGCACATAGCTGTCTTCCACGGGAATTCCATCGGCGAATCCCCCGTGCGGCTGGAAGATGCCCGGATAAGATTCGTTCCCGCCCAGCCCCAATCCCGCGGCGATGTTCAGCGACATCTGGTGGCCACCATGGGGAATGCAGCGCTTGGCCGACCATCCGTGCTCGCGCAACATCTCTAGAATGCGCAGATACTCCACCAGGCCGTAGCTGAGCGCGCAGTCGAACTGCAAGACATCTCGATCGGCCCGGAGCCCGCCGTATCGGATGAGATTGCGCGCGTCCTGCACCGAAAAGAGGTTCTCGCCCGTTGCCAGCGGCTCGGCGTAGAACGGCGCAAGCCTAGACAGAAGTTCGTAATCAAGGGGATCACCCGGCTCCTCATACCAGCGCAGGCCAAGTGGGGCGAGGGCGTGCGCGTAGGCGATCGCTGTCTGCACGTCGAAGCGGCCATTGGCGTCTACTGCGAGTTGATCGGGAGTTCTCAGAATTTTCAGGACGGCTTCAATGCGCTCGATGTCTTCGGCAAGCGAAGCTCCGCCAATCTTCATCTTCACGACGGAGTAGCCGAGGTCAAGGTAACCCGCCATTTCATCACGGAGGCCGTTCAAATCTTTGCCGGGATAGTAATAGCCGCCGGCCGCATAAACGAAAACCTTGCTCTCTGTGATTCCGCCGCGATACCGGTCCGCAAGAAGCCGGAACAGAGGGACACCCGCAATTTTCGCAGTTGCGTCCCAGACCGCCATGTCCAGCACTCCTACAGCAACGGAACGTTCGCCGTGGCCACCGGGCTTTTCGTTACGCATGACGACTTCCCAGATGCGGGCGGGATCAAAGTTGTCGCCAGCGTCGTCCAGGAGCGCTTTGGCATCTGCCGCACGAAGGCGGGGGATGAAACGGTCGCGCAGGAGACCACTCGGCGCGTAGCGCCCGTTGGAGTTAAAACCAAATCCGACCACCGGCTTGCCGTCGCGAATCACGTCGGTGATCAGGGCGAGAACACTGACCGTCATCTGGCTGAAATCAATGAACGCATTGCGGATCGGTGACTTAATCGGCACGACCGTTTCGCGGATGTCGACTATCTTCACGAGTTCACCTATCGCTTGCAGCGGCGCCGGGTCATGAAAGTTGGAGCAGGGGCCGCAGCGTGCGAATGTCTGAAACACTTTCGAGATCGAAAATCTTGTGAAGGAGCGCTGCGCATTTCTCTGCGCCGAGAACGGGTGTAATCAGGTCGCGGGCTTTGGCGAGAATCTCGTCACGGGTCATCGGATTTTCGGGGGTGCCGCGCACATTGTCTACGCGTTGACGGAGTCGCGTACCGTCCACTAACGTCACCTCCACAACGGCGACGCGCAGCGGCATCAGGCGCTCAAGATCGGCGTCTGGGATCAAATTAACTTTGGCGCGTTCCCGCAGCACCGCTGGGTCCTTCATTTTGGAGGGGTCATGCGCCGAGGCGAAGCTGACCGTCTTGTCCAGCAGCGCAACGGCCATCAAGTGCTGGACGCAGATGTCCGGAATCTCCCGATTGTTGACAATCGCGGCTTCATCGGTTGCCAGGCAGACATTCACTTGCTTCACGTCACCAGCCTCAAAAGGGCGCTGCTTTCGCAAGAGTTCGAGGGCGTCGAGGGCCGCCTGGATCGGCGAGCCGACCGGCCATTTCTTGATGTTTGTGCGCGCGACTTCGTAACGCACGCCCAACTTGTCCAGTAATCCCGAGGGATCGGCTTTCGGATTGTAGGCCAGGAAAAAGTTGTCCTTCCCCGAAAATACATCGTCAACGCCTGTCCAACCGAGTTTCACCAGCAACGCGGATGTAACGCCGTTCCGCGCCGTCATTCCGCCGAAGTGAAACGCCTTCTGGATGTGCTCGGTGTCGCGATTCCAGGAGCCGAGACCCGAGGATTGGTGCGCCGTGTAACCCAGCATCCACCGCATTTGTTGGGCGTTCAATCCGGCTGCGCAACTCGCCGCCGCTGCCGCTCCGAAGAGAGGTGCGATGCTGTGCGTGCTCCAATGGCTCTCGGCTTCAAATTGCTGGCCACCCAGCGTCATCGTGACGCGTGGGCCGATGTCATAGCCAAGCGTGACCGCGCGAATGAAGTGTGTGCCGCTGATGTGAAACTGCTCTCCCGCGGCCAGCGCGGCCGGAACCACTGCACAACCGGGGTGCGATTGAGAAGGCGAGTGCGAGTCGTCTGTCTCGTCGGAGTGAGCAAGCACGCCGTTGGTCATCGCGGCTTCGATGGCTCCGCGCGATAGTTTGGACGCGACCACCGTACAGGTTTCGTCGCCGCCATATGCCTGGGCAAATTCCAACGCGCGTTTCCCGGGAAGCAGGTTCGAGCCGGAAATCATCGCGGCAAGTGTGTCCAGGATGTGGTGCTTTGCCTTTTCAGTGATTTCATCGGGCAGCGGATGCGTGGCCGCCTCGCTCATATAGTTGCTGAGTGGAATCATCACCGGGCCCGCGGGCTTGGTGGTCTTGTCCTGTCCCGCCGAATTCAGTGCGAAGGCCGATGGGGAAGGGAATGCCGCGGCGCCAAAGGTCAAACCTGCCAATTCCAGCAGATTGCGGCGAGTTAGATTCCGTGGTCCCCGGCCTTCAGATTCGTTGCGCTCTGATTTCATGTCAGTCGGCAAACTCGCTCCTGGATTCTTCGCCGTATCTTCTGAATTCAACGGAAACCTTGTTAGTTCGCGCTGACCTGCTTTGCGATCGCTTCTCCCAACTCTTGCGTCGAAGAGCTTCCGCCGATATCCGGCGTGCGAACTTTCGATTGGGCCAGAATCGCAGCGATGGCGTGTTCGACAGAATCGGCAGCTTCGTCCGCCCCGAAATGCCGCAGCATCATCGCGCCGGACCATATCTGTCCGATCGGATTGGCGATTCCTTTGCCTGCAATATCCGGCGCGGAGCCGTGAACGGGCTCGAACATCGAAGGAAACTCTTTTTCGGGATTAAGGTTCGCCGAAGGAGCAATTCCTATGGAGCCCACGACCGCTGGGCCTAGATCGGA
>Ga0210401_10007401_pt1 | contig 11013 bp, 14 predicted proteins | sample IncBWH32MmetaG_FD_150866 | JGI IMG/M metagenome (GOLD analysis project Ga0210401, IMG submission 150866) | Forest soil microbial communities from Barre Woods Harvard Forest LTER site, Petersham, Massachusetts, United States - Inc-BW-H-32-M | ecosystem: Environmental > Terrestrial > Soil >... | reverse complement strand
TGACCGTGGACTCGGATCCGACGCGAGGTACACGGTTGCGAGTCGAGCTGCCGCTTCCAACTCATCCAGCGATTTGGAGAAGTTGAGCCGATGAAGAAGCTACGGATACTGCTGGCCGACGATCACGTTGTTATGCGCAAAGGTCTGCGTGCTTTGCTTGAGCGCCAATCTAATCTGGAGATTGTAGGCGAAAGTGAGAATGGGCGTGAAACTATTGACCTTGCCGCCTCACTGATACCAGACGTTGTGGTGATGGATGTGGGCATGCCTGTCCTGAACGGGATCGAGGCCACCAAGACCATTGTTACCCAGAACCCACAAATCTCAGTGGTTATTCTCAGTATGCACGTCGACGAATCGTACGTGATGCGCGCCTTGAAGGCCGGAGCCCGAGGATATTTGCTTAAGGACTCAGCTCCTGCTGACTTGATGAGTGCTATCCGGGCTGTTTCGCAAAACAAATCATTTTTTAGCCCAAGGGTGAGCCATATCCTTGCTGAGGATTACGTCCGTGTTCTCAAGCAAAAGGGTGCTGTTGACAGTTACGACCTACTGACGACCCGTGAGCGAGAGATCCTGCAACTTATCGCTGAGGGGAAGTCGAACAAGGAAATAGCAGCAGCTTTGAACATTAGCCCCTACACAGTGGAGACTCATCGCAGTCATATCCTAGAGAAACTCAACCTGCACAATCCGGCCGAGTTGATCCTCTATGCGGTGCGGAAAGGGATCATTAGCTGAAGAACTGTTTTGAACGACGATTCACAGTGCGATAGGCAGGGCGTTTTCTTTCCCACATGTAGCTAAATTTCAGGCCCCGAATACTGTCCAGTTGGGATAGACCTCTACCGCTTCCCCAAACAATCTAGATATGCCCAGGAAGCTCCTTTGAAGCTATTACGTTTCTATTTCTGCTACGGCCGCAATAGGGGAGGGGGCACAGAGCAAATGAAAGGATTGGTGGTCAGTCCCGACGATGAAGTTCGTCGAAAGCTAGCTGAAATGCTTCGTCAACGTGGGCTTGCGCCCGTTTTTGCCTCGACCGTGGCCGAGAGCAGAATGCGTCTATCCAGGTCTCGGGTTCAGATTGTGATCTGTGAGGACTGGCTGGGCGACGGCAAGTATGACGCTGTCGTGAGAATAACAAACCAAATTAACGCCGGGGCGCCCGTGATTGTTTTCTCGCGGACCGGTGATTGGCTGGAGTACCTGACCGCCATGCGGACTGGAGTATTTAACTATTTGGCTTACCCGCCTCTCCCCGGAGAATTTGAACGGACTTTACAGAACGCTCTTCGGGAGTGTGGGGGCCAATAGCAGCTGAAGAGAAAACGGAACAGGGGAACAACCATGCACAACGATCGAATAATGGTTCTGCTAGTGGGCGAGAACCTGTGCCCTTCTCCGCGAAGGGTGCAATGGCTGCACGACCGGGGCTGCCATTGCGAATTCGCGCCGTCCTATCGGGACGCCTGCAGTGTGCTCTCACGGTCAGAGTTCGACGTGGTGCTCAGCGAGTACCAGCTTCCCGACCGAACAGCCTATCCGTTGTTGGACTGGCTCGTAGGAACTCCTGCGACCCTGCTCTTCTGTGCGCGTGTGGAGGACGGCTTTTTGTGGCTAAAGATGCTTGAGCGAGGCGAGCGCAGTCTCGATGCGCCAGTCTTGCACGCGAACGATTTAATTCCCGCACTGGACCAAGTGCTGACAGATATTATAAATGCGAGCAGCTTGAGCGCCCTTTCGTGGCCGGACGAATCAGTCATGTTTCCTAGGATCTAGCTCGCAGTTGATACCATCACCACGAACTCCGGATGCTTGGAGATATTTTTCCTCTATCCCCTCGAAAGCTGATTCCAGTTCTGCGACACTGCATCGAGCAATAGCTAAATGTGAAACACTAAATACCCCTCCGTCAGGATAGTCCTCCGTTTGGTTGCCTTCTATGCTCACCGTTGAAACTAGAAAGAAAACGCCGAGAGGGGCTGGTCTACAAAGCACGGAAATGCGGCGACCAGCCCCGAGTCTCAGAGAAACAGTGGATAAGAAAGAAAGGCCCAAGCCGTTCGTGCCGGGCGATCCGAGTAACGAAAATATGTTCGTGTTTTTTGGCGTGGCAGGTTTAACGAAGAATTGGCGTTCGGAGCGTGACCAGCTTGGTGTGGCGTACAACGTGTAGCTAAATATGAAGCTGCAAATACCCCGCCGGCGCGATAGTCGTCACTCACCCAGCCTTTTATTCTGATACCGAAAGTTGAAGCGGAGCTTACACGCGAGCTCTCAGGCGCGTCGAGTGTGGAGGGTCCATTATGGGCGAAATCCAGACCCCGAAGAAACCACTCCGACGTATCGCCGTCGTTGGTTTTGGGTTGGAGTCTTGTGATTGGGGGCGTAAATCGGATTGCTGCTCCCGGTCGCGCCGGATGGCTTCCTAATTATTTTGGGCGTGCTCGTGGTAGCCACCGAGCATCGCTGGCTCCGGGGAGCGGTGGACAAATTGGGTGCGCAAGTTCCGGCCCTCAAGCGCGCGTTGAATCGGCTCTCTTGGCGGGGTGAGTGGCGGCGCCGCACATTCAGGATCAGTGATTCGCGCTATGCTCAAACACGATTGGAACTCTGACTATGAAAATTAGACAGCGACAACAATACGATACAAAAGACCTTGAACCGAACGGCGAAGATTTGAAGGTACTCATTTTCGATAAAGACGCAGAGGACTTGGTTCAGCACGCCAAACCGTTCGAGGTTCGCGGCTTCGACGTTTGCAAATGTTTGTCGATTGAAACAGCGATGCGCTGCGTGGAGCGGGAAGACTTTGATTTCGCTGTGGTAGACCAAGGCTCCAAAGCTTTCGAGGGACTTCGGGTGATAAAACACCTACTCCGTTACAACTTAACTACGCCATTTGTTGTCCTCTCGGAATCCAAGGACGCACTGAGCTATGAGCAAGCCCTCGCGCTCGGCGCTGTCGACTACTTGGAGAAACCTGTTTCCAATACAGAGATGAATTCGATCATTCAAAAGTACTTCGGGAATTCATCTTGCAGAAGTCTTTGAGTTAAATGCGGTCAGAGTTCTTCCTCGCTGCCTAGGGGCCTGATCGCTTGGCGCTTGCGCCTGCCTCTGATCCTGGGGTTCGAGGTGGGCGGAATTGTGATCAGCCCATTTACCCCAGGGCCTAACTATCCAACGGCATTCCTTCGAAATACTTGCCGATGTCGGCGTAGCGTTGCTGATGGTTTCGATCGGTGTCGAATTCACAATCCCGGACCTGATGCGCGTGAAGTGGGTGGCTCACGTCGGCGGACTGATCGGAACTACTTCCGCTCGCTGAAAAGCATTCTGCCATGCAACAAAGCGCTGCGAAATCGTCTCTTTCAAAGTAGACCGAGGCCGTTCTTCAACGGGCATAGCTAAGTTTCCGCCCCCAAATACCCTCCAGGTGGGATAGACCCCGACCACCCTCCCCAACCAATCTAGATACGGGATACGAGGTTCTTGTTGCTCGGTCCAGCTTCTGATTCTGTTACGGGAGCGAGGCCCAGAGGGGGGCACAAAACAAATGAGTAAGCTCGTCGAAACCACGGTGGGACATGACGCTGCAACCCGAAGAGTTAACATCGAGAACTTCGAATTTGTTTTTTCTTTCCGTCGACGTAGGAACGAGTTGACGCTGAATGGCCTGGTGGTGAGCTCAGATGACCAGGTTCGTCGAAAACTTGCTGAAATCCTGGGGCAATGCGGGCTAGCGCCCGTTCTTGCTTCTACTGTTAACGAGAGTGGGATGGCTCTGGCAGGGCATGAGGTTTTCATTGTGCTCTGCGATGACTGCTTGGTGGATGGCAGGTACGAGGATATCGTGAAATTAGCGGGCCAGCTTAACACAAAATTGCCGGTAATTGTTCTCTCAAGGACCGGCGACTGGCCGGAATACTTAACAGCTATTGGCAGCGGGGCATTTGACTACGTACCGTACCCACCGATTCCTCAGGACCTTCAACGGATCATCCGAAATGCCCTGTTGGGACACAAACGCCAATGGCACCTGGAGGGCGCTTGAGTTCACTAATTCTCTCCAAGAAGGAGAAAAGACGTGCGCATCAAGCCAATAATGGCTCTTCTCGTTGGAGAAACTGCAAGAAGCTCCCTCAAATTGCTGAACTGGTTGAACAGTCGAGGCTGCCTTTGCCAACTGGCGCAGTCCTATCGGGAGGCCTGCAATCTTGTGTCGTGCACGCAGTTCCTCGTGCTAAGCCAGTACCAGCTGCCGGACCGAACAGCCTTTCCGCTGGTGGACCGGGCTTATAGGATCTCCGGCGATTCTGTTTTTATCCGCACGCGTGGAGGACAGCTCTTTATGGTTAAAGATGCTTGAGCAAGGCAACCGATGTGTCGGTGCGCCGCTACTACGGTCAGATGAATTGGCTAAAGCACTCGCAAGGTATTAGACGTTGCGGTCGAGTCTAACGACAGGGAATCTGTCGGTTCGGGAGCCTGGAAGCCTTCCTCGACTCGCAGTCCTCTACGCGCGAGCCTGAAGTGACAAGGATCCCATGGGTGGTTTACAACACCAGTCTCGCAAATGTTCTGGGGCCTTCGGGTGAGGATCATGGCTCCATACAACATGCAAAACGGGTTGGAACTCCCGGGTGATTGACGCAGAGGATGGGTTGACAAGAGCTGGGGAAGGAACTCGACCAACAAATTTGATCCAAGGAGACGATTCATGCTTATGAGACCATATCGGGATATTGGTACTTTGGCGGGTCTCCAGGTTGTGTGTTTCTTGCTGCTTACCCATTTGGAGCCTCATTTTTTCCTGCTGCACCTTTATCAATCCATTCTCTATGTCGGCATCTTAGTGTTGCTCTTCTACATGGAGGATCGTTGGGCATACATGATCGGCATGCTGGCCTCGGTCGTTTGGCTCGGCATGGCCTACGGCGTCGGAATACTGGGCGAGTCCGCGCGGCGCCTTGCCCAACTGAGCAGCTTCACTTGGACCTCAGGCGGCGTCGGTTTGGTGGCTGCGGTGACTTCTGTGATCGCTGTGCTGATGATCGTATTCTGTGCCAGACATTGGATGAGGGAGTACGCAGGACTCGGAAAGGCGCGCAGCACCTTCCTCGTGAGTCTGGGCATCGTGGGGGCGTTTTACGGGATACTCGCCGCCTGGTTCTGGCACACGACGAGCCCCGCCGTGCCAGTGGCTTAACTACGCGGACTTCTCCGCGACTCGGGAGGGCGAATGGCGAGAAGTCTGAATTTGCGTTTGCCCTCCGCCAACTTGAGACGAGGGTGACGTTGAAAGCTCCCTAACGGATTGGTGGTGAGTTCAGATGACGAAGTTCGTCGAAAGATTCTCGGGCAATGCGGGCTTGCACCCGTTTTTGCTCCGAGAGTGGGATGGCTCTGGCAGTGCATGAGGTTTTCATTGTGTTTTGCAGTGACTGGCTCGCCGATGGCAAGTATGACGTTATCCTGCAAAACGCAAATGAACCTAATCCGAACGGTGTACTGGTGGGCGTCATCACGCTCGAGAACATGAGCGAGTCAAGAGGTGCAAGTCGCCCTGGCTGCCGGCCGCCTAAGGAATGGGCACGTCAAGGCGGAGTCTTTCGCTGCCCCGATCGCAAACCAGCCACACTTGAAGTCGGGGCGCTCGTGATGTTCGCTGCGAGCGCCGCAAGCGTTAACGCTTGCGGAAGTTCGACAGCGTCTAACCGCACATAACTTCCACTCTCAAACGAAAGGCGAAGGATCGCGGTACCAGGTGAAGGCGGCCCAATATGACAGGAATACTGTTTCCGATCGCTGACTACTGGTGGTTCTATGGCAGCTTTGTGCTTTTTGTATCGGGCATGTTGGCACTCGGTCTAGGCGCCATCCACCGGAGGGCGCATGAAGTTTCGGCGCGTGAGTCCATCACATGGAGTGTGGTTTGGACCACATTAGCGTTGGCTTTCGCTGGCGCGCTTTACGCCTACTGCTCGTGGAAGTTCCCAATCGATCCGCGTCTGAGTGGTATTCCGGGAGCGAGAGATGGAAGTCTGGCGTGGCAGACGACTCTGGAGTTCCTTACCGGCTTCGTCATCGAAAAAACGCTGGCCATGGACAACATCTTTGTTTTTGTCTTGATTTTCGAATACTTCAGTATTCCTGCGATGTATCAGTACCGCATTCTATTTTTTGGCATCGCGGGTGCGCTTGTCTTTCGGGTGGTGTTAATTGCACTCGGGGCAATCCTGCTTCAGTACAAGGCAGTAGTCATGATCTTTGGCGTCGTTCTTGTGTTAACGGGAGCGAAGGTCTTGATCGCTCCTATCAAACCCATCGAATCGGAGGGGAACCTTGTTATACGGGTTCTGCGCAGGTTGATACCCGTCAGCTCGGGGTTCGACGGCCAGAATTTCTTCCGGCGAGCCGCCGGGCGCTTGCAGGCGACGCCGCTCTTGGTAGCACTCTTGTTTATCGAGGTTTCCGACATCATATTTGCGGTGGATTCGGTACCTGCGATCTTCGCCATCACTAAGGAACCGCTTATTGTGTTTACTTCGAACGTGTTCGCAATTCTGGGCATTAGGACGCTTTACTTCCTCCTAGCAAGCGTAACTTATAGGTTCGGTTTGCTGAAATACGCGCTAGGAGTAATTCTCGTGTTCGTTGGTCTGAAGATGGCGTGGCTCAACAATGCTTACGGCGGGAAATTCCCTATCGCCTGGTCGCTGGGAATCGTCGCGGGCATCCTGGCTTTTTGTCTCTTGCTGTCTGTCGCCTATCCCCAGCGCAAAGTCATATGAAGCTCCAGTTCGTAGATAAGGCAAAGCGCGCAAGTCCTGCAACTGGGCGAATACGCAGCCCAGCTTCACCTCATCCCGAATCATCTCGCATAGCGATTTGCCTCATGGCCGACATAACTTAGTCGTGCGATTTCTGCCGCAACTCCCTTGAGTCGTAAGAAAGGCTGCGAGAGAGACGAGAGATTCACGTCGCAAACGCACTGCGCACCGGCGAAAACCCTCACGTAAATGACGCTTTTCTTGTGCGAAATAGCTAAATTTGTGGCCCTCAATACCCTCCAGTTGGGATAGCCCGACCGTTTGCTTGCCTTCTATGCTCACTGTTGAAAGTTGAAAAAACACTGACATGGGGCTGGTCAGCAATCGAGGGACACCGCAACCAGCCTCGAGCTCAGGAAAAACTAGAATGGAGGAATCGAGAATGCGACTAAATTTGGCACGAATGATCCCAGCTCTTGTAGTGGGCGCGCTGCTAACTACTGGGGCGGCATCTGCTTTCCCGCAGGGCACGGCCGCAGTCACGCCACCAGCGACACAGCCTTCAGCATATCTGGCAGACCGGGCGTCAACACTGCTGGCGGAGATCCAGAAGGAAGCAGTGGGGCTCCGGCGCAACGCAGCAACTTTGGGAACGTTTGCCCGCAACACACAGTATAGTTGGCAAAGCCATGCAAGGTACCTCGATAGAGTGAAGGTGCACATCAACGAAGTGGGAGAGCGGATTGCCGAGCTGCAGCGGATACGCAACGCCGTCCTTCCCTGGCAGCAGCAGGCCACCACTGAGCTGACCACTCACGCCGTGCAGGTTGCCGCGAGCACTCAGGCCGCCATCGTTCAACTCAATGAGAACAGGAATAGTCTCATCACCTCGGAATACCAAGCACATCTGATGACGATTGACGACAGCTCCGCAGACATGCAGGAGTGGGTGAACAAGTTTCTCGACTACGAGAATGCCCAACAGAAATTCCTGCAACTGCAAGATGAAACTGGAACTGGCGGGTGACTGATTCGAGCAATCGTTGATCAGGTTAGTGGAGGGACTCAAGGAATTCCCAGGCTAAGCGGAAGAACCAACCGAACCTCCTGAGAACCGAACTCTCAGCGTCCCCCACTTGCGCTTCGCGCAGCACCTGCTAGGCGTCAACCCGATCGCCTCAACACTGCGCAACAACTAGGAAGGAAGCCTAGCCTCCCGATGACAAGAGAGGAGCGATGTGAATCTCCCAAGACCCTCGAGTATATGCCGGACCGGCCGATCGAACAGCTCTGCTCATTGCTCCCGCGTACCGAGCGGAGCGCGAGCCGCGAAAATACTTACCGGGATCGCAACAAGCGCAAGGGGCAGCAAAATCAAGTGAAGGAATATTTTCCTTACTTAAGTGAAGGCTCGGAACGCGAGCGGCGATAGTTGCAGGAGCGAAATGAAAATGCCTTGCTGTCCGCACTGCCAGAGCGAACGAATTAGAAGATCAAAGCGTAGGGGGTTCGTTGAGTGTATATGTTTGACCCTACTGTTTCTGAAACCGTTTCATTGTGGAGATTGTAAGCGTCGTTTCTTTCTCTGGCCAAGGGTTGGTGCTCGCCTTGGCGCCATTTACACAAGGCTGTTCACGAGTGCCGAGAGCAGTTCACAGAACTAGTGGGCATATCCTTGGTTTGAGCTTGCAACTGGCGTTTGTTGTCACTCTTTTTTAACCACGGTCGTCCTGGGCCGTATTTAAGGTTAATTCTTTGCTTTAATACCCGGGCTGGGTGTATGTTCCCAGAATGTTACGACGGCGCTCGATATCGGCCAAGATGTTGGTTCCGATCGTAGCTAGCATGCTCTTGTGCTGCATGGTGGCGTCTGAGCTCCCCGAACTTCTGTCATTAGCAGACAATGCCTCCAACGATTTCTCGATTCGCGCATCTGATTTAGCGCCGATTTTGAGTGTTGCGAATCAAACGCCAATTCCGGTGGATATGAGAGATTCCGAATCCGGCACGCGCCCCTGCCGTGCAAGTACTTTTCGGCGTGCAAAACCTTCTTCGTTTGAGTCGTTCGATCTTCACTCCGTACTTCGCAGATAGAGTTCTCCTCCCGTATTTCAAGAAGCAGTTTCGACGATTCTGAGGTGCGGCGATTGTTGATTTGCGCTGCGCCTCCAACACGGAGGTTATTCTTCCTGAACGTCCACCCGTAAACTTCGACTCAACCGGAGTCTTGGGAGTGCAAGAGATGTGTAAGTCATGCGGATCAGACAGGCAGAAGAAATTCACGGGAGAAATCGTCATCCATTTTCCCAACCTGAAAAATGTTAATAAGCCCACCGTTTGGGTCTTTCCGGACGTGTTGGTTTGCTTGAATTGTGGGAGCGCGGAATTTGCAGTTCCCGAAGCCGAATTGCGTGTACTTGTAACAGGTGAGGCCGAGCAGCGGAAAGAGTCGCCCAGTGGAGCGTCATCTGGGTAAGCGATAAGGAAACGAAGAGGGTAGGAGTTAAGCGATCGTGGATCCGCACGAGGTTTCCTCAACACTTGTTCATGTCCATAGGCCGAACCGGTGTGGAGCTCGAATAGCGCGCATCGCTGGTTTCGGCGGCTTGCTTGCGATGCTAGCCAGGTTCGCTCAGCCCTCTATTAAGTGTGCGCTCGCGCGAGAGAAAGTTGCGGCGCATTTCCGTATTGCTTACCTGACGAAGTCGGGCAATCTTTAAGCCCACTGCTGGTGGATATGGAAAACTTGGCGGCGAAGGCCGGAGAAGACGGTGCGTTTCGGCAAGGCCTGCAGAACATCAGGATGCTTGCAGAAAACTGTGTCAATGAAGCGCGCAATATGGCTCCGCTGCTGCGCCCCTCGATGTTAGAAGATCTCGGGCTCGTCGCGGTGCTGGAATGGCAGGCGCGCGAGGTCTCCAAGCGCACAGGCACGCTTGTTGACCTAGTGGAAGAGAATGTCTCGGACGCCTTGCCTAAACAGTACGAGGCCCGCGTGTACAGAATTGTTCAAGAAGCCTTGAATAACTGTGCGAGACACGCATATGCGAAGAACGTCCGGGTCATTAGCATCCGTCGATCTGGATAGAGTGATCTCATGAAAAAGCTTCGGATATTGTTGGCCGACGATCATACGGTAATGCGCACGGGGTTGCGCGTTTTGCTTGAGCGCCAGCCCAATCTGGAAGTCGTCGGTGAAACTGAGAACGGACGTCAAACTGTCGAGCTTTCCGCCTTACTCAAACCGGATGTATTGGTGATGGACGTCGGCATGCCGATTCTTGATGGTATCGAGGCAACCAAGCAGATCGTTTATCAGCGTTCAACCACCGCGGTAGTCATCCTCAGTGTGCACGCGGATGAAGCTTACGTGAAGCGTGCTTTGAAAGCCGGAGCCCACGCCTATCTGCTAAAGGACTCGGCCGCTGCCGATTTAATCGGTGCGATCGAGGCTGTTTCGCAAGGTAAGTCATTTTTTAGCCCTAAAGTGAGCCGGATCTTGGCTGAGGACTACGTCCGCGTTCTTAAAGAAAAGGGTGAGGTGGATAGCTATGAGTTGCTTACGAGCCGTGAGCGCGAAATTCTTCAACTTCTGACCGAAGGGAAGACGAACAAGGCGGTAGCAACGTTGCTCAACATCAGCCCCCACACCGTCGAGGCCCATCGCAGCCACATCCTACAGAAACTGAACCTGCACAATTCGGCGGAGCTCGTACTTTACGCTGTCCGTAAAGGCATCATTTCGTAGGAGGCAGGCATCTTGGTGCCTTGTTCGCAATTATGACCTAGGGGCGATAGAAAGTACGTCCTTTTTGTGCGCGCGCGTAGTCAAATCTCAGCCTCAAAATACTCTCAAGTTGGGATATTCCTCTCCCCCCCAGTCATTTTAGGCTGCCAGATAAGCGAGTGCCACAAGCACTCCTGCACCGATGAAGTGCTTCATGAAGCTCCCAACTGTTAAGCGCGCGTATCAGGTATCTACATCGGAATGGGTATGGGTCGGTCCAAGGAGGAACAATGATATGTGAGAGAGAAACTAGAATTGAGCTAGCTCGATGTCGGCTCAATCGCTACGGTGGGTCATCTTACGCTGTAGCTGTCGCAATTTTGATCCTTGTGTTTTCAGTTTCCACTCCCGCTCAGAGAAGCACCGGAACACTTCGCGGCCAGGTGCTGGATCCGCAGAGTGCCGCGGTTCCGGATGCCGAAGTAACGGTCATCAATCAAGAGACAG
>Ga0210401_10007400_pt1 | contig 11014 bp, 12 predicted proteins | sample IncBWH32MmetaG_FD_150866 | JGI IMG/M metagenome (GOLD analysis project Ga0210401, IMG submission 150866) | Forest soil microbial communities from Barre Woods Harvard Forest LTER site, Petersham, Massachusetts, United States - Inc-BW-H-32-M | ecosystem: Environmental > Terrestrial > Soil >... | reverse complement strand
CTAGGAGTTCACGGGCAGCGGCATCGTACGTCGCGCAGTCCTACCGGTCAATACGCAGTCCACGCAACGAATGTTCGGTTTGGCCGATCCGCGCTTCGCCTGCTATCCTTCGGCCCCGGTAGAGATCTCGGAGGTTTTCTCGTGCGAAGAAATCTATTCATTGTGGGCGCACTCCTTGCTGTCGGTGTCGCGGCAATCGCGCAACAGTCGCCGAAGCACTTTGACGGCAACTCCTGGTGGCAACACGTGCAGTTTCTGGCCGACGACAAACTCGAAGGACGCGAGACTGGTAGCGAAGGTCTGCGCACCGCGGAATCCTACGTCGTCGATCAACTTACCAAGGCGGGTCTACAACCAGCCGGTGTCAATGGCTTTTACCAGCCAGTGAAATTTGTCTCTCGAGAAATCGTGGAGAAGGATTCCTCAGTGGCGCTGGTTGCTAACGGCAAAGCAGAGCCGCTGGTCCTCGGCGAAGATACGTACTTCAACACGCGCGCCGATCTCGCACCGGAAGAAATTTCCGCGCCGCTGGTGTTCATCGGCTACGGCTTGAACATTCCAGAGATGAACTACGACGATCTCGCCGGCCTCGACCTGAAGGGCAAGATCGTCGTGTATCTCGCCGGGTCCACCGCGGAAACTCCTACCGCACTCTCGGCTCACTACCAGACGATCGCAGAACGCTGGAAAGCTCTGAAGGAGGCCGGTGTCATCGGCACGATCGGAATACCGAATCCCGCTTCGATGGACATCCCGTGGTCGCGCATGTCGGTGAACCGCGCGCACCCCTCGATGGATCTGGTCGGCGAAGAGTTCAACGAGACCTCTGGGCTCAAGACCGCCTTGACGTTCAATCCCGCGCAGGCCGAAAAGCTCTTTGCGGGATCGGGTCACACGTTCGCCGAAATCGCGGAGCTTGGCAAAGATCGCAAACCGCTGCCCCGCTTCCCTCTCGGCGTCTCGCTTAAATGCCGCGCGGTGGTCAAATCAACTTCCGTGGAGTCCGCCAACGTGATCGCCAAGCTACCCGGAAGCGATCCCGCGCTGAAGAATGAATACGTCGTACTCTCGGCTCACGTGGATCACATCGGCATCGGAGCGCCCATCAATGGCGACCGCATTTACAACGGAGCGATGGACAACGCATCAGGCGTCGCCGTTTTGCTCGACATCGCGGCGTCCTGGAAAGCAAAGGAAGCGCATCCCCGCCGCTCGCTCCTTTTCGTATTCGTCACCGCGGAGGAAAAGGGACTGCTGGGGTCGAAGTACTTCGCGGCTCATCCTACTGTGCCGCCCAAATCTATGATCGCCGATGTGAACATCGACATGTTTCTGCCGATCGTGCCACTGAGAATTCTGAAGGTGCAGGGTATCGCTGAATCTGATCTTGGCGAACGCGCGCGAGACGCGGCCCAGGCATTCGGCGCACGCGTGCAGCCCGATCCGCAGCCATTGCGCAACGCATTCATCCGCAGCGATCAGTACAATTTCATCCGCCGCGGCATTCCCGCGGTAAAGCTCGACGTCGGCTTCGATCCCGGATCACCGGACGAGGCAATCTTCAAAGAATGGCTCACCGTCCGCTACCACGCGCCTTCCGACGATCTCGCCCAGCCCGTAGACCGCTCCGCGGCAGCGACCTACGAAGAAATCATTCGCCAACTGCTAGTCTCCATAGCCAACGCCGAGGCCCGCCCGCAATGGAAGCCCGACTCCTTCTTCCGCCGCTACGCTACCGGCAACGACTAACCATGACAGGCCCGGACGCAGCTGTGCTGTGCCCCTACAAGATCATCCCAGCCACTGCGGGTTATGGCCCGTGCCATCGAAATTGTCCGTCGTCTTATAACCTTCGAACTTGCCGTCGCGGGCGCTGTCGGCGGTCTTTCCAAGGAGTTCCGCGACTTGCGTCTCGTTCATGGGACGAAAGCTTCGGGCCGCCTGCAGCGACGATTCCAGAATTTCCAGCGAATCGCACCCGGTGATCACCACGCTGGTCGGCAGATTCATCGCGTAGTGCAGGCATTCTTCGGATTTCACGACGTTGCTTCGCAGAATCCACCCGGCGCCCATCGGCTTCATTCCCAGGACGCCGATTTCTTTCTTCACCAGTACCGGTAGCACCTTCTTTCCAAAGCTGTTGTAGTGTGCGTCCATCACGTTCAACGGCATCTGCACCGCGTCAAAATGGAAATGATGCTGATCCGCCGTCTCCAACATCTTCAAGTGGATATCAGGACTCTTGTGGCCGGTGAATCCAATGTATCGAACCTTGCCCGCTTTTTGCGCCTCGACGATCGCTTCCATTCCGGCGCCTGGCGCAAAAACCTTCTCGGGATCTCCCATGCGAATGATTTCGTGGAATTGCAGCAGGTCGATGTGATCGGTTTGCAATCGCCGCAACGATTCTTCCAGTTGGTCGGTAGCGGCCTTGCGCGTGCGTCCATCGATCTTGGTCATCAGGAAAACGCGCTGCCGGTAGCCATCGCGCAGCGCTTTGCCCATGCGCACTTCGCTTTCGCCGCCGTTGTAATCCCAGCAGTTGTCCAGAAACGTGACGCCATTGTCGATCGCCGTGCGAATGATCTTGATGCTTTCCTGCTCGTCCTTCTGACTTCCGATGTGATACCCGCCCAGCCCCATCATGGAGACTTTCTCACCCGTGCGTCCCAGCGTCCGATACGTCATCCCTGTTTTTGTATCCACGGCCCAGGCAAGCTTCTCCGCACTCGCCGCGACGCTCGCCGCCACTGCCATTCCCACAAATTCGCGCCTTGATAGGCCGCCGTCCTTCTGGCTTCCAAAGTTGTCGTCAGACATATTCATCTCCTTCGCGGGCTGAGAGCCTTAGCCTACACCCGGGCTTATTCCTGTCAAACCACGTCCGCCGTACCTGAACCTGCTGACGAGACATAGAGTTGGTAAGCAACGATTTCCACGGCTATAATCCGCTTGTCTCCCGAGTTTGTTCAGTTGGCAAGGCAACCGAGGTGCCTGATGCACGCCCGTGTTCTGACCGTCATTGCTTCCGTTTCTTTGATCCTGCTTTTTGCAAGCACGCTTGGGCGCTCCCGTCCGGCCTCTCGTGGACTCCTGATTGTCGCGAATCAGTTCGAGCACACCGCTTTGCTCGTTGACCCGGAGACTCGTCGCGAGGTCGCCAAAGTCGTCGTCGGTGTCAACGGCCACGAGGTCGCTGTGAGCAAAAATGGCCGCTATGCTTACGTTCCTATCTACGGTAACTCCGGCGTCGGCAAGCCCGGCACCGACGGCGCCAGCATTGATGTGGTTGATATTCGCGAGCGCAAACTCGCCTACACCATCGACCTCGGTAGACCCCTGCGCCCGCATGAGCCAGGCATTGCTCCCGACGGGCAGCTTTACGTGACCGCCGAGCTTTCCCAATCGCTCGACGCCATCGACCCTGCCACTCGCAAAGTGACCGCGGAGAATCCCACCGGCCAGCCGGAATCGCATATGTTCGTCATCACCCCGGATGGAAGTCGCGCGTACACCGCCAACGTGCATGCAGGCACCGTCAGCGTTCTCGACCTCGTGCATCACTCGCTGATCACGACGATTCCCGTTTCCAAGATTGTGCAACGAATCTCGATACAGCCCGACGGACGCTACGTTTTTACGCATGACCAGGACGCGCCGCGGATCGCAATGATCGACACGACTACCAACAAAATATCAGGGTGGATCGATCTTCCAGAGTCAGTCTATAGTTCCGAGCCCACACCCGATGGCCGGTGGCTGGTGGCGGCCGGCTTGAAGGGTCACATTTTCGCGATCGACCTGAAAGCAGGCAAGTTGGCTAAGACCTTCGACGCCCCGACTGCCCTCGGCAAAGTTCTCGTGCGGCCCGACGGTGGCGTCGCGTACATCTCTTTCCTCACGGCGGGAAAGATCGAGGTTCTGGATCTGCACTCGTGGCAATTGCAGCCCTCGATCGATCTGACTCCCGGCGTGGACGGCATGGCCTGGGCCGCAAATTAGCAGGCTGGCAGAGCACGTTGTCATGCATATCGATGAGCTTCGCGAGCTTTGCCTTTCCTTTCCCGGAGCCACGGAACAGACCGTCTGGGAAGGCGACTTGACCTTCAAGGTCGCGAACAAAATGTTCGCTCACACCGTGCTGGAAGTCGCTCCAGTCTGGCTTTCTTTCAAATGCTCGCCGGAAAATTTCGCGGAATTGACCGAACGCGCTGGAGTTATCCCGGCGCCTTATCTCGCGCGTGCTCAATGGGTCGCGCTGGAAACCAGAGACGCGCTTCCACACCAGGAGCTAAGGGCCTTGATCCGCGAATCGTACGATTTGGTCGTCGCGAAACTCCCCAGGAAAACCCGCGAACTTCTGGCGCAGGGCATGGCACCAAAGCGAAAACCATCCAAACGGAAACGTTCAGGGAAAAAAGCGAACAAGAAACAATAGCCAGATGTCCGAGCTTTCCGTCGCGTCGTCATGTTTAACGATCGGGTTTGTCGCAACCGAAGAGAGGAACTTCCGTATCGGGGAGTCGACTGCTCCCTTGTAGGGGCGGGGCTTGCCCCGCCCGGCGTCAACCCAGACGCGCCTTACCCCTCGGAGCACGAGCCTTTTTAGGGCGCCTTTTTTTCCACGCCACAACCGCTCAACCCCTCTCCGGTTATGAAAGAATGGTTACTAAGGGCCACGTCCGAGTTCCCACACGAACGCAGATTGTCTTTGCTGCACCGGAAAATTGTGGAGGAGAAAGACTACGGCCGGTCTTCGTCGTCGTATTCCTTAGGAACGTCATCTTCCGGCACTTCATGCGTCACAACTTCCGACTCCTCGGCGTTTCCTGCTTTTTCCACCCCGCTAACGATGCCTGCTTCGAAAGCCTGGCCTTCTTCCAACAATTCGTCCGCGCTCTCCGAGTCCACATCCTCCACGATGGAAATGCCCTGGAGGTCGCCCGCTCCAGTTCCAGCCCGAGCCACGCGAGACTTAGGCTTGAGACGCACCGTCTCGACGTCCTGATTTTCCTGGACAATGCGAGCTTGCGAAACGGCCTGCGTTCCCTTCGGAGCGGTCTTCTTCTTCGCCGCCGAACTCGCTTTCGTTGCGATCTTTGCCTTCGCGACCGGCTTCTTCTTCGCGCCAGCCGCGAGTTTCGTCTTCCGCGGGACCTTCTTCACCTTCGCCGCCTTCGCCGCTTTCTTCAGTTTCTTCGGAGCTGCTTTTTTCTTAGCCATAGGCGCAGTCTAGCACTAGCGCGGCTGCGCGCAAATACTCACGCAATTTCCTTCACGACTCGTTCTCAACCCAGCTTCTCCAAATCCAAGAACTCCAAGTCCCATGGCGTCTTCCCCAAGTCCAGCCGCGCGACCGTAATCGGTAACTGAAATCGTCTGGGTCCCGCGCTGCCCGGATTTATATACAACACGCCCGACCGCTCGCTTCGCCCAAACTTGTGCGAATGTCCGCTTACCACAACGTGAAAACCGGCCGCCGCGGGATTCAAATCGAGGGCCTTCACATCGTGTAGCACGTAAATCTGCACCGCTCCCGCATCGGCAACCGCAGCAACAGGCAACACCCCCGCCCATTCCGCCGTGTCCACATTGCCGCGCACCGCGATGACCGGCGCCAGATTTCTCAACGCGTTCAGGATCTCCGCCTTCCCAACATCCCCGGCATGAACAATCAATTCCGAACCGCGCAGTGCCCGCAACGCCTCTTCGCGCAGCAGTCCATGCGTGTCGGATATCAGCCCAATGCGCTTCGGATGATTTCCCACACCAAGGATTATGGGTGAATTGCAGTACAGGAAGAATCAGGAAATGGAAAGAAGGCCTAACCCAGCGCCGCGACTTTCTCCGCGTATCGCCGGCGCAGCGGCTTTGCTCCCGGAGTCGGGAAAGCCATATGCCAAAAATTGAGGCTGAAATCCGTGAATTCGACCCCCACGTGAACCTTGCCGTCGCGAGAGCGCTTGATGCCAACCACTTTTCCCTCGGCTTGCTCTTCCGTAAGCATGTTTTCGAGCAGCAATACGTCCCCGAGGGCCACGCTGTGCTCAAGTTCGATCGAGGCGCCGTGCAGACTCACCGTGTGCGACTTCGTTTCCACCGCGTAGGTCTCGCCCTCCGACGTAATTCCATGCACTTTAAGTGGCACGCTCAGCATAACCCTCATCGTGCGGCGACGCTCTTTACATCGAAAATGAAGAATGGCCATGGGGACACGAGCCTCTCAGATAAATTCAGACGCCCAACCAGAGGACGCACTCGAACGGTGCTATGCGAAACAAACAGGTCCGCACACCACTGATTCTGCCCGCCACCTCAGAACGGCGCAATGGCATGTCAGTACCACATTGCCGCGCACAAAAACAGTACCGTTGTACCTAGCCTTCGGTAGTGCCAGCCCCAGAAAACCTGTCCGCAAGACCCGTCATTACTGCCCCAGACTTGGCCCTGAGTATTCGCCATTTATTTGCCTATACTGGTGCCCCACCATCACATCGGGTTCTCGACAGTCACAAGCGTTCAGGCCGACGGCTTCAACATCCCAACTACCCACTACCCACTACTCGCTACTCACTTCTCTATTCCTTTCCAACAATAGCCAAGGCATTCACCCGCGCCCGATCGACCGTCAAGCCCCAATGCAGGTGCGGCCCGGTGACGCGCCCCGTCGCCCCAACCTTGCCGATCACCGCGCCCTTCTCCACCACGTCGCCGACCTTCGCATCGATCTCCGAAAAGTGGCAATACAGCGTGTACACACCCCAGCCATGGTCCACCACCACCGTATTCCCCGAATAATAGAGCGGCTCGGCCAGCACCACCCGTCCACGTTGGGCGGCGTGGACCGGCGTCCCCGTCGGAGACGGAAAATCCACGCCGGTGTGTGGCGGTCTGGCTTGTCCATTAAAAACGCGGCGCTTACCGAAATTTCCACCAGTTTTGACGCCATCCAGCGGCACTCGAAACCGCCCTGTCCAGAATTTCTCAGGGGTCACCGCCGCGAAAATTGCCTTCAGCTTCTTGCTGTCCTCTGCGGCCTGAGCTTCTTGCTCCGGATTCGGCTCCACGAAATTTGGTGCTACCGCCAGTTTTTCGGTCGCGAACTTCCCCGTCCTTACGGTGATGCCTGCCTTGCAACTCACCGCTTCGCTAGCCTCGGCCTTTCCGGAAACGTCGAGCTTATACTCCCCAGCCGCTTGCTCCAGATCGACTCCGAGCAGAGCTTGCCACACAGTGGTTCCCTTCGGCGCCGCGGCATCGGATTGCCAGAACGGAAGGTCCTTGTCCGTCCACTTGCCCGCAACTGTCGACAGCGGTTTCGCGCTGCGCACTTCCACCAGCAGCAGGCCCCCTTGGTTGGCCGACGCCGCGCTCACGCGAAGTTCGACACCATCGCCGCAGTCGTATTTACTCCAGGTCGACGGCGCGGTCTTGCGCGGCGCTTGCTTCTTGGTTTGCCCTGCATTCCCCCGCGCTGTCGTGGAGAAAAAGACCATGGTGCAGATCGCCAGGAAGAGCCTGCGGAGCGTGCATCGTGCCTGAGAATTTCGGAATGAATTCGGAAATCGCATTTCGCCCCTTTGCTGGCACCCCGCGACCACCGGTCGTGCGCCCCACGTTTGCCGGACGCGCCACCTTTTACAGTTTTCTAACGCGATCTTCAGGACTTTCTAAGCCTTCGCCCCTTAGTCTTTCGTTCGTGGGGATGCGGCCAGCATCCAGGCAGCTTGCAGTATTCACCCCTGGTCGCGGCTGCAAGAGTTCGCGTCCCCCAGTTTCGTATGCCCACACTGATTTTATCGACGCTTGCTTTGCTTGGCTGTGTCTTCCTGATCTACGTGTTCTTTCACTGGCTGCGCGACGAGCTGAATCCCAAACGCCCGCCGAAACGCATCCAGCGACGCCCGCAGTTCCCGGCACCACAACGCCCCTACGTCATCCGCTATCCGCATCAGCGAAGTATGTAGAGAGCTGCCTCAAATGGAGCCTATGTGGCAACGCGAGCGCACGGCTTCACAGACTGCGGAAAAAGTCTTTTTCTTTAAGAGGTCGGTGCTTTAGTTCATCCTGAGCCTCGAAGGGCGCCGACGTAAACTGCGTGCTCTCAGCGGGCTTCAGTTTATCCTGAGGAACGAAGGACCCCTGAAGGAAGCTCTTTCTTCGTTTTGTCGTATTTTCCCGCAGCCTGTTCAGCCGTGCCGTATTTGCTATTCCGCTGCGGGGACGCCAAGGACTGCGCATGGCGGCGCGGGTCTCACACTTTGAGGCGGACTCACATCTCCAGGCCAATGAGGCGCATCAACGCGATAGCATTGCTCTTGGTCACCACGCCGTCTCGCAATTTGTAATCGAAGCGCATCTTGCCGTCTTCGACCTGATCCTCGAAATGCACGTTGCGGATCGAATTTCCCAGCGCGGCGGTAATTTCCGTTAGCGCGAGATCGTGTGTCGTCACGATGCCGATCGCGCGACGCAGCAGCAGCCCGCGGATCAAGCTCTCGGCCCCAATGCGGCGATCCTTGGAGTTGGTGCCTTCCAGCAGTTCGTCGAACAGGAACAGCAACGCCCTGTTTTCGGTGGCAGGATTCCCTTTCGCCGGGTTAGCTGTTGCGAAGTTGGCTGTTGTCAGATTGGCCTTCGCCAAATCGCCATTAGCCACGTCGGCCTTCGCCACCATTGGAACCGTGAGATCAAAGACGCGCCGGATGTGCAGGATCTCGGTGTAAAACGTCGAGCGCCCTTCCTGCAGCGAATCCGTGCTGTGAATGCGCGTGCCCACATTGAGCGGCGTCAAGCGCAGCGCCTTGGCGCGAACTGGCGCGCCCGCCATCGCCAGGACCGTGTTGATGCCCACCACGCGCAACAGCGTGCTCTTACCGGACATGTTCGACCCGCTAACCAGCAGCACGCGTGTCTCCTGGTCCAGTCGCACCGAATTCCGCACGCACTTTGCCTCCGCGATCAGCGGATGCCCAAGTTCTTGTCCATCGAAAAGCGCTGGTGAATCAGGCGGCTCCGCGATTTCCGGGAAGGGATCGGCAGGATGCTCGTAGGAATACGTCGCCAATGAAATCAGTGCTTCGATCTCTCCCACGATCCCGACGCTCGCGCGCATGCGGGCGCCATAGCGTTGCCGCCAGGATTCCGCTGCGAATGCGACCTGCGCGGTGTACAGCAGCGGCAGCTCGACGAGATGACCCAGCAGACTGTGATGCGCGTCGATCCAATACACGATTCGTGCGAGCTTCCGAATGAAGTGCGAAGTCGGTTGGCCGTCGCGACTGAGCTCCGCGGCGAACCTTTGCAGACGCGGCGAAGCGAACGGCTCCCGCTCGAGACGCTGCAAAATATCCGCAAAAAGTAGTAATCCTTCCGCGTTGCAAGAGATTCCTTCGATCACCGCATGCGCCTGTCGCCGCAATGAGCGCCGGAAAAACACTTCGATCATGAGAACGATCAAGATCGGCCAATAGGTGAGCGTCGCCAAATAAAATACGATCGCCGTGACCGCGGCAAGCGCCAGCACGATCGCCGCAACGCGGGTAGCAATGCCCGGCATCACGCGCTCGGTTTCCGCCCAGCCCGTCAGCGATTCCGGGTTCAGTCGCGCGCGCAGTTCATCGCCAATCACCGCAAGATCGCGATGCAGATCGAGTTTCTCGCGCAGCTCCGCTAACAAACTCTGCCGTTCGAGAATCGCCGCTTTCGATGACGGCGCGCAGAGCCATTTCGCCAACTGGTTTTCGCCCATGGGCAAACGCGCCGTCGAAAGAAGCTCGAACAGACAGCCGCGGCCAAACAGATCGAGATCGTCGGCGTAAACATGCTGGGGATCGCGAAAACGCTCTCCCGTTTGCCCCGTGCCAGCCCAACGGTCTTCGACCCGCGCAATGCCCCGGCGATAAAACGCCGCCGCGGATTCCGCACGCGATCGCGCGCGAAGAATTCGCTCGTGCGAAAACGCGAGAGCCAGATACAAAACAATCGGCACCGCAACCCAATAGGAAGGTAGCGCGTCCTTATGCAGACAAAACCAGGCCAATACCAGGCCGGCGACAACAACCGCCAGCTTGGCATTGCCGACCTGAATATGGAGACGGTTCTTAGCGGCGACAATTTGTTGGTAGTTTTCCAGCCGCTTGGTGTATTCAATCCGAGGATCGGACACGCTACCTCTTCCGAACGCGCTACCCGTGAAAAGACTCTCCGCGCGAGCCTCGAAAGTTTTGGGAGGATTTCACGGGCCGCGCGAATCCAGTCTACTCTTCGCCGATGTCTTCGTGCCACACGGCAGGATTCGCGGCAATATAATCAGCGAGCAGTTCGACGCATTCCTGTGAATGCAGATCGATCACTTCGACTCCATTTTCTCGGAGCCAGTCGAGGCCGCCAGGAAAATTCACCGATTCGCCAACGACCAGCGTGCCGATGCCGAATTGGCGCACCAGTCCGCTGCAATACCAGCAGGGCGCCAGCGTGGTCACCATGATTTTGTCGCGATAGGTGCGCTGCCTTCCCGCCTTGCGAAATGCGTCGGTCTCGCCGTGTACCGACGGATCATTTTCCTGTACTCGCCGGTTGTGCCCGCGCCCCAGCAGCTTGCCGTCATGATCGAACATCGCAGCGCCAATGGGAATGCCGCCTTCGGCGAGTCCCGCCCGAGCCTCCTCGATGGCAACGCGCAGCATTTCCGCGCAGCGGTCGGGAGTGAGAGTGGTCTCGGTGACGATTCGCATTCGATGAGCACCCGAGAGTATACCTGTGGGGTGCAGCTTCGCGGAACAATCAGCGTTGCTCCACTCCCCGCACCACCGCTTCCTGGTTCGGCCGCAGACCACACTATGTGTATCACCACCCACGGCGCCGTCGAGTTGACGTACACTAAGTTTCTTATATTCAATGAATTAGACGTGGACATGGGACTGCATCATGCTATCCGAGGCTGATGGCGCCGGGAGGCCCCAATGACGCGGTGGCATGCGATCCTGTTTCTAGGCTTGATTGCGAGTGGCGT
>Ga0210401_10007399_pt1 | contig 11014 bp, 6 predicted proteins | sample IncBWH32MmetaG_FD_150866 | JGI IMG/M metagenome (GOLD analysis project Ga0210401, IMG submission 150866) | Forest soil microbial communities from Barre Woods Harvard Forest LTER site, Petersham, Massachusetts, United States - Inc-BW-H-32-M | ecosystem: Environmental > Terrestrial > Soil >... | reverse complement strand
CACTAGCCACTAGCCACTAGCCACTAGCCACCAGCCACTGCTCAGCCTCACCCAAGTAGAAGCTCGTTAATCTCGGAGATGGACAACCCGGTCATCAACGGTTCTTCGCTCTCGACCGTCGCCTCAATCAGTGCTCGCTTCTTCCGCTGGAGATTCATAATCTTCTCCTCCACCGTCCCCCGGGCGATCAGCTTATAGGCGGTCACCACTCGCGTCTGTCCAATCCTGTGAGCGCGATCCGTGGCCTGCGCTTCGACCGCCGGATTCCACCAGGGATCAAAATGGATCACCGTGTCCGCTGCCGAAAGATTTAGTCCCGCACCGCCCGCCTTCAGGCTGACTAAAAAGACAGGGAGATCGTCTGATTCCTGGTAGCGGTCGACGGCGGCTGCTCGGTCTTTCGTCGCGCCGTCGAGATAACCGTACTGAACGCCCGCTTCGTCGAGGTAAGCACGAATCAATTGCAACATTGCGACAAATTGGGAGAACACCAGGACGCGGTGTTCACCGTCGATAGCTTCCTCCAACAGTTCTCCCAACAACTCGATCTTACTTGAGGGCCGTTCTGCCTCTTGCCCCACGAGACGCAAATCGCAGCAGACCTGGCGCAACCGTAACAAGGCCGTCAGCATTGCTATTCGAGCACGACCCTGATCCTTCGCGCCGGAAAGCTCCTCCAGCTTGCGGCGGCTCTCCTGGCGCAACTTCTGGTAAAGCTCGTCCTGTTCCGGCGAAAGATCACAAAAGGCAGTCTGCTCGATTTTTTCCGGCAACTCTTTGACGACCTGTTTTTTCAGCCGGCGCAGCATTACCGGCCTGAGCCGCTTCGCAAGCCGAGCCTGCTCAAGCGTAGAACCGCGGCTGATCGGTAATTCGTAGCGCTCCCGGAAATCTTCTCTGCGGCCAAGGTACCCTGGAAGGACAAACTGAAGAATCGACCATAGATCCCGCACGGAGTTCTCCACCGGGGTTCCGGTTAAAACGAACCGGTGTTGTCCACGGAGCGCCATCGCGGCTTGCGCGTTTTGGGTATCCGGATTTTTGATGTGCGTTGCCTCGTCAAGGATGATCGACGAGAATTCGAAACGACTATACTGATCGATGTCCCGGCGCAGGAGCGGATAGCTCGTTAGCACAAGATTGGCTTCGAGAATCTCGGGAAAGAACTTGCTACGGTCCGCACCCTCAATGCGTAGCACTTTTAATTCAGGAACAAATTTTTGGGCCTCGCGCGCCCAGTTGAAGATAAGAGAGGACGGGCAGACCACTAACGAGGGCCCATCTAACGTTCGTACGAACGCGAGGGCTTGCAACGTCTTACCTAAACCCATTTCGTCTGCCAGAATACCGCCAAGACCGTTCCGGCTAAGAAAACGCAGCCAGTAAACACCTTCTTTTTGATACGGGCGCAGTATCTCTTCTAAGGGACCTAACGGTTCAGGCTCTAACGGCACGAGTTGTCTCTGCGCTCGAGTCCAGTTTTCCCACTCGCTAGTGCGCTGGATCGAAGCTCCTGCCAACTCCCCGAACGCGGCATCGAGGTATCCAGCCTGGTTTCGCTGAATTCTGTAAGTTCCCGGTCGGGATTGGGTCGGATCACAATCTCTGAGGATTGTCTGAAACTCTTCAAGTCCGGCCGCATCAAGAATCGCCAGGCGTCCATCGCTCAGCTTCGTGAAGTTTTGCCCCATCTGAAGGAGACGCTGCACTTCCGCAGCCGAAAAATGTTCCCCACTGGTTGCCTGAAGCGAGAACGAAAAATCAAACCAGTCTTCGCCCGAAGCGGTGATCTGAACCTTCGGCGTCACCCGTTCGACGCTGCGGGTCAGATTCTGAAACCGGCTGCCTATCGAAACCTTCCACTCCTTCTGTAACTGCGGAAGATCGCGAGCAAAAAAACTCAGTATTGCATTTTGGCCTCGCAACGTATACTCGCCGACCGTGGATGGTCCGACGAACCCAATCTCCTGGAGGCGACTTAGGCAGCTGCGCTCAAACGCGAGATTGCGGGAACGGATCGCGCCCTGCTCCTGGTAAACAAACGCTTCGGCTGGATTTGTCACCCCTAGAGTAACCATTCTCTGACCGTACAAACACTGGAGCTTCGCGCCCAACTGATTCAAAGAACCCTCAAACGTCGAAAAAACTTCCGGCGCGCCCGGTTCGGGGACCCTGCCGCTCTCAACTTGGGTATCAAACCGAAAAAAGTTGCGTAACCCCGGCAGCTCGCGTTGGACAAAGTTCAGACCTTGCTCTGCGGGAAGAACGATCGGCCCGCGCAACACCGGCAGATAAGCTGCAGGCAATCCGGGCGAAACGGGATTAAATCGCAACTCAGACCAGAGCCACGCGCGCTCGGATCCCACCAACCAATTGCCATTAAGGCTGGAAGTATCCGTGCTGATTCTCCAACGACCGTCCGCCAACTTTTCAGTGACCAGCTTTGGCAGAACTCCTTCACCGGAAACGGTGACAGAGGTCTTGCGAGCGAGCGTGATCCGAGGATGATTGACTAATCCGGCGATCAATTTGAGAAACTGGTCTCGGCTGAGAATGGTCATCCCAGGCAGTTTGCCGCCAACGAATTCACGCGCGAGCTCAAGAGTATCGCGATCGATCCCCGTGCAGCGGTAGGTCTGATTCGGATCAAGCGCACTCGCCAACGTACGGTTGTCTTTTCGCACGACTTCGAATCCGACCATCACCTGATCTCTATCCCATGTGGTCTCGAGATGCGGCGCCAAAACAATATGCAGCTCAATCCAGTGCCCATCTGGCAATCTGTCTGCCAGGGCATGATCATCACCGGAAGCGCCGATGCCGGAGCAAGCATTACCCTCGGCAACCAGAATAGGAAGACGAGCCGAAACGGGCACAGAAGCCGACTTTGCTGGAACCGGTTTAGGCTGAATCAGCGCCAGAGCCAGCGCCACTGAATGAGCACAAATTGCTCCCCACTCTCGAGAATCGCGGCATGAACACAGGTTCTCCACGTCCGTATAGCTCCGAATCTTAAGGCCGGCACGGTATTCAATTTCTCCTTCGCGCACCAGACCATGCAGGACGGGAGGCGTGTAGTTGAAGCTTACGACTCGTCCCATCTCTAACAGAGCCCTGGCATGCTTCAGCGCCTGCCATCCGCCGGTGTCGATTAGGAATTTTTCTGTGATTCGTATCTCGGGCATTGGAAAAGCATACAGGAGTTCAGCAGTCGCAGGAGTTCAAGGAGCGAATTTCGCATTCTACATAAGAGATTTTGAACAAAAGGCAGCAAAGGTAACGAAGACAGGATTAGGATAGGATTCAGGGGGTGATCATTCCTAAAAGTCCTTCGGCGAGCGGTTTCCAGCCCTTCGAGGCGACCTCAAGAGAGTTTGAACAGAAGGCAGCAAAGGTAACGAAGACAGGATTAGGATAGGATTCAGGGGGTGATCATTCCTAAAAGTCCTTCTGCGAGCGGTTCCAGCCCTTCGAGGCGATCTCAAGAGAGTTTGAACAGAAGGCAGCAAAGGTAACGAAGACATGGCTAGGACAGGATTTCAGGGGGTGATCATTCCTAAAAGTCCTTCTGCGAGCGGTTCCAGCCCTTCGAGGCGACCTCAAGAGATCTTGAACAGAAGGTAGCAAAGTTAACGAAGACAGAATTAGGATAGGATTTCAGCGGTCATCATTCGCTAAGGTCTCTTCGCTGGCGAGCGAAGCGCCCATATCTGGATTGATACGGGTCAAGCGAGCCCGGCAACTCGGGTCAGGCCGCCGGACGGAAAAACAGGGACCAGGGTAGTGTCAACTTTTTCGTGTGCTTTTATCGAGCGTGTCGGAAAAACAGCCGACCAGCCGCGGCCCGGCTCCAGCCTTTGCCTCCGTTGTAGCAGGCGAAGCGTCGCCTATACACCCGTACCTTTGCTTGCTTTGCTACCTTCTGTTCAAAATCTGTTGAAATCTTCTTCGTTTTCTTCTGTCCGAATAATCTTTGCTGCCTTCTGTCGCAGTTCCGCGTATTTCTCCTTTGCTTGTAAATCCCGGAGACCCAAACTGGTGTCCGAATGAAGCTGCTCGCAATTGCAAACCAAAAAGGTGGCGTCGGAAAGACGACCACTGCGGTGAACCTCTCGACCTGTCTTGCGGCGAAGGGGAAGCGGGTGCTTTTGATTGATCTCGATCCACAGGGAAACGCCACGAGCGCGCTCGGGCTGGAAAACACCGATGGACAAAGCCTTTACGAGGCTCTGATAGGTCATGCAGCTATCACCGAAAAGATCCTCCCGACGCGGTTCGAACGTCTCTCGATGATTCCCGCAGACCTCGACCTCGCCGGTGCTGAAATTGAGCTTGCCCGTCTGGATAATCATCTTACCAGGCTTCGCGAGGTCCTTGGCCGTCTAAACCGGGAGGCAGGGTTCGATTATTTGTTCCTCGATTGTCCGCCTTCACTCGGGATTTTAATGACAAACGCTCTCGCTGCGGCTGACCAGCTTTTGATCCCTCTCCAGTGCGAATACTTCGCGCTCGAAGGTCTATCGAAGATACTCCAACTAGTGGACCAGATTCGTATCATTAATGAACCTCTTTTCATAGGAGGCATCATCATGACGATGTACGATGCTCGGACAAATCTGAGCCAACAAGTCGTGAACGAAGTGCGACAACATTTCCCTAACCTGATCTACCAGACTATCATCCCGCGTTCAGTCCGGCTCGGAGAAGCGCCGAGCTTCGGCAAACCGATCATCGAGTACGAGCCAAACGGGGTAGGTGCAACAGCGTACCGGGCTTTGGCTGAAGAATTCGTTCAACGCGAGTCCGGTCAGATCAAGTTTGTGAACGGAACAACCGTGTAAGCGAAGGCTCCAGCCTTTGCCCCGTTGATGATGTAAGCGAAGGCTCCAGCCTTTGCCCCGTTGATGATGTAAGCGAAGGCTCCAGCCTTTGCCCCGTTCGAGAAAGAGCGAAGGCTCCAGCCTTTGCCCCGTTCGAGGAGAGCAAAGGCTGGAGCCTTCACTTACTCTTGGCTCCTTGAAGAATTGCGGTTAATCTCACGGCCATGAATTTCCGAGTTGTTGTCTGCTTTCTCTTCGGTTTGGCCGTTTCCGCACTTTCCTCCGCAGGGGCTGAGGTGTTCAAGGCCGCATGGGTTGCATCCGTCTACAACATCAACTTTCCATCGCGGAGTGGTCTTTCGGCGGAAACCCAAAAAGCGCAGATCCGCGAGATCGTTGAAGCCGCAGCGCGCAACGGTCTAAACGCTTTAATGGTTCAAGTTAGACCGGAAGGTGACGCACTTTACGCGTCCCGGATCGAGCCTTGGAGCCGTTTTCTGACCGGTACACAAGGCCTGGCACCCGGCTACGACCCGCTCGAATACTTCATTCAGGAAGGGCGCAAGCAAGGCGTTGCGATTCATGCGTGGATCAATCCCTATCGAGCGGCGGCGAATATTTCTGAAGCCAGAGCCAGCAATAACGTTTCCCGCCAACTCGCCGGCGCCGTGCATCGGATCGGGACTCTTCTTTGGCTGGACCCAGGAGAACCGGCGGTCAGGGAACACGTGGTCAAAGTCGTCCGCGACATTGTCGAACGCTACCCGGTTGCCGGCGTGCTCCTCGATGACTACTTCTACCCGTATCCAAGCCGCAGCTATCCGAAGGGGTCTTTCGCGGATCACGTTTTCTATGCTAGATATGGCGGCGGCATGGATTTAGCGGATTGGCGTCGCCAGAATATCAACAGACTCATTAAAGAATTGCACGACACCGTCAAAGAGGTGCGGCCAGGCGCATTGTTCGGTGTGAGCCCTTTCGGAATTTACAGGAAAGGGTTTCCAGCCAATGTGAAGGTCGAACTCGATCAGTACCAGGACCTCTACGCGGACCCGGTCGCATGGCTGAGACAAGGCTGGGTCGACTATCTTTCTCCCCAGCTCTACTGGCGCGACAAAAGCGCACAAAGCTTTTCCACGCTTTTGCAGTGGTGGCGAAACCCAGCGATCAACCCAAACGGTATTCCAATTTATCCCAGTATCGCGATCGATCGATTGGGTGGATCATACGGATGGCCGTCGAGCGAAATCGCATCACAACTCGCCATCGAGACGACGACCAAACCAAGGGCTTCCGGCGGATTTATTCTCTGGAACGTCGGACCGCTACTAGAAAACAGGAAGGGAGTTGCGGTTGTGGTGGCGAACGCCCGGTAGCAGTTAATGGGCGGCGGCGAATTGGCTAGTGCTGCTCGAGCGAATGGAATACTTTAATTCTTTATTGTTCCGCGTTGTCGCAAGGTTCAATCCAAGAAAAGGTGAGGCGTCCACGGGAAGTGGGCCAGCGATGAAACTCAGTATTGAGACAAAGGTTTATGCGTTTTTCTGCGCTGCTTTCGCAGGGGTTGTGATTCTCGGCTTCGTGACCTACCAGAGCACCCGAGAATTGATTGTAAATGACTCATGGGTGAGCCACACGCATCAGGTGCGGCAATCTCTGGCTGACCTGCTAAGTGCGGTACTGGGGGCCGAAACCAGCCGGCAAGACTATTTGCTAACCGGAGATTCCAGATACCGCGAGCAGTTCGTGGCCGGCGTGGACCAGATTCGACCTGGCGTCAGGAGAATTACCCAGCTCACAGCAGACGATGCAGATCAAAAGGGCAAGTTTGATAAGCTCACCGCCTTAACCGAGCAAATTCTCTCCATCTGGGCTGCTGCCGCAGACGCTGCTCGGGCCGGCAAGTTCGACGGTGAACCGATTCCTCCCCTTGCTCGTGAATTCGAATTGCGCATCTGCGTAGCCGATTTAAGCGCCTTGTTGGACGACATGAATAGAGCGGAGGAGAATTTGCTTCAAGCCAGATCAGCCATGGCGCGCCGGAGCGGCAAGAGGGCAATTGCCATCGTAGTACTCGGAGGCGGCTTTTCCACTCTGGTGGTACTATTCGCGCTCGCAATTCTGCACCGCGACCTCGAAGAACGCCGGAGAGCTGAGGTGGCATTGCGCAGGCGAGAGGCCGAACTGAAAGAAGCGCAACGGGTAGCCAGCGTAGGCAACTGGGAATGGATCATCCAGACCGATACCGTTACCTGGTCGGAAGAGCTTTACCACATCGCCGGCCGCGCCCCCCGAGAGACCGTACCCAATTATAAGGAACACGCACAGCTATATACTCCGGAGGATTGGGCGCGTCTTCAAACCGCCATGGAGCGTGCGCGGAAAACAGGAACGGCCTACGAGATGGACCTGCAGATGGTCCGTCCGGATGGGACGACGAAATGGATCGCCGTGCGCGGCGAAGCGGAGCGTGACACGACCGGCCGAATTGCAAGACTAAGGGGTACAGCCCAGGACATCAGCGAGCGAAAGCGAGCGGAGCAAAAGATTCAGGAACAAGCCAACCTCCTGGGGCTTGCCAGTGATGCCATCTTTGTTCGGGACCTTGACGAGAAAATTCGATATTGGAACAAAAGTGCCGAACGGCTTTTCGGATGGACCGCGAAGGAGGCTATTGGCGCCGATTTCGTCACTATGACCTATGAAGATCCCGCTCCGTTCGAGGCGGCAAAAAGGACTTTGCTGGAAAAGGGTGAATGGTCCGGAGAGGTCCGCAAACCCACCAAAACGGGACTCGAACTTATCGTTGAAAGCCGGTGGACGCTGTTGATGGATGAATCCGGCAATCCGAGATCGATCCTGGTGATCGACACAGACATTACCGAAAAGAAGCAAATGGAGTCCCTGTTCCTGCGCAACCAACGCCTCGAAAGTATCGGTCAGCTGGCGGGAGGCATTGCTCACGATCTTAATAACATTCTAGCCCCTATCCTAATCGGCGCCCAGGCGCTGCGCCAAAACAGCAAGGACCCGGATAACTCTCTTCTCCTCGCGACGATCGAAGGGAACGCGCAACGCGGGGCTGAGATTGTAAAACAGGTCGTTGCCTTTGCCAGAGGAGTGGAGGGAAAACGAGTGACCTTGCAGGCGCGCTATGTGATCGCAGAGATAAGCTGGATTATTCGGGAAACATTCCCCAGGTCAATCACGCTGAAGACCAATGAACAAGAGAATCTCTGGACGGTTTTAGGTGACGCCACACAACTTCATCAGGTCCTTCTAAATCTCGCCGTGAACGCACGCGATGCGATGCCCCAAGGGGGGACCTTAACTCTGGCAGCCGAAAATGTCCTGCTTGACGAAGCCGGTGCCGCGTTAAGACCGGGTCTCAAGCCGGGACCGCATGTATTATTCAGGGTCTCGGATAGTGGAACCGGCATCGCACCGAAAATTGCCGACAAAATCTTCGACCCGTTTTTTACGACCAAGGATCCGGACAAAGGAACCGGACTAGGGTTGTCGACCGTGCTGGGGATAGTGAAAAGTCACAGAGGACATATTGAGTTCGACACTAAATTGGCCCAAGGCACTGAGTTCCGGATTTACCTTGCGGCGGAACCGGGACTGCGAGACCCGCCGCTGGCCAAGCAACGAGCAGCTGAAGCACTTCCCAGAGGACGTGGTGAATTGATCTTGATCGTCGATGATGAGGAGGCTGTCCGCTCGGTGATGAAGCGAATATTGGAATCGCATGGATATCGAACTTTGGCCGCCACCAGGGGAACTGAAGCTGTGGCCTGTTACGTCGAGAAAGGACCCGAAATTAGCGTGGTACTGACGGATCTGCACATGCCGGACATGGGCGGAGCGGAAGCCATTGCCGTGCTCCGCGAATTAAATCCAAGTGTCAGGATCATCGTCGCCACCGGTGCCGGCTCCCCGCCTGGAGCGACAAGCGTCCACGAAATGGGTGTGCAAGCGTATATCAAGAAGCCCTTCGACTTGGCTCATTTGCTCGGTACTTTGCACCAGGTGCTCCACCAAGAGACACTACGATGAAAACTTACCTAGTAGTCACCGGAATTCTTCTCAGCTTGCTCAATGGCCTGCTCTTGGTGCCGGCGGCGAGCACCTACACGGTTCCGATCGCAGGGATCGCGCTCGCGCTTTCACTCCTCATCCTGACACTTTCCTGGCTTGGAGGGCCGAAGGGAAGGACAACCCCGGGCCCCGTTCTGGCTGCAAGTCCAGCTTCCCCACCTGTCCCAATCCCGCCACTCTCCCAAGCCCCGAACCAAGCGGAAGCGGAGGTCGTGGCTTTCTTCGCGCTCCTTCAGGAGAAGGGGCGGCTTGTCGATTTTCTCATGGAGGATATCACTTCTTACGACGACACACACGTCGGAGCCGCTGCCCGGGTGATTCATCAGGGCTGCCGCCAGGTCCTGCAGGAACATTTCAACATCAGTGCCATCTCCGAGTCCGAAGAAGGCTCCCAAATCACTCTGCCAGCCGGATATGCCAAGGAACAGTACCGAATCGTTGGAAATCTCAACGGAGAGCCGCCCTTCACGGGCACACTCATCCACAAGGGCTGGAAGACCGAATTCGTAAAACTCCCGCGAATCGTGGGAACCCAGCGCTTGCCGGCGATCGCACCTGCTGAGGTGGAACTGCATTAGCCTCACCGTATTCGCCGATCGAAACGACATCTTTCCTCTATCGCCTAGTCAAATGAGCGCGCGTTTCAGTCTCGGAATTGACCTGGGAACCAGCAACAGTGCGGTAGCGGTCGACGATTTCGAAAGCGGCCGCACCGCGATCGTCGAGATTACGCAACTGCTTGGTCCTAACCAGCTCGGTGAAAAGCCCACGCTGCCTTCGGCGCTTTACATTCCGCATCCGGAAGAATTTCCGGAGGACGCGCTCCGGCTGCCATGGTCGAAAGTCGACGGCAGCGTGATCGTCGGCCACTTCGCCCGAGATCACGGCGCCCTGGTTCCGGATCGCCTGATCACCTCAGCCAAGTCGTGGTTGTCGAACTTCCATATTGATCCGAAGAAACCGGTACTGCCATGGAAGTCTGATATCAAGGAACAGAAGCTTTCCGCATTCGATTGTTCGCGACGTTACCTCGAGCATATGAAGGAGGGATTTCTGTACGCGGAGCGCGCACAGGGCCATGCGTGGAATCTTTCTGAAGGTCAAGTCGTCTTGACTGTGCCGGCGTCCTTTGACGAAGTCGCACGGAATCTGACCGCAGCTGCCGCCGAAGCGGCAGGCTTCGGCAAAGTGGTTCTGCTCGAAGAGCCTCAGGCGGCCTTTTATGCATGGACAGCCCAAGCCGGCAGCGATTGGCGCAACCAGGTCACTCGCGGTGATGTTGTGCTCGTCTGCGACGTCGGCGGAGGCACGGCCGATTTTAGCCTGATTGCCATTTCCGAAAAGGAAGGCAATCTCGAAGTTGAACGGATCAGTGTCGGAGAGCACATCTTACTAGGCGGCGATAACATGGACCTGGCGCTCGCCTATACACTACAAGCCCAATTGGAAGCGGCTGGGAAGTCCATTGATTCGTGGCAGTTTCTCGCACTAATACACGGCGCGAGGACTGCCAAAGTGAGTCTGTTGACTAACCTATCCCTCGACCAAACCCCGATCGCAATCCCTTCGCGAGGATCGAGCTTATTTGCCAAGACCATCTCTACGAAGCTGGATCGTGCGATGCTCGAACAGGTGATACTGGACGGTTTTTTCCCGCTTACCAAGGTGACTGACCTACCGCGGGAATCCCGCAGCGCCGCCCTTCAGGAGTTCGGTTTGCCTTACGCCCCGGATCCGGTTGTCAGCAAGCATCTCGCGCGGTTCCTGACGCGAAGCCTCATTAATTTGAAAGCCAGCCCCGCACTGACTTCGCTCGTCCAGTCGCGCCCGGGAGCGCTCGAAGGCCAGTATTTCAAACCGACAGCCGTTCTTTTCAATGGGGGCGTATTCAACGCGGCTCCGATCCGGAAGCGCGTGCTCGATCTGCTCGCTTTGTGGAACAATGGCTCGCCAGTTCGGGAACTCGAGGGATTTCAACCCGATCTCGCCGTCGCCAAGGGAGCAGCGCTATACGGCCGAAACCGCGCTACCGGGCAAGGGATTCGCATCAAGGCAGGTACCGCGCGGTCTTATTACATCGGTATTGAATCTTC
>Ga0210401_10007398_pt1 | contig 11016 bp, 7 predicted proteins | sample IncBWH32MmetaG_FD_150866 | JGI IMG/M metagenome (GOLD analysis project Ga0210401, IMG submission 150866) | Forest soil microbial communities from Barre Woods Harvard Forest LTER site, Petersham, Massachusetts, United States - Inc-BW-H-32-M | ecosystem: Environmental > Terrestrial > Soil >... | reverse complement strand
GCGCCTCGGCGCCGACCGCATCCATCACGTGCTCGGCGTGCCCCTCCACCAGCGACATCGTGGCCTGCAGCCGCTCCACCAGCCGCCAGCGCTGCTCGCCGAGCGTGAGGCGCACCAGTTCCCCGCGGCGCAGGCGCTCGGCGAGGGCGCGCGCGTCGCCGGCGCCCGGCAGCCGCATGAGCGCCCCGAGCGACACCGTAGCCTGCATACCGTCGAGCAGCTCCCGGAGGATGCCGGCAAGGTGCTCACGCAGCCAGGGCGCACCCGAGAACTGCACGGCGTGGGTGATCTCGTGGATGGTCACCCACGCGAGCAGCTGCTCGCCATCGACCCGCATCGCGCGGGCCGCCTGAGCGAGGTTGGGCGCCACCAGCAGCAGGCGCGGCTCGACGGTGGGGTCGAGCAGAGCGAGGTCGTACTGGCCGAGCACCCGTTGGGAGAGCATGCCCGCCATCGCCCCCACCTGCGCGCCCAAAAGCAGCCCGCCGGCCGCCCCAAGCGCATCGTACAGCGGGCCGAGGTCCTGCCCTGGCCGCTTCCAGCGGTAGCGGATGCGGCGCCTTGCGCGCGCCGATCGCTGCCCTTCCGAGTAGGCCACCGACTCGAGGATCGGGCGCATGGTCGCCAGGTTGGCGGCGATCCAGCGCGCGCGATCGACGGCTTCGAGCGGCGGCAGCCGCGCGGGCGGCGCCAGGCCCGAGTAGTCGCTCACGCGCTCCACGAAGCGCAGCGCGAGCGGGCGCACGGCCTCCCCGCGGACTGGGAGCCCGCTCGCGCTCCCAGTCTTCGGCGAGCCGGCGATCAGCTCGCCCACACGCTGGGCGGTGCTCCAATCGATCGCGTCCACACATGGAGGGTAGGACCCGTCGCGAGGTCGCGTGTCAGTGTGTTGACGTGAAGCGCCAAATGCGGCCATGGCGGCGAACGGCAAGGGTGCGACACCAACCACATCGACCGCCGGTGCGCACACATCGCAAAAGTCGGCGGAGCCCCGGAATATGCTGTCCTGCAGTGCCCTCTTCGCTCGACCACCAAGCGGGCCCCTGGCACGCGGGCTCAGACGACGGCGGCATCCCGTGCGCGCCCCCCCACGCGCGCGGCGCGGCAGCACTCGCGGCGGGCACCGAGCCGGCGCCCGCCCAGCGCGAGGAGCCCTCCGCGGGCCGCGCGGCGCTGCTGCAGCGTGCCGAGGTGCGCGACGTGCTGGCATGGATGCGCCTGCTGGTGGATCCCCGCGACACGGCGGCGGTGGTGCGCGCGCTGGCGCGGCCGCCGATCGAGCTGCGCCAGGTCGATCTCGCGCGGGTGATCCAGATCGTGCGCCGCCGGCGCCTGGACGTGGTGGCGGCGTTGACGGCGGCGATGGAGTCGCCGCAGCTGCCCCCGCAGGCGCGCGAGCGAATCGGGCGCTTTCTGGAGCTTCACAGGTGGGCGGCGGGCGACCTCGACACGATGCGCGCCGACCTGTTCGTGGGACGCCTGATCGAGCGACTGGGGCTGCGCCGCCGGCAGCTGCTCGCCGCCGACGATGAGGACGCCCGCCGGCTGGCGGCGCTCGCCGGGATGTGCGAGCTCGCCGAGGAGTTCGTACGCTCCTCCCCCTGCCCGACGGCGCGGGCGCTGGCGGTCGAGCTGGCGACGCGGGAGGCACGGCCACCACAGGCGCCCCACCGCACGGGTGCGAGCACGATGGCCGCCGGATCGCCGCCGCAAGCGCCGGCCGACCTGCCGCCGAGCCCCGACGTGCCGCCGAGCCCCGAAGGAGCCCTGCAGGCGACGCTGCGAACGATGCGCGAGGAGGTGTTCAAGGACGTGGCGCGCATCGCCGGGCGCCTCGGCGAGCTGCGGCTGGACACCGAGCTCGACGTCGCCCACGGCGTCGTGAGATACCTGGAGCTGCTGAAGCTGGCGGCGCTGGCGGAGCGCTCCGGGGGAGAGACGGCGCAGGCCGCGCTGGAGGACGTCAATGCGCGCCTGAAGGCGGCGATGACGCCGCTGCAGCGGGAGATCTTCGACAGCTCGCCCCTGGACGAGCTGCTGCGCGGCGAGCAGCACGAGCGCGAGGCGGGCACGATCGACGAGCGTCTCAGGGCGAAGGCGGTGGCGGCCCGCGACGAGCCGACGCTCGCGGCCTTCCTACCGCGTCGCGGCGAGGGTCTGGTCCTGTCGGCCTCGGATGTCGAGACCTACCGCAGCTGCCCGCTGCGTTACAAGTTCGCACGGGTGCTGAAAATCCCAACCGAGCAGACGCTTCACCAGCGTTTTGGCATCGTTGTGCACCAGGTGCTCGAGCGCTACCACGCGGCCGGCGGGGAGCACCCGAGCGAGCTGCAGGAACTGCTCGACGCCGCGTGGCGGCGCGCGGGCATCGGCGAGGGGGAGCGGGAACGCGTGCTGCGGGGCAAGGCGCGCGTGGCGCTGCGGCGCTACCACGAGCGGTTGGCCGAGGGTGTGGGGAGGCCGCTGTGGTTTGAGCGCTCGTTCGCGTTCGACCTCGGCCCCCACCACGTGCGCGGCCGGGTCGACCGCGTCGACCGCCTGCCGAGCGGGGAGCACGAGCTGATCGACTACAAGACGGGGTACGCCAAGCGCGAGGAGGAGCTCAGCGAGGACATCCAGCTGTCGCTGTACGCGATCGCGGCGCGCGAGGCGTGGGGTCTCGGCGAGACCCGGCAGGCGTACTACTACGTGCTCGACGACTGCAAGGTGCCCGTGCCCGCCCGCGGCGCGCCGGAGGCGGAGCGGGTGCACGACACGGTGTTGAGCGTCGGCGAGGGGATCATGGCGCAGGCGTTCGAGCCGACACCTTCGCCCGCGGTGTGCGCGCACTGCGACTATCGCATCGTGTGCCCGGCGGCGGAGCGGTAGCGCCGGGCGCCCCTCGCGCCGCCGCGGCCGCACGAGCCCAGTCGCGGCGAGCTCACACCTCGCTGGCCGGCGAGCAGGCATGAGCAGCGGCGCTCCGCGGCGGGGCGCCCTCCGGGTTCTGCGAAGATAGGCACGTGCCCACCCGCGAGCAGATCATGAACGCCCTCGAGGGGGTGATCGACCCCGAGTTGCGCCGCTCAATCGTGGAGCTGCAGATGGTGCGCTCAGTGGAGATCGGCGCGAGCGGGGTGGTGGACGTCACCGTGTCGCTCACCACCGCCGGCTGTCCGATCCGCGGACACTTCCAGACAGCTGTCGCGCAGGCCGCCGGCGGGGTGAAGGGGGTGGCGCACGTGAACGTCTTCTTCGACGTGCTGAGCGACGCCGAGAAAGCGGCGCTGCGCGAGCGGCTGGGGCGAGCGAGCCTACCGGCGGGCGCGCTCGCGCAGGTGCGCAACGTGGTGTGCGTGGGCTCCGGCAAGGGGGGCGTCGGCAAGTCGACGCTCACCGCCAACCTCGCGGCGGCGCTCAGCGCCGAAGGGCGCCGCGCGGGTGTGCTCGACGCGGACGTGTGGGGCTACTCGATCCCGCGCATGTACGGGCTGGGTGCCACGCGACCACCGGTGTCGGCGCAGCGCAAGATCGTCCCGCTGGAGGCGCACGGCGTGAAGGTGATGTCGATCGGCTTCTTCGTCGAGGAGGATGCGGCCGTCGTATGGCGAGGGCCGATGCTGCACAAGGCGCTCTCGCAGTTTTTGCAGGACGTCGAATGGGGGGAGCTCGACCACCTGCTGATCGACCTGCCGCCAGGCACCGGCGACGTCTCGATGACGCTCGCGCAGCTCTTGCCGCAGGCGCGCTTCGTGATCGTCACCACCCCCCAGCCCACCGCGCAGCGCGTGGCGAGACGGGCGGCAGAGATGGCGCATAAGGTGTCGCTGGAGATCTCGGGCGTGATCGAGAACATGTCGGGCTTTGCCACCCCCACAGGCGAGCGGTATGCGATCTTCGGCGAGGGGGGCGGGCAGGAGCTCGCCGACGAGCTGGACGTGCCACTGCTCGGCAAGGTGCCGCTGACGATGCCGCTGCGCGAGCACGCCGACTGCGGCGTGCCGCTGGTGCTCGACAACCCCGACGACCCGGCGGCGCAGGCGATCCGCCAGGCCGCGCGGGGGCTGATCGCGCTCGCGCCGCTGGAGCTGCCCATGCTCGCCGACGTGGGGGCAGGCAACGGCGGCACGGCCGCGCCGCCACCGGCCGCCCAGCCGGTCGGCATGTCGCTGCCGATGGCCTGACGGCTCGACCGAAGCGCCAGCCGTCGCGGCGGGGCACGGAGGTCCCGCCCTCGCTAGCCGTCGCCATATCGCCAGCTCGCGCGGACGATCCCCCCCAAAAAAATGTGCGCCTCGCCGGTGCGGCCCTCCCCGCCGGCTACCTGGTGTTTGGGCCCAACAGCCGCTGAGCAGCGAGGCAAGGACGCACCGCGCAGTGTGCCGAAGTTGGGAGACGCCCGCTTCGCGAGCATCCCCGTTTCGGCCTGCACACGAGCGAGGGAGGACGCAGTATCGCGCTGGCCGAAACGGGGATGCGAGCCGCAGGCGAGTGTCTCCCGGCTTCGGTTAGCGGCTGTTGGCGAAGTACTCGGCGTTGATCTGCGAGTACTTCTGCCACTCCTCGGGCAGCTGGTCCTCGGCGAAGCACGCGTCGACGGGACAGGCCTCCACGCAGGCGTCGCAGTCGATGCACTCGTCGGGGTCGATGTAGAGCATCTCGGCGGCGTCGTACCCGGGCTCGTCGGGCGTGGGGTGGATGCAGTCCACCGGGCACACCTCGACGCAGGAGTTGTCCTTGGTGCCGATGCACGGCTCTGCGATCACGTAGGCCATTCGTTTCCTTCTCGAGTCGTCGTGGGCTGCTTGCTGGGGAGGGCCGAATACTAGCGGCCTGCCGGCACGCGCCCCCGCGGCCGTCCTCAAGCCTGCTTGGGCCCGTAGTAGTGCGGCCGCGGCAGCGGACAGTAGTCTCGCGCGCCCGGCGCGACCGGGTTGCCGATCCGCACCCACACACCGCTGTGGTCGCTGAGCTCGACGCAGGGCGGCGCTTCGCTCGGTCCGATCTTGGCGTGCGCGAGCACGGCGAAATGCGCGCCAAGCGCCGCGTAGGGGGAGCCCGCCCTCGGTTCGAGTTCTGCGACCTGCGCAAGCGCGGTCACGCCGCCGTTGGAGAAATCCGGTTCGGCGCCCTCCCCGGGGGGCCAGGTGAGCACGTGCACGCCCTCCCGCCGCAGCGCCCGCAGCATCCCCAACAGGTCGCCGTCCCTTTCCGGCGCCGAGACGAGGAAGCCTTTGTTGTAGAACGTGAGCGTGCCCGGCTCCTCGAGCGCACCATCGGGACGCACGAGGTTGACCGACTGTTCGCTGCCGACGCCGAACGTCACACCGAGCACGGTTGCGCCCACGGCCGCCGCGAGCGCGGCCGTGCCGAGCACCCGCCACCGGCCTTTCAGGCTCGCGATCCAGCCGCCGGCGAACACCGCGGGGTAGATCAGCAGCGGCATGTCGTAGCGCGTGTCGTGAAAGAAGGTCTCCGTGAGGAGCGCCCATGCGACGAACGAGCCGATCGCGAGCTCCGGCGCCAAGCGGCTGACCCAGCGACGCCGGATGAAGCCGTGCATCAGCCACAGCCAGCCGATCGCCGCCAGCACGAACAGCGGCACCAACAGCAGGGAGTTCACCATCGACCAGAAGTACCACTCGAGGTTTGTGCTCGACAGCCGCGGCGGCGCGATCCCGGAGGGGCTGTAACCCCCGCCGGAGCCGTAGGCACTCGTGGACGATGTCGCCTGGCCGCCGATCGCTTTGATCGTCGCCAGCTCGGCGATGTACCAGGGGAGCGCGAGCGCGAGCGCGATTCCCCCAAACAGGGCGAGGCCGCGCCACGACCGCGGGCCACCGCGCACCGCCGTCACGAGCACCACGCCGATCACGAAGATCGGGAACGGCTCCTTGGTGAGCATCCCCAGACCGCACGCCACACCCGCGAGCGCGCAGACGCGCAGCTTGGAGAAGCCCTCACTGGCGATGATCAGCCACACCGACACCGCCACCATCGCGGTCTCCGGCGCGTCGGTCATGAACACGTGGAACTGGGCACTGATCAGCGGCGAGCCGAGCGCGAACACCACGGCGAGCAGACCGGCGAGCGGGCTGAACGCCAGCCGGCCGACCTTGTAGCAGCCGAGCGCCAGCAGCGTGACGAACACGAGGTTCTCAGTGATCACCATCGCGGGAATGCTCAGCCCGCCAAGCAGGATGCCGAGCGAGCCGACCAGGTAGGCGAAGGGCGGGTAGGGCGCCGAGAGCGTAAGCGCGGTGCCGAAGTGCCCGGCGGCGAGCTCGTTGTAGACGTTGATCCCGAGGCTGAGGTGCAGCCCGGCGTCGAAGATCGGGATCGAGCCGTTCTCGCTCACCCACCAGCACGTGACGCCGACGAACAGAGCCACGACCCCGATCGCGCCCCACGCCGGCGTGGGCCAGCCGAGCTGGGCTATCCGCGCCAGCGGCGTGCTGGGCACACGGAGCCGGGCCGCGCGCGTTTCGGTGGCCATCGGCCCAAGGTAGCCGTGGGTACTGGATATTGCAACTATTTTGAACTATTTGTTTCCGACGTCGAGGCTGGGCGACGCGCGCGGGCGGCCCCCGCTGGTACACGCGCCCGGAAGCGCTGTGGGGAGTCGGGGCGTGACTAGGGGTGGCTGGGGCCGCGCGGTGGACGCCCCTGCGTGCTGGTGGCACGTGGGCGACCGCCGGGTGGCGTCCAGGCGCCTCCAGGCGCGTGCCGAAACCCGCTGAGCTTCCGGGCGGGTGTACTAGGTTGGGGCGATGCTGCTGCTGACCGGCGCCACCGGGCAGGTGGGCTCGGCCCTTCTCGGGCGCCTGCTCGCTGAAGGCGTGCCGGTGCGCTGCCTCGTGCGCGACCCCCGCCGGCTGGGCAGCGCCCGCGTAAGGGTGCAGATCGCCCTTGGCGACCTCGCCGACCCACCGTCGTTTCGCAACGCGATGCGCGGCGTCGACACCGTGGTGCACCTCGCCGCCGCGATCCGCGACCAGCCGCGCGGCTCGATCGAGGAGCTCGGTGGGATCGCCACCTGGCGGATGGTGCAGGCCGCCGAGCGCGCGGGGGTCGAGCGCTTCGTGTTCTTCTCCGCTCTGGGCGCCAGCACCCACAGTCGCGCGCGCTTCTTGCGCGCCAAGGCGCTCGCCGAGCAGGCGGTGCGCGAGGCGGGGATGCGCGCGATCGTGTTTGCGCCATCGCTCGTGTACGCACCGGGCGACCGCTGGCTGACGCTGCTCGAGCGGCTGGCGCTGCTGCCGGCGATGCCGATCTCAGGCGGTGGACGCGCCGTCTACCAGCCGATCTGGGCCGAGGACGTCGCCGACTGCGCGATGGGCGCGCTGCGCGAGCCCGACACCGCCGGCGTGTTCGAGCTCGCCGGGCCGCAGACCCTCAGCCACGAACAGATCGTGCGCGAGGTGCTGATCGCGCTGCGCCGCAAGCGCTCGCTCGTGCATGTTCCCGCTCCGGTGGTCGCCCGCGGCTTGCGTCTCCTGGAGGCCGCCGCGGGCACGCATGCGATCGCCACCTGGGATGAGGCGGAGCTGATGGAGGTGTCGATGGTCTCCACGCGGGGATGTGCCGATGCCGAACGGCTCGGGGTGCATCCGCGGGCAGTGGGTGCGGTGTTGAGCCCGCTGCTATGACACAGCCAGCGCGGGCCGGCGCTCGGCCCACGGCCGCGCCGCTTCCAGCTGCGCCGCCAGCGCCAGCAGCGGCCCCTCCTGGGCAGGGCGTCCCACCAGCTGCACTGCCAGCGGCAGCCCGTCGTCACCGTGGAACAGCGGCAGCGAGATGCCGGGCTGGCCGCTGGCATTGAATATCGGTGTGAATGGTGTGAACAAGCCCGAGCGGGTGAACGTCGCCATCGGATTGGGCGCCGCCGGATCGAGCGTGCCGAGCGGCAGCGGGCGCTCGGCGAGCGCCGGCGTGAGCAGCGCGTCGTAGGGCGCGAGGAACTCCATCAGCCCACGGGTGAACGCCTGCAGGCGCACGGTTGCGCCGAGACCTTGCACGGCGTTTATTTTCTGCACCATCGAGTAGATCGCCCAGCTCATCGGCTCCATGTCTTCGGCCGTCGGCTCGCGGCCGGCGACCGTGCCCGAGAACGCGATCGCGAGGCTGATGTGGGTGCAGAACACCGCGCCGAACAGCTCCCGCACGCCCTCTGTCTGCCACGGAGGATCGACCTCCTCGACCTCGTGGCCCAGCTCGCGCAGCAGCTCGGCGGCGTCGCTCACCGCCTGCGCCGCCAGCGGGTCCACCACCGCGTCGGGCACGGGTGGCAGCGCCGTGGCCACAATCCGCAATGCGGGTGGGTGGGCTTCCCATCCTCGTGCGGCGGTGTGCGCGAACGGCTCGTGCGGCGGGGGCGCCCAGCTGGCGTCGCCAGCCTCGTATCCAGCCAGTATGTCGAGGATCGCCGCCGTGTCGGCGACGGTGCGCGTCAGCATCCCGTCGATCCCCAGCAGCGACTCGCCCAGCTCCGGCGCCGAGGAGATGCGGCCGCGCTGGGGCTTCAAACCCACCAGGCCGCAACACGCCGCGGGAATCCGGATCGAGCCGCCGCCGTCGCTGCCGTGCGCTACCGGCACCATCCCCGCGGCCACCGCCGCCGCCGAGCCGCCAGAGGAGCCCCCCGGCGTGCGCTCGAGATCCCAGGGGTTGCGGGTCGGCCCGAACAGCGTCGCCTCGCTGGTCGGGAGGATGCCGTACTCGGGCAGCGTGGTGGTGCCCACGACGATAAAGCCCGCGCCCTTCAGGCGGCGCGTGACATTGTGGTCGTAGCTGGCGATGAAGTCGCGCATCAGCGGGCAGCCGTAGGTAAAGCGCAGGCCGCCGACGGCGCGGAGGTTCTTGATCGCGATCGGCACGCCGGCGAAGGGGCGCTGGTCACCGGGGCGCACCTCCTCCGCCGCCGCCAAGGCCCGCTCAGGCGCGACCTCCACAAAGGCGTTGATCTGCGGGTCGAGTTGCTCGATGCGCTCAAGCGAGAGCTGCACCAGCTCGCGCGCGGACAGCTCGCCCGCGCGCACCAGCTCGGCGAGCTCAGTCGCGGAGCGGAACATCAGGTCGTCGTCGGACACGGCTCCTCCCTTCCCCGGAACGGGCGGCGCCCGTCCTCGGGCGCAGATTAACGCGCGCGGCGAGTGGCGGCAAGGACGGCGATTCCTGCGACGATATGCGCTGCCCAGAAGGCAGCCCGACCGGTCGCGGCGCAACTCGCCCCAACCGGCCTTCACCGTCACGTAACGAGCCCAGAAAGCGAGTGCCATGAGCGCGGTTAAGACAGCAGCACCAGAGGTCCAGGCGGGCCTGGAAGGCGTGGTCGCCTTCGCGACCGAGATCGCGGAGCCCGACAAAGCGGGCGGGGCGCTGCGCTATCGCGGCGTCGACATCGAGGATCTGGTGGGAGCGGTTCCCTACGAGCAGGTGTGGGGCCTTTTGGTGGACGGCCGTTTCAAGCCGGGCCTGCCGCCCGCCGAACCGTACCCACTGACGGTGCGCTCGGGCGATCCCCGAGTGGACGTGCAAGCGGGCCTCGCGATGCTCGCGCCCGAGTGGGGCTTCGGCCAGCTGATCGACATCTCCGACGAGCAGGCTCGCGACAACCTCGCGCGCGCCTCGGTGATGGCGCTGTCGTTCGTCGCCCAGTCGGCACGCGGCGTCGGCCAGCCGCCGGTGCCCCAGGAGGAGGTCGACCGCGCGCGCTCGATCCCCGAGCGCTTTCTGATCCGCTGGCGGGGGGAGGCCAACCCCGACCACGTGAAGGCGATCGACGCCTACTGGGTGTCGGCGGCGGAGCACGGCGTCAACGCCTCGACGTTCGTCGCGCGCATCGTCGCCTCCACCGGCGCCGACGTGGCGGCGGCGCTGTCGGCGGCGATCGGCGCCCTGTCCGGTCCGTTGCACGGCGGCGCGCCCTCGCGCGTGCTGAAGATGCTCGAGGAAGTGGAACAGATGGGCGACGCCGAGCGCTGGGTGAAGGAGGCGCTCGACCGCGGCGAGCGGCTGATGGGCTTCGGCCACCGCATCTACCGCGCCGAAGACCCCCGCGCGCGGGTGCTGCGCCGCACCTGCCAGGAACTGCGCTCGCCGCGCTTCGAGGTCGCCGAGGCGCTGGAGCAAGCGGCGCTGGCGGAGTTGCAGGCGCGCAAGCCCGACCGCGTGCTCGCCACCAACGTGGAGTTCTGGTCGGCGGTGGTGCTCGACCTCGCCAAAGTGCCCGCCGAGCTGTTCACGCCGATGTTCACCTGTGCGCGCGTGGCGGGCTGGTCGGCGCACATCCTCGAGCAGAAGCGCGAACACAAGCTGATCAGGCCCACCGCGAAGTACGTGGGCGAGCCGTCGCGGCGGGTCGGGGCGGTGGAATAGACCCTCCACGAGTCGGAAACAACGCAACAGCGCCATTGCCAACTCTGTCACGATTTGCTGCGCAAGGCGCCGTCCCGGCGCCTCCTTGATGCGATTGGCCAGAGAGAGCTCCCCGGCGGGTGGGGCCTCTGATCGATCTCAGCGAGGATGGCGGACCGCCCCCCAGGGCTAAACCGCGACGAGGGCCCGGCAGTCTGCCGGGCCCTCGTCTTTGCTACAGCGATCCAACCGGCTGTCGGCGTCACACGGTCGGCGCCACGCGGCCGGCGCGTGGGACGCTCGCGGCTGAGCGTCCCACGGCGTTGCCACCCTCCTACATCATCCCGCTCATGTCCGGCATGCCGCCACCGCCGCCTGCGCCTTCCTTCTCCGGCACCTCGGCGACGATCGCCTCGGTCGTGAGGATGTTCTTGGCGATCGACGCGGCGTTCTGGAGCGCTGAGCGCGTGACCATCGCCGGGTCGATGATGCCTTCCTTGACCAGGTCAACGATCTGACCGTTGGCCGCGTTCAGGCCCTCGCCCTTCTTCGCCTTGCGGACGTCGTTGACGACGACCGAGCCCTCGAGGCCGGCGTTCTCGGCGATCTGACGCATCGGCTCCTCGAGCGCGCGACGCACGATCCGTGCGCCGGTCTTCTCGTCCGGGTCCTCGAACGAAT
>Ga0210401_10007397_pt1 | contig 11016 bp, 11 predicted proteins | sample IncBWH32MmetaG_FD_150866 | JGI IMG/M metagenome (GOLD analysis project Ga0210401, IMG submission 150866) | Forest soil microbial communities from Barre Woods Harvard Forest LTER site, Petersham, Massachusetts, United States - Inc-BW-H-32-M | ecosystem: Environmental > Terrestrial > Soil >... | reverse complement strand
ACAAGCAGGACGCGGACGACCAGGATAAAGATAACAGCGTCGTGATCTGCGTCTGTTTATACATTCTAGTGCTAGGGTGCCTGGCCTTCATGTGGTTCTACTGGAGGTGATGTGCGTTTTAGTGAGCCTGAAAATGAGATTGATAGATGAGGCTTGAGGCCCGCAACAATTTCGGCACCGCCGGTCATCTTGGGCTCGATTACTGGCGCATTGGCATCCAGTGCCCCGAGCCCTCGATCACGCAGAAACACCAAAAGCGACAGGATCCTTGAAGCGATGCAAAATCAACTGCGATAACATTTCTAGCCCGGAATCCCCAGCCGGATTAGGTCTTCAGGAGATAGGCCCAAAGTCACGTCTCTCGTCGCTCTCAACACTTTCACCAGATTCGTCACCGACATGGCGCAAGATCTTGGATCCACGCTCCAAAACTCAATCACTTAACTAGGGGTACATTTGGCATGAGCCTTGCCTTCTCCACGAGTAATGGCACGGAAATTTCAAATGGGGATTGCAGCCATGGCTCAGACTCAATCTCTCTCGTTTCTGCCGCGAAATGCTCATTCTGTTCCCTTCGTCGAGTTGCGACAGTCGCTCCCAAGTGGCGTCGCCGTCGTCTCTCCATTCACGGGTGAACTCATGCGGTTCATTCTTAACTTTCGAAGCGCCGACGGAAGTGAAACCGACATCGAGATGGCTCTGCTGGAAGCCTTAGCGAATGCGGTGATCCACGGCAATGGTGACAACTCCTGCAAGCGAATTTACGTCACGTGCCGCTGCTACCTGAACGGAGAAGTCTCAATTACGGTTCGGGACGAAGGCCGCGGATTTGATAGCGGCGCTGTACCGGATCCGACCTTTCGAGAAAACCTGCTGTTCACCCATGGTCGTGGAATCTATCTCATGAAGACGCTAATGGACGAAGTCTCTTTCGAAGAAGGCGGATCCGTTGTGCGGATGCGAAAGAACTCCAACGCGAGTTCAGCCCAACGGTCTGAGCCATCTCACAGGTAGCGAGTCATGAAAAAGTCAAGTAGTGAACTAGAGTGCTAGTAGTGGAGTCGGATGATGCATTGAGGACTAGCATCGTCGGCGCGTTTAGCGATGCCCGATACGACGTTTCCACCGATTACCGCGAAGGAATGAAGGCTGTCCCTAGGTTCAGTCCCGATGCAGCTGTATTGGGAGCTAATCCGCCTCAGTTGGGTAGTGAGAACAGCCAATGGCCAGAGACTGGGTTGGATGCTAGTCGACGCCCGCGGTATCAGAGCAATCTATGCGTTCCGAAGCCACAGGATACCTCTCGATTCGCTTATTCCTGAACCGGAACGACGGAAGGATCGCCGCTGGGGGACCAAGATCATGGCCGTGGCAGACCGCCACGGCCTACCGCTAGCGATCCGTTGAAAGTGCTACGGCCTACGGGGTGAAGTTGGCCGTTTCACCCTGTGTCAGATGGAGGTGCCAGAGGCACCCCACGACCTGGTAGGCGACAACGCATATGATTCCGATAAACTGAATTCAGAACTTTAGCACCTTCGGCATAGAACTAATTCCCCCACACCGCAGCCATAGGAAAAACAGAACACAAGATCTGCGGCGCTTGAGACGATATCGGCGCCGTTGGAAGATTGAACGGCTGTTTGCCGGGTTGCAGAAGTTCCGACGTCTAGTTGTCCGGTACGAACGATACGTGAGAGCTTTATCGGAATGCTCCATCTCGGCTGTTGCGTAATCCTGCGGAGGCATTTGTGAGATGGCTTCTAGTGTCCGAGAAAGGACGGGCCCATTCCTCGACATCCACGATTTCTGCCAGAAATCCATTCTGATCCGGCAGGTAAACGTCCTTGATTGCGAATCAGGATGATTTCTTGGTTCGATGATTACACGCGAGTAATCGCGGCCTGATGGTCACAGCGGCTGCAATTCATCTGTAAAGGCATCGCACGAAAGAAAAAACCTAAATACGCTCAATGAGAACAGTTCAGAACAGCTCGAAGAAATCACCCATACGGCTTACCGAAACCTCTGCGCGTAAAGCGGCTGCAACTGGGCGGTTACGTTCGCTTGGGGATCGCGCGAATACTGGAGCAACACAATTTCTCGAGATCGCTTCCGAATTGCCACATTATTCAAATCGGTCTTCGAACGATGGGACGGCAGGCTATGGCTGGCAAGACCTTCTCTGCTGCGGGCAAAAACACTCACGCTGTAGGCTGTTGTTTGCAGGGCAATTACTTCGAGCCTATAGGTCCCACTGATCGGTCCGCATATCTGGACAATTCCTTGGCAGCTATTCGTACGGCCCAGATCATCGCAATTGATATCACCTTGCGCGATAGGTAATGCCTGCCAGGCGTGTTTGATAACAGGATCAAAGCCAATCCGGCGCCCACGAGGATCCGTCAGTACGACGCCTACATTAGGTGGACCATTGTTATCCGTGCGGAACACAATGTCGAGTTCGCCCAGTGAAAGACAGTCACCAGTATCGTCGGGATCGAGTTCCCCAACTACGTTGCGAGGGCTCGTATTTCCGACGCTAACATTCACAAGATTAGCGTCGCTGAGAACAGGACTCGGGATGATCAGCATAAAAAATGTGAGTGCCTTCACAACTTTTGAATTGAGGACAATGGCTCGCATGCGCGTTCTCTTATGCAGCCGCGTTTGACCGGCTACATTGTGTTCGGTGCACGTTTTCGTGTTCGACCAATTCTTCAATTGAGAGCGCCAGAATCGAAAACCCACAGAAATCACACCTCGATTCCAGGAAGAAGACCTCATTCTGCACGACCGGGTTCCGGATGAAATCGAACTCTTTGAATCTCATACTTTCCTTTCACCAGACCACCTAATGAAGCGGGGGCGCGGTCGCTTGAGGTCCGCTACTCCCTGCGCCTCAGTCGAACGGATGCAACAGCATTGCCAAAAAACCATGGGCGAAATTCGTCCCACCTTTGCGCTTTTCTCAAGTGATCAGCTTTCGACAGCCATTTCTCATTGGCGAGTTCGGCTGTCGACTATCGACACTTTCGACCCCTTCGACAGTCCCTGTGTCGAACCGTCCCAAGAAAAACCATGATTCGGCGCCGTTTAGCTCCGTGTCGACTTTGGTATGCGATTTGCCTTTCCAAGGTAGGGGATGTTGAGCAGTTCACCCGGTCAGCTCACTTTTTCTGAGGAAAGACGCGCTCAAAGTGCAGTCGCGTGACTGACGCGCCTGAATCGACAGACGACTCTTGGGCCACATTTTCCCCCCAACCGAGCAGCGTCTCGATTCAGGCGCGCCAGTGACGCGATTGCAGCGGAAGTCCGATAACCACGATTGAGGGGGAAAGAAATGATGAAGCAAATATCCACAGGATTAGCCAGTGCGGCGCTCCTGCTAAATGCACTTGGCTGCAACGGTAAAGTACGGGCTGCGGCTCCGGCTCCTCCACCGCTTGTCGAAGTCGCGCCGGTCATTCAAAAGAATGTGCCAGTTCAGGGCGAGTGGATAGGAACGCTCGAAGGCTACGTCAACGCACAGATTCAGCCTCAGGTGAGCGGCTACCTGATCCGCCAGGATTATCACGAAGGCGCATTCGTCAAAAAGGATCAGCTCCTCTTTGAGATCGATCCGCGTCCCTTTCAGGCCGTGCTTGATCAGGCTAAAGGACAATTGGCGCAGGCCGAGGCGCAGATGGCAAATGCCGAGCTAAACGTGAAGCGTGACATTCCCGAAGCGGAAGCGCACGCCATTCCCCAGAGCCAGATGGATACCGACACGCAGTTGCTCCGTGGGGCGAAGGCAGCAGTTGAGGCTGGCGAGGCGTCGGTCGAACAGGCCGAGCTGAACCTGGGATACACCAGAGTTGTCTCCTTAGTCGACGGAATCGCCGGCATCAACACGGTGCAGGTGGGCAACCTGGTGGGACCGTCTACGGTACTCACTGCAGTTTCGCAGGTGAGTCCGATCAAGGTTTATTTCCCCATCAGCGAACAGGAATACCTGCGCATTGCGGACGGCGGCGGTCCGGGGAGTGTGGATTGGCTGACTCACGTTTCTCCAATCCCGTTGCACTTGACCCTGGCCGACGGGAGCGCCTACCCGCATCCTGGCAGAATCAGCTTCGCGGATCGCCAAGTAAACACGCAGACCGGAACCATTCAGATGGTGGGTGAGTTCCCCAACTCCAAAAATCTGTTGCGACCCGGCCAATACGCGCGGGTTCAGGCGCCAACCGGAAGCATCATGGGAGCGCTGCTAGTGCCGCAGGCCGCGGTGAGTCAGCAGCAAGGAACTTACCAAGCGACAGTCATCGGCGCCGATAACCGAGCGCAGCTCCGCACGGTCCAAGTCGGGCCGAGAGTGGGCACGCTCTGGGTGATCACGGCGGGTCTGAAGCCGGGAGAACGCGTCGTGGCGGTTGGCGCAGAGAAGGCAAAAGAGGGCGAACTGGTGAATCCCGCACCATACAAAGAAATGGAGGAGCGCTAATCATGGCGAACTTTTTCATTCGACGGCCCATCGTCGCGATCGTGATTTCGATCCTCACGGTCATAGTCGGCGTGATCACAATCGTGACCTTGCCGGTAGCGCTGTTCCCAAGTATCGCCCCTCCTGAGATCCGGTTGCAAGCCACCTACCCCGGTGCGGACGCGCAAACTCTCGAGCAAGCTGTCGCCACACCCATCGAGCAGCAAGTCAGCGGCGTCGACAACATGACCTACATGTACTCGCTGAACGCAACGGCGAACCAGCAAACGACGTTGCTTGTCGACTTCGATCTCAAGACCGATCCAAACATGGACCTGATCCTGACCCAGTCGCGCCAGCAACTGGCCAACGGTCAATTGCCGCCCCAGGTGAACAACTACGGAATCACCCTCAAGAAGTCGACCAGTGCTCCTCTAATGTTGATCGCCCTGTACTCGCCGCACGGCACTCGTGATTCGAACTATCTGGCGAACTACGCCTACATCAACCTCAATGATCCGGTCTCGCGCTTGTACGGCGTCGGCCAGACGCAAGTCTTCGGAGCCGGACAGTACGCCATGAGGCTATGGGTGAAGCCTGATCAGATGGCCAAGCTTGGCATCACCGTCACGGACATAGCTAACGCGCTTCAGGCCCAGAACACGGTGAATCCGGCCGGTCAGATTGGCGGCGAGCCAGCTCTGAGCAATCAGCAGTTCACCTACGCCGTGCTGGCTCAAGGCCGCCTGACTTCACCGGAACAGTTCGGCGATGTTGTCGTGCGCGAAGCGCCAAACGGTGGGATCGTTCGAGTTAGAGACGTGGCTCGAGTCGAACTGGGCACGCAGGACTACAGCTTGATTGGTCGCCTGAATGGCAAGCCCAGCGCCATCATTGCCGTCTACCAGTTGCCCGGAACCAATGCTGTTCAAACCGTGCAGGGTGCCCGGAAGCTCATGGCGCAGATGAAGCAACGGTTCCCGCAGGACATTGAGTACGCGGTTTCACTCGACCAGACGCTCCCGGTCACAGAAGGCATGAAAGAGATCCTCGAGACCCTGGTGATTGCGATTGTGCTCGTCATTCTTGTGGTCTACCTCTTCTTGCAAGACTGGCGCGCCACCCTGATTCCAATGTTGGCTGTGCCGGTCTCTTTGGTGGGGACGTTCGCCATCTTCCCGCTGTTCGGTTTCTCGATCAACACGCTTTCGATGTTCGGCTTGGTGCTGGCTATAGGGCTGGTGGTTGATGATGCCATCGTAGTCGTGGAAGGGGTGCAGCACCACATCGAGGAAGGCTTGGCTCCCGCGGATGCGGCCCGAAAAGCTATGCAAGAGCTTTCCGGTCCAGTCGTGGGTATTGCTCTAGTCTTAGCCTCCGTGTTCGTGCCGACAGCCTTCATTCCGGGCATCACCGGCAGACTGTATCAGCAATTTGCCATCACCATCGCAATCTCTGTGATGCTTTCAGCGTTTAACGCCCTGACGCTCAGCCCGGCGCTCGCGGCACTACTCCTCAAGCCCAAGAAGCAGACCCGCGGACCGCTCGGAACATTCTTTGGCTGGTTCAACGCATACTGGGAGCGTTCTACTGATAGTTTTGTCCACCTGTCGGGAACCCTGATTCGGAAGGCCGGCGTGGTGATGGTGCTGCTTGTAGTCGCCGGGGTTGCAGCTTGGTTCTTTAGCAGCCACCTGCCTACGAGTTTCCTGCCCGATGAAGACCAGGGCTACCTCTACATCAACATGCAGCTTCCCAACTCCGCGTCCATGGAGCGTACAAGCGCGGCTGCGAAACAGGTGGAGAACGTTCTCGCAAACACCCCGGGAATCCAGTACACCACCAGCGTCGTAGGTTTCAGTCTGCTCAGCTACGTCAGGACTTCGTACAACGGATTCTTCTTCGTAACTCTGAAGCCCTGGGATGAGCGCGGAAGCCGGAGCGAACAGTATCAAGCCATTAAGGCGCGTTTGAACCAGGAACTCAAAAAGCTGCCGGATGGGACGGTCTTCAGTTTCTCGCCACCGGCGATACCGGGAGTCGGCACTGCTGGTGGCGTTACCTTTGTCCTTGAGGACCGCGCCGGCAAGGATGTCAAGTTTCTTGGTGATAACCTGACCAAGTTCTTAGCGGCTGCCCGCAAGCGCCCTGAGCTCGCCCAGGTCAGCACTACGTTTATCCCGAGCGTGCCGCAAGAGTTCATCAATGTGGACCGCGACAAGGTGTTGAAGCAAGGCGTGAATTTGACCGATGTCTACAACACCATTCAAGCCTACATGGGCGGCTTGTTCGTCAACTACTACAACGATTTCGGCCGCACCTGGCAGGTGTATTTGGAGGCCGAAGCACGTTACCGGTCGACAACCAATGATCTCGGGCAGTTCTATGTGCGCAACGGCCAGGGGCAGACGGTGCCGCTCTCCGCGCTGGCAAAATTCGAGAACCGTTCCGGCCCTGAGTTCACCATGCGCTACAACGAATACCGGTCCGCGCAAATCAATGCGAGCGCTGCGCCCGGTTACAGCTCCGATCAGGCAACGGCGGCCCTGGAAGATGTTTTCAAGCAGACCATGCCTGGCGAAATGGGCTTCGACTACATAGGCATGTCGTACCAGGAGCAAAAGACGCGAGAAGGAGTTCCGTCTTCCGTCATCTTCGGATTTTCGCTGTTGTTCGTTTTTCTGATTTTGGCAGCCCTCTATGAAAGCTGGACAGTGCCTTTTAGCGTGCTGCTCAGCACTCCAGTCGCAGTATTCGGCGCTCTCGCCGCGCTCTGGTTGCGTCGTGTCGTGCTCAGTTTATTTCTGCCTGCGTACATGGTTCAAATCGAGAACGATGTCTACGCCCAGATCGGTCTGGTGATGCTGATCGGCCTGGCTGCAAAAAACTCGATTCTGATCGTCGCTTTTGCCAAGGAGGACTACGAACGAGGTATGTCCATCACTGATGCGGCACTTTCGGCGGCGAGACTTCGCTTCCGGCCTCTTATGATGACCGCGCTCGCGTTCATTCTGGGATGCGTGCCTCTCTGGACCGCTTCCGGAGCAGGTTCTGTAGCACGCCAGATCATGGGAACGGCGGTGATCGGAGGAATGGTCGCGGAAACCTTCATCGGCAGATTCTTTGTTCCCGCGATCTTCTATGTGGTTGAGCGCTTCTCTGGGGCAGAGGGGCGAAGAGCACTGCCACTCGCGCCCGCCGAGGCGCCCGGTCAGGGGGACTAAATTATGAAGAAAACTGCTCTCTTAGGGATTCTGGCTGTGCTGGTTCTCGAAGCCGGCTGCATGATGGGGCCAAAATACAAACGGCCCGCGGTGAATGTCCCGCAAGATTACCGTACGCCGGCCCCGCAACAAACTGCTGCGGCCTCGTCGTTGGGCAACGAGCAATGGTGGCAGGTTTACCAGGATCCGGTACTCACGCAGCTGATCCACACCGCCATCGCACAAAATTATGATGTGCGCATCGCCGCCGCCCGCGTTCTTGAAGCGCAGGCACAAGTCGGCATCACCCGCTCCTACCAGCTGCCCTCGGCGAACGTGGGTGCGGACGTTTTCAGCGAGCAAAATCCGAAGGACACAAGGCTATTTCCCGCTTATCAGGTGAATGGGGGCGAACTGAGCCTATCGGTGATCTGGAATCTGGACTTCTGGGGAAAATGGCGCCGGCAAACCGAGGCTGCCCGCGCCCAGTTACTCGCAACCGAGTGGGGGCAGCGAGCGGTAATTTCTTCGCTGGTTGCTAACGTAGCCACCGATTATTTCCAGCTTCGTGCGCTCGACAGCGAACTCGACATCTCGAAGCGCACGCTGGCATCACGGCAACAATCGCTGCAATTGACTCAGGTGCTTGAGACTCATGGCTCAGGCTCCGGACTAGATGTCAGTCAAGCCGAGCAACTCGTCTACACCGCCTCGGAGACGATCCCGGATATCGAGCGGCAAATTCAGCAGCAGGAGAACATGCTGAGCATTCTGCTCGGCGAAAATCCCCAATCCATTCCCCGCGGCCGGGCGCTTACGGAACAGCCCGTACCGGAGAACGTTCCCGCCGGCCTTCCCTCGCAATTGTTGGAGCGACGGCCGGACGTCCGCCAGGTGGAAGAGAACATAGTCGCTGCGAACGCGCAAATCGGCGTCGCCAAAGCCTCATTCTTCCCCAGCCTGTCGCTCACCGGACTGGGAGGGCTGGAAAGCAACGCCTTGCACCAGTTCATCACCCAGCCCTCGGAGACCTGGTACGGGGCCCTCAGCGTGAGTCAGCCCGTCTTCGAGGGCGGGGCGCTCCGCTCTCAACTCAGGTTCGCGCGCGCAAACTGGCAAGAAACAGTGCTCTCTTACCAGCAAACCGTTCAGAACGCCCTTGAACAGGTTTCCAATTCACTTGTCGCTTCTCAAAAAGACCGCGAGTTCCGCGAGCAACAGGAATTGCTCACCCAGGCAGCGCAGCACACTGACCAACTGTCCGAGGTACTTTACAAGAATGGTGGCGCGAGTTACCTCCAGGTGCTGACCAGCGAAACAAATTACTTCTCCGCAGAACTCAACTTGGTGCAAGCCCAGCTCAACGAGCGTTTGGCTCTCGTGCAGCTTTATCAGGCGCTGGGAGGCGGGTGGCAGCAATAAGAGAAGGGACAAAGATGCTTAAGAAAATTCTGGTTGCTTACGACGCATTTCCTAAGTCTGGACCTGGGTCATGAAACGGATCGCGTCTCTTTCGATCCTCTTCGCTGCGCTCATCGAGTTCGCGATCGAGCGCGCAAGGTTTGACCTGTGGATCATGACGATTGCAATCGTGACCCTATTGTGGAATGTCGCGGGCCGGGCGCTCCGCTCTCATGTGGACTCGCAGAAGCACGGCCACAACGTCTCGGCTTCCAGGCGGTAGCTTGTGTTCGCTGACGTGTCTGAGCACCAGATCGTCGCGGAACCGCTTGGTTGGGTCCGGTTTGGATGGGCTGTTCGGGGAAAGGTAGTTTGAAAATGAAAACGAAGTTGTTCTTCTCGCTCCTGCTGTTGGCTGCTGTGGCTTCTCATGCGCTAGCGGCTTCCGACGAGGGCGAAGTGAATTCTCATACTGGAAGGGGGCAATCGCTCGTCACTCCCGTTGAAGATCCGGCAACTACGAGTGTGCCAACAGGTCCTGCGGTTGAGGCGAACGATCCGAAACAAGCGTTGCAGGATTATGACTCACTAATGATTGCTCTCACAAAGAAGTTCTCTGCCACACTCGCAAAGATTGCCGAAGCTACCGAGCGTGGCGAGCTGAGCAGCGAGCAGGCAAGAGAAATGAGTGCCCAGCAATATCAACTCACCCACATGCAGTTCGAACTGCTCAGCTTGTGGCGTGGAATCGAGGAACAGGACTTGGCGAAAACTCCGGATCTTCAAGCAGACCCGGTTCCAAGGCCGGAAAACGAAGCCGTAACGGTGGCGTTGCCGTTCTCATCCCTTCAACTCAACCCCTCGTTGGCTAAGTACCTTAATTTGACGCCCACTCAAGTTGAAGCGATCCAGCAAATCAAGACGCGGGGACAGCGCAGTTTCGACCCTTTGATAACAGAGCTTCGAGTTACACGAGAGAAGCTGGTTGCAATCGGCAGTGAACACATCAATGAGAAACAGGTCAGAGCTCTGGCTGACACGGAAGCAAGTCTGCTGGCAAGACTGATCGTCGCGAACGCCCGCATGCAATCCAAAATCTACAAAATTCTCAGCCCCGAGCAGCAAAAAAAGCTCAGCGATCTCGACCGAACGCAGGGCGCAGTCACCTCGGATGGAAGGTAATGGAGCAATTCCTGTGAAATTTGGAGAAGCAGCAGTGACCCAGGAAGAAATTCATCTCGGAATCGTCGGTGCAAACGCGAAAAAAGCTGCTCGGGAAGCGGCTGAAGCCTTCGGTGCAGATCGCTGGCGCCAGGCTGAATTTGGCAACCGGCGTACGATTTGGCGAATACTTGACCTCGGGATCTTTGCCGATATTTCCGACAGGAATGACTTGGTTTACGCTTTTTGGCATTTTCTTTGATCCTCCGATTGTTTTGTTCAGGACGCGGTGGAAGTGGATGGAAGCGTGCAAAGGCTAGCGGCGCCGGCGTGGATGATGAAGCACTCATGCCAGCTGCTGCGCGCGGCCAGGGCGAGCGACCGAACAGGATACAAAACGGAACCAGAAAGCGAGGAAGTAACGCGAGAAAGCTCAAGTACAGAAACCCCTGCAGCTTCCCTAGCCTGCGAGAGGCGCTGATCGGCGGACACGAAGGGTCTCTTGGCAGCGCCGGTCACGAATCTGCGGGGGGAACGCCTTAGACTTAGACGACCTCAAGTCCACCAGCGTCTCAAGAAAAGCGGTGAGAAAATATTTCTGCGGCCGCCGCCATGCATACTCGGACCTTTCTACCGGCAATTGAATCGGGGAGAAGCGGTATGTTACCTGGTCGCGTTGACCACAGCTACCTTGTTCACTCCGCTACATGCCAGATACAGACGACGATCTGGCGTGGCAACCATGTTGCGTACCACACCGCCGCCGGATGGGATCTGCATAGTGCTGAA
>Ga0210401_10007396_pt1 | contig 11016 bp, 9 predicted proteins | sample IncBWH32MmetaG_FD_150866 | JGI IMG/M metagenome (GOLD analysis project Ga0210401, IMG submission 150866) | Forest soil microbial communities from Barre Woods Harvard Forest LTER site, Petersham, Massachusetts, United States - Inc-BW-H-32-M | ecosystem: Environmental > Terrestrial > Soil >... | reverse complement strand
ATCGATGAAGGAAGGCAGCCACAGGCCTGTCTTGCTGGTCGGCAGCGTACCGCTCAAGCCGGCGTCGGAGGTTTTTCGGGTCGCCACACATTATCTCGGTGAGGTGATGGCGAGATTCCCCGACGGCGAACAGGTCGGCTGGCTGCCGGGCGTCTGGCAGCGCATGGCGCAAAATCCTGCGCTTGAGCCAACCCGGAAAGTCGCACTGGTCGGTGCCCGCGAATCGACTGATTTCTTCAGCCAGCTCGCGATTCAATACTACGGCGCCAAACCCGGATACGCGAAGCAGGGCCTGACGCTCGGCCCTTACGGCATCGCGGAAAACGCGATCGCGTCATACCGGCAATTCAAACAAATGAAAGAGAGTGCGGTCGTTCCCAGGCGGGCGCGCTTCCAGGCTACGGTGCCCGGCCCACTGGACTGCGCATTCGTCGTTGAATTGCCAAAAGGCGAACTCTTTCCCCTCGCCGAAGAGGCCACAGCGCGCGAGATCAGCGCGATCACCGCGGCGATCCCGGCCGACGATCTCACCATCCAGGTCGATCTGGCCTTTGAGGTCGAGCTTGAGGAATATCGGCGGCGTCCAAAAGATTTCGATATGCCGGTTTACGAGGGGGTCGATTGGACGCTGGAGGACCAAGCCAGGCTCATCGCCAATATCTGCAATCGCATTCCGCCAAACGTCGAGCTGGGCTTTCACTTGTGTTCGATCTGGCACATCGACCAAAGCAAGGGACAGGACAACAATGTCCATGTCGATTGGTGCAATGCGTTGTCGCGGAAGATCGATCGCCCGATCGGCTATATTCACATGCCGACGATTCCGGAGCACCAAGCCGCGGATTTTGCGCCATTGCGGCGGCTCGAGCGCTTCACCCGGAAACGCAACTTTCTCGGCGTCATCCACATGGATGACGGACTTGAAGGTGCACGCCGCAGAATTGCGGCAGCCGCTTCGGCGATCACAGATTTCGGCGTCGGCGCTTTCTGCGGACTGGCTCAGCCAAGTCGCCAGGAAGCAGCTCACCCTCATACGGTGGAAGAGATATTCGCGCTCCACCGCAAAGTCGCGGAGCTGTGAGCGTGTTCTCGTCCGCGGCTAACGCCGGACCGCCACACGCGTCCGATCCGGGCGATGCAATCGGTTCGCCGGGTCTTTGAAGGCCACGGTGGGATTCCACTCAGAAGTTTCGAACAAAGTTCAGGATCGATCCATGTACGAGCCGTTTCCCGGAAACTATGTGTGGAACCTGTCGGTGAATATCTGCATCGGCATGGGTGGCGCGATCGGCGAGATCGACAAGGCGAATGAGCGTGTTCGCGACCTGGCCAAGCAGGGCGAAGACGCCGGCACGGAAGCATTCTTCTCGTCCTGGATCGACATGGCCGACGGCGTGATCCGGCTTGCCGACGAAGCCGCCGCGGCCGGACATTTTCTGAGCGCGGCGGAAAAATACGCCCGCGCCACCGCCTATTACGTGACGGCTGAGCGCATGCAGAGCCGGCACTACGCGCCGCGCAAGCCTGCCTACCGCACCATGCTGCAAATCATGGAGCGCGCGATCGTCTGCGGTTCGCTCAATTGCGAACGGGTCGAGATACCGTACGAAGGCAAGAGCTTTCCCGCGCTCTTTGTGCGGGGTGAAGGCGCCGGCCCGCGCCCGTGCATGGTGTTCTGCAACGGGCTCGATAGCGTCAAGGAGATGATTTATCTCTCGATCCGCGACGAGTTCGCCAAACGCGGCGTCTCCTGCCTCATGGTCGACCAGCCCGGCGTCGGCGAAGCGTTGCGGCTCGGCGGGCTCAATGCCGTGGTGGAGAGCGAGCGCTGGGCGGGCGCCGCCCTCGACTATTTGGAGACGCGCAAAGATGTGGATCACCGGCGCTGCGGCATGATGGGCTGGTCGCTCGGCGGTTATTACGCGCCGCGCGCCGCCGCCTTCGAGAAGCGCTTCAAGCTTTGCGTCGCCTGGGGCGCCAATCACAATTGGGGCGAATTGCAGCGCCGCCGCCTCGCCCGCGAAGGCGATCGGCCGGTGCCGCATTACTCGGATCATGTGATGTGGGTGTGGGGCAAGGACAGCCTCGAAGCCTTCATGGCGTTCGTTCCAAAAATCTCACTGGCCGGCGTCGTCGAGAACATCCGCGTGCCGTTCCTGATCACGCACGGCGCTAACGACCGGCAGATACCGCTGGCGGATGCGCACCAAAGCTACAATGAGGCGGTGAACAGCCCGCTCCGCGAATTAAAAATCTTCACCGATCGCGAAGGCGGTGTGGAACATGTCGGCGCGGACAATATGGAGCCGCCGCGCAGCTTTATTGCCGATTGGGTCGCGGACCGCTTTGCGGAGATGGGGGCGAGCGCTTGATCGGCGGCGTCAAGCGGCCACGTCGAACAGCAAAGCTGTTCGCCTGACGATCATCTGCCGAAACCAGACCAGGCAGGGATCGTCCTCCTCGTGGTAATGCCACTCGACGACCTCGGTGAGAGCTGGAAACGCAATCGGCGGAGCGAGCACGCGGAGCGGCAGAGTGCGCGCATATAATTCCGCCAGCCGCGCATGGACCGTGGCAATGCGCTGCGTCCCCACCACCAGGCGCGGCACCAAAGTAAAGGCCGGAACAACGATCGAGACGTTGCGCGACACCCCGGCCTGATCGAGAAATTGCTGTTCAAACGTCGTTTGCAGCGAGCCTCTGGAATAGCGCACGACATGCGGCAACGTCCGATACTGATCGAGCGTCAGCATGTCGCCGATCAGCTCGTTGTTTTTCCAGGCGACGCAGACATATTTCTCGTCGAACAAGCGCTCGTGCGGATGGCCCTCGAAGGCAAAGCACTTCGGGATGATCCGCAGGTTGATCTCTCCGCGGTTGAAGCGCTCGAACGTTTCGGAGGTATGCTCCTCCAACGTGACTTTCACGCCGGGCGCCTCGCGCGCGATGTCGGTCAACAGATCGAGCATGAACACCTCGGTCGAATAATCCGAGGCGATGATGCTGATGCGGCGGTTCGAGGTCTGCGGGTCGAAGTTCGCCGTTGTCGTCACCAGCGACTTGGTCTTGAGCAAAATGTCGTGAAGCGGCTCGGCGAGCGTGCGCGCCAGCGGCGTCGGCTCCATGCGCCGGCCGATCGGCACCACGAGCTCGTCGTCGAAGTGCTCGCGCAAGCGCGCGAGCGCGCCGCTGAGCGCCGATTGGCTGAGATTGAGCTGCTCGGCCGCGCGGGTGACGTTTTGATGCGTCAACAGCGCATCCAGCGCCACCAGGAGATTCAAATCGAGGCCGTGAAAGCGCATCGTCTTTTACTACTCGCGGACTAACGCGGACGCCAAACAACGCCGAACAGGAACCACCCGAAAGATCGCGGCCACTTTTTTCCCCGATAGGACTGCTGTCAAGGCGGCGCCACTACGCCCCATAGCGCAACGGGCCGCCGCGATGGGCAATTATGTACGCCGCGGATGGTTGGTATCGATACATTCGATTTAGAGGCCGTTGAGCGCGCTCCTATAGTCCCTCCCAGCGGCAATGGTTGCTCCCGGCGCAAGCGCCGGAAACGCAACAGCGAACAAACAGCAAGGTTTTCAGGGGGAGGAGCGATGGCGGCGGTACAGCGCGTCTTGATTGTCGGCGCAGGGATCGGCGGACTGACTTTGGCTATTGCACTGCGGCAACGCGGGATCGCCGCCGAGGTCGTCGAAATCGAAGCCAGGGTCGTCGGCGTCGGCATCACGCTCACGGGCAGCACCTTGCGCGCTCTCGACCGGGTCGGGCTTGCCGCGGGTTGCGCCGAGCGCGGCTTCGGCTTCGATTTCTTCCTGGTCAGCGACGGCGAGGGCAAATTGCAGGCCACTAATCCGCTGCCGCCATCGGTGCCGGGCCTTCCCGCCGCGGTCGGTCTGCAGCGGCCGGTCTTTGCCGATCTCATGACCAAGACCGCCGAGGCCAAGGGCGCTTCGATCCGTTCGGGGCTGACCCTGGCCGATTTGCGCCAAGACGCGTCCGGCGTCGACGTGACTTTCACCGACGGCAGCAGCGGCCGCTACGACCTTGTGGTCGGCGCCGACGGCGTGTTCTCCAGCATCCGCAAACGGGTGTTCGGCGAAGCGCACGAACCGATCTATGTCGGACAAGGCGTCTATCGCTTCATGACCGAGCGCGACCCGTCGATCGATCAGCTCCACGTCTTTGTCGGACCGAAGCTCAAAGCGGGCTTCATCCCGCTGAGCAAGGACGCGATGTATTTGTTCACGACCATGAGCTATCCGCCCAACACGCGGATCGACGAAAGCAAGACGCATCTCATTTTGAAAGAGGCGCTCAAAGACTTCACGGCGCCGATCGTGGCCGAGGTGCGCGAGCGCATGCGCTCTGCGGATAAAGTCATCTGGCGGCCGTTTGAAAATACGCTCGTGCCATCGCCCTGGTATCGCGGGCGCGTGGTTCTAATCGGCGACGCCGCCCACACCATGACCCCGCATCTGACCGCCGGCGGCGGCATGGCGATCGAGGATGCGGTCATTCTGGCGGAAGCCCTTGCGCAGGACGGCCCCCTGCCCGGCCGGCTCGACGAATTCATGCAGCGGCGCTTCGAGCGCGTGCGCACTGCCTGCGATATCTCGCTCGCGATCTGCAAACTCGAACAGGCGCCGGAACCGGACGTCGGCCAAATCTACGCCTTGACCGGCAAGGGCTACGCGCTGCTCGGCGAGAACTTCTGAACCTGCCGGACTGCGCATTCGCCGAACGAACCATCGCGGCACGCGCCGCAACTGCGGCAGCGCGATAACTCCAACGGAGAAATCTATGGTCGAACGCTTGATCGCACAGCTCGCGCATGTCGAAGTCATCACGCCGAAACCGGAACAGTCGGCGGCATTCTTCAAGAACGTTCTGGGTCTGGAAGAATCCGGCCGTGCCGGTCAGTCCGTTTATTTCCGGGGCTGGGGCGAGTTCTTTCATCATTCGCTGCAGCTCACGGAAGGTCCCGCCCCGGCCATCGCCCACACCGGCTGGCGCACGGAGGGGCCGAAAGAGCTCGAGCTTTGCGTCAAGCGGCTGGAAGCCTGCGGCGCCGGCCTCGGCTGGCAGAAGCCGGTCACCGGCCATGGCGCCGCCTATCGCTTCCATTCGCCGGGCGGCCAGCTGCACGAGGTGTTCTGGGAATCGGAGCGCTACCGGCCGCCCGCCGAACTCGCACCGCGCGTCCCCAACCGGCCGCAGCGCTACATCACCCGCGGCGCCGGCGCGCGCCGGATCGATCACGTCACGTTCAATACCGACGATCCGTTTCGCGACGCGAACTGGTTTGCCGAAACGCTCGGCTTCCGCTTCATGGAATTCGCCAAGCTCGATCACGCGGACGTGGTGGTGACGGCTTTCGTGTCGTCGACGCCGATGTCGCACGATCTCGGGCTGGTGCTCGACGCCGTCGATCGCACCGGCAAGCTCTCCGGCGTCAGGGGACGCGCCAATCACGTGGCCTTCTGGGTCGACAGCCGCGAGGACGTCTTGCGCACCGCCGACCTCTATCGCGAAGCCGGACTGGAGATCGAATACGGCCCCGGCAAGCACGGCGTCGGCGAAAATCTCTTCCTCTACGTGCGCGAGCCCGGCGGCATGCGGGTCGAGCTTTTCTCCGGCGGCTACATGCTTTACGCGCCCGACATCTTCCCGTTCGAGTGGAAGGTGTCGCAGGGCTCGCTCAATGCCTGGAATCCCAATGCCATGATTCCCGACGGTTATCTGTTCGACGCCTTCCCGCCGCTCGAGCCGGCAGCGCTCAAGGAGCGCGTGCTCGCCGGCGACTACCGGGTGTGAGGACGGGGTTCTTGACAAAAATGATCATACTCAATTATGAACATGATCAATAAATATCCATAAGCCCGCAAAGGGCGAAGCGCTCGCAGGGAGGATCAAATGAGCGACAACACGCAGAATCGGAATGCGCGCCGGAACGGCAAAAGCCGGCGTGAAGTGTTGCGCATGGCCGGAGCCGCCGGCGCCGCGGCGGCGGGATTTCCGCTGGTAGGCGTCGCGCGCGCGGATTCGGCCAAGCTGAAGATCGGCTACATCGCCTGCATGTCGGGCCCACGCACCGATTTCGGCATCACTGCGCCGTGGGTCCTGGACCGCGTCAAGGCTGTGCTGAAGGACGGACTGAACATCGGCGGCAAGAACTACGCCGTGGAATTCATCCTGAAAGACAATCAATCCGATCCCAACCAGACCAATGTGGTCGCCAAGGAGCTGATCCTCAGCGAAAAATGCGATCTGGTGCTGACCGATGACGGCGAGAACATCGCCGGCGCCGCCGACGAATTGGCCGACGCCCGCGGCGTGCCGTTGATTTCGACCTTATCGCCCTGGGAAGCCTGGTTCTTCGGCCGTCACGGTTCGCCCGACAAGGGCTTTCCCTTCACGTTCCACTACTGCATCGGCGCCGGCGACGTGTTCAACCTCTACGCCAACATGTGGAACACGGTGAAGACCAACAAGGTGGTCGGCACCATGTACATGGATTCGCCGGCCGGACGCGGCTTCTCCGATCCGCAGCACGGTCTGCCGCCGATCCTGAAAAAATACGACTACAAGGAAGTGCCGACCGGATACTTCCAGATCACCAACGACGACTTCTCCAATCAGATCGCGGCGATGAAGGCCGGCGATGCGAGCATCATCACCGGCACCTGCTATCCGAACCACTTCACCACCTTCTGGAATCAGGCCGCGCAAGCGGGATTGAAGCCCGACATCGTCACCGTCGCCGGTCCGTTCCTGTTCCCCTCGGGCGTCGAGGCGCTCGGCGAGCGCGGCGACGGCGTGTCGACCGAAGTGCTGTGGAATCCGCACCTGCCCTATCATTCCTCGCTGACCGGGCAGAGCGCGCAAGAGCTCGCCGACGAGTACGAGAAAACGACCGGCAAGCAATGGACGGCGCCGCTCGGCATCGGGCATTCGCTCTGGGAAGTCGGCATCGCCGCGCTCAAGGCCGCCGCCGAGCCCAAGAACAACAAGTCGGTGCGCGAGAGCATCGCCACGCTCAACATCGACACCGTGCTCGGCCCGCTCTACTTCGGCAAATCGCCGATCAAGAGCGTCGCCGTGCAACCCTTGACCGGCGGACAATGGCGTAAAACCAAATCCGGCAAATACAAGTACGAACTGCTGATCGTCAATGCCGGTACTTCGAATGCGAAGCCGGACGCGGAATTCAAGCTGCTGTCGCAACTCGGCTGAGGCGCGGCATTCGTCCCTGGACCACTTGCGTTCCGGCCATTCGGCCGGAACGCGCTTTTCCTCTTAAACGAACGGCGGGCCGCGAGGATAGATGGCCGCACTGCTCGAAGTTGATCATCTGTACAAGCGGTATGGCGCCGTCGTCGTCGCCGACGATATCTGCTGCACGGTCGAGCACGCTTCCTGCGTCGGATTGATTGGACCGAACGGCGCCGGCAAGAGCTCGCTGTTCAACATGCTCACCGGCATCATTGCACCCGATGACGGTGTCATCCGGTTCCAAGGCCGCGACATCGGCGGCATCGCGGCGCACCGGCGGGCGCAACTCGGCATCGTGCGCGCATTTCAGATCCCGCGGCCGTTCGCGCAATTGAGCGTATACGAAAACGTTCTGACTGCCGCGCTCTACGGAGCCGGGCTTTCCGGTCACGGCGCGCAACAGCTTGCGGCCGACGTGCTGAACAGGACCGGCCTGCTGGCGCACGCCGATGAGCCGGCCGACCACCTCCGCCTGCTCGATCGCAAGCGACTGGAACTCGCCAAGGCGATCGCATCGCGCGCCAAGCTTCTGCTGCTCGATGAGATCGCGAGCGGATTGACCGAGCATGAGGTCGCTGCCTTGATTGACTTGATCGCTGCGCTCAAGGCCGATCACGCCATCATTTGGATCGAACACATTCCGCACGCGCTGCGCGCCGTCGCCGACCGGATCATGGTGCTGCATTTCGGCCGCAAGGTGCTGGACGGCGCGCCCGCGGACGTGATGTCGAGCCCGATGGTCCGCGAAATCTATATGGGGCTGCCGGCCGATGCTGCTTGAGGTCGCAAACCTCGACGCTTTCTACGGCGATCTGCAGGCGCTGCACGGCCTCGACATGGAGGTCGAGCGCGGCGAGAGCGTCGCGCTGGTCGGGGCGAACGGCGCCGGCAAGACGACGTTCATGCGATGCCTGGCCGGGCTCATCGAGCAAAAACGCGGCGCCATCACGTTCGGCGGCAACGACATTTCGCGCATGCCGGCGGAGGCGATCGCGCGGCGCGGCATCGCGCTCGTGCCGGAAGGCCGCATGCTGTTTCCTTCGCTCAATGTCGAAGAGAACCTGCTGATGGGCGCCCTCGGGCAACGGCCCGGCTACTGGAATTTGCAGCGCATCTTTGCGCTTTTTCCTTTGCTGGCGGAGCGGCGGCGGCAGATGCCCAACACGCTCTCCGGCGGTCAGCAGGGATTGGTCGCGATCGGCCGCGCGCTGATGGCCAATCCCGATCTCCTGCTCTGCGACGAGATATCGCTCGGGCTCGCGCCGGTGGCGGTCGATCAGATTTACGCTTCGTTCGCGCGCATTCGTGTCGAGGGCGCCGCCATCGTCGTGGTCGAGCAAGACGTCAAGCGCGCGGCGTCGGCGACCGATCGCATTTATTGTCTCTTGGAGGGTCGCGTCACGCTGCAGGGGCGAAGCCGGAAGCTCGATGCCGAAGAGCTGACCCGCGCCTATTTCGGCTCCTAAGGCAGTTTTTAGACAGCCAGCAAAGCGCATACACGGAAACGAGGATGGGGTGGACGGGGACGATCATCAACGGCGTGCTGCTCGGCGGCCTCTACGGCCTATTCGGGGTGGGACTGGCGCTGGTGTTCGGTGTGACTCGCATCGTCAACATCATGCACGGCGAGTTCATCGCGCTTTCGGCTTTCATCGCGCTTGGCATTGCCGCGCTTTTTCCCGATGCGCATCCGCTCCTTCTGATCCTGCCCGTGGTCGTCGTCTCGTTTGTGCTCGGCTATGCGCTGCAGGCGGTTTTCGTCAATCGATCGATGCGCCTTCCCGACCCGCTGGCGCCGCTCCTCCTGACCTTCGGCCTGTCGGTGATCGTGCGCAATCTCATGATCGAAGGGTTTGGCGTGAACCCGCGCCATATCCGGGCCGGCGATTTCGGCCAGCTGAGCATCGACGTGTTCGGCGTTCCGGTCGGCGTGCTGCCGCTGGTGACGCTTGCGCTCGCCGTCGGTCTATTTGTGATTCTGCAAGTGCTGCTGCGGCGAACGAAGCTCGGCCGCATTGTTCGCGCGACCGCCGACAACGCCGAAATCGTGCGGCTGATGGGCGTGCGGCCGGCATCCGTCTACAATATCGTGATGGGCCTGTCGTTCGCGCTGGCCGGCGTCGCCGGATTGATGCTGGCGCTGCGCACGACCTTCACGCCGTTCTCGGGAGTGGAGCGGCTGCTGATCTCGTTCGAAGTCGTGGTCATGGGCGGACTAGGATCGTTCTGGGGCGCAATGCTTGCCGGCATCGCGCTCGGCGTCGCGCAACTGGTCGGGCTTCGCCTCAATCCCAATTCCGGCTTTCTGTACGCCAACCTCGTATTCTTCGCTTTCGTCATGCTGCGGCCGAACGGCCTGTTCGGAGCGCGGCAGTGAAGCATCAGTTGGTGCCCATCGCAACGCTCGGCGTCTTTATCGTGCTCGCCGCCGCGGCTCCCTGGCTGGTCGGTGACGGCGGCATAGGCTTGTTGTTCGAAGTGCTTTTGATGCTGGCGATGGCACAACTCTGGAATCTGTTGGCCGGCTATACCGGCCTCGTCTCCATGGGCCTGCAATGCTTTGTCGGCCTTGGCGGCTATACGACGATTTTTGCCGCCAACACGCTGTCGGTCTCGCCCTATTGGGTGTTGCCGCTGGCGCCGATCGTCTGCGGCCTCGTCGGCGCCTTCAGCGCTCTTTTCCTGTTCCGCCTGCGCGATGCGTATTTCTCCATCAGCACCTGGGTGTTCGCCGAAGTCGTCGCCATGCTGGTGTTCATCGCGCCCGGGCTCGGCCACGTCACCGGCATGACGCTTACGACCGCGCGCGGGATCGACTACGAGACCTTTTTGCTGGCGAATTTCTGGATCGCGTCGGCGCTGGCGGCCGGAGTCGTGATCGGCATCTACGCGCTCCTGCATTCGCCGCTGGGGCTCGGCATGCTGAGCGTGCGCGACGACGACATCGCCGCCGCCAGCATCGGCGTCAATGTCTGGCGCAATCGCTTCATCGCCTATGTGGCCGCCGCCGCCGGCTGCGGCCTTGCCGGCGGCATCAGCTTCATGGCGGCGCTGTTCATCACCGTCACCACCGGCTTCGATCTCAACTGGGTGGTGGCGATGATCTTCATCGTGATCATCGGCGGCATCGGCACGCTCGAAGGCCCGATCGTCGGCACCGCGATCTACTATGGAATACGCGAGCTGTTGACCAATGTCTTTGCGCTCTCGGGCAGCTGGTATCTGGTGACGCTGGGCGCCGTTGCCGTCACCGCCATGCTGATTGCGCCGCGCGGCATCTGGCCGTTCATCCGCGATCGTTTCGGCATCGAGTGGTTGAGCATTTCGCGCAAGCTCGCCGATGCCGCGACGCCGGCCAGAGCCGCCACGATCACGCCCGAAGCTGCGACAACAAGTCCAAAACGAATATGACAAAGGGAAGTGCCATGGACGCCACGACACATCGACAAGACGCGGTGCAGTCCGCCGGAGACCGAATGCCGGTCGCTTACGACCGCGCGCCGACCTTCAGCGGCATGATCGCGGAAAGAGACGTGGCGGTGCCGATGCGCGACGGCGTGAATCTGTCAGTCGACATTTATCGGCCCGACGACGGCGGAAAGTTTCCGGCGCTGCTGGCGTTCGCGATCTACAACAAAGACCTGCAAGGGCCGGATGTGGCGTATGCGCTGCCGCCGCAGCCGGCATGGTCTTCGCTCTGGGCCGGCCCGCTCGAAGCCGGCGACACCAAGT
>Ga0210401_10007395_pt1 | contig 11018 bp, 10 predicted proteins | sample IncBWH32MmetaG_FD_150866 | JGI IMG/M metagenome (GOLD analysis project Ga0210401, IMG submission 150866) | Forest soil microbial communities from Barre Woods Harvard Forest LTER site, Petersham, Massachusetts, United States - Inc-BW-H-32-M | ecosystem: Environmental > Terrestrial > Soil >... | reverse complement strand
GACGAATTCGTCGCCGGGGAGAGCGCGGGATAAGCCGTTAAAACCATTGCGCAGGGAAGGCCGGGTTATTCCGGTGAACCTGTAGTGACTATGCTCGTGTGCTTTTTACTTTCGCACGCGAGGCTGCGGGTGCATTGGGCACCCGGCTTCCCTGCGCCCTCTGATTTCTCAGGGGCAGGAATTCAAAGCAAAACTCGCGCGAAAGGCGCGGCGAGATCGCGAAGCTGTGGCTGTTTGAAAATTGATTCGAGAATTTGGGAACTCACGCGGGCGATCGAGCTCGACTCGTCATGCCCGCGCTTGTCGCGGGCATCCACGTCTTGTCTCCCTCGCGGCACTAAGAACGTAGATGGCCGGGACAAGCCCGGCCATGACGGCGGGTGGGATGAGCGTCGGCCCAAAAAGTCTCAGCCCGGCTGCTGCTGCTGGCGGGCGCGCGAGGCGTGCGATTGCAGCGCCCGGATGCGTTCGGCCAGCGTGCCGCTACCCTCGGGAGCAGGTGCGGCAGCCGCGCCGTTGGTCGCCCCCATGGCGGGCCTTGCCGGCGCCGCCGGGTCGGCGGCAAGGATCGCCTCGATCGGCGAATTCGGCCCCTCGAGCTGCATGGCAAGCTTGGCGACTTCGGCTGCGATGTCGTTGATGCGCTCGCGTAACAGCGCGTTCTCCATGCGCTCGGTCGCCCATGAGCTTTCGGCCTGCTGCTGGATCGCGTTGATGTCGCGCTGCAGTTTGGCGCGTTCATCGCGCGCGAGCCGAAGCTGCTCCTCGACCGCGGCCTTCTCGCTGCGCAGCTTTTCCACCAGGGGCGATTTGCCGCCCGTCATGGCAGCGATCTCGTCGCGCAGTTCCTTGGCGGTGCGCTCGGCCGCAGCACTGGCCTGGCGCAGCTGGTTGTTCTCATAATCGCGCTCGGCGAGCAGCTTGCCCTGCGTGGCGAGCCGCGCTTCCAGATCGTTGACGCGGTTGCCGAGCATCTCGGCTTCCTTGACCTGGACGATGAGCTGGCGATCGAGATCGGTGACGCGCTGGCTCAGATTTTCGACCCGGCCGCGGGCCTCGGCCAGTTCACGCGAGGCGGTCTCGGATTCGGATCGCTCCTGCGCGAGCCGCGCCTTGGTTGCCGTAAATTCCCTTTCGGCGTCGCCGACACGGCCCTTGAGCTCGTCGATCTGGGCGCGCACCGCCAACAGCTCGACCTGACGGCTGTCCGCCATCAGCGAGCGGTCGGACAATTCGGCATGGATCTTGGCGAATTCACCCTGCTTGCCGGTCAGCGCCTGCTCTGCGGCGCGCAGCGCGTCGGTCTTGGTGTTGAATTCCTCTTCCGTGGCGCGCAATTGTTCCTTGATGGCCTTCTCGCGCGCTTCAAGCGAGAAGATCGTGGCGTTCTTTTCGCCGAGCTCGATCTTCATCCGGTTGATCGCGTCCGACTTCTTGCCGAGCTCCGCGAGCTGGCTGGTGGTCTTGTGCTTGAGCTGCTCGACGCTCATCTCCAGTCGCCGCGCCGACATTGCAAATTCAGCGCGCAACTGGTCCTTGTCGGCCTGGATCTCGGCCATCGACAGTGGCGTCGCCGCCTCGAGCCGCCGGGTCGTCAGCCGCACCGCGCGGCTATGCACCAGCGGCACGATCATCAAGCCGCACAGCATCGAGACCAAAAAACCGATCGCCAGATACATGATCGGTTCGATCATTTTAGGTTAACTCCAAACGGGTGAGGATTCGTTGATCACAATGCCACGGGGCGCAGGCGAAAGGCCAGCCCATTGCGCGCTCGCTGAATACGCGCAATCAGAACGGGTTCCAGGTCGCCTGCGGCGTATATTTGAGGTAGCCGATATTGGCGCCGAGCCGCAGCCCGATGCCGGAACGGATCGGCACCAGCACGATGTTGTTGGCGGTGAGCGCGGTCATCCCGAAGCCGCCGACGATATAGGCCGAACCGTCGATGCCGCCGAAGCGCTGGTAGATCGCATTCGTCGCCGGCAAATTATAAACCAGCGTCATGGTGCGCGCACCGTCGCCACCCCAGTCGAAACCGACCGACGGACCTTGCCAGTAGACGTGCAAGTCCCCGGCATTCTTGGTGTAGAGCGTGCCCTCGCCATACCTCAAGCCCGCGACAAAGGCGCCCGAGCCCTCCTCGCCGAGAACATAGCCATTGGGCAGGCCCCATTGACTGACCGCGCGCTCGATGACGGAGGCAAGCCCGCGCGAAACGTTGCCAAAAAACCTGTGCCCGGCGCCGACCAGTTCGTCCGGGCCGTAATTATCCGGCCCCGCCGCGCGTTGCGGCGGCGGCAATTGCGGCGGCGGCGCCTGCTGGGCGGAAACCGGCACCGTCCAGCACATCAGCGCGGCAAGCGTCGCCGCGGCAAGGCGTGATGCGAACTTCATGAACCTACCCCTGGGTATCGAAAATGCTGGCCGCCGCCTTAACCCGACGCCAACCGGCACGGCTTTAGGTTGCGGTTATCGTCCCCTCGACTCGGATGTTATCGGCAGGAACTATGACGGCACGGCGGCAGGAAAGATACGGTTGGCGCACCGCGATAGCCTTTTTCGCTCTGTTGACGGGCGTTTTGGTCCCGGCCGGCTCCGAACTTGCCGCCCGCGCTGCGACCACCGAGCGGGTGGTGGTGAACCGCTTTTCCGGGATTGCGATCGACGGTTTCGATCCCGTCGCTTATTTCGTCCAGGGCCTGGCGGTCAAAGGGCTGGAGGATTTCGAGGCTCCCGAGGGCGGCGCGGTCTGGCGCTTCCATAATGAAGGCAACCGCGCGTTCTTTGTCGCCCATCCCGAAATCTACGGTCCCCAGTTCGGCGGCTACGACCCGATCGACGTGGCGCGGGGCGTCACTTTTGCGGGCAACCCGCGGTTCTGGGTCATTTCCGAACAACGGCTCTATCTGTTCGGGCATGAGGCCAACCGCGACGCGTTTGCCGCCGATCCCGACCGCTTCCTGTGGAAGGCGAATGCGCGCTGGCCGGCCTTGCAGCAGAACCTGGTTCAGTAGCGCCTCGTTGCCGCCGAAGGATCGCCCCAGGCGATGAACTCCGGCACGACAAAGCCGTCTCGCCGTTGGCCGAATCGCAGCTCGGCCCCTTCGGCGTCGGTGACCTTGCCGCCGGCCGCGGTAACAACCGCATGACCGGCGGCGACGTCCCATTCCGATGTCGGAGCGAGGCGGGGATAGATGTCGGCCGCGCCCTCCGCCAGCCGGCCGAATTTGACCGCCGAGCCGAGCCTCTCGCGGACAGCGCCGGGGCGGCTTGCAATGAAGGCTTCCGACCTCGTGTCGCCATGAGAACGGCTGACGGCGGCAATCCAGGGATCGCCGCGCCTGGGGAGGGGGCGGGTATGGATCGGCTCGGCCGAGCGAGCGGATGTCCCCTCCATTCTCAGCCGCTCGGCGCCGCGGCCGACGAGGCCGCGCCAGATCAATCCGAGCGCCGGCGCGCCAATGATGCCGAGCAGCGGCGTGGCGCCCGTCACCAGCGCGAGGTTGACGGTGAACTCGCTTCTGCCGGCGACGAATTCCTTGGTGCCGTCGAGCGGATCGATCAGGAAGAAACTGCCGCGGTAAGGCAGTCGCACCGGATGGGGCCGCTCTTCGGACAGCGCCGGTATATCCGGGATCAAACGCGCCAGTCCGTCGCCAATGATGCGGTCGGCGGCAAGATCGGCTTCCGTTACCGGCGATCCGTCGGCCTTGTCCCTGATGGCCATGGCGCGGCGATCGACCGCCATAATGGCTGCGCCAGCCCGCACCACGAGATCGGTCAAGGGCCCGGCGAGCGCCGCGGCGGCGTCGCGGTCGATGGTGCGCCCGGACCAACCCGCCTCATTCATGGCCGGGACTCATATGCTGTTCGTCGTCTCATTTGGCTCCCGTCCCGTGCTGGCAGCGTGGGCGTCCGCAGTGTATCAAGTCCCAAGCATGTGTGATTCGCCTATTTCGCCGTACTAGTCCGCAACTAGCGGCGGATTTCCAGGAACACCTTGATGTCTGGCACGTCTGCTCCCGGTTCCGTCCCCGATAACCTCGAACTTGCCGCGCTGTTGTGCTCACGGGTTTGCCACGACCTCATCAGCCCGGTCGGCGCCATCGTCAATGGACTTGAGGTCCTCGACGACAATCCGAAGCCCGAAGACCGCGACTTCGCGCTCGAGCTGATCCGCAAAAGCGCCAAGACCGCGTCGGCGCGGCTGCAGTTCTGCCGCCTGGCGTTCGGCGCGGCCGGATCGCCCGGCGCGCAGATCGACCTCGGCGACGCGCAGACCATGGCGCGGGGACAGATCGAGGACGGCAAGACCACCATCGCCTGGAATTTGCCGCGATTGCTGCTGCCGAAGAACCGCGTCAAATTGCTGCTCAACATGCTGATCATCGCGCAGCAGACCATCCCGCGCGGCGGCTCGCTCAACGTTGATCCGATCGGCGAGGGGGAAAAGATGGCGTTTCGCGTCACCGCCAGCGGTCTAAACGCCCGGCTGCCGCAAAATATTGCCGACCAGTTAAGCGGCAGCCAAGCTCCGGCCGTCGATGCCCATGCGGTGCAGCCTTATTACACCCGGCTGCTCGCCCAGGCCTGCGGGCTCCATGTGGCGCTGGTGGCCGACGGCGAAGCGGTGGTCGTCACGGCCTCCTGAAACGCCCCCGCAAGCTGCGAAATTTGGTTAACCAAGGCTTTACAGTCAGCCCAAGAATTTGGGGAGGTCGTCTTATCTCTTTGTTGAGGGCGTTCTTTTGCCGTTACTCAACCAATATTAAACGCTTTGCATGGAAGCTGGCCCGGTTCTGAAAGGTGCGCTGCGCTCGCGCCTGAGCGTACGAAGGCCAGCTTCATGGACGATCTGTTGAGAGAATTTTTGACGGAGACCGGCGAGAGCCTGGACACCGTCGACAATCAGTTGGTGCGGTTCGAGCAGGAGCCGAACAACGCCAAAATCCTCGATAACATCTTCCGCCTGGTTCACACCATCAAGGGCACTTGCGGCTTCCTCGGGTTGCCGCGACTGGAAGCCCTCGCCCACGCCGGCGAGACCTTGATGGGCAGGTTCCGCGACGGCATGCCGGTCACCGCGGACGCCGTGACACTGATTCTTTCCAGCATCGACCGCATCAAGGAAATCCTCGGAGGGCTCGAGGCGACCGAGACCGAGCCCGAAGGCACCGATGAAGACCTCATCGTCAAGCTCCATGAGATGGTCGAGCGCGGCATGAAGGCCATGGCTGAGGCCGCGTCGGCCGCTGCCGCAGCCCCCGCCCAACCGGCGGTGACGCATGGCACGCTGGTGAATCAGACATTGGAGCGGCCGCTGCGGCCCGGCGAAGTGTCGCTGGATGAACTGGAGCGCGCCTTCCGCGCGACCGCAACCGAGGTCAAGCCCGCCGCGCCGAAGCCGGCTGCCGAGCCACCGGCGGCGTCAGCGAAGGAGAAAAAGCCGTCCGCCAAGAAGTCCGTGGTCGAGACGGATACGTTGGAGAACGATCGCGTCGCCCACCAGTCGATCCGTGTCAACGTGGATACGCTGGAGCACCTGATGACGATGGTCTCGGAGCTGGTGCTGACCCGCAATCAGCTGCTGGAGATCAGCCGGCGCAAAGAGGACAGCGAGTTCAAGGTGCCGCTGCAGCGGCTCTCCAACGTCACCGCCGAGCTGCAGGAAGGCGTCATGAAGACGCGGATGCAGCCGATCGGCAACGCCTGGCAGAAGCTGCCCAGAATCGTGCGCGACCTTTCCGGCGAACTCGGCAAGCAGATTGAACTCGAGATGCACGGTGCCGACACCGAGCTCGACCGCCAGGTGCTCGACCTGATCAAGGATCCCTTGACCCACATGGTGCGCAACTCCGCCGATCACGGGCTGGAGACCCCGGCCGAGCGGGTTGCCTCCGGCAAGCCGGAGCAGGGCACCATCCGTCTCTCCGCCTATCATGAAGGCGGCCACATCATCATCTGCATCGCCGACAACGGCCGCGGGCTCAATACCGAGAAGATCAAGGCCAAGGCGGTCGCCAACGGGCTGATCGGCGAGGCCGAGCTCGAGAAGATGACGGAAGCCCAGATCCACAAGTTCATCTTTGCTCCGGGCTTCTCGACTGCCGCCACCGTCACCTCAGTCTCCGGCCGCGGCGTCGGCATGGACGTGGTGCGCACCAATATCGACCAGATCGGCGGCACCATCGATATCAAGTCGGTGGCCGGCGAAGGGTCTTCCGTCACCATCAAGATCCCGCTGACGCTCGCCATCGTCTCGGCGCTGATCGTGGAGGCCGGCGGCGACCGCTTTGCCATACCGCAATTGTCGGTTGTCGAACTGGTGCGGGCGCGCGCCAATTCCGAACACCGCATCGAACGCATCAAGGATACCGCGGTGCTTCGGCTGCGCAACAAGCTGTTGCCGCTGATGCACCTCAAGAAGTTGCTCAGGATCGATGACGGCTCCTCGTCCGATCCCGAGAACGGCTTTATCGTGGTCACGCAAGTCGGCAGCCAGACCTTTGGCATCGTGGTCGACGGCGTGTTCCACACCGAAGAAATCGTGGTCAAGCCGATGTCGACCAAGCTGCGTCACATCGACATGTTCTCCGGCAATACGATTCTGGGCGACGGTGCGGTGATCATGATTATCGATCCCAACGGCATCGCCAAGGCGCTCGGCGCCTCCAGCGCTGCCTCCCACGAGATTGCCGGCGAGAATGCGAACCTGCATGCAAACTCGAGCGAGCAGCTCACCTCGCTTCTGGTGTTCCGCGCCGGCTCGGCCCAGCCCAAGGCGGTTCCGCTCGGCCTGGTCACCCGGCTGGAGGAGATCGCAACCGACAAGATCGAGCTCTCCAACGGCCGCTACATGGTGCAGTACCGCGAGCGGTTGATGCCGCTGGTGCAGATGGAAGGCGTCAACGTCCAAACCTCCGGCGCCCAGCCGATCCTGGTGTTCGCCGACGAGGGCCGTTCGATGGGACTCGTGGTCGACGAGATCATCGACATCGTCGAGGAGCGGCTGCATATCGAGGTCGCAGGAAGCGGACAGGGCATTCTGGGCTCCGCCGTGATCAAGGGCCATGCGACCGAAGTGATCGACGTCGGCCACTTCCTGCCGATGGCCTTCGCCGACTGGTTCACCCGCAAGGAGATGCGGCCCTCGGCAACCTCCCAATCGGTGCTGCTGGTCGACGATTCAGCCTTCTTCCGCAACATGCTGGCGCCGGTGCTGAAAGCCGCCGGTTACCGGGTGCGGGTCGCCCCCAATGCGCAGGAAGGCCTGATTGCGCTGCGCTCGGGGCAGAGCTTCAGCGCGGTGCTGACCGATATCGAGATGCCCGACATGAACGGCTTCGAATTCGCCGAGACCATCCGCGCCGACCAGCATTTGAGCTCGATGCCGATCATCGGGCTGTCCTCGCTGGTCTCGCCAGCCGCGATCGAGCGCGGACGCCTGGCCGGCTTCCACGACTACGTCGCCAAGTTCGACCGTCCGGGCCTGATCGCGGCGCTGAAGGAACAAACCGCCGAGATCAGCCGGGCGGCATGAACCAAATTCAGCCGGGGCATAGGAACGTTTTGACATGACGAGCAACACCCCGATGAGCGAAGGCACGGTCGCAGAATATGTCACCGCTGTGATCGGCGGGCAGTTGTTCGGTCTGCCTATCTCGCGCGTGCAGGACGTGTTCATGCCGGAGCGGTTGACGCGGGTGCCGCTGGCCTCCGGCGAGATCGCAGGCGTGCTCAATTTGCGCGGCCGCATCGTCACCGTGGTCGACATGCGCGCGCGCCTGGGGCTGCCGAAAGCCGCCGACGACCAGCCGCCGATGGCTGTCGGCGTCGACCTGCGCGGCGAATCCTACGGCCTCTTGATCGATCAGATTGGCGAAGTGCTGCGCCTGCCCGACGACGGCCGCGAAGAAAATCCCGTCAATCTCGATCCCCGCATGGCCAAGCTCGCGGCGGCGTCCATCGCCTCGACGGCCAGCTCATGGTGGTCCTCGATGTCGATCGCGTCCTCGAAATCGCGCCGGACGTGATGGCGGCATAAGGCGAACAAGGCGAACCACGTTGCAATTGTCCCTCACGGGATCGGAACAAGTAGAGGCTAAAATGAGAACATGTCTGGTTGTCGATGACTCGAGCGTCATTCGGAAAGTCGCGCGGCGGATCCTGGAAGGTCTCGATTTCCAGATCGTCGAAGCCGAGGACGGCGAGAAGGCCCTGGAAGTCTGCAAGCGCGGCTTTCCCGACGCCATCCTGCTCGACTGGAATATGCCGATCATGGACGGTTATGAATTCCTCGGCAATCTGCGCCGCATGCCCGGCGGTGATGCGCCCAAGGTCGTGTTCTGCACCACCGAGAACGATGTCGCCCACATCGCGCGCGCGCTTCATGCCGGTGCCAACGAATACATCATGAAGCCGTTCGACAAGGAGATCGTTACCGCGAAGTTCCAGGAAGTCGGCCTTATCTGAGCTGCGCCGATCCGGCGGCTGAATGGCCACCGGCGTCTTGTTTGCGTGTCGCTTGAGCCGTGTCTGGTGAGCAATGAGTGTTGCGTTGGTAAGTCCTTTGGCCTCGAGTTCGATGCGGCAAGAGCCGCTGCGGGTCATGGTGGTCGACGATTCCGTCGTCATCAGGGGATTGATCTCCCGCTGGATCGGCTCCGAGCCGGACATGATGGTCGCGGGATCGCTGCGCACCGGTCTTGACGCGGTCAATCAGCTCGAACGCATCAATCCCGATGTCGCGGTGCTCGACATCGAAATGCCGGAGCTCGACGGCATCTCGGCGCTGCCGCAGTTGCTGGCGAAGAAGCGTGACCTCATCATCATCATGGCCTCGACCCTGACCCGCCGCAACGCGGAGATCAGCTTCAAGGCGCTGTCGCTCGGCGCTTCCGACTACATCCCAAAGCCGGAAAGCACGCGCGAGGCATCCGCCGCAGAAATCTTTCACCACGATCTGATTCAGAAAATTCGCTCGTTCGGCGCCAAGCTGCGCCGCGGCGTCCCCGCGGCGCCGTCACCCGCTCTGGTGCCGGCGCCGGGTCGGTCGCGCGAGCCGTCGTTCCGGCTACAGCCCTCGCCGGTTGCGCAGCCGCAGCTGGTGCGGCGGGCCTTCAGCATCCAGGCGCCGCGAGTACTGTTGATCGGCTCATCGACCGGCGGTCCGCAGGCACTGATGTCGCTGGTCGGCGAACTCGGTCCCGTGATCGACCGGTTTCCCGTGTTGATCACCCAGCACATGCCGCCGACCTTCACGACGATCCTGGCCGAGCATCTGGCGCGCTCGAGCCGTCGGCCGGCGCGCGAAGCCATCGACGGCGAGATCGTCAAGGCGGGCCAGATCTATCTTGCGCCGGGCGGCCGCCACATGCGCGTCTACCGGCATGGTGCCGATGCGGTGATTGCGCTCGACGATGGCGCGCCGGTGAATTTCTGCAAGCCCGCCGTCGATCCGTTGTTCACTTCCGCGATCGAGGTCTGGCAGGGCAGCATCATGTCGGTGATCCTGACCGGCATGGGCTCGGACGGAACGCGCGGCGGCAAGGACATCGTCGCGGCAGGCGGAAGCGTGATCGCCCAGGATGAAGCCACAAGCGTGGTGTGGGGAATGCCGGGCGCGGCGGCGAACGCGGGCATTTGTGCCGCCATCCTGCCGCTCAACCAGATCGCACCGAAACTGGTTCGACTGTTTTCGGGGGATCGTTCGTGACGCCGTCGGATTATGAGTATCTGCGTAAGCTCCTGAAGGAGCGCTCCGGCCTCGACCTCTCAGCCGACAAGCAATATCTGGTCGAGAGCCGGCTGGTGCCGCTCGCAAGAAGGGTCGGGCTGACCGACATTCCAGAGCTCGTAAGAAAAATCAAGGGCGGCGGGGCCGACGCGCTCACCACCGAGGTGGTCGAGGCGATGACCACCAACGAGACTTTCTTCTTCCGCGACAAGATCCCGTTCGATCATATGCGCGAGACGGTCCTGCCGGCATTGACGCAGGCGCGCGCCAACCGCCGCGCCCTGCGCATCTGGTCGGCGGCTTGCTCGACCGGGCAGGAGCCCTACTCGATCGCGATGCTCCTGAAAGAGGCGGACAAGGTGCTGGCGGGCTGGCGAATGGAAATCGTCGCGACCGACCTGTCGCAAAGCGTGCTTGAAAAATCCAAGGCTGGCCTGTTCAGCCAGTTCGAGGTACAGCGCGGCCTGCCGATCCAGATGCTGATCAAGCATTTCATGCAAGTCGGCGAGCTTTGGCAGCTCAACGCCGATATCCGCGCCATGGTCCAGCACCGGCAGTTGAACCTGTTGCAGGATTTTTCCCAGCTCGGAACCTTTGACGTCATCTTCTGCCGCAACGTGCTGATCTATTTCGACCAGGATACCAAGGCGGCGATCTTCGAGCGGCTTGCCAAACAGCTCGAGCCCGATGGGGTGCTGATGCTGGGCGCGGCTGAATCGGTGGTCGGGATCACCGACGCGTTCAAGCCCTATCCGGAGAAACGCGGCCTGTACCGGCCAAACCCAGGGCGGACCGGACGCCCGCTCGGCGGTGCGGCCATGTCGCAGGCGTTGAAGGTGGTCGCGTCCGCGCGTTAGAGCGAGATGACGCTTCTTCGAATCGTCATCGCGCTCTATCTTTTGGTTTGAGCATGATCTTTTTCGGAAAACCGGTGTCCACTTTTCCTGATCATGCTCGAGTAGCCTTCCGAAACAGCCTATAGAATCGCGTGCGGCAGGAATCGCGACGTATTGCCGGTGATCGGGTTCTCGTCCTCGCGGATCGATAGCCCGCACGGCGTGTGATCGACCAGCCAGCTTCCCAGCACCGGAAATTGGTCCGAAAAATTCGGTAGCGGCGCGAAGGCCTGACGAACGAAGCCCTCGGCGCCGTACGGTCCCTCTTGCTGCACGAGCGTTGCGCCGGCGCTGACCAGGGAGACGTTGGCGCCTTCGCGCGAATAAAGCGGCTTGCGCACATAGGAGGTGCCGAGCTGCTCCGCGCCCGGGTCATCCTCAAA
>Ga0210401_10007394_pt1 | contig 11018 bp, 10 predicted proteins | sample IncBWH32MmetaG_FD_150866 | JGI IMG/M metagenome (GOLD analysis project Ga0210401, IMG submission 150866) | Forest soil microbial communities from Barre Woods Harvard Forest LTER site, Petersham, Massachusetts, United States - Inc-BW-H-32-M | ecosystem: Environmental > Terrestrial > Soil >... | reverse complement strand
GCTGAGATCGATTATTCCGACTACCTTCCCAAGACGACCAAGAACATCGATGCGCTGTGGCAGGAACTTGTCGATTTCGTCGCCACATTTCAAAACCCGCATCTGAAGGCTCTTCTGCAGGCGTTCATCAGCGATCCTCAGATTGCCTACGCATATCGAAATGCGCCGGCCGCGAAAACACTTCATCACGCCTATATTGGTGGTCTTCTTGATCACGTTGTATCGCTGATTCGAAGCTGTGATCTCATTTGTCGCAACTATCCAAACGTCAACCGTGATTTGGTTCTCGCCGGCGCGTTCCTGCACGATATCGGCAAAATCGACGAACTGACCTTCAGCCGTTCGTTCTCTTACACGACGCGGGGGCAGCTCTTGGGCCACATGGTCATCGAGCTCGAGATGCTCCAAGCCAAGCTGGCTCTCGTTCCGGAATTTCCAGTCGAATTGAAGACCCTGTTGGAGCACCTGATCATAAGCCACCACGGTCAGTACGAATTCGGATCTCCAAAGCTGCCCATGTTTCCCGAGGCATTGCTGCTTCACTACATGGATGATCTTGATTCGAAAATCGAAAGCATGCGAGCGCAGTTTGAGCGCGAGTCGGAAAACGATAGCCCTTGGACCTCCTACAACCCGTCACTAGGCCGGCCACTTTTGAATAGTGCGAAATTTCTCGCGCCGAGGATTTCAAATAATGCAGAAAATGAAACGGTTGCCGCCGAAACTGTGGTTCTGGAGAGCGAAACATTGACTCTGCCCGACTTGGAGGTTTCGAGCCAACCCGAACAGGCGGCTCTCACGCTTTCTCAGCCGAAAGACAAGGCCTAGTACTAGGGCCTTGAGTGGCGGAAGTTCCACAACTTTGCGTTCCATTCACGTCGTGTAGTGATAATGTCTTCCGATACATTCTTCTGATCCGGAGGTTCCCATGCGGTCTCGTATCACCGTGCTCGCGCTTGCCCTTTCGTTGTCCCTTGCCCTTCTTTCGTGTACGAGCAAGCCCCCTGCAACAGACACGAACAGCGGAACAAATAACAGTAGCAATGGTTCGAACGCAAATGATGCAAGCAACTCTGCTCCGGCAAATGCGCCCGGCGGGGCGATGGGCAACAGCAAGATGGCTGCAGAACCGAGAGAAGCTCCGGCACAAACGCTGATCGTTCCGACGGGTACCGTACTGACGGTGCGGCTGGGCGAGACCTTGAGCTCAAAAGGCAGTCAGGCAGGACAGGCCTTCACTGCATCGGTCGTGACGCCAGTGGATGTGGAGGGAAAAACCGTGATCCCCGCTGGAGCCACTGCGACGGGCACAGTCGTTGCTGCTCAGGCGGCTGGAAAGTTCAAGGGCGCTTCGTTGCTGCAGATCAAACTCGACAGCATCACGATTGGGGGACATTCCCGTTCCATCCAGACGTCATCAGTTGCACGCTCTGAAAAAGGAAAGGGCAAGCGGACCGCGACTATGATCGGCGGAGGCGCCGGAGCCGGAGCGCTGATCGGCGCCTTGGCGGGCGGAGGTAAAGGTGCGGCAATCGGTGCTCTTGTTGGTGGAGGCGCCGGTACGGCTGGATCCGCTTTCACGGGAAATCGGGATGTGACGCTGCCGGCCGAGTCAGCGGTCAGCTTCAAACTCGAAGCTCCACTCGAAATTCGCTAGTGGGGAAATTGAATTTCTCGCTGCCCCCGGCACCAGCCGGGGCTTTGTTTTTTGCGAAGTGCCAAGGACTGATTCGAAGAGGACAACGCTTTCCATTCAAATGCTTGATTTTTCCACATACGAAGTTCTCACTTTTGATTGCTACGGCACCCTCATCGATTGGGAAACGGGAATTCTGTCCGTCTTACGTTCGATGTTGTCGAAGTATGAAATTTCTCTCTCCGATGCTGAAATCCTGGAGCGCTATGGAGACTACGAAGCCGCTGCGGAAAAGAACTATCAGCCGTACTCAGGGGTTCTTAGATCGGTTGTGTCTTGTTTTGCGGCGGACTTCTCGTTCGAACCAACGGCGAGAGAACTCGGTGCTCTCGCTGCCTCAATCTCGCAGTGGCGACCGTGGCCGGACACGGTTCCCGCCTTGCGTGGACTTCGCTCGCGATATCAACTTGCGATTATTTCCAACATTGACGATGATTTATTCGCGCCAACCATCCCGAAGCTTTCAATGGAATTTCAAAGCGTAACGACTGCTCAGCACGCCCGCTGCTATAAGCCTTGTGTGGCGATTTTTGAGATGGCTCTCGAGCGGCTCAAAGTCCCGCCCAATCGGGTATTGCATGTTGGACAAAGCATCTTCCACGATGTGCTGCCGGCACAATCTCTCGGCCTTTCGACTGTATGGATTAATCGTCCTTCGCCCCGGACAGGAATTGGGGCGGTGAAAAGAGCGGAAGGCAAACCAGACTTGGAACTCACCGATCTCACAAGTCTGGCCCGTTTAGCAGTTGGATCGTAAAGCTGGGACTACCGCCACCCTCCTCTGCAATTCAAACTAGAATCCTGCAGGGACCTTCACGATCTTGCGCCGGATGGCACAGTGCACCAGTTCTGCCTTGTTGTGGATGTCGAGTTTGCGCATTAAATTGAATTTGTGGGCTTCGATCGTTTTCAAGCTCAGCCCCAACATGCCCGCGATTTTGCGCACGGTATGTCCTTCAGCAAGTAACTTCATCACTTCGCGCTCTCGGGGCGTCAGCCCTGATTTTGCCGGGCGCATGTTCGATTGGCCCAATTTCCCATTGTCCAACAATCCCCCCAAGACTTCGGGGCTGACAAACTTTCCACCCTGGTGAACCTCCCGGAGGACGCTGATCAACTTGGCAGCCGGCGTGTCTTTCAACAGGTATCCCGAAGCGCCCGCCTGCAACCCTTGCATTACGTAATCCTGATCCTCATGCATGGTGAGAAAAACGGTCCGGGTCCCCGGCAGATCCTGTTGAATGATTCGTGCCGCTTCAAACGATGAAAAGCCAGGCATGCCAACATCCAGCAACAGGATGTCTGGCCGCAGTTCCATGGCGCGCTTTAAAGCTTCCGCTGCATCGCCCGCCTCCCCGACCACCTCGACATCCGGTTCGTCCTGAAGCAGACGACGTATGCCCTGCCGGACCAATGCGTGATCGTCTGCAATCACGCAGCGAATCTTAGTTCCAGCCACAACTTCTGTTGGGGATTGCTCGTCCGAATACACTACCCCTCCTCGGCCAGAGGACTGCGACGCGGCACACCATGGCGGGAAGCCGAAACGGAGCGGAACGGCTTTAACGCTTGATGAGTGCATTGTACAAGTGTGGCTCCCCAGTGTCACGATCACAATCATTGATTTTCTCGAGTCGTTCCCACCATTTTCAACAAGCGGATCGTTTAGAATCAGACGCTTATGCTGCGTTACTTCACTTCCGGGGAGTCCCACGGGGAGGCGTTGGTTGCTTTCTTGTCAGGAGTGCCTGCTGGATTGCATGTCGATGAGCAGTTCATTGATCGGGAACTCTGGCGTCGGCAGCAGGGGTACGGCCGCGGCGGGCGGATGAAAATCGAAACCGACAAAATTCACGTTCTCTCTGGTGTCCGTCACGGCATGACCATCGGATCCCCTATAGCGATCCTTCTTAAGAACAAAGACTGGGAGAATTGGAAAGAAGCTCTGCCCGTAGGCGAAGGAGATTTCGCCAAACATAAACCCGTAAAATCGCCCCGCCCCGGTCATGCTGATTTGGCAGGCGTGCTGAAGTACAACTTCTCTGAAGCGCGTTACGTCCTGGAGCGGGCATCCGCGCGTGAATCCGCTGCCCGCGTCGCCATCGGAGGAATTGCGAAGCTTTTCCTGCGAGAGTTTGGTATCGAAGTGTTAAGCCACGTCATTTCGGTTGGCGCCGCCACTCTCAACCGCGAGGTCCCCTGGGACGATATCAAGATTCTGAGCACTAAGGACGATATCCTGCTGAGCTGTGCTGACGTGGACGCGGAACAAGGCATGAAGGAAGAGGTGGATAAGGTTTTACGAATTGGAGACTCGGTCGGCGGTGTTTTTGAAGTCGTCGCCCATAATGTCCCTCCAGGCCTAGGCACTTATGCACAGTGGGACGAGCGCCTGGATGCACTCCTCGCGGCAGCCGTCATGTCCTTACAGGCGGTAAAGGGTGTCGAGATCGGCTCTGGAATTCAGGCAGCGTCTTCGCCGGGTTCACTCGTCCACGATGAGATCGCCTATGATGCCGAAAACTCCTTCACAAAATTTAGCCGCTCACGCAACAACGCGGGCGGCATCGAAGGTGGCATCTCGAATGGCCAGGAGATCCGTGTGCGCGGCTATCTGAAGCCCATTTCCACTTTGCGTCGACCTCTACAGTCGGTGGACTTTGCGACCCGCGAAGTTGTGAAAGCCGCCTACGAGCGCTCTGATGTGTGCGTGGTTCCAGCCGCAGGAGTTGCCGCAGAGGCGATGGTGGCTCTCACGCTTGCCCGTTGTGCACTCGAGAAATTCGGCGGTGATTCCATGCTCGAAACACAACGCAACTTCAACGGGTACCTCCAACAACTAAAGAACTTCTAAGGATTACAGGCCGACATCCGGCAACTGCGTTCATGATCTATCCCATCGTTAAGTTTGGCGATCCTGTACTTGAAAAGAACGCCGAGCCCGTAACCGCATTCGACCAGGACTTGCAGAAACTGGTCGACGATATGTTCGAGTCCATGTACGCCGCTCACGGTGTAGGACTTGCGGCACCGCAGATCGGCATTTCCAAGCGCCTCGCGGTGATTGATGTCACGTTCAAAGAGGATCCTGAGGCCAAGCTGGTTCTCGCGAATCCCGAAATCATTCACACAGAAGGGCGCCATACCCAAAATGAAGGTTGTTTGAGCATTCCGGACTTTCGCGAGTCCGTGACTCGCGCAAAGAAGGTGACGATTCGTGCGCAGGATGTAACCGGCGAATTTTTTGAAAAGACCGGTGAGGAACTACTTGCTCGCGCATTCTTGCATGAAACGGATCATTTGAATGGAAAACTCTATATCAGTCACTTGAGCGCGCTCAAGAGAGATCTCATCAAGCGCAAGATTCGTAAACTGGTGAAGGCAGGTGAGTGGTAAAGTCTCTGTCCCTCCGATTCATGAGCCCCTTTCTCACTCTCGTTTTTGCGGGTACCCCACGGTTCGCAGTACCAACCTTAGAAGCATTGGTGCAGCGTGGTTTTGACGTTCGGCTGGTGGTCACTCAACCCGACCGGAAAAGTGGACGAGGGATGGAACTGACCGCCTCTCCCGTAAAACAAAGTGCTATCGGCTTAGGCCTTTCTGTAGCACAGCCTGACACTATCAAGAACAACAGTGCTTTCCGCGCCCAACTCTCCGATCTTCATCCAGATGCCATCGTTGTTGTTGGTTATGGACGAATCATCCCGCAATGGATGATTGAACTCCCGAGACTCGGGAATCTGAACGTGCACGCATCCTTGCTTCCGAAATATCGGGGTGCCGCTCCGATTCAGTGGGCCATCGCGCAAGGGGAAACTGTCACCGGTGTTACAACCATGCGCATCGATGCTGGCCTTGACACTGGTGACATCCTTCTTCAGCGCGAATTCACTCTCAAGAGCCAAGATACAGCAGTGACAGTTGCGCCCAAACTCGCTGCGATTGGCGCACACCTTATGATCGACACGCTCCACCAGTTGCAGGCGGGAACTCTACAACCGCGCGCTCAAAACCATGCACTTGCTACGCTCGCACCGATCCTCAACAAGGAAGATGGCCGAGTGGATTTCCATCGCTCAGCAGCCGAGATTTGGAATCGCATGCGTGGCTTTCAGCCTTGGCCTGGTGCGTTTACATCCTTTCGGGGTAAAAGCCTTCAGATCCTGACTGCAAGGCCTACGAACCACGAACTTCTATCCGGCTTCCTCAAAGTTGAGGATGATCTGCCCGTGGTCGGTTGCGGCTTCGGCACTTCCCTTGAGTTAGGGGAGGTGCAAATAGAAGGCAAGAAAAGAATGTCCGGCCAGGACTTCGTGAATGGCTACCGTATTCGTGAGGGTGAGCAACTAGGTACATGACGGTCCTGTTTCCTTTGCATGCTTTAGGACCCGAAAGTTTAGCTGCTGAGATAATTGAAAGCACTATTGATGCCCGTTTCCCCTGCGCGCGCAACAGCCTTTGAAATTTTACTGCGGGTCGCACAGCAGCGTTCGTATGCGTCCGAATTGTTACATTCCGACCTCTGCTCACCGTTGAACCAGAAAGATCGAGCACTCGCGACCGAGCTCGTGATGGGCGTGCTCCGGTGGCAATCCGTGATCGATGCTGCGGTCGCGGAGGCGTCATCTCTTTCACTCGCCAAGGTCGATGCCGAGGTGCTCATTGCCTTGCGACTCGCTACTTTTCAACTTCTGTGGCTCGACCGGGTCCCGCCGCGCGCTGCTATCTACGAAAGCGTTGAGTTGGTCAAGCGGGCCCGCAAACGTTCGGCCGTTCCCTTTGCAAATGCCGTGCTTCGTAAGGTTGCTCAATCGCGGGATCCTAACCGACTAAAACCACACGAACCAGCTCGCGATCCAGAAACGCTGGCGAGTTTGTCAGCCCACCCGGGCTGGCTGGTTCAACGCTGGTATATGAGGTACGGCGCCGACGCTGCACACCAAATCTGCAGTTACGACCAAACCATCCCACCCACCACAATTCGTTTGAGGGGCTCATCTGCGGAAGATGCCCTGCGGGACGAAGGAATTTCTCTGGCGCCAGGACAGTTTTTGACCGCAGCGCGCAGAGTTCTTTCCGGAAACGTTACGCAAACGAAGGCGTTCGACCAAAAACTCATCGTCATTCAAGACGAAGCATCCCAGCTCGTTGCGGCCATCGTTGGCTCAGGTTCGCGCTTCTTGGATTGCTGTGCTGCTCCCGGGGGGAAGACCCTGGCGATCGCGGATCGAAATCCAGCAGCGAAGATTGTTGCCGTTGAACTGCACGCTCATCGCGCCCGACTACTGAAAGAGCGTGTGACTGCGCCCAATGTCCAAGTGATCAATGCGGATATGTCCACGTTAGCGTTCGATGCGCAATTCGATCGCGTGCTTGTCGATGCACCCTGCTCAGGCACCGGAACTCTCGCTCGAAATCCGGAAATCAAATGGGGCCTACGACAGCATGACTTGCCAGACTTGCACCTTCGGCAAACCGCAATACTGAACTCTGCAATGGACAAGTTGGCACCCGGAGGAGAGTTGGTCTACGCTACCTGTTCTCTTGAACACGAAGAGGGTGAGACAGTGATTGAGGAAGCGCTGAGGGGAATGAAACGTTTTCGCATTTTAAATATCGCAGAGAAGTTAAATCAGTTGCGTGACTCTGAAGAACTGCTGGTCGACGACCAGAGTTCGCTAGTTCATGGGCCTCACCTTCGCACTATCCCTGGCAAGCATCAATGCGACGGCTTCTTCGTAGCCATATTGAAACGCATTTCCTGAGGATCAACGCACTTCGAAGTTCACAGTTGCGCCCGCGACTACACGCTGTCCCGGTGCCGGCACCTGCGACACAACGATACTTGCAGGGGAAGGTTGAGGTGGGGATGTAGCTTGCGGCTCAGAGGGTTGATTTGCGGGTTCCGAGAGCCTTGCTGCGACCGTAACGAGGCCAAGTCGGAAGCCGGCATCTAGTATTGTGAGGTTCACTGTTCCCAGCGGTTGTCCGATAAAACTCGGCATGACAAAGCTTGGCTGTTGTGGGCCCCCACTGATCAACAGGCTGATTCTCGGTGCGGAGATGCTGCTCGCATTTGCCGGTGGGCTCTGCGCTAAAACCTGATCCGCCGTTAGACCCGTCGTCTGCAAGTATGCGATGGATGTGACGTCAAGACCTCGTCGGCGGATGTTCAAATCAGCTGCCCGGGCGCTTTCTCCCAGCACGTCCGGTACGGCGACCCGCTGTGGACCCAGACTTTGTGCGACTCGAAGTTGCCAACCGCGCCGCACCCGCGTACCCGCAGTGGGAATCTGTGTCATAATCCGGCCTTCTTGAACCTCCGCACTGTAGTATTGGCGCTCTACCGTAACGCTCAAACCTGCTCCACCCGCAGTGCGTTCTGCCTCTGTCGGATTCATACCGACTAGATTCGGCACCGTCACTTCTGCACCGTGGATCGCCCGGCTCATCGTGACAACGGCGGATATCATCGCCACCACGAGAAGAAGCAACGTCACAAATGCGAAACGCAAAAAAGATTTCATTGCCTAAATATCGAGCTATGTGCTCTCAACCTCTTCCGGTTAACAGACGGGGAATTGTCCTGCCTTTGCTATCACTGTATTTCGTCTTTCGCCGGAGCATCATCCGGAGTGTCGACCTTAAGCAGACCAGAAGCGGGCGGAACGAGCACCGGCGGTTGAAACTCACCGGGATCCCTGCCTGCCAGAGCGCTCTTCATGAAATCCATCCAGATCGGTAATGCAGCGCGGGCCCCGGTTTCTTTCGCACCAAGAGACTTTTTTTCGTCATAGCCTACCCAAACACCGCAGGTCATCGACGGTGAAAAACCGACAAACCATGCGTCTGTGAAATCGTTCGTCGTCCCTGTCTTGCCCGCGAGCGGCAATTTCAGACTCGCGGCTGCGACGCCTGTGCCATGCTGAACGACATCTTTAAGCATCGAGGTCATGATCCTGGCTGTGCGAGACGATACGACGTCCTTAACGTCTGGGAAATCCTCTTCCAAGACCCGCCCTTCATAGTCGGTTACTTTTGTGATGTAGCGCGGTGTGATGCGAACACCGTCATTCGGGAAAACACTATACGCACTCGTCTGCTCGAGCAGTGTGACTTCCGCGGACCCGAGCGCTACCGGAAGATACGCTGGGATCGCCGAAGAGATTCCGAAACGATGAGCGTAATCGATGACAGTCTTAATCGTTAGGTGATCAGCCAGACGCAACGCCGGGATATTAAGTGATTGCGCAAGGGCTCGACGCAAGCTGATTGTGCCTTCGAATCTTTCTTCATAATTGTGCGGAGTATAAGGACCGGATGCAGTTTGGAACGTTATGGGCGCGTCGAGAATCGTGTCGTCAGGGCTGGCTCCCTGATCAATCGCGGCTGTGTAGACATAAGGTTTGAACGATGACCCAACTTGCCTGAGAGCCTGCGTCGCCCGATTGAACTTTGAATCGTTGAAATCACGGCCTCCGACCATCGCCTTGATTTCGCCCGTGGCATTGTCGATGGCAACCAGCGCACCTTGAGCACCCGAATCCTGCTCGAGCGAAACTTTGGCGGTCTTGCCAGGTCCTACGCTAACCACTTTCACATAGCACAAATCGCCGGGTCTGAGTATGCTCTGTATCCGCTTTGAGGTCCAAGCAACATCACTCTGCGTTATCGAGACGCGGTATTGGCCCAGAGTCACCGACGCCTGGGTTGTCGATACTTCGGTCACGAGCGCATGCACATAATCGCCCACTTGCGGTTCATCCTCCCAGTCGGGATGCGGGTAATTCTCCATCGCGCTACGGGACAGTCTCACATTCGAGAGATGATTTTTCCATCCGTGACGGCGCTCGTAGTTGGCGATCCCATTTAGTAACGCACGATTCGCGGTTTTTTGCAGTTCCAGGTTGATTGATGTATAGACGCGTAATCCCCCTTCGTGAACCTGATCACTGCCATATTTGTTCTCGAGATATCGGCGAATCTCCTCAATATAATAAGGAGCCAGACTGTTCATATCGTGCTGAACATTGAGCTGGATTGGCTTCAATCTCGCATTAGCAGCCTGCTGGGCCGTGATCTTTCCGTCCTCCAGCATCGCATTGATGACAAGATTCCTGCGCTTAAGGGCTCGATCCGAATGCGTGATTGGAGAGTAGTAGCCAGGTGCTTTCGGTAGACCACTAAGGAGCGCCGCCTCATCGAGAGTCAGTTGCTTAGCGGGCTTATTGAAATAGTACTCTGAAGCAGATTCAAATCCGTACGCGCCGTGCCCAAGGAAGATCTGATTGGCATACAGGGTAAAGATTTGCGCTTTAGTGAAATGGCGCTCGATCTGTATCGCGAGCAAGGCCTCCTGGATTTTGCGTTGGAAAGAGCGATCCGGCGATAGAAAGAGGTTGCGAGCAAGCTGCATCGTGAGGGTTGAAGCGCCTTGCACCCTGCCGCCGGACTGAATATCGCGGTAGGCTGCGCCCATAATGCGCCAAACATTTACGCCCCAATGACGATAAAAATCCTTGTCTTCGATTGAAATCAGCGCATCTCGCAGCGCCTGGGGATAGTCATCATAGGAAGCAACGACTCTTCGCTGCAGGGCAAACGAGCCGATGATGCGTCCTTGATCGTCGTAGAGTTCAGTGACAGAACTTGGGCGATAGTGTTCAAGCTGCTCGACCTGCGGAAGATCGGTCGAGTATACGAGCAAAAGGCCCGACATCGCACCAACGAGAGCTGCTGCGAAGACAAGCACGCCAAATAGCAGACGACCTGCGACCTTTTTACCGGCAAGCTCGTCTGTCGGCACACCTGGGTAGAGCAACTTCATGGGATTGATATTCAGGATATCAAGGGAGCAGGTGCGGCAGAAAGCTTTGAAACATGGTCAACGTTAACAGAGGACGGCGCGGGAGGAAATCGTGGTGCTGTCAAACGAGCCGTCATGATCCTGGCGGTGAAAATTAGTCACATCGAATATCAAATCCGAGTTTTTGCCGTGACAGTGAAGCCGAACCCATACCAAAGAGTTGCACTTTACGAACCGGATCTCGGTGGCCCGATTCTGCTGGCGTAGCTTACTGTAATGTGGGCGACTTCATCAGGATCCGACATTCTCGCGAAATAGTGGCATCCGGAAATCTCGCGCTCTTCCGCTCGCGCCAATAATTTACGCATACAGGCGTCGCTAATCAGGCACCCCCGAAGTTCGGTAATCAGTCATCTTCTCTATAGACTGCAGAAGGGTGTGGTCCACTGGCGAACAAAATGCAATGTAGAGCAGATGCTGCGAAGTTGAAAGTCGCACCGGCATGACCGGTAGTGA
>Ga0210401_10007393_pt1 | contig 11018 bp, 10 predicted proteins | sample IncBWH32MmetaG_FD_150866 | JGI IMG/M metagenome (GOLD analysis project Ga0210401, IMG submission 150866) | Forest soil microbial communities from Barre Woods Harvard Forest LTER site, Petersham, Massachusetts, United States - Inc-BW-H-32-M | ecosystem: Environmental > Terrestrial > Soil >... | reverse complement strand
TGAAGAAATCCGGCTTGTTTTTGCGCATCGCCGCGAAGGTGAACATGCCGCCATCATCGGCGTTGATGCCCCAGCCCTGGCCGGCGACGTCGCCGCCCCAGACGAAGCTGACGTCGCGCCTGTCGGTCGGCGCAGTGCGGAAGCGGCCGGCCACCGGCTCGCTCTCGACCGAGGTGTGCGAAAGATCGCGGAATCTCACGCGGTAGAAGATGTCCTGGCCGCCGGGGAGATTGTCCACCAGCATCTTGGCGGTGAAGTCGCTCTCAGGCAGGGCCGTGATCGGCGGCAGCTTGCGGACGTTGGCAAAGGATTCGGAGGTCGAGACCTCGACCAGCATCTGCGCGGGCCGATCGGTGCGCGCCCACACCACGCCGCCATCGGCGCTGACGTCGCCGGACTGCACGCCATGGGTTACCACAGGGCGATCGGCGGCGCGGCTCAGATGGGGCATCGCGAATGTCGAGATACCGGTCGCCGCGGCGGTTGAGAGAAAGCGACGGCGAGACAGCCCATGGAGCTGTCTGCGGGGGATTCGAATCGTCATGCACGCCTCCTACATGCGCCGTCAGCATGGGCGACGGCGCTGACAGGCCTAGAAAGGTTCGATGACAGCAGGATTACAGAGGCGGATTCTACAGCGTCCCGGTGGCGCGGAACTGCGCGCCCGATGCGGTTCGCAGGTTCAGCGGCAGGCTCATCAACAGCGCCCGGCGGTCGGCGACCGCGTTGTGGAACTGCTCGAGTGCGATATTGAAGGCGGTCAGCGCCCCCTCCTCGATCGCGCCATCCTCGAAGCAATGCAGGGTGTCGCGGAGGATGTTGTCCGCCTCGGCCTGCATGGTGTCGAGCTCGTCGGTGGTTTCGCTCTTGCGGGCCTGTGCGAGCATCTCGAGCAGGCGCTCGCGCAAGGTCGAGTTGTTGTGGCGCTCGTCCTTCTTGAGGTAGCCGGCGAACCAGGCGCCGATCGAGCCGGTCGCCGACAGCGCCATCAGGCTCCACCAGATGTAATCGCTATATCTGTCGAGAAAGGTCTTCTCCTCGCCATCGACGAAGGCCGCGGCGCCCGGATGCACCGGAATCACCGCATCCTTGTCGGTGTCTGGCGTCTCGATTTTCGCAGTCATCGGGAACTCGGTCAGGAGCTGCTGCCTGGCCGCGAACAGCTGATGGGCGAAGGCCGCGATCGTGGTTTCGGAAATGCCTTTGCGCGCGACGATGTGGTGATTGAAGCTGATGGTCTTCACCTCGTCGTCGGGCCGCGTGGGCGAGCCGCCGAACGTGCCGGCCGGGATCTCGGCCGCCTCATAGACCGGGTGATTCTGCGCGATCGCCTCGGCCGAATCGATCCCGAGGAAGGTCGGCGCGCCGCCATCCTTGGTCGAGGCCGCGATCGCATCCGCAGTGATCTTGCTGTTGACCGGACCGGCGGCCAGATAGGCGTCGGCGCGCTGGTTGCGGATCGCGTCGGCGGCGTCGGCGGCCGGGAATTGCACGATCTCCAGCTTGGACGGATCGACGCCATATTGGTGCAGGATCACATTCAGCAGATTGACGTTGGCCTGGGTGCGGCCGATCACGCCGATCTTGTGGCCGGCGAGCTGGGCGATCTTGGTGATTTTCGCCCCGGCTTTCTTGCCCTTGGCGGGCGGCACCCAGAGCACGGCCACGTTCTTGCGCAGGGTCGCGACCGCCTGCGCATTCTTCGGGACGTCGAGATCGCCGCGGATGATCGCGAGATCGACCTTGCCGTCGGCGAGCGCTATGGCGCTTTCGCTGGCGCCGTCGGTCTGCACCGGGCGCAGCCGGACATAGGCATGCGTTTGGCCAAAGGCATGGGTCAGGGTCTGCACCAGCTTGACGTCGTCGCTGTTGGCGGGCCCCACGGCGATCCGCAAGGTGACCGGGCGCATGGCGAAATAATAACCGCCGGCCAGCACGCCGACGATGGCGAAAACCGCGGCAAGCGTGATCAGCGTCGCCTTCCGCCGCGCCGATCGGGGCGAGGATGGAGACGGCGGTTCCACTGGGTCGAGGCCTCCGGTCATCGATCTCGCAAACAGGCGTTTGAGGTTCGGATTCATGCTGCCGGAATGGTTAGGCGCAAAATTGTAGCAAAATTCTTGCCGGCACGGGGTTACAAGTCCGTCATGGTTAGCGGCACGGATCCGATGCGGCCGGGGAGACATTCCGCTAAGGTGAAGTTCCGGTGAATTCGGAGGCAAGCATGGCACAGCGGCGGCTTACAGCAGAAACACGGACTGCGGCTTTGCAGGAGTTGCCCGGTTGGGCTGACGTCGACGGCAGGGACGCGATCGGCCGCGTTTTTACCTTCAAGAACTTCAACGAGGCCTTCGGCTTCATGACCCGCGTCGCCCTGGTCGCCGAGAAGAACGACCATCACCCGGAATGGCGCAACGTCTACAAGACCGTAGAGGTGGTGCTGGCGACCCACGATGCCGGCGGGATCACAACGCTGGATATCGAGCTGGCCAAGGCGATGAACGCGATCGCCCGGCAATTCGGGGTGACCTGAGCGCCCCGTCAGGCGGCTTGCAGCGGTGCCGGGGACACCCCACCTTGTGCCGGATTTGCCGCGGCGATATGCCGTGCGGGGGATGGGAGGCCGCGATGGCATCCGATTACAGCGTGGGATTTGAGCCGGCCGATCGGCTGGCCAGGGATCGCGACAGTCTGCGGCGCCGCTTCTGGATCAAGCTGAAGCAGGTGGTGGCGAAGCTGCCGTTTGCCGAGGACCTGCTCGCCGCCTATTACTGCGCTTTCGACAGAGAGACGCCGCGCCACGTGCAGGCGGCGCTGCTCGGGGCCATTGCCTATTTCGTCCTGCCCTTCGATTTCATTCCGGACATGATGCCGGTGCTCGGCTTCACCGACGATGCCGCGGTGCTGGCCACCGCGATCCGCCTGGTTTCAGCGCACATCAAGCCGGAGCATCGCGAGGCGGCGCGCGCGGCGCTGCAGCGGGGGATTGCGACCGAAGGTTGAAGTCGCGCGCCTGGCTCCGCCGATTCCGGGATGCTTGATCAGGTCATCCGCTGGCTGATGACGAAGGCGCGTGGGCTTACCGATTCGAACGAATTTCCAGACAGCCTCGCGCGCCAACCGCGGACGGCGTGGCCCGGCCATGGGCCAGCTCAGTGAAATCACTGCGCCTGCTGAATCGGGTCGCGCGGTGGCCGCGGGGCCACGTTGGTGCGCGCCTGCGGCCGCGGCGCCTGTCCGATTGGAACGGCCCTGCTCGCGGTCGCAGCCGGCGGGTTGAGGAGCTCATCGTAGCGGCCCTGGGTCGTCGCGTGCTCTTTCAGCCAGGCCGTCGCGGCGGGCAGGCGCTGCCATCCCGGCAGCGGTGCCGACAGCGACACCTCTTTCCATTTCGGATGGAACGGCGGGTTCTGGAAGGTCGGGAATTTGCTGAAGAACGCATCGACGAACAGCGACAGCTTGCGATAGCGGTCGGTGGTCGGCGACCAATTATAGGCCGCAAGCACTGCAGGCACCGCAATGGTGTCGACGGTTTCACCTGCGGCAATCAGGTTCGGATAGTCCTTCGCGCTCATGTTCGCCGGCAGATAGTCGCCCTGCAATGGCCTGTCATAGTCGACCGTGACGAGGTGGAAGCGGCCGTCATTGACGAAGTTGCTGACCGATTTGTACGGTTTGCCGCCAACGACGATCACGGCGTCGATCTCGCCGGTCTTCAATTTCTCCATCGCGATGCGCTGCTCGACATAGACGAAGTTGGCCTTCAGCCCGAGCCGCTCGAACACGGTCAGCGCCGTCACGAAGGTGCCGCCATCGGGCAGGTCGACGCTGATCGTCCGGCCGGCGAGATCCTTCAAGTTCTGGTACTGTTTCGGCGCGATGACCTGCATCTCTTCGTTGTAGAGCTTGGTCACGTAGGCGAATTGCTTCTTGATGCCGCGCGCGAAGCCTTTCTTTTCGAGATAGTCGAGCGTATCGGCGCGCACGATGCCGAGATCGACGCCTTGCAGGAACAGGATGTCGGCGACGCTCTGCACCGAGCCGCGTCCGACGATGGGGAGAATCCGCAGGTCGTTGCCGTTGTCGAGCACGGATGCGAGGTCGGCGCCGAACTGAACATAGGTGCCGCCGATGGTGCCGGAAATCAGCGTCACCGTGTTGGCGTTGAGCGCCTGCTTGGTCTCAGTCGAGCCGACCTGAAAAATCGCTTTCAGGCTGTCGCTGACCTTGGCGGGATCAAGCGCCTTGTCCTCGGCGCGGGCCGCAAGGCCTGAAAGCATGACGAGAGAAGCGAACACCAATCCAACCAACCGTCGCATACAACACCTCTTCGGGACTAATTTGGCGACTGACCGAGGCGCCGCTGCGCCTCGATCGAGCCGAGCTGTGCCGCCCGCTCGTACCAGGCGCGCGCGGCCGCGGGATCCGGCACGATTCTGCGAGCGTCCTGCGTTCCCAGCGCCACCGGGTCGTAGGTCTGCGCCAGCATGAAGGCCGCGTTCGGCTCCTGCGCATCGGCGGCGCGCTCGAGCAACAGCCGCGCCGACGGAATGTCGCCCGCCGCGAGCAGGCTTCGCGCGCGCCGCATCAGGTTCGCGAGCTCGTCAGGAGCAAGCCTCCGCGCCGGTGCTGTCACCAAAGGTCCGACGGAGGCAGGCGCATTCGCGGGCGCGGCGGCCGGTTGCGCGGCGGGCAGCGCCCGGGTTTGCGGCGCGGCTTGATAAGCCGCATTGCCCTGATAGGGGGACGGGCTTGCCGAATAAGTGCTTGCGACGTCGTCACGCGAAGCCAGGGCGTTGGCACTCGATGAGGTGACATTCGATGTGGCGGCATTCGATCCCGTGCGTCGTCCGGTCGCCGGCAGAAGCGACTGTATCCCGAAGCGTGCGGGGTCCTTGAGCTGCAGGTCGCCCGCGGTCAGCTGGGTGTCCACCGGCTCGGCTGCGGCCGCGCGATCCTGCCGGTCCGGCTGGCCGACGCCGACGGCCTCCTTGGCATTGGCGATGATCGTGCGCGTCGAATCCGAGGTGAACAGTGCGAACAGGACCGCGACGGCCGCCGCCGCAATCACGCTCAGCAGGATCCTGAGCGACACGCTCGATCTGCGCCGCAGCGGCCAGCCGTCAGATCGCGGCAGCTGCGATTCGTATTCATACTCCGGCTCCTCGTCATAGCCATAGGCGCCGCTGGCCGGATAGCGCGAGCCGGCGTCCGGCCTGGCATATCCGGGCTCCGGGCCGCGCTCTGCGCGATAGCGGTCGTCCTCTTCCCGGGGATCGAAGCGATCCTGTGGATGGCGGTCGTTCTCTTGCCGAGGATAGCCCCGTTGCTGCGGATGGCGGTCGTTCTCGTCCTGATGGGCGTCATCCTGCGGATAATCGCGCAGATCCGCAGCGGCAGCGGACCTGTTCAGAATGCCACGGAGATCGGCGAGTCCGTCTTCGAAGGAATCGTAGTTCGGATTAGGCGGTCGAACATTCGGCGTATTCTTCTTCATCATGGAGACAGTCCCCATAATTTTGACGCAACATCCGGGGCGTCCCGAAGGTTGGCTCCTCGCTCCCTGATCTCGATTGTCTCGATTCTGACATTCGCTATGAGAACTCGCGACGATATCATAGCGAATGTCAGGTGCGCCACACTGTGCCCGCTTTTCGAAGTTCGCAATTGCCTTTCCGCAACACTTTCGCGCGGACTTCGGAACATCATGGGCACCGGAGAAGGTACGATTCGGCGCCGACAGAGTTGCAGTCCTCCGGGCGCAAAATTTGCTGCTTGCGTTTTTGCGGGAACTTCAACTCGGCGGCTCGACTGCGCCCCGCACATTCTCCCCGGTGTGCTAGATCGCAGCGTAAATCGGACCAAAAGACGACGCTCGCTGGTATGAGTAGGGAGATATTTTGGATTTATTGAGGCGCTCGTAAGAAGATGCTTTGATCCGTACTACAACCGTGCGTAGTTCTACGGAAACGCGCCCAAGGTCTTGCTCTGCGATCGATCAACGGAACCGTCAAGGATGCAGCACGACTTTGCCCATCGCCTTGCGGCCCGCCAGCACTTTGAGCGCGTCGGCCGTTTGCGCAAGTGGGAAAGTGCGGTCGACATGCGAGGATAATTTGCCCTCCGCCGTCCATCGGACCAGCTTTTCGAGATTGGCGCGATTGTTTTCCGGATTGAGGCGGGCCCAATTGCCCCAGAACACGCCGCGGATGTCGCAGCCTTTCAGCAGGGCCAGGTTGAGCGGCATTTTTGGAATGTCGCCGGCGGCAAAGCCGATCACCAGGAACCGGCCTTCCCAGGCGATCGCACGCAAGGCGGCCTCAGCGTAGGTTCCGCCGACCGGATCGAAGATGATGTCGACACCTTTGCCTCCGGTCAGGCGCCGCAATCCTTCCTTGAGATCCTCCTTGGCGTAATTCAGCGTAAGCTCGGCGCCATGCGCTTTGGCGAATTCGAGCTTCTCTTCCGACGAGGCGCAGGCGATCACCTTCAGTCCCATCAGTCTGCCGAGTTCGCAAGCCGCAAGCCCGGTGCCGCCGGCGGCGCCCAGCACCGCAAGCGTTTCGCCTGGCTTGGGACTGGCGCGATCCTCCAGCGCATGCAGCGCGGTACCGTAGATGATGATGATCCCGGCCGCGCGGTCGAAATCGAGATTGTCGGGAATCTTCACGATTGAAACCGCCGGCAGCGCGATTTTTTCCCGCGCGCCATTATGGCCGCAGGAGGCCACGACGCGGTCGCCGACTTTCAGGCCGGTGACCCCGGCCCCGACGCTCTCGATGATTCCAGCCACTTCTGCTGCCGGCGAAAACGGGAACGGCGGCTTGATCTGGTATTTGCCCTGAATCATCAGGATGTCGAAGAAATTCAGCGCCGCTGCCTTGATCGCAATGACAGCCTGACCTGGCTCGGCAACCGGATCGGCCACGTCCGCCAGCACGAGATCGTCCGGTTGGCAAAACTGCGAACAGAGGATGGCTTTCATGGACACACCTGGCGTTCGGACAATAGGGTCGAGCTCAAAGATCAAGGCTTCTTGCCGGATTTGAAGCGGGCCGACAATCGGATTCGGATTGTGCCGCCTCTGGAACACCCGCGGAGGAATAAAGCAATGTTCGAAAAGAATCTGCTCGTCGGCAAGCGGGTCCTCATCACAGGTGGCGGCTCGGGGCTTGGGGCCGCGATGGGGCACCGCTTTCTCGAACTCGGCGCCGAACTCGTCATCTGCGGCCGACGGCTGGAACTGCTCGAGGCTACCGCGGACGAAATGCGCAGGCAAACCGGCGGCAAGGTCAGCACAGTGCGGTGCGACATCCGCGACGGCGCCACGGTCGAGGCGATGATGGAGGCGATCTGGCAGGACACCCCGCTGGACGTGCTGGTCAACAATGCCGCGGCCACCTTCATAGCCGAGACCGAGCATTTGTCGTTCCGGGCAGCGGATGCGATCCTGGCGCCGACCCTGCACGGGGCGATGTATTGCACGATGGCGGCGGGCCGGCGCTGGATCGCGGGTCAGCACAGGGGCGTCGTGCTCTCCATCCTGTCGACGTCGACGATTACCGGGCGCGCCTTCACGGTTCCCTCGGCGATGGCAAAGTCCGGTGTGCTGGCGATGACCAAAAGCCTTGCCGTGGAATGGGGACCGAAGGGCGTACGGCTGGTCGCGATCGCGCCAGGCAGCTTCCCCACGCCCGGCGCGTCGGGACAGCTTCGTCCAAAAGGCCGGGAGGATGCCTGGGCCTCGCGCAATCCGCTGGGCCGGGCCGGCGACCATCGGGAACTGGCGGATCTCGCCTGTTTCCTGATTTCCGATTCAGCCGGCTACCTCAATGGCGAGATGGTGGTGCAGGACGGTGGCGCTCATTTGCGCTCCTCCGGCGCCGAGGATCTCCTGCAATGGACCGAAAAGCAGTGGGAAGAGCAGCGCGCCGCGCGCGCGAAACGATGAATTGTCCTAAATTCGTCAATGCCTTCCCAACGAAGCATTTGCCGGTTATGCATCACGCCCCGTGAGGGCGCGTTGCCGAGCCATCTTCCAGTCACAATGATGGGGGAACCAAGACTTATCATGGTCATTTGTCGGCGAATCCTGGCAGCATCGCTGGCCTGCGTGCTTGTATGCGCAGGCGCGGACCTGGCATGGGCGCAGGGAACCCCGCCACCGAAGGCGGTGACGCGTGGCGTTGCGGCCCCTGCTCCGGTCGTGGCCGGAGCCGAGCCGACCTTGATCGGCCAATTCGGCACTTGGGGCGCCTATTCGGCTACCCCCAACGGCAGGCGTGTGTGTTTTGCCCTGGCCAAGCCGACGACGTCCAAGACCAATCCGCCGACTCGCCCGCGCGATCCGGCCTATGCCTTCGTGGCCACCCGGCCCGCCGAGAAGGTTTTCAACGAAGTCTCGGTCATGATCGGCTATGCGCTGAAGCCGGGCTCGGAATCGACGCTCGAGGTCGGCGGCGGATCCTACGCGATGTATACCCAGGGCGACGGCATCTGGATCAAGAACGCCGCCGAGGAGGAACGCCTGGTCGACGCGATGCGCCGTTCCGCCGACGTGACCATCAAGGCGGTGTCGGCCAAGGGGACCGAGACGGTCGACGTGTTTTCCCTGAAGGGTCTGTCCCAGGCGCTCGACCGCATCGGTACGGATTGCCGGCGCTAACTCTGTCACGGCAGCACTTCATGGCTTTCCAGCCGCCGCGGGAGGCCTTATTTGAGGCGTCATGACCGATACCGTGACCCACCTTAAGGCCGGGGCCGACGCGCCGCTGGAAAAGACCCCGCTCGAAACCTATGTGCCGCCGGCCAAGCCGTCGCTGATCGGGCTGTCGCGCGAGGAGATCGCCGCGCAGCTTGAAGCCGTCGGCGTGGCTTCGGCGCAGCGCAAGATGCGCGTGCAGCAATTGTGGCACTGGATCTACTTCCGCGGCGCAAAATCCTTCGACGAGATGACTTCGGTCTCGAAAGAGACGCGCGCCGAGCTCGCGAAGCATTTCACGGTGGATCGCCCCGAAGTGGTCGCCGAACAGATCTCCAATGACGGCACACGGAAATGGCTGTTGCGGCTGCCGAGCGGCGACAGCCTCGAAAAGCCGCACGAGGTCGAGTGCGTCTATATCCCGGAAACAGACCGCGGCACGCTGTGTGTCTCCTCGCAGGTCGGCTGCACGCTGAATTGCACGTTCTGCCATACCGGGACCCAGCGGCTGGTGCGCAACCTCACCGCGGGCGAGATCGTCGGCCAGGTCATGGTGGCGCGCGACCGCCTGGGCGACTGGGCCGACCGCGCGGGCGGCAGCAGGCTTGTCACCAATATCGTGATGATGGGCATGGGCGAGCCGCTCTATAATTTCGAGGCGGTGCGCGATGCGCTGTTGATCGTCGCCGACAATGAGGGCATCGGCATCTCGCGCCGGCGCATCACGCTGTCGACCTCGGGCGTGGTGCCGAACATCATCCGCACCGGCGAGGAGATCGGCGTGATGCTGGCGATCTCGCTGCATGCGGTGCGCGACGAGCTGCGCAACCAGCTCGTTCCGCTCAACCGCAAATATCCGATCGCCGAATTGCTGCAGGCCTGCCGCGACTATCCCGGCGCCTCCAATGCGCGCCGCATCACCTTCGAATATGTGATGCTGAAAGGCGTCAATGATTCGCTCGACGATGCGAAGCTGCTGGTGAAGCTGCTCAAGGGCATTCCGGCGAAGATCAACCTCATTCCGTTCAATCCGTGGCCGGGCACGGCTTACCAATGCTCGGACTGGGACCAGATCGAGAAGTTCTCCGAATACATCTTCAACGCCGGCTATTCCTCGCCGGTGCGCACCCCGCGCGGCCGCGACATCTTGGCCGCCTGCGGCCAATTGAAATCGGAGACGGAAAAACTCTCGGTGCGCGAGCGCCAGGCGCTGCGCGCCATGGCGATGACGGATTGATGGACGCCACCTCTCATCACGTCATTGCGAGGCGCGTAAGCGTCGACCTGTCCGCCGAAGCTCGCAGAGCGAAGGCGGAAGCAATCCAATCCTTCCGCGTGGAGAGGTCTGGATTGCTTCGCTTGCGCTCGCGATGACGACTGCAGCGGATTAGCGTCATGGCACTGATCGGCCGGCTGACCGTCGTGTTCGTCGCCTTCCTGGTCGCGAGTTTCGCGGCCGGAATGATTGTCATCGTCGCCCTCCTGTTTCCCGAGCTCGGCGATATCGGCGACGAGCTCGATCAGACCACGCTGAGCATCATGTATGGTTTCGGCTTCATCTTCGTCTCCGGCTTTGCGCTGTTACCGGCGATGATCGTGGTCGCGATCACCGAGGCCTTTTATATCCGCAGCGCGCTTGCCTATGCGGTCGGCGGCGCACTGGTCGGGCTCGCCTGCTATCTCGGTCTGGTTCCGTTCGATACCGAGACTCTGCGCTTCGACGGCATCGTGCGGCGGCATCTGGAGATCATGACCGGCGCGGGCATCGTCGCCGGTCTCGTCTATTGGTTGATCGCCGGCCGCAATGCAGGCCGCTGGCGCGTGCCGCCGCGTCCATTGCCGCCGCCGGTTCCGTCGCACTCGCTGCCACCCTCCCCTGAAGGGTGAGACGAGACCGCGGCTCTTTTCATCGCATCGTCCCTCCGCTAAACGCACGCCATGAACCGGACCGGACTCTTCATCGCGCTGTCGCTAGCGCTTACGATCGGTGTCGTGTTCGGGATCTATCCCGAGCTCGACCTCAAGCTCGCCGCGCTGTTCTACGATCCCGCGACGCGTTCGTTTCCACTGAAACTTGACGGCTGGGCCTCGCTCGCGCGTGACGGGGCGATGTGGGTCGCGTGGGGACTTGCACTGCCGGCCATATCAGCGCTGGTCGTGAAATTCCTCCGGCCTACCCGGCCGCTCCTGGTGTCGGGGCGCGCGATCCTGTTTCTGCTGCTGACTTTGACACTGTCGGCCGGCGTGCTCACCAATCTCACCTTCAAGAGCTATTGGGGCCGTCCGCGGCCGGTGGTGGTCACGGAGTTCGGCGGTG
>Ga0210401_10007390_pt1 | contig 11020 bp, 8 predicted proteins | sample IncBWH32MmetaG_FD_150866 | JGI IMG/M metagenome (GOLD analysis project Ga0210401, IMG submission 150866) | Forest soil microbial communities from Barre Woods Harvard Forest LTER site, Petersham, Massachusetts, United States - Inc-BW-H-32-M | ecosystem: Environmental > Terrestrial > Soil >... | reverse complement strand
CCTCGAGGTGGGCGAGCCCGAGACGGTGCTGTTGCGCACGCACACCTCCCCGGTGCAGATCCACCTCATGGAGGCGGCCGTGCGCGACGGGACGTTGCCGATCCACGCGGTGATGCCGGGCAAGTGTTTCCGCCTCGAAACGCCCGACGCCACCCACCTCCCGCTCTTCAACCAGATCGAGGGCCTCGTCGTGGACCGCGACATCACCTTCGGCGACCTCGCCGGCACCATCCAGATCTTCACGGAGGCCTACTTCGGTCCGGGCATGCAGTCACGTCTGCGGCCGGCCTACTTCCCCTTCACCGAGCCTTCCGCCGAATACGAGATCACCTGCACCATCTGCCTGGGTGAGGGCTGCCGCACCTGCTCGCACACGGGCTGGATCGAGCTCGGCGGCTGCGGCATGGTCGACCCGGCCGTGTTCATCGCGGTCGGGATCGATCCCGCCGAATGGTCGGGCTTTGCTTTCGGGTTCGGCATCGACCGGCTGGCGCAGATGCGCCACGAGGTGCCCGACATGCGCTCCTTCGTGGAGAACGACATCCGGTTCCTCTCGCAGTTCTGACCTGACCACACCGACGAACGGAAAGACACCCTCCCGACCACCGTGCGCGCCCCGCTCAGCTGGCTCCGTGATTTCGCCCCCTTCCCCGACGACATCGTGGCGCTGCGCGCCGCGCTCGACGACCTGGGCCTCGTCGTCGAGGCGATCGAGCACATCGGTGAAGGTCTGGGCGACGTGGTCATCGCGAAGGTGTTGAAGATCGACGAGATCAAAGGCGCGGACAAGATCCGTCTCATCACCGTCGACGCCGGCGCCGAGCCGCTCGAGGTCATCTGCGGTGCGTGGAATTTCGACGTGGGCGACCGCGTCCCGCTCGCCCCGGTCGGGGCGATCCTGCCCGGCGGGTTCGAGATCGAGCGCCGCAAGATGCGCGGCGTCTGGTCCAACGGGATGCTCTGTTCGGGCAAGGAGCTGCGCCTCTCCGACGACAGTGCCGGCCTCCTCGTCCTCGGTGACGAGGTGCCGGGCGACCCCGGCACGCCGCTGACCCAGGCCCTCGGCCTCGAACCGGATGTCGTCTTCGACATCACCGTCGAGGGGAACCGTCCCGATGCCTGGTCGATGGCCGGCATCGCACGCGACCTGGCCGCGCGTCTCGGCCTTCCCTTCGTGGAGCGCGAACCGCCCCCTCCCCCCGCGAGCGGGTGGCCCGTCGAGTCGGCCGCGACCGCCGTCGTGGAGTCCCTCGAGCTGTGCCCGCGCCTCACGGTCACGGTGCTGGACAACGTGAAGGTCGGTCCATCGCCGCAATGGATGGCCCGCCGCCTCCTGATGGCGGGCATGCGACCGATCAACAACGTCGTCGACGCGTCGAACTACGTGATGCTCGAGCTGGGCCAGCCGACCCACCCTTACGACATCGCACTGCTCCCGGGCCGCGGGCTCAGGGTCCGCCGCGCGGAGCCGGGGGAGAAGCTGGTCACCCTCGACGGGGAAGAGCGAACCGTCGGAGTACCGGGTCGGAGCCTGGGTGACACGGGGGCGGACTGCCTCATCTGCGACGCCGAGGGCACCCCGGTCGGCGTCGGTGGCGTCATGGGCGGAGCGACCTCCGAGATCTCCCCCTCCACGACCGCAGTGCTGCTCGAGGCGGCCTACTTCACGCCCATGGCGATCGCACGCACCTCGCGACGGCTCGGCCTGCGCACCGAGGCGTCGGCGCGCTTTGAACGCGGCTGCGACCCCTGGGGCATCGAGCCGTCGGTGGCGCGCTTCTGCGAGCTGCTGTCGGAGAACAATCCCGGCCTGCGGGTCGCCGACGGCATGCTCGACGTCCGCGGCAACGTGCCCGAACCCTTCGTCGTCTCCGTGCCGCTCGCCCGCGTGCACCGCCAGATCGGCGTCGAGCTGAGCGCGGAGGACGTCGCCCGCCTCATCGAGCCCATCGGGTTCAGGGTCATGGAAGAGGTGGGCGCGGGCCTCGCCGGCGGGCCGGGCGCTTCTGGCTTCGGCCAGGAGAGCCTCGTCGTCGAGGTGCCCACCAACCGCCCCGACGTCCGTCCCGAGCCGTTCGGCGTGGACGACGTCATCGAGGAGATCGCACGGACCTTCGGCTATTCGAACGTGCCGCGCCACGTTCCGACCTGGCCCCAGCCGGGCGGGCTCACTGCGCTCCAGCGCTCGCGGCGGCGGGCCAAGGACGTGCTCTGCGGGTTGGGCGCATCCGAGGGATGGACCGACACCTTCGTGTCGGCCGCGGCGCACGACGACGTCGGTCTCACCGGCCCGGCTGTGCGCGTGGCCAACCCGCTCGATGCGGAGAAGCCGTACCTCCGGCGCAGCCTCATGCCCGGCCTGCTCGGCGCGCTGGCCTACAACGCCGGCCGGCGCCAGCCCGACGTCCGCCTGTACGAGGTCGGCGTCGTGTTCTCGCATCCGGGCGAGGGCGCGCCTCGGGTCGTGGAGCGGGCTGGTGCGGGCGGTCGCGAAACCGCGGAGCTGCCCGGTGAGCGCGAGATGCTCGGTGCCGTCTTTGCCCAAGAAGAGGACGACGCCCGTCTGGCGGTGGCGTCCTGGCAAGTGCTGGCCGACGCCTTCCGTGTCGACCGGGTCCGCCTGGTCCCTGGAGGCAACGGGCTGCCGCCGTTGCCAGGCCTGCACCCGACCCGTTCGGCGCACCTCGTGGTCCTGCCGAAGGACGGCAACGGCGGCAACGACCACTCCAGCGTGTTCATCGGTTCGGTCGGTGAGATCGACCCCGACGTCGCGACCACCTTCGGCCTGGTTCGAACGTCCGGCAACACCTCCGAGGCCCGGCGCATCGGGTGGCTCGAGGTGGATCTCGGCCTCCTCTTCGACGAAGTCCGTGTGCCACGGCGCCACGTGATTGCGAGCGCCGTGAGCCGCTTCCCCTCGTCGGACATCGACCTCGCCTTCGTCGTCGAGGACCGCTACCCGACCGACGCGGTGGCCGACACCCTGCGAGCGTCCGCCGGTGATCTGCTCGAGTCGGTGCGGCTCTTCGACGTCTACCGGGGCACGGGTATCGCGGAGGGTGCGCGCAGCCTGGCGTACCGGCTTCGGTTCTGTTCGCCGGTACGCACACTCACCGACGAAGAGGTCGGCGAGCTCCGCACCCACTGCATCCACGCGGTCGAGCAGGAGTTCGGCGCCGTCCTGCGCTGACCCTTTGCCCGACCCGCGGGGGAGGCTGACGTCCGCCCGTGACCGTGGCAAGGTGACCGGGTGGAGGTGAGGCTCATCGATCCGTACGACGAGGACGCGTTGGCCGGGTGCGCCAGCGTGCTCGAGGCGTCGGACAAGGAGATGTGGCCTGATCTGAACGGCTATTCGGTGGTCGACCTACGCGCCTTCGCCCGCTTCAGGGGAGCGAGCCGGCGCTGGGAGCTCCTGGCCGCGGGCGAACCCGGAGGTCCGGTGCTCGGCGTCGCCCTGATGGAGTTCCCGAAGCTCGAGAACCCGCATGCCGCCGAGATCACCGTCGCCGTGCACCCACAGCACCGGCGCCGCGGCGTCGGCACCGCCATCGTCGACAAGATGGCCGAGCGCGCCGCGGCCGACGGCCGCCGCACGTTGAACACCATCGTGGACGTGCCGCTCGGCGCCGCCGAGCACGCCTCCGGCCCTTTCGCCAGACGGAACGGCTTCGAGGAGACGCTCACCGGCAACATGCGAATGCTCCGGCTGCCGTTCGACCCGGTCCGGCGGGACGATCTGGCCGCCATCGTGGCGAACGCACCCGGTGCACACGAGTACCGGACGATGGCGTTCGTGGCTCCCTGGCGCGAGGAGTTCCTCGACGACCACTGCGCCCTGCTCCGGGTCATGTCGACCGACGAGCCCGCCGGCGACGGCGAGCGTCAGGCCGAGCACTGGGACGCCGCGCGACTGCACGAGAACGACGAACTGGACGCGGCCCGCGAGGCGACGGTGTTGGCCGCCGTCGCGCAGCACGTGCCCTCCGGGAAGTTGGTCGCGACCACGGAGCTCTCGGTCTCGAAGGACTCGCCCGGGCAGGCGTGGCAGCAGATCACGGTCGTCCACCCCGACCACCGCGGCCATCGGCTCGGTCTCGCCGTGAAGCTGGCGAACCTCGATCTGCTGGCCGAGTTCGCCCCGGACGTTCGCATCCTGCAGACGGGCAACGCCGCGGTCAACAAGCCGATGATCGCGGTGAACGAGATGATGGGCTTCGAGGTGTTCAGCGAGGGCGCCTTCTGGCAGAAGCACCTCACCACTTCCAGCGTGTGACATGACGGTCGAGCGAGCCGCCACCGAAGTCGAGGCCATCGACCCCCACGACACGCCCGCCTTTGACGCGTGGTTCGCCGTGTGGAACGCCATCGACGCGGAGCGCTGGCCCGGGCAACCAGGCTGGCAGTACGAGGAACTGCTCGCCATGGCACTCGACCGTGACGGCGCCTTCGAGCGCCGCCCGCTCGTTGCGCAGCGCACCGGGGTCGTCGCCGGTGTCGCCGGCTTCGAGATCACCCGGCACGAGAACTTTCACCTCGCCCGTGTCGACCTGCGGGTTCTCCCCGAGTACCGCCGCTGCGGCGTCGGCACGGCGCTGGTCGAGGCGTCCGAGCGGATCGCCGCCGCTGCCGGCCGCACCGAGATGGCGATGGAGGACGAGACGCCCCTGCGCCCCGACTACGTGGACTGCGCGGGGCCGTTTGCCCGCCACCTCGGTTTCAGGGTCGTGCAGCGCATGGTGCGCCGCTGCATCGACCTGCCGCTCGAGAATGTGCGCGCCGAGGCACTGCAGCGCGACCCGCGGGCGACGCCGGCGGGCTACACGCTGCTGACGTTCGGCAATCGCTGGCCGGACGAATCACTCGATGACCGCTGCGAGCTCGGCCGGCGCATGTCTACCGACATACCGATGGGAGAGCAGGAGCTGGACGAACAGGTGTGGGATGCCGCCCGCGTGCGCGCGCTCGAGGCGTCGCTGGTTGCACAGAACCGGGCCAAGGTGACCACGGCCGCGCGCCACGACACCAGTAGTCGTCTCGTCGGCTTCACCGAAGTAGCGATCCCTCTCGGCGCGCCCGAGTCCGCCTGGCAGCACGACACCCTCGTCATGCGCGAGCACCGTGGACACGGGCTCGGCTTCGCCATGAAACTGGCCAACCTCTTGGCCGTGCCGGAGCAGCACGCCGGCGTCCGGCGGATCAACACCTGGAACGCCGAGGACAACGCACCCATGATCGCCGTCAACGAGGATCTCGGCTTCCGGGTCCAGGCTCGCTCGACCGATTGGCACCGGCCCATCACCCCTTCCCACGCCTCCGCATGAATATGCAGAAATATGTATACTGATGCGATGAAAGTCGGGATCGCCGGGGCGTCGGGCTACACCGGGGCGGAGCTGTTGCGCCTGCTCAGCACCCATCCGCAGTTCGAAGTGGGGGTGGCCACCGCCCATTCCCGCGCCGGGCTGCCCGTCGGCGGACACACGCCGTCCCTCCGGGCCGCCTATCCGGGCCTGGTCTACGAGGACACCGACCTGGGCGTCTTCGACGGGCTCGACCTCGTGTTCTGCGCCCTGCCGCACGGAGAGTCCCAGAAGTTCGTGCCCGAGCTGCGTTCGAGGGTCGGCTGCATCGTCGACCTGGCCGCCGACTTCCGACTGAAGGATTCCGCGCTCTACCCCCAGTGGTACGGCGCGGAGCACGCCGCACCCGAGCTGTTGGCCGAGGCCGTGTTCGGCCTGCCCGAGCTCTTTCGCGACGACCTCAACGGGGCGACGATCGTCGCCTCCGCCGGCTGCTATCCGACCTCGGCCGGGCTCGCGCTGGCGCCGCTGCTGCGGCGAGGCCTCGTCGAGCCGGCCGGCATCATCGTCGACGCGGCCTCCGGCGTGTCGGGCGCCGGTCGCGGCGCCAAGGAGAACCTTCACTTCGGGACCGTCGACGAGGACTTCACGGCCTACGGCCTGCTGACCCACCGCCATACGCCGGAGATGGAACAGATCCTCGGTGCGCAGGTCCTCTTCACCCCGCACCTGGCGCCGATGGTGCGCGGCATCCTCGCCACCTGTTACGCGCGTCCCACCGAAGCGATCACCACGTCCACCGTGATGGAGGCACTGCACGACGCGTATGACGCCGAACCGTTCGTGGTCGTCACGGAGGAGCCGCCGTCGACGAAGGCGACGTCGGGCTCGAACGTCGCCCTCGTGACCGCCCGCGTCGATCCGCGCACCGGTTGGGTCGTTGCGCTCTGCGCGCTCGACAACCTCGTCAAGGGAGCCTCGGGGCAGGCCATCCAGTGTGCGAACGCCGCGCTCGGCCTGGCCGAGACGAGCGGACTGCCGGTCGCGGGGATCTACCCGTGAGCGTCACCGCGCCCAAGGGCTTCGTCGCCGCGGGTGGGTCCGCGGGCATCAAAGCGAACGACGCGCTCGATGTCGCCGTCGTCGCCACCGCCGACGGCCAGGCCGTCCCCTGCGCCGGCGTCTTCACCTCGAACCTGGCCGCGGCCGCGCCGGTCCAGGTCAGCCGCATCCACCTGGCCGCCACCGACCGCAGCGCCGCAGGCGTGGTGCTCACGTCCGGCAACGCGAACGCAGCGACCGGCGCTCCCGGCCGTGGCGCCGCCGAGCGTGTGTGTGCCGCGGTCGCCGGCGGCATCGGGGCCACATCCGAGCAGATCCTTATCTGCCAGACCGGACTGATCGGCATCCCGTTCCCGATCGACACCGTCGAGCCCCGGCTCGCCGCCATCGTCGACGCCCGCGGCGACGGCACCAAGGCCGGCGCGGCGGCGGCGCGGGCGATCATGACCACCGACACCGTGCCGAAGGAGGTCGTGGTGGCGGGCCCCGGCTTCACGGTCGGAGGGATGGCCAAGGGCGCCGCCATGCTGGCGCCCGACATGGCGACGATGTTGGCCCTCTGCACGACCGATGCCGCGGTTGACGCGCCCACGCTGCACAAGGCGTTGCAGGACGCAGTGGCCGCCTCGTTCAACTCCATCACGGTGGACGGCTGCACCTCGACGAACGACACCGTCATCGTGCTGGCCAGCGGCCAGGGCGAAGCGCCGACCCCCGACGCGCTGACCGCGGCGTTGACGGAGGCCTGCACCTCGCTGGCCGAGCAGATGGTGGCCGACGCCGAGGGCGCGACGAAGATCGCGCACGTCACGGTGCGCGGCGCGGCCGACGAGCGCGCGGCCCACATCGCGGCGCGCAAGGTGGCGGACTCGATGCTGGTGCAGTGCTCGCTCTTCGGGGAGGACCCCTACTGGGGCCGCATCGTCTCCGAGCTCGGTTCGGCGGGCACGCCCTTCGACATGGACCGCGTGAAGGTGGCGTATGGGGGCACTGAGGTGTGTGTCGCCGGGATGGCGGTGCCGCACGACGAGGCGGCGGTGGCCGCCCACATGGCGGGCCGCCATGTCCGGATCGACTGCGACCTCGGGCTCGGATCCGGACAGGCCGTCGTGCTCGGGACCGATCTCGGCTACGGCTACATCGACGAGAACAGGACGACGTCGTGAGCGCCGAAGCGGCCGAGCCGGTCGGGCCGATCCCGCCCAAGGTGACCCGGGCGCAGCGGGCGGCGGCCGCCAAGACGGCCTCGGTGCTCGTCGAAGCGCTGCCGTACATCCGGCGCTTCTGGGGCAAGATCGTCGTCGTCAAGTACGGCGGCAACGCGCTGCACGCCTCGGCGGACGGGACCGGCGAAGGGGACCCGCTCGCCTCGTTCGCCCAGGACGTCGTGCTCATGCGCGCGGTCGGCTTGCTGCCGGTGGTCGTGCACGGCGGCGGCCCGCAGATCGGCGCGCTGATGAAGCGGCTCGGCAAGGAGACCGAGTTCCGTAACGGGCTGCGGGTCACGGACGCCGAGACGCTCGACATCGCACGGATGGTGCTCGTCGGCAAGGTGAACCGGGACATCGTCTCGGCCATCAACGTGCACGGGCCGCTGGCGGTCGGGATGTCAGGCGAGGACGCCAACCTCATCACGGCGGCGCAGAGCGACGTGACCCTCGGCTTCGTCGGGAGCGTGTCGGTGGTCGACCCGACGATGCTCCAGCGCCTCGTGGCCCAGGGACTGATCCCGGTTGTCGCCACGATCGGCGCCGACGCCGCGGGCCAGGCGTACAACATCAACGCGGACACCGTGGCCGGCGCGCTGGCCGAGGCGCTCGGGGCGGAGAAGTTGATCTTCCTGACCGACATCGAGGGGCTGCGGGTGGTGGCCGACGACCCGACGACGGTCATCCACAAGGCCTCGGTCGAGGTCATCGACGAGATCGTCCGGAGCGGCAATGCCGAAGGCGGGATGTTGCCCAAGGTCGAGGCGTGCGCCCGGGCGGTGCGCGCCGGGGTGAGCAGGGCCCACATCCTCGACGGCCGCGTGCCCCACGCGCTGCTGCTCGAGCTGTTCACCGACGCCGGGGTGGGGACGATGGTGCTGCCGTGAGCACGACGAGCTCGTCGACGGGGCGCGAGGCGCTCATGCGCACGTACGCGGAGCCGCCGGCCACCTTCGTGCGCGGCGAGGGCACCGTGCTCTACGACGAGGACGGCAAGGCGTATCTCGACTTCATCACCGGACTGGCGGTGGTCTCGCTCGGTCACGCCCACCCGGCGGTGGCCGACGCAGTGGCCGACCAGGCGCGCACGCTCTCGCACGTGTCGAACCTCTACGGCAACACGTTGGCGCCCGAGGTGGCGCGCACGATCGACCGCCTGATCAACGGGGGAACGGGGCAGGCCGGCGGCCAGGTCTTCTTCGCCAACTCGGGCGCCGAGGCCAACGAGTGCGCGCTCAAGCTGGCCCGGCGCTGGGCGGACGGCGGCCGCCACGTCGTCATCAGCACCGACAACTCCTTCCACGGCCGCACGCTGGCCACGCTGACCGCGACCGGCCAGCCTGAGAAGCAGGCACCGTTCCTGCCGTTGCCCGAGGGCTTCGTCCACGTGCCCTACGACGACGTCGCCGCGCTCGACAAGGCGCTCGATCCCGAGACGGTGGCCGGCGTGCTCCTCGAGCCGATCCAGGGCGAGGGCGGGGTCGTGGTGCCGAGCTCGGACTACCTCGGCGCGGTGCGCGGGCTGTGCACGGAGCGCAACGCGTTGCTGATCCTCGACGAGATCCAGACCGGGCTCGGCCGCACGGGCCACTGGTTCGCGTTCCAGGCGCAGGGCCTCGAGCCCGACGTCGTCACCATGGCCAAGGCACTCGGCAACGGCATGCCGGTGGGTGCCTGCTGGGCCCGCGCCGAGGTGGCCGCCGCGTTCGGGCCGGGCGACCACGGCTCGACCTTCGGCGGCCAGCCGCTCGCGCTCGCCGCGGCCAAGGCGACGCTCGCCGTCATGGAGGCCGAGGACGTCTGCGGGCGCGCCCGCCGAGCCGGGGCACGCTTGGGCGAGGGTCTAGCGCTGCTGCCCGGCGTCGTCTCGGTGCGCGGCGCGGGACTGCTCCTGGCGGCGCAGCTGGCCACGCCGGTGGCCAAGGAGGCGTCGGCGTTGGCGCTGGAGCAGGGGCTGCTCGTGAACGCGGTCCGTCCCGACTCCGTGCGGGTGGCGCCACCCCTGCTCGTGACCGACGACGAGGTCGACGAGGCGCTCGCCATCCTCGGTGTCGCGCTCGGCGAGCTCGCGGGCGGCACGGCCGCGGCGGGGGAGTAGACCGGTCCCGTGGTGGCGAACCTCCTCGACATCGACGACCTGACGCCGGAGGCGTGGGACCGCGTCCTCGCGGGCGCGCTCGAGACGCCCTTCCCGCCGGCGCTGCGCGGCGACGGCGTGGCGTTGCTCTTCGAGAAGCCCTCGGCGCGCACGCGCAACTCGACCGAGATGGCGGTCTTCGACCTGGGCGGCCAACCGGTCTACATCCAGGGAACCGAGGTCGGCCTCGACACGCGGGAGACCGCGGAGGACGTGGCGCGCACCCTCGGCTGTTACCACCGGGTCCTGTGCGCCCGGGTATTCGACCACGCGTTGTTCGGCCGCATGACCGCGGCGCTGGCCCGGAGCGGGTTCGACGTGCCGATGGTGAACCTCCTCTCCGACGAGGCGCACCCGTGCCAGGCCGTGGCCGACGTGCTCACCATGCGCGAGGCGCTCGGGTCGCTCGAGGGCCGCACGCTCGCGTACGTCGGCGACGCCAACAACATGGCGCGCTCGCTGGCGAAGGCGGCGCTGCTCGAGGGCATGGAGGTGCGTGTCGCGTCGCCGGCCGGCTACACGTTCTCGGTCGCGGAGCTCTCGTCGCTGCAGGCGTTCGCCGATGCCGCCGGTCGTGGCGGCGCGGTGCAGCTGACCGACGACCCGGCCCAGGCGGCCAAGGGCGCCGGCGCGCTCTACACCGACGTGTGGACGAGCATGGGCCAGGAGGAGGAGCGAGCGAAGCGCCTCGCGGCCTTCGCCGGGTACACGATCGACGAGGCTCTGGTCGACCTCGCCGCGCCGGACGGCGTGGTGCTGCACTGCCTGCCGGCGCACCGGGGCGAGGAGATCACCGAGGCCGTGCTCGAGGGGCCGCGTTCGGTCGTGTGGAAGCAGGCCGCACACCGGCGCACCGCCATGCGGGGCATCTTGTCGTGGGTGGTCGGAGCGTGAGCGGCCCAGGTCCGGGCGGGGAGACGAAGACCGCCGCCAGCGGCCCGGTGGCGCCGGCGCGGCTCACCAAGAACCAACGCCAGCACCGCATCACGAGGCTGCTCGAGGCGGAGCCCGTCACGAGCCAGGCGCAGCTGGTCGCCTTGCTGGCGGAGCAGGGGGTGGAGGCGACGCAGACGACGGTGTCGCGCGACCTCGACGACCTCGGCGCCGTGAAGGTGCGGCTCCCCGGCGGCGAGACGGCGTACGCGTTGCCGGAGTTGCCGGTGCACCAGATCGCGCCGGAGGACCATCTGCGGCGGGTGTTGGGGGAGTGGGTCGTCGAGGTGGCTCACTCGGGGAACCTGGTCGTGCTGCGGACGCCGCCAGGGTCGGCGCATGTTGTGGGCTCCGCGCTCGACCGCAGCGGCGTGGAA
>Ga0210401_10007389_pt1 | contig 11020 bp, 12 predicted proteins | sample IncBWH32MmetaG_FD_150866 | JGI IMG/M metagenome (GOLD analysis project Ga0210401, IMG submission 150866) | Forest soil microbial communities from Barre Woods Harvard Forest LTER site, Petersham, Massachusetts, United States - Inc-BW-H-32-M | ecosystem: Environmental > Terrestrial > Soil >... | reverse complement strand
TCACATCCTATTTCCTCTCGCTTGGCTCTGGAGCACGTCTCGAACTGATGACATCGCCCGGCGAAGTTGCGCGGCTGGCGCATCTCGCTGTCTCTGTGGGGTCGCGCAATGCCGTTGATCGTCTCGTAAAGGCAATGGAGGCGGCGGGAGTTCATATAGTGAGCGAGCCGAGGCTCACTGGGGACGGGTATTACGAAGCCTCGGTAATCGATACGGAAGGCAATCTCATAGAAATCATCTCCTAGTGTTGCCCACGTCCGAACCTGTAAACAAGAAAATGCGGCGAGGCTGGTATTGTTATGGCCCAACCCCACTTGAAACGGGATAGCGCCTGATAAACGGCCTTATCGGTAAATGGCCGGTATCACTTTCGGTCCAATTCCCGGTTATCATCTTTCAGACCTGGTTACACACAACTACACGAAATCCGTGGCAGATTGGCAAATGCAAACAAAGCGGCCCCTTCGAGAACCGGTGCGCGAGGAAGTAGGGCCGAGGCTCAAGAACTACATCACGCCCGCCGGGTTGCAGCGATTGAAAGACGAGCATCGATTCCTACTGAATCGCGAGCGGCCCGCGGTAGTGGAGGTTGTCTCGTGGGCTGCCAGTAACGGGGACCGCAGTGAAAACGCCGACTACCTCTACGGCAAGCGACGGCTACGCCAGATTGATTCGCGGATTCGCTTTCTCACGCAGCGCATTGACGCGGCTGTGGTCGTCGATCCTGCCGCTTCGCGGCCGCGGTCAGCTGCGGCGCGCGTCTTCTTCGGCGCAACCGTGACCTACAAGGGCGCCGTCGGACTCGAACATGTCGTCTCGATCGTCGGCATCGACGAGGTGGACCCCGACCGCGGCTACATCAGCTGGCGCTCGCCTCTCGCCAATGCGCTGCTGAAGGCGAGCCCCGGCGACCGCGTGGACCTGCGCGCGCCTGCGATGACGGAGCGTCTCGAGATCATCAATGTCGAGTATGCGTCGATTCCGATGGATCCTTTCCGCGAACCGCCAGGAGCTCAGTCGAAGCCCAAGGTCGAAGGCTCCTAGATCAAGCAATTATCTCGATCCCAAGGGACTGGACGTTTCAAGAAACTGTCGCCATGCGCGAACGGGGCTTCCCTGTCGCCCCAAGTGGAATATACGAGGAAATCTCAAGCGACGATAGGGCCTGAGAAACGGAATTATCGTCAACTGGCCCGACACAGACACTTCTGAAAATCCCACATGACGATAAGCGGACTTCACAGGACTTGGCTAACCCTCTCGTGACCGCGGTGGTATAAACCCAAGCGCAACTAAGCCGAGAATAGTTAAGAAGAGCAGACCATATTGACCGTAATGGCCTGCCCTCGGGATTGCAAAAACAACGTAGGCGGCTAATACGATCTAGAGAATCGGCCCGTAGAGCCATAAGTTCCTTGCTCCCGTTCTCACAGACCAGATTGACACTGGCGTTATCGCAATTGCAGCTGCCATGCTACCGATCAGAGCAACCGGAACGACACCCGGTAACATTAGGGTTCTCAGCGAGTGATCTTCCGAAACGACAACAGCAAAGAGCAGTCCTAAAGTCACGGAGTAACCCCAACTCATGACCGCCGCCACTAGAATTTTGTTCCATAAGTTCATGATTTCTCTACCGTCCGAGTGGAAAACCCACATTTCGAGGAGCGGACTTACCGGGACTTGGGACAATCTTCCGCTCGGACTAAAATTGGAACGTCGAATGTCTTAGGGAACATTTGGGCCAACTCGATGCTTGTGCCGATAGTATCTGCGTACAATCCTGTAACTGGCGGTAGACGCGACTCCAACTGCCACCCCGCAGACAGTGATTCCGAACAGCTTTGCGTCCACAATGCTTAACGACCAAAAACTCTCCGGCATCAGGAACAAGGAGGAAAGGGAAACGGGGACAGAAAGGAATACCCACAGATAGCCCCAACGACCCCATTCCCCAACTCCGATTAACATCATTACCGCGCCGACAAATATGAGTGGTAGAGACAGAAATGGGCTAACAAAGCCGTCATGGAAATGTACGTCGCCCTTGACCCGCACTAAGAACTCAACCCAGAACAGCATCATTATCCAAAAGCCTCCGACGCCGAACAAAATGAACCTGATGGCGTGCCAAGCTTTTTCCCAACGAGCGTTTAGAAGCCTGTCAGCAGTTGTCATAGGCAAGTTCTCTATTGGTGTATTTTGATCGTAAGTCAATTCGGCTAATAATCGAACTGCATAGACTGACCCAGTTTCAAATTGCGCAACCTTGCCGATGCTAAATTGGATAGGTCCTGTGAAACGGCGTCGGCTCAACCGATCGTTGCAACACCTAACAGCCAGTTGATCCGACAATACTTCCCATCGAGGAATAATCAGTACGGCAGTACTCAATCAGAACCTAAACAGGGCTTTTGTTTTGGTTGAATCGACTCCTGCGAACGAAATCAGCCTTCTAGGCCACTAGAAGAAGACTTTGAGCAAGTGTTGCATCGACCCATTGAGACAGAAACGTTTATCAGGAGTTGAGATAGTCGCTCCTCTGATGTCAGACGCGAGAGTCACTTTGCGAAACGCGCAAGGGCGGGTCCAAAGACAGCCAGAAACAGCACGTAAGCGGCCGCAAGAGGCCCCAACTGAGGCTCGATACCTGCACCCAACCCCGCGATAATGATTGAAAACTCGCCCCGCGCTACGAGCACCATCCCTGCCCGTATGCGGCCCCGCTGGTCTACTCCCGCTCGCCCTGCGGCCCAGTACCCCGCGAGCACCTTGGTGGCAGAAGAAATAATGCCTAAGCCGACGGCTAAAATTATGACGCTGGGCAAAGTTCTCGGGTCAATCTGTAGTCCAAAAAAGAAAAAGAAGGTCGCTGCAAACAGATCACGAAGTGGCGCCAACAGCCGTCTTGATTTCTCGGCCATGGGTCCGGATAGTGCAATGCCGACAAGAAATACTCCGATCGCTGCCGACACCTGCAGGCGATGCGCCAGGCCGCCCACGAGAAGCACGGTGCCAAATGTTGTGAGTAGAAGGATCTCGTCTGACTCGTGCAGAAATAATTTGCTGACATACTCTCCGTAGCGCAGCGCGACCAACAGAATCGTTCCTACCGTAACCAGCGCAATAACAACTGACACGAATGTCCTCATCGCACCTCCTCCGACCAGAAGTGCCGCAACGAGCGGTAGATAAACTGCCATCGCAAGGTCTTCCAGAACTAGCACTGAAATAACTGATGGTGTTTCCGGGTTGTTCATGCGCTTCAGTTCGGCGAGTACTCTCGCGATGATGCCCGATGACGAAATATACGTCACGCCACCAAGCAGAACGGATGGTAGCGGACCCCATCGCAACAATAGCCCGGCAATCAGGCCAGGTGGAAAATTAAGCGCAAAATCAATCACTCCGGATGGAAGCCCGCTCTGGAGATTGGCCTTGAGATCCTCTCCGGTGTATTCAAGCCCAAGCATGAACAAGAGCAACAGCACGCCGATCTCTGCACCGATGTGAATAAAGTTCTCGCTGACACCGAGTGGAACGAGGCCACCATTGCCGAACGCAAGGCCGGCTAATAAATAGAGAGGAATGGCCGAAAATCCCAGCCGATTTGCAAACCGCGCAAGCAGCGCAAGGCCAACGATGGCAGCACCCAATTCGATTAGAATTTGGGAGGTGTCGTGTGCTTGGGTCACCATGGAACGGGGCTAAGAATAGCAACTACACCGTTCCGATACCTAGAGTTAATGATTCGAGATTGAATAACGATGCTACCTCAACGAAGATCGAGGAAATTCAGATGGCGGCTTTCCAATGCCAAGATCTGATAAGCTCTATAAAAGTAGAAGTCAAGAAAAAACACATCTCCTGCGGCCGGAATTTTTCTTGCATCGCAGCCCACTGGATGGAGCAGGATCGGTTCTGACCGCCCGCACCAAGTGCTCGGTTGCTGGACAGTATCGTCCAGCGATTTGGGTTTTCTCTACCAACGGTTTTCATCGCTTCTTCGCAACGAAGCCTGTCAGTTCCGAAACCCACAAGGCAGAACCTCGGTCAAATTTGGCGACCGTAGTTCTATCCGGGACTCGTGGCCCATACAGCTCCGCCCCTCTCATCCTCGAACCGTCCCCTGGATGCTTCCCGCTGTGAATTGCGCCTGTCACCAGACATTGCCGTACAGGCTGAGGAATGAAAACATAAACACTAAGACCGCAAAAGATCTGCGCATTTTACACCCCGTCATCTCGTCTTGAAATAAGATCGAGTGACATGGCCGGCTAAAAACAAGCCCCTGGACAGCAGGGCCTTGCGAGAAAGTAGAATTTTGAGAGTTGGAAAGCCATCCGGGCTGGAGAGTATTTTGAGGCCGAATTCCGATGAGATGCTCGCGCAGCACAAAAGACCGACTGGTTGATGCACCCTAGGCTACAATCGAGCACACCATGCCGGGGTTCTAATAAATATTGCTTTCGGGCATTACAGATAGCGCGAACTCGACGGGATCGAGCAGGTTCAATTCCTGCAGAATGTGGCGCGATGTTTGTTCCGGGCAGAACCGCCCTACCTGGCGCCAACTTGCTCCAACTCTCCCGTCGAGACTCCACCGCCCAGCGAATCACTTTCGGCATGGCCGTCCAAGATGTTTCCAAATGCGTCTGGCAAATCCTTCGTCTGCAGCAATGGCCGATCGAGGCACCGCTTGCCGCGCTCGATCACTGGCAACCACCTGCTGCCTCTCCCGGCTCGCGTTGAAAAGAACAGAGTGGAGCGCGACCCTTCGAGCCAATCCAAGAGCGGAAAAGCTGTCCGATCCGGCAATTCGTATTGACACAGCACCAAATCGAATTCCCTTTGCGACATCAATCTGCAAGCATCCTCAAACGATGAAGCAAATTGCCAATAGCAGTCCAGGTAAGGCGAACATTTCCGCAGCGTTGTCGATCGCGTCGAGGTGTCACCGGCCAGAAGAACTGTTGCAGGTGTGCTGCTCATAGAATTTCTCCTCGCGAAGAATTGGAGATCCTGGTTGCGTTCCCTTCGACAGTGCTCGGGAGTTGTGATGCCCGCGCGTTGCGGATGACCCTCGGAAGTTCTGCAAGAAACGGCGGATAGGCCATATAGTCAAAAGCTCTTGCTCGGATCGCCTTAAAGTAATCGGGCCAGTCGCCTGTCGAAGAAAACACGATCACTGGAGCTTTCGAGCTCGAATTTTCCGCCGCATTCAAAATGTCCTCGTAGTTGCCGCCGGTCATACGGTCCTCGCATAACACGAGGCAGACTTTTTCACGGCCTAAGATTCTTATGCTCTCGCTGACCCCGGAGGCAAGGAAAGTAGCTAGACCGCATTGGCTCATGATCTTGGAAAGTTTTCGCAGAACTCCTTCATCAGAACTCGCCACCAGGCCTTTCGGGTTATCCAAATTTGAAGAGCGAGGACGCGCGCGCCGGGGAAGTGTGCCATCCAAGCTCCAGGCTTCCCCTTTTTTGATTTCCGGAAGTTGATCCGCCAACATTGCTTCCTGAAACTGAATCATTGGTTTTTCCCCACAACGGGTATCCGCCTATGGCAAACCGATTCGGTTCTGCGGCTTGCGATAGGCGAAACGAAATCTTTGCGTCCCAATTTAGTGCAACAGTAGGTGCACAGATATCCCCTCGGCACGGTATTTTGGTATCGGAACAAAGTTATACGTTCTTTCACGCGCGATGCGAGCAAGACATAGGCTGGCCGCATATCCTGGGCATTTGGCGTGGAGAGCTGGCCTAAATTCCCGCGTTTTCCAAAGTACCTTTATGGGCTTCGGGTAAGGACCAAGTGTCCAGTGGCCCGTTGAAATGCTGCGTGGCTCCACGCAGTTCGCCTCTCGGATAATTGGATCGCCAGTTCACTATTCCCGATTGGGCCTCTAGCTGGATTTGATCTTCTAAATACCCTCACGCAGGGATAGGCGCTCGTCATTTTCCGACCTAAGCTCGCCGCTGCAAGTTGAAACAACACTGACGTGCGGGATGGGAACTGGAGGGAAGGCGAGGGCCAGACCGCACGTCAGAAAAAAACAAAATGGAGGATTCGAAAATGCAATCCAATTTGAAAGGGACAATCACAGCTCTTGCAGGCGTCGCATCCATTCTGGCTCTAGCTTTTCTGGTGGTATTGATGTTGCCGAGGGCGACTCCGATCCCCGGAGTTGAGATATCCCAGCCAACATCGCAAGAGATTGCCAACATTCCCGATGGCTCAGGCATAGACGAAGGTTCACGCGCCATCCCGGAGGCGGATGCTAACGGAAGCCAGCCGCTCCGTCGTAGGACAGTGGCACCATCTCAAAAACTGGACGCGACTCGACAATCGCAGGAAGCATTGTCAACGGTGGCGGTGGAGGATAATAGAAGTACTGAATTATCCGCCCCGCAGAACGAGAAATTGGATCCAACCTCCCTCGATCACAACACTGCCATCGGCGTGGCTCCGTCGAGCGAATCGTTGGAAAACCGTGAGGTGGCTGTCCTCGAGCGTGGCGATAGCCTTTCAGCCGTTGCCTCTCCTTCAGCCCCGACGTCTGCGGCGGCGGAAAACCGCGTCAGCACGTATTTGTCTCGCCGGGCCTCTGAGCTTTTGAGCGAAATCCAGAGAGAGGGGGCTGGGCTGATGCGCCATGCGGAGACACTGGGGACCTTTTCCAGGAACCCTCAATTCACCTGGCAAAGCCACGCTCACTATCTGGACAGAGTCAAGGGCCACATCAACGCGGTGGGGGAACGCACAGCCGAGCTGCAGCGGATCCGTTACGCCGTCCTTCCCTGGCAGCAACAGGCCATCACCGATGTGACCGCTCACGCGGCGCAGGTCGCGGCTAGTACAAACGCGGCCATCATTCACCTCCGTGAGAATCAAAATCGTCTCTTCGTCACAGAATATAGAGATCATCTGTCGACGATAGAGGATCGCTCCGGAGACATGAAGCAGACGGTGGATAAGTTCCTTGACTACGAGAAAACACAGCAGGAGTTTCAGCAACTGCAAAAGGAGTTGGAGCTGGCCGGTGACTGACCGTGCAGAATAGGTTATCAGATCAGTGGGGGACTCGGGCATTTCCTGGGGCAGGGAAAAACAGAACGGCCTGCGCCCTCCGAAAAAGGAACCCTCCCGGTTCCCCCGCTTTTCAACGCAGTGAGGCGGGGCATGAAAATGCAATGAACATTGCAGATTGCGTGAATTGATCAGGGTAATTACCGAGGTCGAAACAATAGCGAGAACTCGGAACTACGAGCGAAGGGGTGAAAGCGATGAAGTATCTTTCTATTCTAGTGATGGTGGGAATTCTTGGGTTACCGGTCGGGGCCCAATCGAAGGAAGAACAGAGGGTGCAGAATGCCGGGACAGTGATTAAGGAAATTCTCAATGTGCCGAATGACATTCCGCAGCAACTGCTAGATAAGGCGGAATGCGTCATCGTTCTTCCGTCGGTGATCAAGTTTGCATTCGTATTTGGAGGAAGCTATGGCCGCGGCGTGATGACCTGCCGCAGCGGTAAGGATTTTGCCGGCCCCTGGAGCGCTCCCACAATGATGGCGCTCGAAGGAGGCAGTTTCGGGCTGCAGGCCGGAGGACAGGCCACGGATTACGTTCTCTTAGTGATGAATCCCAGAGGCGCCGATTCCATTTTGTCCAGCAAGGTGAAACTGGGCGCGGGAGTTTCAGCGGCTGCCGGACCGAAGGGGCGCGATCTCATTGCTGCGACAGACGTGGTGCTGCGGGCAGAAGTCTTGAGTTATTCCAGGTCGCGCGGTTTGTTTGCAGGCGCTTTCCTCGACGGCTCGACCCTGCGACCGGATAACGAGGCCAACAATAGGCTCTACAAGCAAAATATCACGGCCAAAGAAATTGTCCTCCAAACCAAAATCTCTCCGCCATCGGCAGGGGCGGAAATGCTATTCGAGCTGAATAACCGATCCCCCAAGAACCGATCAAGCTAGCGCGCGGCATACGCAATTCCAGAGGGGATTGCTCCTTAACGCGGCAGCGCGTAGCTAAATTTGAGCCCCTAAATACCATTCCGCCGGGATGGTCGCCCCTCCTGCCGTCTCCTATGCTGTTCACTTAATGCTGAAGCGAGACTGACGTGTGGGCCGGCAGACAGCCGTAAGGAAGTTGTCTGCCCCCCACGTCAAAGAAAACCAAGCTGGAGGAATCGAAAATGCGACCCAAATTGTTACGGATGATCGGGTGCCTTGCAGCAGTTGCGCTTTTTATGACCTGGCCGGTCCGTGCTTCTTCGCCGGGCCAGTCACCGCAAGACCTTGGCAAAGACCACTCGGCCATCCCGTCAGAGCGGGCATCAACGTTCCTCGCCGAGATCCGGGAAGAAACAGCGGAGCTCCTTGCCGACATCCAGCGGGAAACGGAAGAGTTGCATCCCCATCCATACACCTCAAGGACCTTTCCCTGGGGCCCGCAATCTAACGGGCAAACGCGTGATCCTTTTCTGGACCGGGCCAAGAGTCGCATGAATGCGGTCGGAGAACGCATCAATAAGCTGCAACAGATCCGTCCCTTCGTACTTCCTTGGCAGCGGCAGGCTATCGCCGAGGTGACTACTCACTCGGCGCGGGTCGCAGCCAGCATTCAAGCAGTGATCGTTCACTTGCGCGAGAATCAAAATCGTCTTTTCGTCTCAACCTACCGGGACCATCTGACGACGATTGCGAGCCACTCGGAAAAGATGAAGCACGCCGTAGACAAGTTCCTCGACTTCAACAAAACACCAAAAGAGGTCCACCACTCACAAGCCGAGTTGGAGCCGGCCGGTGATTGAGTGTAAAGATGTTCCTGTATATCGGGCCAATAGGGAAGTCCTGCGCACAGAAACGACCTAAGAATTGGGCTCGTGAGACAGCTAAAGAAGCTTTCACGCGACGGCAACACTGAGTAAACTACCGGTCAGGAACGCGAGCAAATGGCTGAGAAAAGGCCCGATATACCAGCGCCCTCCAAGGCACAAAGCCGGAAGTTGTCGGGGTCTCAAGCGGCGTTATTCGCCGGTTTCGGGGCCCTGCTAATTCTGATGGCGGTGATTTGCATCGATTCGCTGCAAACGTTAGGAGCATTCGAGACAGACAATGCTCAGATTCGACAAGATTTTCTTTATCGCGAACGTACTCTCGAACAGGTTCGAGCCGGCCTGTACGAGACCAGTAACATTATGCGGGACTACTTACTGATCGGATCAGACCCGCACGCACAGGAAATGCTCCGAGCTGAACTTCAATCCATTGAGAATGAGACCACCAAAATTTTGAATGCATGTATTCAATCTCTCCCTGCGGAAAAAAAGGAACCATTTCAGCACCTTTCCATGGAATTGGAACATTACTGGTCGACCATTGGGCCCATTCCCGAACTGGGCGCTAAGGGGAAGAAGAAACTAGGCAGTTCCGTGCTGCGTAGCGACGTGGCGTCGCAACACGCGGGGACCCTGGCGATTGCGAAAGACCTGAGCGCAGTGAATGACGGCGAATTAAGGGAGAGCGAACAAAGAATCTTGGAAGCGTTTGGACGGTTTCGACGCCGCTTGTTTATGGTCGCCACGATCGCTTTCGGGTTCGGATTTATCTTAGCCGGCACAACGATCATTTATGCAGGGCGACTTGAAAAGAGTGTCGAAGAGAAATATGAAGAGAGCCTGCAAGCACAACGAGAGTTGAAAGAATTATCCAAGCGCCTCGTCGAAGCCGAGGAGCGGGAACGGCGCGCTATTTCCAGGGAACTGCATGACGAAGTTGGCCAATCCTTAAGCGCCCTGTTGGTCGACGTGGAGAGCTTGACAGGATTGTCCAGCGAAGAAGGCGTCTTTCGACAGGGCCTTCAGAAAATCAAGACGCTCGCGGAAAACTGCGTCAACGAAGTGCGCAACATGGCCCTGCTGCTGCGCCCCTCCATGTTGGATGACCTCGGTCTGGCGGCGGCCCTAGATTGGCAGGGGCGCGAAGTGTCGAAGCGCACTGGCATCCTCGTCGATACCGTCGGCGAGAATGTGTCCGACGACTTACCTGAGGCGTATAAAATTTGCATATATAGAATCGTGCAAGAAGCTTTGAATAATTGCTCAAAACACGCCTATGCAAAGAACGTCCACGTAGTTGTGCGTCAGGAGAGGAATAACCTTCGAGTCAGTATCGAAGATGATGGGAAAGGCTTTGACGCAAACCGTGTTCGCGGTTTGGGATTAGTGGGAATGAACGAGCGAGTGAGTCAACTGGGCGGTGTGTTGAAAGTGGATTCCGATCCAATTCGAGGCACACGACTGCGAATCGATCTGCCACTTCCGAGCGCCTCCCCTGATCTGGAGAATTGAGTTCATGAAAAAGCTGCGGATATTGTTGGCCGACGACCATATTGTCATGCGCACAGGGTTGCGCGCTTTGCTCGAGCGCCAGCCCGATATGGAGGTTGTGGGAGAAAGCGAGAACGGGCGGGAAACCGTGGAACTGGTTGCCTCACTCAAGCCGGATGTCGTGGTGATGGACGTGGGCATGCCGGTTCTGAACGGCATCGAGGCTTCCAAAACGATCGTCACACAGAGCCCACGCACCGCTGTTGTTATCCTCAGTATGCACGCCGACGAATCCTATGTCATGCGTGCGTTGAGCGCGGGAGCGCGCGGCTACTTGCTTAAGGATTCCGGAGCGGGTGACCTGATCAGTGCCATTAAGGCAGTTTCACAGGGCAAGTCATTTTTCAGCCCTAAAGTGAGCCGCATTCTGGCGGAGGACTATGTCCGTGTGCTCAAGCAGAAAGGAGCCGTAGATACCTATGACCTGCTTACAGGGCGCGAGCGAGAGATCCTGCAACTTCTGGCCGAAGGGAAGGCGAACAAGGAAGTGGCAACCGATCTGAACATCAGCACCTACACCGTGGAGACCCATCGCAGCCATATCCTGCAGAAATTGAACCTGCATAATTCAGCAGAGCTCGTGCTCTACGCGGTTCGCAAAGGCATCATTTCTTGAATTGGTAAGG
>Ga0210401_10007386_pt1 | contig 11022 bp, 8 predicted proteins | sample IncBWH32MmetaG_FD_150866 | JGI IMG/M metagenome (GOLD analysis project Ga0210401, IMG submission 150866) | Forest soil microbial communities from Barre Woods Harvard Forest LTER site, Petersham, Massachusetts, United States - Inc-BW-H-32-M | ecosystem: Environmental > Terrestrial > Soil >... | reverse complement strand
TGGATCATTAGACCTGCACTTGACGTTTTTCGGACGCTGCGCCTTCGTCCGTGCCGAAGCCAAGGAGATGCTGACGTGACCGACACCCACGGTCGGTTTAGCTGGTACGAGTTGCTCACGACCGACATGGAGGCCGCCAGGACCTTCTACGCGGACGTCGTGGGCTGGGGCACGCAAGACGCCTCGGCGCCTGGCAACGCCTACACGTTTTTCAGGATCGGCCAGACGCCGGTGAGCGGGATGATGAACCTGCCGGAAGAGGTCAAGAAGCGCGGCGGCTCGCAGTGCTGGATTGGGTATGTCACCGTCAACGACGTGGACGCCACCGTCGCGCGCGTGCGTCAACTCGGCGGCTCGGTTCATCTTCCGCCGACGGACGTTCCCGGCGTCAGCCGCGTGGCTGTCGTCACCGATCCGCAAATGACGACGATCGCTCTGGTCAAATGGTTGACGCCGCCGGAGGAGCCGGCCTCTGCCGAGGGCAAACTCGGACGCGTCGGCTGGCACGAGTTGCTCGCCGTCGACGGCGGGAAAGCGCTTGCTTTCTACAGCACGCTTTTTGGCTGGCAGAATGGGGGCGCTGAAACCAGCGCAGGGCGCAACTATCAACTCGTCTCGGTGGGAGCGCAGACCTTCGGCGGCATGTTCACCAAACCCCCGATGGTGAAGCTCCCGTTCTGGCTTTTCTATTTCGGCGTCGGCGACATTGATGCCGCGGCCGAGCGTGTCAGGGTCGGCGGGGGCAAAATCCTCGAAGGTCCGGGCGACGCGCCCGGCGGATGGATCGTGCGATGCGAGGATCCGCAGGGCGCCATGTTCGCGCTGATGGGGCCGCGCTTCGCCAAGCCGATCGGATATTTCGAGCGTACGGACCCGAGCGATCAGGCCGATCCGCAGAGCCGGCGCCGGTCTTGGCGAGCCTCGAACGGCGGATTATCCGCCTCCTGAAGCGGCCGATGCCGCGCCGCGGCCAAGCGCGAAAACGCCGACCGGGCCTTCGATGTGGAATTTGATTCCCGTCATCTTCTCGAACAAATCGATATTGGTGCTGCCGATCGCGCAACCGCCGAGCCCCATATCGGTCGCCATCAGATAGAGCGTCTGCATCAAGACGCCGACGTCCTTGAGAATGAGCGAATAGGCGAGCGAGCTGTATTTCCATGCGACACGGCCGAAGCGCGCGGTGATCGTGATCACGATCTGAGGCAGCGCGGATGCGTTCATGGCATATTGGGCGTGCCGCAGCATTGTCTCCACGTGCTGCGGGCGGACGTCGATTGCCACCAGCGCGTGCTCGCCGGCATCGTAGTGATAAAGGCCGCGCGCAAGCCCTTCGCATGTGTCGACGGCGAGATAGAGCTCGAGCTCGTAGCTGCCGCCGCCCGAAGGATAAGGCCGTGGCGCAAAGGTGAGCGGCGGTTCGCCGTCGCCGGAGGGATCGGTGAAGACCGATTGGACTCGCGCTGTGCTGTCGAGAAAGTGCGCAAGCTCGCCGAGCGCGATCGGGCGCTGCGCGTCGAAGTCGCGGGTCGAGTGGCGTTCCCGCAGAAGCGATGCAGCGTGTCGCTTGGCGTCCGCTGGCGGCGGGGCGAATTTGCGCAAGTCGATTTTCTCCCCGGGCCAGTTCGGCCGCACCGCCGGTAGCGGGGCAATCGCCTCGGAATACTGGTACGTTCCGCCCAGCGGATTGGCGTGGCGGCCTTCCGTGCTGCGAGTGTGGAACAGAAGATCGTGGAAGTCCCAGAGCACAAGATGCTCGTCGCCTTCGGCCGGGCGCAGGGCCTCTTCCCTGGCTCCGATCTTGAAAAGGATTTCGCAGTCGAGAAGCAGCGCCAGAAGCTCGACCCCTGGGAAGCCGTCGGCCCGACGGAGCTGTTTGATTTGTTGCGGCACGGCGAGTGCGGCCAACGTTGCTGCAATCGTCGGATCGCAAATCCTGAACAGCGCGCGGGCTCGCGGCGATTCGAGGACCATGTCGTCGGCGCGCCGCCGCAAATAGGCGAAGCGTGAGAGGGCGAGCGTGTCGATGTCACGCAGCTGCGCAATGCGCGGCCAATAATCCGCCGCCTGCGGCTCGATAATCATCAGGTCCTGATCGCTTCGTCCGCGCCCTCGACCGGGCCGCACGAGGCGAAATTCCAGGAGGCCGCGCGCAGCCAGCCGGCGGACCAGGAGATCGACTTCCTTGTCGACGGTCCTGCGGGGCGAGGCCAAAGCCGCGAGCGGCGAACCCTTATTCAGTTCACGCGCGCGCTCGGCTGCGGCTGAACTGAATTGCCCCAAAGCCAGCGACATGCCGTTGAACCTTGCGACGATGTCTCCAGCTGCGCGCGCCTCGATCGTGACATGGCTGTTGAGCCGAGCGGAAAGAATAGCCGGCGGCGCCCGCCGCACGCCCTTTTTCCGCGGCGCGCGCACAACCGGCCGCCTCAGGTCTTGGGATGAAGCGAATTGAGATCGCTCTCCGGCACGGGCCGGTCAATCCATCCCAACTTGATCGGAACATCGTAGAGCCGGCCGGGCGCGAAGCGGCGATAGAAGTGCCGCAAGCCCGGAACGATGACGCGCGCCACCGGAACCTCGATGTCGGGCCGGGTCTGGTCGAGGACAAGAAAGTCGAGGCCTTCGCGCTTGACCAGGTTCACGCAGGCCATCACCTGTTCGCGCTTATCGAGAGCACCGAACTTCGAGCTGAAGTCGGCCTGCACCGCCGGGCGACCATTCGGAATCAGATAGGCGTGATCCTCCAGCCGCCACGGACCGGTGCCGTCTTCGCTCAAGGAGCCTTGGTCGCGCATTCCCATGAGGCCGATGGACAAAAATTGATTGAGCTCGGTCAGCGCGCGCAATAGCGCGATCCGCGCATCGAAATGCGAGCCTGAACCGAATTCGACGAAATCTTCGCCATTCCACTTCGAGTGCGACATAGCCACGAAGCTTGGAATGCCGAGGTCATGGGTAATGTCGAGCACCCAGAGCTTGCGCCCGGTTTCGGCAAGCTGGATTCGCAGCTCGCGGACATAGGGGTCGTCGAGCTGACTGATGTCGAGTTCCGCCCGCTGCAATTTGTTGTACCACCAGATGGCGTAGGAATCCCGCTCCACCAGCTCCAAAAAGCCTTGGACGATGGCTTCCTCGAGCGTATTGCCGGCGGCGCAGCCGTTTGAATCGGCATGAATCTGGCCGGGGCCTTCGTAGAAGAAGTACAAGAAGCTGGTCGGAAGGTATTTGAAACGCTGGTCGCGCAAGGACCAGACCGGCGACCAGTCGATTTCAGCCGACGGATCGAAAGGCGCCGGCGTCGGCATGGCGTGGTGGTCCGCCACCGGCTCGAAGCGCCGCCGATATTGCATCTCGCTGTAGAGCAGCACCTCGTTCGGATGGATGGCCTCGCCCGGCGCGAAATCGGTGAAGCGCCGCATCACTCTGATCTCGTCGCCCTGATAGATCCCCGAGTAGCGCTCAATTGCTTCCATCAGCGCGCTGGCTTCGCCTTGTTCGGCAGTGCTGCCCTTGCCGAAGCTGCCGCCGGAGAGTCCCGCCCGGAGTTCATGGACGTTCTGCGATTTCCCCGCGAAATTGTGTCTGGCGTAGTAGTTCGTGTTCAACGGCAGATCGGCGTCGATCCGGTCGAGACGTGAAACCACGCCGGTGAGAGGGCTGACGTGCCGGCGGAAGCGCGCCACCGTATCCCGGGAGGCCACGGACCGGTAGCCGCCACTCGTCATCACCAACTTGCCGCCGGCATTGAGCGCGATTTCCTTAGGCTCGCGGCGCGGGTCGCGCAGCTTTTTGCGGCCGCAGCTCGGACATTGCGGACGGGCCGCAACATAGTGCTTCACGATATTCGCGCCGGTGAGATCGAGGCTGACGATGTGATCGTTCAACTCGGTTCGGAAATCAGTGGCAATCGCCTTCGCGATTTCGACGGCGGCGAGCTGAATGGCGCTGCCGCCGACCGGGTGCTTGGCCAGAGGGGAGACGGCGACGCAGCGGGCATCGCTGCGGTCGAGCATCGCCCTGACCTCGCGGTTGCGGCCCATGCGATCCGCAAGACACCGCCAGCACGCGCCTTTGCCCGGACGGAACACCGGCCCCACGAGCGGGGCGATCCCGGACGGCTGGACGAGCAGCCACGGCGTGCGCTTTGACAAGTGCTGCTTGTTCAATTCGGCCAGGTGTTCGTCGAGATAATCGTTGACCAGCATCACCGTCAGGTCCCCTGAGCGCTTGACGATGCGGACACCGAGTTCGCGCAAGGCGCTTTCAAGCTGCTTGGCGCCCTGCACGTCCTTCGACGTAATGCTCACACGACAATTCTGAAGGTTCTTCTGCGCCGTTTCCAACGGCAGGCCCAAGCTCGCCCAGTAGGCCGAAGCTGTCCCCCTGGAGGCGGACGATGTCTGGACCAGGTAACGGCGGTCCAGGAGCCGCGTGAACGCCTCTTGGATCTTGTCGGACGGATATTTCCGCTCGAGCTCACCGAAGAGGTCGCGAAAGCTGCGGCCGCCATTTCCTATCGCCGACGCTAGCGCGCAATAGAGCTCGCCATGGAGGAAGAACTTCCGGTCTTCCGAATAAAGGCACACGGCATCGGGCGGCAGCAGATAGACGCTGAAGTTCGGCGCAAACTGCGGAACGTCCTTGCTGCCGCGCAGCGATGGGACGCCCTGACGGTCGCCCCGCGCTCGGCGGCCGCGCGCCTTGGCGCTCTCGCGGACGGTCGGCCGGGGCGCGTGTTGTAGGTGGGGAGGGTGCTTAACTCCTTCTGCGGTACTTCTCGGCAAAGCCAACCCCTTATGCGCTCATGCGCGTGCACAAAGTCGCGCCGCGCATCCATTCACCGCAAATGCGACGAAACCGCGAACAAAGACAAAATGCAAAAATAAAACGAAATGGCCGGCTCGATGTAAAATCAAGCCGGCCACGAACACTCGCTTTTGTCCACTGAATTTGAACGTGGTCCGCTTTAGCAGATGCGGCAACGCCCCCCCTGCCAGCAGCACCCACAGCCGCCGCAGCCACAGCCGCCGCAGCCACGCCAGCCGCACCCGCCGCCGCACCGGCAACCGCCGCCGCATCGACAGCCACCGCATCCACGCCAAGCGACCTTGTCACCAAGCTGAGACTTGGCGCTCTCTTTGTCGAAGACATAGAAGGTCGACAGGCTGACGTCGGAAAGCTCTTCCTCGCCGAGGATGATCTCGTGATTCGGCGTGGTCGTTTGAGGAGGCAGGTCCGCCACCGGCGCTGCGCTTGTCGCGGCCGAGGCACCACCCGCCAGCGACAACAAACCGGCAGCCCCTAGTACCGGTACCGCTTTCGCCCCGCGCTTGCGCTTCGGAGCGTGCTTTGCGTTCGACATCGTTAAGTCCTCCCGTTCGGGAATGATATGGGTCGGAATCGATTGTGTGAGCACAGCTAGCGTTACCATCGTACGCTGGGGTCGGGCGGTAAGCAAGCGCGTACCAAGCCGAGTTTGCAGATAACACCCGTGTCAGACTTCGAATGAGGGAGCCATCGGCTCTGCGGGCCGTTTCGTTCGGGCAGGCAAGCCAGTGGGCAAATCAGCTGCAAGCTTCGCGCGTGCGAAATAATTTGTGACTAGAAGAAGAAGATTTTGAGACTTTGTTGAAAGGGAAGGGCGTACGGACACTCGGATAGGAAGGCCTCATCGATGGTCAGCAACTGGAGCATTCATCGGTTTTGCGCGCTGCGGCAATTGCCGGCGGCTCGCATGTTCGGCCTCGCGTCTCGGATGAGGGCCTGCTGTCCGGCATCGGGCTTCATGCGATACTCCGAAGCGATTCTAAGCGCGGCGCGGCCGCAGCCGAAGGACGCAATGCTTGGTCAAGGGCCGCTATGAGGACGACCACAATGTCGGTGCAGACGCTCGATGCCCGCGATCCATCGCCCTACGGCCACAAGCCAGTACCCACCAGCGCACTGGCACATATCCCCGGCGACAATGGATGGCCCCTGGTCGGCCATACGCTCGTGGTGCTCTCGGACCCCAAGGGTTTCGTCGAGCGGCGGGCCGAACGATACGGTCCGGTCTATCGCAGCCACGCCTTCGGCCAGAGCAACGTTTCGCTGCTCGGCCCGGACGCCAACGAGTTCGTGCTGCTGGACAGCCAGAAACTGTTCTCGTCCATGTTGGGCTGGAGCGTGCTGCTCGGGCGCCTGTTTCCACGCGGGTTGATGTTGCTCGATTTCGACGAGCATCGCCTGCACCGCCGCGCCCTCTCGGTCGCCTTCAAATCCGGGCCGATGCAATCTTATCTCGGCCAGCTCAATGCCGGCATCGCCAAGGGCCTGGCGCAATGGCCGTGCGGGCGCGAGTTCAAATTCTACCCGGCCGTCAAGCAGCTGACGCTCGATCTCGCGGCCACGTCGTTTCTCGGCGAGGAGCTCGGTCCGGAGCTCGAAGCGGTCAAGCGCGCCTTCATTGCGATGGTCGCCGCGTCCGTCGCCGTGATTCGCGTGCCATTGCCGGGGACGCAGATGGGCCGCGGCGTGCGCGGGCGGGCATTGATCGTCGATTACTTCAACCGTCAAATCCCGTTGCGGCGTGAGCGCGGCGGCGACGATCTGTTTTCCCAGCTTTGCCGCGCGACGTGGGAAGACGGATCGCTTCTGTCGAATGCCGACATCGTTGATCACATGAGCTTTCTGATGATGGCGGCGCACGACACCCTGACGTCATCGCTGACCTCATTTGTCTATCGGCTGGCCGCGAATCCGCTTTGGCAGGAGCGGGTGCGCGAGGACGTGCGGGGACTGAAGCTTGCAGCCGGCGAGCCGTTGCCGTTCTCCCGCCTCGATGACCTCGCTCTGACCGAAATGGCGTTCAAGGAAGCGATGCGGCTGGCGCCGCCGGTACCTTCGTTGCCGCGCCGGGTGGTGCGCGATTTCGAATTCATGGGTTACCGCATCCCGGCCGGCGCCGGCGTCAACATCAACCCGCTCTACACCCACCACATGCCGGAAATTTGGCCCGACCCCGAGCGCTACGACCCCTTGCGTTTCGGTACGGAAGCCTCGCGCGCGCGACACAAATTCGCCTTCGTGCCGTTCGGCGGCGGCGCGCATATGTGTCTGGGATTGAATTTTGCTTACATGCAGGCCAAGTGCTTTACGTGGCATTTCGTGAACAGATTCCGAGTCGCGATAGCTCCCGACTATCGACCCGCTTGGAACATGTGGCCCATCCCCTATCCGCGGGACGGCCTCCACGTCACCCTGACCTCGGTTTGATCCAAGACACCGACGTGGCGCTACCGATTGCGCGGCGGCCTTCGCCGCCGCGCACCATGCCGGTGAACGGCTCCGCGCAAGGAATCGTTAGGCCCGTGTCCACTTGCACGGGATTGCCGCGCTCGTGTTAGGTTCCCGCCGGCTTGAAGAAGGGGGAGCAAACGATGGCGAGCCAAATGCAAAACAAAGTCTGCGTGATCACCGGCGGCGCCGGCAGCATTGGCGCGGCGTCGGCGAAGCTTTTGCGCGACGAGGGCGCCAAGGTCATGCTGATGGACCTGCATCAGGCCGCGCTGCAAAAAACCGCCAGCGACATCGGTGGCGAGGTCGCCTGGTGTGCCGCCGACGTGACCAAATCCGATCAGGTCAAGAACGCGATGGCCGCGACTGTCGAGCGGTTCGGCAAGATCGACGTGCTGTTCAGCAAATGCGGGCAATTTTGGACGGTTGCACCGATCGCCGACTATCCCGAGGACGTATTCGACTCGGTGCTTGCCGTGCATGTCAGAGGCGCCTTCCTCTGCGCCAAGCATGCAGTGCCGAACATGAACGACGGCGGTTCGATCATCATTACCTCAAGCGTCGCCGGCGTGACCGGCGATCCCGGCGTCTATGGCTACATCACCGCAAAGCACGCCCAGGTCGGACTGATGCGCGTCCTGGCCAAGGAATTGGCCGGGCGCAATATCCGGGTGAATACCGTTCATCCCGGTCCGGTCGACAACGCGTTTCAGCTGGGCGTCGAACAAAAATTGGGCGCTCTGATCGGCCGCGACGGAACTCAATTCTTCAACGAGATCATTCCGCTGCACCGTCATGTCCGTCCCGAGGAAGTCGCGCGCTCGGTGCTGTTTCTCGCCTCCGACGCGTCGAGCTTCACCACCGGCTGCCTGCTGATGGTCGACGGCGGGATGAGTATTTGAGTTGATTAACGAAGCGTAAATCGATGTCCGATAGCTACAATCGATGGGGGAAGCTTTGAGGCGCGAGGCACCATGTTCGGGGCCCTCAATCGTTTGATCGGTCGCCAGGCCCGGAGGCCTGATGCCAGGTTGTTGGCGCTGACTTTGAACAACATGACGCAAGGCGTCGTCTTGTTCGATATCAACGGCCGGCTGATCGTTTGCAATGAACAATATCGCACGATGTACGAGCTTTCGCCGGAGGTTGTGAAGCCCGGTGCGGCGCTGATCGACATCATTCGCAATCGCATCAGCAGCGGCAGCCTGAGCCGCGGTGCGGAGGAATATTGCGAAGAAATCATGAGCCAAATCGCTGCCGGGAAGACGCTCAGCTTTGTCAACGAGACGCCTGACGGGCGCGCGATATCGGTCGTCAATCGACCGATACCCGGCTCGGTTTATTGGGTGGGCACCCACGACGACATTACTGAACGCCGTCTAGTTGAACGCAAAAACGCGTTGCTCGACGAGCAGGAGGCGCGTCGCGCACAGGTCGAGGAAGCGATTGCCTGGTTCCGCCAGAGCATCGATGGCATCCTGAAAACCGTTGCCGACAGCGTGACGGCGATGCAGTCGATGGCAAGCGTGCTGGCGGCAACTTCGCGCGAGACGGCAGCTCAGACCGTTGGCGCGGTGCAGACGTCGAACGACGCCTTTGGCAGCGCCCAGATCGCCGCGACCGCGGCCGACGAATTGTCAAAATCGATCGGCGAGATCAACCGACAGCTCACGCGGGCAAGCGAGGTCGTGGTTGCCGCCGCCACCGAGGCGCAATCGACCAACCAAGAGATCGCCGGCCTCGCCCAAGCCGCGCGCAAGATCGATGATGTGGTCAAGCTCATTCAGAGCGTCGCCGGACAGACCAATTTGCTGGCTCTGAACGCCACGATTGAGGCGGCCCGCGCCGGCGCCGCCGGCAAGGGTTTTTCGGTCGTCGCCTCCGAAGTGAAGGCGCTTGCCGTGCAGACCGCAAAGGCGACGAACGATATCGCGTCCCATATTGCCGGGGTGCAGTCGTCGACCCGCAGCGCGGTTGGCGCGATCGGCAGCGTGGCCGGCAAGATGCAGGAAATCCGTCAATTCACATCCGCCATCGCGACTTCGGTTGAACAGCAGAATGCGGCGACGCAGGAAATCTCCGGAAGCGTTGCGGCGGCCGCATCGGGGACTAAATCCGTCGTTGCCGTATTGGGGCGCGTTTCCGACGCGATCGCCAATATGCACGACTCGGCCGATACGGTGCTCGCCGCCTCGCAGGCGGTCGAACGCGCCGCCGATTCGCTGCGCGGCAGCGTCGACGGCTTCCTCCGCAAAGTTGCGATTTAGCGGACCACCCCGGGCGGCGCTCGGAGCAGCCGTCACCGCACACTCCCCGCCGGTGGGAGGCCGGCCCTATTGGGTTGCGGCGGCCGGTTTGGCGGTCGCGAGCACGATGACCTTGGCGCCGATCGGGGTGCGGTTGTAGAGATCGACGATGTCCTCGTTCGTCAGGCGGATGCAGCCGGACGAGACGTTGGTGCCAATGGTCCAGGGTTCATTGGTGCCGTGGATGCGGTACAGCGTGTCCTTGTTGCCCTGCCACAGATACATGGCCCGCGCGCCGATCGGATTATCGGGACCGCCTTTCATGCCGATGCCGCTTTGCAACTGCACCATGTGCTGGCGCAGCTCCGGCTTGCGTGCCAGCATTTCCGCGGGCGGATACCAATCGGGCCACTCCTGCTTGCTGTGGACGGTCGCAAGCCCGGACCAGACGAAGCCTTCCGCCCCGACGCCCACGCCATAGCGAATGGCCTGCCCGGCGCCGTGGATAAAGTAGAGAAAATGACTGCCCGGATCGACGATGATCGTTCCCGGCCGCTCGCGCGTCGGGTAGGCGACGACCTGGCGGGCGAAGGCGGGATCGGGCCTTCGCGGTTCTTCCGTCGGCATAGTGTAAATGCCGGCATTGGTCGTCCCGCCTGCGCAGGCGGCAAGAGCGAGCAGCACTGCGCATGCCACACCCCGTACGACCCGCATTTGCCGGCGGGGCAATCCAGCGAAGCCAATCTTCATAAAGACATTTTAAACCAAAAAGGGTCGAGGGAACATCCTTCGGGCGACAAAGGGCAGGATCGCATTTAACGAAACGTCTCCGCTTCCCACATGGGCTGCGGAGAGCGCAAATGTGAACTTCGGCCGCCGCTCTTCTCGGCGGTTCGGTGTGGCATTATCCTTGTGCGGAATTTCCATCCGGAGGCCGGTCATGGAGCGATCACGAATTTTGGTGTTGATCACGATAGGCGTCATCGGCGGCGGCGTCACCGCGCAAGCGGGGCCGTGCGCCAATCAGATCTCGCAGGTCGAACAGGCCATCAGCAGAGCCCAAATGCGATCCGCGCCGGGCGGTGCTGGCGAGCCAAGCGCTGCGCAATCGGTCGGCGCACAGTTGCATCACCAGCCGACCCCAGGCTCGGTGCAAAGCGCCGAGCGCATGGCGATTGCGGACGGTGATGCTGCGCTCGAGCGGGCGCACAAGGCTGACGCTGCAGGGGATGGCGCGGCCTGCACGAGGGCGCTCACCGAGGCCAAAGCGATCTACGGCGTTGAATGAGTCTGGGGCGCAATCGCCTTAGATCGATTCGATTGGCGCTCCCGCTTTTTCATCTTTCGGAAAGACCGACGTTCGCCCTCGGATCAAGTCCGAGGTAGTTTCCGCGCGCCTCTAGAGCGTTTCACGGATTGATGGAATCGGGAGGGATTCCGTTGGGAGACGGATTGTGATTCAAGATGCTGGCTGGGATTGGGGGCCAGCATCCGATGA
>Ga0210401_10007384_pt1 | contig 11023 bp, 10 predicted proteins | sample IncBWH32MmetaG_FD_150866 | JGI IMG/M metagenome (GOLD analysis project Ga0210401, IMG submission 150866) | Forest soil microbial communities from Barre Woods Harvard Forest LTER site, Petersham, Massachusetts, United States - Inc-BW-H-32-M | ecosystem: Environmental > Terrestrial > Soil >... | reverse complement strand
TGGGTCATGTTTCAGATGGGCGGCGTCGGGCCCATGCAAGGTCAGGCGACCGCGTTCGAACGCTACATTAAAGAGGACGTGCCCTTGGCCCGCGCCCGCTACAAGAACGAGACGCGGCGCCTCTATGAAGTGCTGGACCAGCGCCTTCAAGGCCGCGATTTCCTCTGCGGCGAGTACAGTATTGCGGACATCGCGAGTTTCTGCTGGGTGAAGGTCCATCGCTGGGCCCGCATCCCCGTGGAAGGGCTGGACAACCTGCTGGCATGGGTCGACCGCATCGCGGCGCGCCCGGCGGTTGAGCGTGCTCTGCTTATCCCTCCGCCGGCGGGATCCGCAGAACGGCAAGTCAACATGGGCTCGAACATGACGACGCTCTGAAGCTGCCAAGGACTTTGCGGCTCGTCATCGTGCTGCTCCTAGGTTTGCCCCCCTTAGGGCAGATATTCCTTGGGCAGCGGCGCAGTGGCCGTCTCGGCCTGCACCAGGATGCTCGTCACTCGCCAGCCGCTGGCTTCTTTGATCGCTTGAATGCCGTTGATGCCACGCGCGACTTGCTTGCTGTCACTGCGCAGCGCGTAGCTGCTCCATAAGTGCGCGATGTTGCCGAAGCGCTCAATGTGATACTTCAGTTGCTTCTCTTCGAGCATGGTACGGCCCATGGTACGGCCGCCGGCTTTGATGCGGGCGATCCAATCGTCCAAGGTCTCGAGCCTATAGGTTGGCGCTCCGTCCGCGCCGATTGAGACGAACATCAGGCGCGCTTCGGGTATCAGTAAGGCCTTCATACAGGCTCGATCCTGGTCCGCGGGCCCGCTGATTGCCGCATCGAACGCGGCGGGAATGTCCTTGGGTTCCGAAGGCAACGCACAGCCGGCATCCGGCGCCTGCGCCATCGCACTTCCGGCGAGCGCGCCGGCCAGAATCGTCGCTGCAAATACTGTCCTCAGCATTTTTCCTCCTTCGCGAATAGCGGGCAATGCCTGCGGCGCCGCACGCTTGCTGTGCGGGCTACTTGTAGGGCGCGTTGACGCGTACATAATCAGACTGCGGCGCGAAGCTGACCATCATCGAGCCAAACGCCGGCCCGATCAGCGAGTTCTCACTGAGGGCAGCGAGAAGGACCGCCCTCCACTTATCCAGCCCCTCCGCGCTCGGCATCACGAAGCTAAAACGTATCTGAGTCCGCGCATCGGTCGAGTGGAGCGTCTCGCGGGCGATCTCGTACTCGACGATCGTACCGTCGGCGAGCAGCTTCTCGAACACCGGCACGTAAAAGCTGCTGAGCGTCTGCACGGCATCGTCAGGGTCGGGCGCATCGGGCTTGAGCTTGTAGGTACCCGTGTACCCGTAGGCGTCCTTCCAGGAGCCGGCTTTCCAGTTGTAGAAGCGGCTGATGAACATCTGATCCCAGTGCTTGGTCGAGCTGACGAGCAGCGGTGAACTCGAGCCGCCGCCCTTGCGGAAGGCCTCCAGCACTTTCATCAAGCCCGCGACCGAGTTGGCCTGCCACCAGTTGTTGTGGGTGAAGCCTTCAGCGGAGTAGTGCACCTGATTCGCGTCGTCGCCGTAGCCGACAAGCGTGCCGTCGGCGAGCGCAGGTGCGAGGAGCTTCTGGTTACCCGTGGCGTTGTCCTTGTCTACCTCACGCCAGTGGGCCCGCGGAAACTCCCAGTACGATACGTACGTGTACAGCGGCGGCTTTTTCTTCACTTCGACGGTTTGCGCGCCGGCCAGCGTTGCGGTCATTCCGGCGCGGTGATAAACGTCAATGTAGGTCAGGCCCGCCGCCGACTGGCGCAGGCGCACTTGACCCGTCCCGGGCTCGCCGACTTCGATCGGCGTCCAGGTCAGAACCTTAGAACCCGCCCGTCTGCCGAATTTGGATCGCATGAGGTGTACAGATTTCCGCAAGAACATGAATTCCGCAGCATTCTGATGCAAGATAGAACATTACACAAATTCATTATTATCACGATTATCGTACCTCTTGTGCACGATTCTGTTTTCGTCGGGAGAACGCTTTAAGAGACCCCTGCGCGAGGCCTCAACGATGTGTCGAGCAGCGTGGTCTTGCCCGAGCCCGACTAACCCATGAGCGCGAGAAACTCTCCCTGTTCGATGGTGAGATTCACTCCATGCAGAACTTCGACCGATTGTTTGCCGCGCTGGTAGCGCTTCACGACGTTCTGCAAGGAAACTAGAGTGCTCACGGATGCTCAATTGAAAGGCCGAATGAAATCCGATGCTCAATCTACTATTTTCCGACTCGTATGCGAACACCGTCGCTCAGCTTCGTCAGATCGCCAACCGCTACGGTGTCGCCGGCGACAAGCCCGGCGATGACGACCTGGCCGGCGGCGGTCTTGGCGCCGAGCCGCACCGCGCGCCGCTCGACGGTCGAGTCATGAAGTACATACACGATGCTGGTGTCGCCGCTCGTAGCGACCGCCTCGGCAGGTACGATCACTCCAGGTGCCGCCGGCGTTTTTTCACCCCCGGGCGCCTGCGGCTCCTTTTCGGTCAGAAACGATACGCGGGCGCCCATTTCGGGAATGATGCGCGGATCCTTCTGTTTGATCGCGATACGAACTTTGACGGTTGCCTTGGCTCGATCCGCCGTGGGGATCATCGCGATCACCGAGCCGGGGATCTCCCAGTCCGGATATGCGTTCAGCTTGATGACCACCGGCTGCTGCGGTCGGACGCGGTTGATGAAGTTTTCGCTGACATCCACCTCCACCTCGAGCGAGTCCATGTCGACAATGGTGCCGATGCCGGTACGGGTAAAGCCGCCGCCTGCGGATACCGGGGATACCATTTCGCCGGGCTGTGCGGCCTTCTCTGTGACGATGCCGGCGAACGGCGCTCGTATCACCGTGTCATCGAGGGCCCGCTGTGCGACGACCACTCCGGCCCGGGCCGAATCAAGTGCACTCTGAGCAATGAGCAGATTGTTGCGCGCGACATTGTACTGGGCCGTCGCCTCGTCGAAACTCTGCAAGCTGATGACCGCGGCCGCTTTTTCCTCCTGGTTGCGCTCAAAAATCGGCTTCGCGTCATCGTAGGCGGTCTGCGCGGAGGCTAGATTGGCCTCGGCCTGCTGCAGCTGCGCGTTGCTTTGCGCCAAAGCTGCTTTCCAGTTCGAATCATCCAGACGTGCAATGACTTCCCCCGCCTCGACGCGTTGGCCTTCCTCGAGGTGCACTTCGACCACCTTGCCGGTGACTTTCGCGGACACGGTGGCACGACGGCGCGCGACGATGTAACCGGAGGCATCGAGCAGCGATGCCCCGCCGATCGAGGCAGATCCGCCTGTCGCTGCCGCTTGCGCCACCGCCGTGTTCATGGTCACACCGGTGGGCCGCAGCAGGTACCCGATACCGGACGCGGCCACGATGACGACGGCGATGCCGGCGGCCCACCACTTGGTATGTCCCCAGTCGGAGTCCGGCGGCTCGCTGCGGTCGATGCGCAGCTGATTCAGCAGCGCTGTTTTCTCCGTTTCGCCTGTCTCAGCCACTGATGCTCCCATCGAATCAAAAAGAATGTTGCCATGACAACGGCACACCCGCTGCCATCGGGTCGCGCTCGAGCCGGCCCCGAGCGAGCAATTCGACTCTCCGCAGCGTGGGTCTTTTCGGTGACCCCGATCGCAATTCAGAGTGGCGCCGCTGGCGTTGGCGGCAGCCATGCGTGCATCGCTGCTGTAGCCGCCCGCTGACAGCAATCAAACGGCGCGCAGCGCCGTCGCCACCGGCAAGCGCGCCGCGCGGATCGCCGGGAACAAGCCGCCGATCACGCCGATGACGCAGGCCCAAATGATGCCGAGGGTTACCAGCGCCGGCGTCACCGCCAGATCGAAAATCAGCTGCCCGCGGATGCCGCCGTTGGTATCCACGGAGTGCCCGTTGAACAGCAGCCAGGCGATCAGCGCGCCGATGGCGCCGCCGATCATGGCCAGAAGCAGCGCCTCGATGAAGACCGACACCACGACCGGCACCGGCCCAAAACCGATGGCACGCAGCGTCGCGATTTCGCGCGAGCGCGCACTCACCGCCGAGTACATGGTATTCAATGCGGCAAAGATGGCGCCCACCGCCATGATGCCGCCGACGACATAGGCAACCAGCGAAAGAATCCGGCTGATTTGGCCTGACTGCTGCGCGCCGAATTCCTTCTCGGTTACCACGTCCACCTGCAACTGCGGATTGCTGGTTATCGCATCCTTGAAGGTCTGAAAACCGTTGGGTGAGTCGAGCACCACCCACACGCTCTGGACGCTGCTGCCGCGCCGGTAGGCCGAGCTGAGCGTCTGTACGTCGCCGATGAGTTCGGATTCGCGCGCGCTGCCGCCGCTTTCGAATACGCCCACCACCATCCATGGCGTGCCGCGCAGATTTACCTGGGACCCGACATCGAGTCCCTTGTACAAACGCTCTGCGGTCTTGCCGACGATCATTTCCGCCACCGCGGGCTGGAATAAGCGGCCTTTCACGAGCTTGATTTCGGGGTGCACTGCAAAGGCGGCCTGTGTGAAGCCGCGAAACGGCGCGACCGCTTCGGTGCCGTCTCTTTTCAGCACATTGACGATCTTCAGCGCTTCAGGCGATGCCAGCGGGTGTCCATCGGCGCCTTTTTGGACGCCGGCGGAATCCCCGATCGCCAGCGCGGCGTCATTGGTCAGCAGGCTGACGAGTTCCGCGCTCGAGCCGGCGCGCACCACAATCGCGCGATTGACGGGTCCGGTTTTCTCCACGGTCCTGATCAGACCGGTCGACATCGCGAGCACCGAGATCAGCACCGCCACCACGCCGGCGATTCCAATCACGACCACCGAGGAGGCGCCGACCCTCTGCGGCAGGCTGCGAATGTTCATCGCGGATACCGCGGCGATCTGCGATAGGGAACTCATGGCTTAGCGTTCCGCCAGGGCGTCGACGATATTCAAGCGCTGCGCGCGCAGGGCCGGCGGCAGCCCGCTGATGACCGCCAGCAGCACCGCGACGATGAGCCCCTCGACAACCACGACCGGGGGGATTGCGCCGGCTCCGAAAACCGATCCGACAGTTCTAAAGGACACGGAGGCGAGCAGCAGTCCCACGATCGCAGCGATGAGGCACAGTATCGCCGATTCGGTCAGAACCAGAGCCGAAACCGCCCCGCCGCTGAAGCCAAGGGTCTTCAGCACTGCGAGTTCCGGAATGCGCTCACGGACCGATTGCATCATGGTGCTCGCGGTTACAAACAGCAGCGCGAACATCACCGCGCCGACAATGGAGTTGGCGATGAAATCGATGTCGGCAAATTCCTTGAGCTGCGCTGCAATCGCGGCATTCTCGGGTTGCGTGCGGGTTTCATCCGGAGAATTCTCGAAGAGTTTGTCGATCGCGCTCGAAATGGCGGTTGCCTGCTTGGGGTCATCGATTTGAATGCTGAACTGATGCACGCGATGGTTCTCGGACTGGCGCGTCTCGTCCCAATAGTCGTAATTGATCCAGAAAGTGGTGACGAACGGCGAATTGGCAAACTCCGGCTTCGGATCGAAAATACCGATGATGTCGAACGCCCAGGTGTTGGTGCCGTCCTTCTTGGTCCAGATCGTCGTGCCCAGTGGAATCTTATCTCCGACCTTCCAGCCGTATTTCTGCGCCAGCGGCCGCCCGATCAGCGCTCCGGTGCGAGTGGTCTTCATGGCGTTGATCTGCGCCGCAGTGATATTGAGTTCCGGGTAGACGGCGGCCAGGCTCTCGACATTGATTGCATAGGCCGGGATATCGTTTTTCGCATCCTGAAAATAGCCGCCAAAGTAGCTCAGGTGCGCTACGTTGCGCACCCCTCTGACGGTCAGTATTTGATCCATGAGGCTGATCGGCATGGAACCGTAGGTGGCCACGCGGGCCGTGGTCCACAGCCGCTTGTTGCTGCTGTCGCCGAGTCCCGCATTGATGCTCTGATTGATCCCCTGTAGCAGGCCGAACAGCAGAAACGCGACGATGATCGACAGCATGGTGAGAATGGTGCGGGTTTTCTTGCGCCACAATCCCGCCCAGATGAGCAAGAAATACTTCACGCGGCGCTCCGCACCGCGGCGTCGATGAGACGGCCCTTATCGACATGCAGCGTACGCGACGCATGATCGGCGGCCAGGGGATCGTGCGTCACCATGATGATGGTCTTGCCCTGATCGCGGTTGAGCATTTGCAGGAGTTTCAAAATCTCTTCCGCGTTCTCGCGGTCGAGATCGCCCGTGGGTTCGTCGCAAACCAGGAGTGTCGGATCGGCGACCAAGGCGCGCGCAATCGACACACGCTGCTGCTGTCCGCCGGACAATTCGCTCGGCTTGTGGGTGGCGCGATCGGCAAGCCCAACCAGCTCGAGCACGGCGCGGACATTTTGCTTGCGCTTGGCGGATGTCAGGTTCGTCAACAGCAGCGGGACCTCGACGTTGCGCGCCGCGGTGAGCACCGGCAGCAGATTGTAGAACTGAAACACGAAGCCGATATGGCGCGCCCGCCACTTCGCGAGCTTGCCGCCGGACAGACGATCGATGCGCTCGCCGGCGACAGTGACTTCACCTTCGGTCGGCTGGTCCAATCCTGCGATGAGATTGAGCAGCGTGGTCTTGCCCGAGCCCGAGGGACCCATGAGCGCGAGAAACTCTCCCTGTTCGATGGTGAGATTCACGCCATGCAGAACTTCGACCGATTGTTTGCCGCGCTGGTAGCGCTTCACGACGTTCTGCAAGGAAACCAGAGTGTTCATGGATGCTCCATTGAAAGTCCGAATGAAATCCGCTCATTCCACACCATGCTTCTAGCAGCACTCTTGGCACGCAAATCAAGCCCTCTCCACATTTTAATGAACGTCTGTCCAAGATAGGCATCGCTCAACACCGTCAGCTGCTGCCCCACCGATAATCCGCTGATTTGCTGTAGGGGCAGATTGAAGTCGATATAGATCGGATCGATGGTCTGCAGCGTAACCACCTTGTCACCCGGGTTCAGGTACTGGCCCGGATTGACGAGCGTGATGCCGAGCCGTCCCGAAAACGGCGCGCGAATCGTCTTCTTGTCGACGGTCGCCTGCTGACCCGCAGCCTGAGCGCGCTTGTTCTTCAAATCGGCTTCGTCGCTGTCGACCTGCTGTTGCGAGATCGCCTCGGCCGCGAGTTGCGTCAGGTCGCGCGTCAGGGTGACCTGCGCCAGGTCGGCGGCCGCCTTGAGCGAGGCAAGCTGCGCGAGATCGGCAGCGGCATTCAGCTGGATCAGGATCGCGCCCGACTTGACTTCGTCGGCCGACTTGAGGCGAATCTCGCGTATCAGGCCGGCGATTTCGGTGGTTACGTCCACGCCTCGTATGGCGCGCAGACTGCCCACCGCGTTCAGTTGAGGCTGCCATTCAGCTTGAGCGGCCTTCATGGCCGTCACCACCACCAGAGGGTGGGGAATCTTGCCCTGGGCAATCTGTTGCGTGATGTTCCGGACGACCACGAAGCCGATGGCGGCAACCAGCAGGAGTACCCCCAAAATCATGATGATCATGCGTTTCGTCACTGCATTTCGCTCGGTTTTCTGAGGTATGAGTTGTTCTTTCGCCAGGCAACCATCACTGCGCTTGGCCGGGAACGCGCCGTAGTAGAAATGTCCGCAAGCGCGTCGCTGCGATTCCACCAGCCGCCGCCGAGCGCCTGAAACAGCGCCGCGGTGTCCGCATAGCGCTGCGCGCGCGCCTTGACCAGTGCGATGGCTGCGGATTGATAGCTTTGTTGCGAGGTCAGCACCTGCAAATAGCTGGCGCCGCCGCTCTTGTACTGTGCCTGCACCAAGGTGAGGCTATCGGCGGCCGCGCGCTCGGCCGCGCTTTGCGCAGCGAGCGCCTCAGCATCGCCTTGCAGGGCGTACAGTGTGTTCGACACGTTTTGAAACGCCGTGATAACGGTGACCTTGTAGTTGGCGGCCGCTTCCTGGGCGGCGGCAACGGCGGCGCGGCGCTGGTGCATCAGCTGTCCGCCCTTGAAAATCGGCTGTGTGAGGGAACCGATCAGGCTGTAGACGTTTGAGCCCGGCAGAAAAAGGTTTGCAAATGTCGTCGCATCCTGGCCGAAACTTGCGGTGAGCGTGATCTGCGGCAGCATGTTGGCCGTCGCCACCCCGATCTGCGCGGTTGCCTGATGCAGCAGCGCCGAGTATTCGCGGACGTCCGGGCGCTGCTCGACAAATTTTGACGGCAGGGTCACGGGCAGGTCCTGCGGCATATTGAGCGAGTCCAGAACGAATTCGGCACCCGCGTAATCGGACGGCAAGTCGCCGCCGTATGCCGCCAGTTGGTTGCGCTGCTGCGCCAGCTGGGTGCGCAGCGGGGGCAGGCTGGCAAGGGTGGCTTGCAGCGCTGCTTGCTGCTGCAACACGTCGGCGCGCGATGCGCCACCGGCGCTGAAGCGGCGCTTCACGATGTCGAGCTCGGCCTGCTGAGATTGTGAAATCTGCTCCGTCGCGGCGATTTGCGCGCGCAGCGAGGCCTCGTCGATGGCCGCCGTCACGATGTTCGCGGTGAGGGTAAGATAGCTTGCCTCGAGCGCAAACTGCTGATATTCGGCCTGGGCCAGCAAGGTCTCCACCTGGCGCCGCGTACCGCCGAAGGCATCGAGCGTATACGACACATTGACCGAAGCGGTCTGCAGATTATAGTAGTAAGAGCTGGGGAGGCCGGGAATGCCGGCAGCGGCCCCGGATGCCTTCTGGCGCTGGCTTTCCACCGCTCCCGAAACACCGGGATAATAACTGCCGCGCTGCGCGGCTGCGGTCTCGTTCGCTTGGCGCAGCGCCGCCTGCGCGGCCTCAAGGGTGGGGCTATTCGACAGCGCGCGTTCGATGAGCGCATTGAGCGGCGCGGACTGAAACAAGGTCCACCATTGGCCGGGAATATCCATGCCTTCGACGAAGCGCTGGGCTTGGCCGCCGGGTATCGGAGTCGCCGTGGTGGCGGCGGGGTTTTGACCAGCGGGGGCAAAGCCCGCGTTGCGGGGCGCCTCAGGCGTCTTGAAATTCGGTCCGACCGCACACGCGGCCAATAGGCCGGCGACTGCGGCGGCGCACGCCCCGAGCGGCCGGGTCCGGCGTCCGGCGTTTACCATATTTCCACGCATAACGAGCTGTTTCATGGGTCAGGCGCCCTCGTGAGCGAGCCGATCGGTCCGTGCTGATTCACTGCCTCGTCGCGGCCTTGCAACCTTGCTGATCGGCCGTTCAGGCGGCGGGCGAGGCGATTCGTGGGCAAAAAATGACATGAGTTGTGTTCTATTGCAAGAGAAATATTTTCATACTATATATTAATTGCATAAAATATATTGCACTAAATAGTTACAAATGCAAGAGAATTATTTACATACTATATATTCATTTGATAAAATATTTTGCATCAAATAGTTGCAAATGAATTAACACCCATGGCTAGTACAGATTCCCCGGTCGACCAGATGGAGGCGAACTTGCGCGCCTTGAGCACGCGAGTGCCGGACTTGCCAATCACGGAGATCGTGCTCAACGGCCTGCTGATCCACTTGGCAAGGCAGATCGCGACGGGTTTCGAACAGAGGCTTCGGCCGTTCGGGCTCGCCGAAGCGGAGTTTCGCGTGCTGACAATGTTGTTCTCGCAGCCCGACGGTGTCACGCACCCCAGCGATTTGGGCGTGCGAGCAGGCCAGAGTGCGGCCAATATCTCGCGCATCGGCGACGCCCTGGTCAGCCGCGACCTGATTACACGGGTCCTCTCCGCCCATGATCGCAGGCGCATGGTGCTGCGAATCACCGAGCAGGGCGAGGATTTGGTGCGCCGATTGCTGCCCAAGCTGTTCGGATCCCTGCGCGCAATGTATGCGGAATTTTCCGAATCGGAGCTGCAGCTCTTGATAGCGCAGCTCAAGCGCCTGCTTGCGAAAGCGGAAGAAGCCGGCAAGACGCTGCCGGAGGACGCGCCATGAAAGGCTGGCGCTCGGCGGGGACATAGCAATGCGCATCATCGCAATGACAACAGTGATTATTCTGGCGGTGGCGGGAACAGCGGCAGCCGCCGCGGCCACGCCGCGCGAACGTACCGACCAGATCCTGATATTAGGAAGGGTTAGCGGATCGCAAACGGTCGCCAATCAAGGCCCGACCCAAGGGCATGCCGAGTTCTCATTCAACGATCGCGGCCGCGGCGACCACATCGTCGCGAGCTGGAAACTGGACGCGGCCGGTGTGCCGACCGAGTACTTGGGAAGCGGCAATGACTACTTTAAGGCACGCGTGACGGAGACCTTCCATATTTCCAATGGCAAGGCCACTTGGAGCAATCGTTCGGAGCGGGGCGAGAAGCCGCTCGCCGGTGAGATGTTCTACGTCCCCAACAATGCACCGCCGGAGTTTCTCGGCGTGCTGGCACGCGCGCTGCTGCGGGCGCCCGAACATCGGTTGGCGCTGCTGCCGGCCGGTGAAGCGTGGCTCGAGGCCGCGGGTTCCATCCAGGAACTCACTCAATACAGGATCATGGGCCTGGATTTCTCTCCGACCGCGATTTGGCTCGATCGCGACGGCAATACCGCGGCTTTCACCAGCGGGTGGATTGCGGTTCTGCCGGCGGCGTATGTCGGTGCCAGTGCGAAACTTGTCGAGGCTCAAACCGCCGCCGACAGCGCCTGGTCGCTCAAGCTGGCCGAACGGAACACGCATACTCCCAAGGGCGATCTCGTGATCCGCAATGCCAGGCTGTTCGATCCGCGCGATCTTAGCGTCACTCCGGGAACGAGCGTGTTGGTGCGCGGCATGCATATCGTGCGCATTGCGCCGGATGCCGAGATGGCGAGTCCGAGTGCCGAGATCATTGATGCCGCCGGGCGGTTCCTGATGCCCGGCCTTTGGGACAATCATCAGCATTTTGGCGGCACCCACGGGGCGCTCGATCTTGCCAACGGTGTCACCAGCGCGCGCGACATGGCCAATGATACCGATCAGTTTCTCGAGCGCGTCGCGCGCTTCGACGCTGG
>Ga0210401_10007383_pt1 | contig 11023 bp, 3 predicted proteins | sample IncBWH32MmetaG_FD_150866 | JGI IMG/M metagenome (GOLD analysis project Ga0210401, IMG submission 150866) | Forest soil microbial communities from Barre Woods Harvard Forest LTER site, Petersham, Massachusetts, United States - Inc-BW-H-32-M | ecosystem: Environmental > Terrestrial > Soil >... | reverse complement strand
AGCCATTCACCATGAGGACAGGAGGATCGTCGATAACGACGATGTCGTGTCAGGTATCGTGCTGCTGCGGAAAGGCGCGGCAGCGGATACGGCCCTGCAAGGCATCCACAAGAAAGTGGAGGAACTGAACGATCATATTCTGCCTCCGGGCGTGAAGATCGTTCCGTTCATCGATCGCAGCGATCTCGTTCACTTCACGAGTCACACCGTACTTCATAACCTCTCAGAAGGAATGATCTTGGTATCGATCATCCTGTTTTTGTTTCTCGGCAATGTTAGGGGTGCACTTATCGTTGCGGCAACGATACCGTTTTCGTTGTTGTTTGCGTCGATTTGTTTGGACTTGAGACACATTCCCGCGAACCTGCTGTCTCTGGGTGCGCTGGATTTTGGCATGGTAGTTGATGGCGCGGTGGTGATGGTTGAAAACATCGTGCGCCACTTAGCCTACAAGAACGGGAATTCCAAAACGCCTAGCGAACGGATCAGCGAGGCCTCGCACGAAGTCCAACGCCCGGTGTTCTATGCGATCGCTATCATCATTACTGCCTACTTGCCTATATTTACGCTACAGCGTGTGGAAGGCCGGCTCTTTCATCCGATGGCTTGGACCGTAGCCTTTGCGCTACTGGGTGCATTGCTCTTCTCGATTCTGATCGCGCCCGTGCTAGCAAGTTTCGCCTTTCAGAAGGGGGCTCGGGAATGGCACAACCCCATCATGCACTTCGTGATTGAGCACTATCGGACCGCAGTCCGGTGGGCCATCCGCAATCGTGCGATCACCATCGGCGTATGCCTGCTCCTAGTCACCGTGGGAGGTTACTTCGCCTTCAGCGGCACCATCGGTTCTGAATTTCTACCCCATTTAGATGAGGGCGCGCTGTGGGTGAGGGGCACGCTTGCGCCCAGCACCGGGCCGGACGAGGGCATCCGGGTCGCAAACCAGGCCCGAGTCGTGCTTTGCTCCTTCCCTGAGGTCCCTCAATGCACGAGTCAAACGGGTCGCCCGGATGACGGGACGGATACAACGGGTTTTTTTAATACCGAGTTCTTTGTTGACCTCAAGCCGAAAGAAAAGTGGCGGCCTGTCTTCCACGAAAACAAGGACGAATTGATCGCCGCCATGAATCGCGAACTTGACAAAATCCCCGGTGTCGTCTGGGGCTTTTCTCAACCCATCGAAGACAACATGGAAGAGGCCGTGAGTGGGGTGAAAGGCGCGCTGGCCACGAAGATCTATGGAGACGATCTGAAAGTCCTCGAACAAAAGAGTGATGAGATTGTCAGTATCATGCGCCGCATCAATGGCATTGAGGATCTTGGAGTTTTTCGCGTGCTGGGTCAGCCCAATCTGAACGTGACTGTGGACCGCGATCAAGCCGCTCGTTACCAGATCAACGTCGCCGATGTGCAAGATGCAATTCAAACCGCGGTGGGGGGAAACGCGCTTACCCAGGTCCTAAAGGGTGAGGCGCGGTACGACATGGTGATGCGCTATCTCCCGCAATACCGCGACACGAAGGAAGCGATTGAGAATATTCGCCTGCTATCGCCCTCGGGTGAACGGGTATCGCTCGTACAGCTGAGCAAGATCAGCGTAACGGATGGCGCTTCGGAAATCTATCGTGAGGGTAATCGGCGTTATGTAGCTATCAAGTACAGCGTCCGCGGTCGTGACCTCGGCAGCACTGTGGAGGAGGCGATCAGGAAGGTGAACGAAAAGGTCAAATTGCCTTCGGGATACACCCTCGATTGGGAAGGGGAATATGAGAGTCAGAAGAGAGCCAACGAACGGCTGCTTATCGTGCTCCCAATCACAATCCTCATCATATTCGTCATCCTTTACACGATGTTCAAGTCCTTCAAGTGGGCGCTGCTGATTCTCGCAAACATCGCGATCGCACCGATTGGCGGCCTGCTGGCGCTTCTGATCACCGGCACCAATTTTAGTGTTTCCTCTGGTGTGGGCTTTCTGGCGCTGTTCGGCGTGTCGGTGCAAACGGGAGTCATCATGCTGGAGTACATCAATCAACTTCGTGCGCGACGCTATTCAATCGAGGATGCTGCGGTTGAGGGAGCTGTATTGAGGCTGCGGCCCATCATGATGACGATGCTGGTTGCCACTCTCGGGCTGTTGCCGGCTGCTCTCTCGCACGCCATTGGTTCCGACTCTCAGCGACCGTTTGCGATCGTTATCGTCGGAGGTCTCATCGCAGCTCTCGTCATGAGCGTCTTTCTGCTACCAACGTTATATGTGTGGATCGCAGGCGAACGAGATGTGCTCCCTGCAGCCGACGGGATGTTTGAAGAAGGAGAACACGTCGATTAGGACAACAAGTGATGTTGGCCTGCATCGGGTTTTCTGACCGCCTCCCTTTTCCTTCAGCAAGCGGCCGAAAGATAGCCTGGGATACCCGAAAGATATTGCTAGAGTCTGAAAGATAGGGTTCCCGGTCTCCCGCACTACGGTTTACACAAATGGAGTGTCTGGAGATCAACCTCGCTTCCTTACCACGGCAGTATTTTCATTTCCGTGGGACCGTTTCTTAGATCAAGGAGAGCGAGTCTTTGAGGTTGTTTTATTCGTGCTGTGGCTTGCTTTCGTGGCATTCCTTGCGTTCGCGGCGATACGTTTCGTCCGGGAACACGCGAGCAAGAGATCCGAGAGCAGAAGGAGGCGACGCGACCGTTCATCCTCAGTGCGCGGTTAGATTTCAATGCCGGGGTGGTCGTGCCTATCTTTCGATAGGACGGGCTATCTTTTGGGCGACGACAAGTTCGCTTGACAAGAGACAGTTGTATATTGCTCGTGCTGCTGGTCGAATGAGTACCGGAGATTCTCTTCGTTCTCATGACCAGAGGTCGCTCGGGTGCCACATCTCACCGCTGCTTTATCGCTAGCTCGGCTGGAGCGGAGAATTGGTCCGTGGCTTCCGGTTGGACTATTTTTGTGCATTTCTGCTGCTGGAGAACCCGTGGACGTTACAACCCAAGCAATCAGGCTCGGTGTAGGCCTTGGATGGAGACCAGGCATCGGATTGAAGCTCGGGCTTCTTGCTTTCATGATTGTTTGGACGCAAAGCATTTGGGCGCAGGAAGACAAGAAAGCGTCCCCGGCTGCAAATGAGTCTAGTCAGGATCAAAGTCCGAGCAGCAAACCGGGAGACAAGAATCCCGTTCATGATAAGGCGCCGGGCACGTTGAAGCGACTCGTGGTGGACTTTGGTCAGGACCAAAAGCAGATTTGGACCAGCCCTGCCCGCATTGGCTTCTCCGACGCCGCCTGGCTCGTGCCTTTTGCTGGAATCACTGCCGGTCTCTTCGTTACGGACCGCCAGTACAGCGCTTCGCTGTCGAATACTCCTGCCACGATTCGCCGCTACAAGAACGTCTCAAACGCGGGCATCGCCGGTCTCGCCGGAGCGGCCGCTGGCATGTACCTGATAAGCTTTCCTGCCCACAACGAGCACTGGCGCGAAACCGGCTGGCTCGCCGGCGAAGCGGCCCTGAATAGCCTGATCCCGATCGAACTCATGAAGTATTCGCTCGGGCGGGAACGTCCATATCAGGGGACCGGCAGCGGAAACTTCTTCCAAGGCGGAACATCGTTTCCCTCGGAGCACGCAGCCGCCGCCTGGTCGATTGCCGGTGTAATAGCCCACGAATATCCCGGAGTCTTGCCTGAGCTGATCTCTTACGGAACGGCAGCTGCGATTGACTTTTCTCGCATTCATGGCCGCCAGCACTTTCCGTCGGATGTGCTTGTCGGAAGCGTGCTGGGCTATCTCGTCGCACAAGACGTCTACGGCCGGCGTCACAAACCCGAAATCGGAGGAGGGACATGGGAGCCACTCAGTCATTTCATGGAAGGCGAACGAAGCCGATCTCCTGCTTACATGGGCTCACCCTACGTTCCCTTGGACAGTTGGATTTATCCCGCGATCGAGAGATTGGCGGCATTCGGCTTCGTCCGAACCGAGAGTTTAGGCCTGCGCCCCTGGACGCGGTTGGAATGCGCTCGACTGGTAAGCGAAGCCAATGATCTGCAAGCCGGCGACACCGATTCGCCTGAGGTCCAAAAACTCTACACGACTCTTGCCGACGAATTCACACCTGAATTCGGCCTGATGAGCGGTGACCGCAATATGAGTGCGCAGTTGGAATCAGTCTATGCACGATCGGTGGGGATTTCCGGCACGCCACTTACCGATAACTTTCATTTTGGTCAAACGATCTTGAACGACTACGGTCGGCCCTTTCAAGAAGGCTTTAACAGCATTGCTGGTCTGTCGGGATGGGCCTCATCTGGCCCATTTGTGTTCTACGCGCGCGGTGAATACGAGTCGTCGCCATCCGCCCCATCGCCTTCTCGCAGCACGCTGGATTTCATCAGTTCGGCCGATGGCCTTCCGCCAAACGCCCCGGCCACTCCCGTCGCTGCAATCAGCCGGTTCCGGTTGCTTGACGTATACGTGGCAATGAATCTAGCCAATTGGCAACTTTCCTATGGCAAGCAGAGCCAGTGGTGGGGTGCCAGTTCGGACGGGCCCTTGCTCTTTACTGACAACATCGAGCCGCTTGCCAACATGTTTCGCGTCGATCGTGTCACCCCATTTCGCCTACCGTGGATTTTTCGTTACCTAGGAGACATTCGCGGGCAGTTTTTTATCGGCGAGCAGTCAGGCGCTGTGTTCCTAACAAGGACCTTCAGCGGCACGGCGGGACCACCCTTCGGCCAGTACGGTCAGACCTTGCATCCGCAGCCATACCTCACTGGTGAGAAAGTCAACTTCAAGTTCACACAAAACTTCGAATTCAATATTGGAAAGACAACGGTTTACGGCGGGCCAGGCAATCCCCTCACGTTCAAGACGTTCTATGAAGCCACTACCGGCAGGCACGTTCACGGAGATGTTTTGGGAGATGGTCGCTCCGGTGTCGATTTTTCCTATCGAATTCCCAAGATGCGTGACTGGTTGACTTTTTATGGAGACGCGTTCAACGAAGACGAGATTTCGCCCCTTGCCTATCCTCGAAAGGCGGCCTTCGAGGGAGGGCTCTACGTTACGAAATTGCCCAGCCTCTCCAAAGTTGACTTGCGACTTGAAGGGGGATCCACCAGCCCCCCGGATTTCCCGCCTTGCAATGGCTGCTTTTACAGCAATATGCAATACGTGACCGGATACAGGAATGACAACCAATTAATCGGCAGTTGGCTGGGACGAGCAGCCCAGGGGGAGTCGGTGCAAAGCGATTATTGGCTCAGTCCAAAAAAAAAGATTGGTCTCGAACTCCGCCATAGGAAAGTGGACCGCCAGTTTCTTCCCCAAGGAGGTACTCAGAATGACGTTGCCGTTAACGCCGATTTCATGGTGAAGGCGGGCATCCGCCTTTCTGGCAATTTGCAGTACGAACAGTGGGCCATTCCTCTTTTAGCCGCCAGCCCCCAGTCGAATATCAGCGTATCCTTTCAGTTTGGGTATTGGCCTACACGTCAATTCAAGTGATCACCCTCGAGGCTCACACTTGGACTGACCCTACGTGCTTTGCGGCATCGATACGCTACTAACGATTTCACGTTTTAGCAAATCCGACTCCGCACTAACGGAATGTTCATCTCGGACCGCTACTTTAACGTTCTTTCAACCGACTGAGCGAATCCTGATGAATCGGGCTGCGGGATAAATGGGGAAATGAAATCGCAAATCGCAGGGAGGTTCCTAGCCTTGTGATTCCGGTATACGCGCAGCGGCCCGATGCACCTCTGCCAAATGGCTACACTCACGCTGCAAGTGCTGGGAACCACGAGCTGGACCCGACAGCAGCATGTGAACGGTTTCCGCTCGTGCGTGGCCTCGCTTGTCGGACACGAGCGCAGCAGCTTTCACAAAGAGACCATCCTGAACCCGTGAGTTCCGATACGCCCCTGCAAGAAGTATCAGCCTGAATTTCCAGAACCAATTCTAGAACAGGAGTTTCAGGGCTAGTTGGATCTGCCGAGCCGATGTGGTTGCATCGGGCCGGGTGATCGTTTGCGTGGACAGACCGAACGTGTTGGTTTGCTCGACGATATTCCCCGGCTGCTGGAATTGGGGATGATTCAGCAGGTTGAAGAATTCCGAGCGGAATTGCATCCGGAAGCGTTCGTTGATGCGGATGTTTTTCATCAGCACCATGTCGACATTCGTATAATGCGGACCGTAAAACTGATTCCGGCCCGAATCTCCGATATGCCCAAGGAAGGTGTCGCTGAATGCCGCCAGGTTAGACGCCCCGGTTCTGACGCCATTCGCGCTGATTTGCGGTCCGGAACTCGCGAACGGACTGCCAATCACGTCAGGGTAGGAAAAGCTCGCAATCCCAGTACGTCCATTATCAAATGCACTGGTGAAAATTGTGTATGGATGTCCTGTCTGCGCACTGACGATCCCTGAGATTTGGATTCCCTCCAGCCCCTTCCCGAGCACACCCTGGCTGAGAAAGCTCTTACCGGTACCGAAAGGCAGTTCGTAGGAGAAATCAACTACGCCCCGCTGCCTGATGTCGTTGTCCGAGTTGCCTCGGGAAACCGTATTCGGGTTGCGTGAGTCAACCGGGAAGCTTCCTGTTCCCTGTTCGGGAGTGAGAGGATCATTCGAGTCGTCGGTGGCATGGGACCAGGTGTAAGCCCCACCGATTTGCAGGCCGTGCGAAAGCTGCTTGGTCACGGTTGCTTGCAGGGCATTGTATTTCGAGTCCGCATTCGTCCTAGTGATGCTCGACGGTGGGAAATTAGCGGCTGTCTGCAGCGCAGTTTCGCGAATCGATGGCGGAATGACCAGTGTACCCGGGTTGTTGATACCTCCATACAACGCGGAACCACTAATTACTCCTTGTGGATCCCCTGGCAGGCAACCACCCTGCGCGACACACGAAGCAATGTTCTGCTGTATCAGAGCAGGATCGGGTGGCACGGCGTCGAGAATTCGTATGACATGCGTCGCGTGGGATCCAACGTAATTGAGTTCGAACACCGCACCTCCCTTCAACGCCCGCTGGATGCCGAAATTCCAGTTCTGGCTTGCTGGCTGTCGAATGTTGGGATCGAGCAATGTCACCACCTGGTTCGCTCCGTTTGAGAAGGTGGTTCCAGGCGCTGGCTGTGTTGCCGGAGCCGGGATCTGCTCAGGGGTCAGCACCGTGGACGGGATATTCAAGAACGTCCCCTGGAATGGTGGATTCGACCTGGCGTTGCCAAAGATATTGTCGAAGACGCGATCGTGGAAAATTCCGTACCCGGCCCGCACCGAGGTCTTGCCGTCCTTAAACGGATCCCAAGCAATGCCAATTCTGGGCTCGAAGTTTTTGTAATCGTTGCTGTATACCTGGTGGCCTGTACCGGGACCCACCAAGGTGAATGTATAGGAGGTAGCAAAACTGTCTGGATTCTGGAACAAGTTCGAGAAGTTCCCGCCGGTTTCGAAAGGGACTCCATTGAACTGGTAGCGAAAGCCATAGTTCAGTGTGAGATTGCGGGTAACCTTCCACGTATCCTGGATAAAACCATCGAATTCGCGCTGGCGGAAGTCCTTGTTATCCGTAGCCACGCGCGCGCCCGCATGGTTGTAAAACTGGGACTGGAATTGGCCGAACACGCCGCCGACCAGGAACCATGAGAGGTCCTGAACGGTGGAGGCAATATTGCTTGCGATGGTCGGGTCCAGACCAGATACCGCCGCATCCTGGAATCCGGTACCCGAGAATCGATTGAAAAACAGAAGGGACCGCGAGTTGAAATTGTCGTCGCCCGATGAGCGGACATCCCGGAAATCTCCACCGAACTTAATCGTGTGGTTGGATTTTACCCAGGTCACCACATCGCCGTAGCTCGTGGTACCTGTATTTCTGAACTGCCCGGCGGAATCGAACAGCGTATTGCAGCCAAATACATTGACGGGACCATTCAGAAAAGCTCCATCCGGTACCTGGATGTCGACTCCGTTGCCGAAAGCGTCGGCTCCGCTAATTGGATTGAAGAGGTTACAGTTGCTGTTAAAAGCTGCATAGTTCTTGTTCCAGCCAAACTTGAACTCATTGATCAAGTTGTTTCTGAAGGTTGAAGTCAGACCCGCGAAGACACCCTGCTGATAACTTGGCGAGCTCAAAAGATCGAGGCCTGGAGCAAGTTCGGAGTGCCCCTGATTCGATTCAACGCTGCGGCCATAAGCGTAGCGGAGTGACAACTGCTCCTTCTCCGTGAGTTTGTGATCGATCTTCCCAGTCCAGGTGTAAGCGTTGAGACTATCCGGGCTGGCGAAATTAAGCGTTCCCGAGACCCCTGGGATTACATCTCCTGCATTGGGATTGGGCAGCAGATTCAGCAACCGTTGAATTTCAGGGTCGGGACCGAGCCCGGTCTGGTTGTCCGCAGCTCCAGCCGTGAGATCTATGGTCTGAGTTCCGGTGGCCGTCGGTACGGTGAAGACTCCGGACTTGAAAGCGGCCGTCGGCACTGTCCGGGACTCCGTCAGCGTGGTCCTGAACCGCTGATATTCGCCGTTTATGAAGAAAAATGTCCTATCCTTAATAATGGGCCCACCAACCGAGAATCCGAAATCGTTCCGCACGTAAGGATCTTGTGGCGCGGGGTCAGAATTGAAAAAGTCGCGTGCTCCCAGCGCGTTGTACCGTCCGAACCAATATCCGTCACCGTGAAACTGGTTGCTGCCTCCCCGAGTGATCACGTCAATAATGGCTCCGGTGTTGCGGCCATACTCGGCGTTGAAGTTATTGGTGATGACCCGGAACTCCTGAGTCGAATCCGGATTCGCGCCCAGAATGCCGGTGCCGCCCCCAGGGACCGACGTATCATTGTTGTCCACACCATCGAGAAGAAAGTTGTTATTACGGTCGCGGGAGCCGTTCACCGAAAATCCGTTATTGCCGTTGTTGGGCTGTGTCGCTCCGGGTGACAGCAGAACCAGCTCGTAGGGATTGCGCGTGAGCAGGGGTAGATCGGTTATGGTTTTGGCGCTCACCAGCGTGCTGAGTTGGCTGGTCTCGGTGTCAATCGGGGCTACAGACTCGTCACTTACTTCGACGCTCTGCTGTACGGTTCCCAGCGGCAATCCAACATTCAGTACCAGTGCCTGCGCGACGGAGAGCGAAAGACGCTTGAACTCCGTCGCGCGAAAGCCTTCTTTCTTGACGTTCACTAAGTAATCGCCCGGTGCGAGGCTGGGAATCGTATAGAACCCGGTTGCGTTGCTTGTCCCGGAGCGTACGGCTCCTGTCCCGAGGTTGGTTGCGGTCACATCGGCGCCCGCGACAGCAGCGCCGCTGGGATCGGTCACAGTACCCGAGATGGATGCGGAGGTTTGGGCAAGCACCGTGCCGCACAACAGCAGGCAGCACGTCAGGCAAAACACCTTAACTGATGTCATTAGTCACTCCAATCAAATGCCTTCACTTTTACCGCGAGGTGCTCACTGGGTAAGTCCGCTTTCATAACACCTCGTGAAGAAGCTTCCCTGTTAGGAGCACGAGCACTGCCATTGATACTTGGGATGAACCTGGCGCGCGACGACATTGAGTCACGTCTGGAGGACGGCGGCGGTGAGCGATATAGACTTTGGAAGGAGGTCGTATTTGAACTATGGAATTTGAAATCGTCGAATAGGAAAGACGAGCACCACCTTAGGCCAGGCAAAGCCGTTCGAACGACGATAAATTGTGAGTGAAAACTTTAAATTATGAAATGTTTTTCAGCAGTTTTCGGAGTAGCGCTCGATTGGCTTTTCGAAGAGGTAGACACAGTCCACCATTCAGCTTCACAAACATGTTGCCATTCGGCGGCAAATGAAACTCCTCGACATGGTCGAGATTCACGATCGCATTGCGATGCACGCGGAGAAAACGATTTGGATCGATCAGCGCCTGGAGGTTTTTCATGCTTTGCCGAATCAAATGGGACGTCTTCCCCATATGCAGTCGAATGTGATTCCCTGACGACTGCATCCATCGGATATCGTCGAGTCTTAGGAGCACAATCTTTTCATTTTCTTCAACTGCCAGTCGCTGCAAGAAGCGCCGCGCCGATCGTTGTTGCTCCCGGTCACTCGACCTCTCCTCAACCTCGAGCCCTAGCCGAGCACGAGCAATTACCGATTTCGCCAGATCCAGCGCGGTTTCGAAGCGCTCGACATCAAATGGTTTCACAAGAAAGTCGATTGCCGAAGAGGCAAATGCGGACACTGCCGACGGATCGTAGGCAGTGACGATGGTGGTGGGCGCACGCTTGATTCCCAGAGCCTCCCAGCTCTGTGCTCGTCTAACCGCCGGTGCATGTACGTCCAATATTACGAGGTCCGGGACGTTCTCCTGAATTGAAGCGACCAGCCTGGAGTCGTCCGCGCAAGTCACCGTCATCCCTGATTCAGACTCGAGCAGTGAGCAAATGAGCCTGCGACTCGCAGCGTCGGGTTCTGATAGCAAAACTCGGATGGGCAGCACGTGGGCCGATGCTCTCGTTTCGGTTTCACCTATCCCTAAAGGAGATCTCACTGGATGCTCCCCATCTCATTTTCCAGATTTCTTGGCCAGGAACCAGACGTCGCCAAGCTGCGCCATCGCCTGCTGGCGGCGTGAGTCGATCGGTGAACTTTCAGAAAAATCCGGTGAGCGCGCAAACCTGTTTTCATGGCTCCACGCAGAAAGTGTTGATTCAGTTGATCAGAGCTTTCCTTGCGATTCAGTGCACCTTCCAGATAAAAATGGCGATACTCAATATCGCTATTCAGGAAAATCTTCCAATACGGCCTCCTTAGATCGAGTGCGGACATCTCAAACCTGTAAAATGCAGGCGCTGCAACCGGCAACCCAACACAGCGCCCGCCCAGACAGCAGGGAGAGAGCTCGTAACAATCAAAAGCCGCGCCGCACCGAATCAGCCTCGACCGCCAGCCGGTTAACCAGTTTAAAGAACGCCGACGATTGACCCAGGAATAGGAGGTCATCCGTGAACGCCTGGATCGTGGCGACGGCT
>Ga0210401_10007380_pt1 | contig 11027 bp, 9 predicted proteins | sample IncBWH32MmetaG_FD_150866 | JGI IMG/M metagenome (GOLD analysis project Ga0210401, IMG submission 150866) | Forest soil microbial communities from Barre Woods Harvard Forest LTER site, Petersham, Massachusetts, United States - Inc-BW-H-32-M | ecosystem: Environmental > Terrestrial > Soil >... | reverse complement strand
CGTGTGCTTGGCGGTCCCGCAGCTTAGATGTCGGTTAGGCAGCCTAGGAGCGCCTCACTCGTCAGCACGTCTTCAGAATAACTTCGGTTAAGCGCATGACAACGAGACAAGGATTCCTGGAGCATCTCTGGAAGGAAGTGATCAATCTGTATCTGCGTGATGGGGAATTGGACGCCATCGTCAGCAATGACAAGCGCTATCCAGACCACCTCTTCGGAGACACAGGGCGGCGGGTGTTTCTAAGCGCGACCTATCTCTCGTCCTTCGCTATGCTGCCTACAATGCGGTTTTCGGCACGCTACTCACTCAGCGATCCAGGCGTAGATGACGACACCGATGTTGGTGGTCTCTACGAGGAACTTCTGATGGCCGATCCCAGCGGGATGGAAGGCAGGCCGGGCTCTGCGGATGCCGTGCAACGTTAGCGAGATGCCTCTTGGCCGATATGGTGTTCCATGACACGTATATTGTTTGGAATTGGGCGCCGAGCCTATTTCTTCTGCTTGCTCTGATCGTGCTCATCCTGGGCGCTGCCGCGCTCGTCAAGTATTTGTTCTTCCGGTAGGGACCGACACCGTCCGATCTCGGCCTCGGTTCTGGGTCGCCCGACTCTGGCCCTATCCTTAGCCGGCCCAATGAACGGCAGGAAAAGCTGCCGCAGACGTGATACCTCGTTTCCCGAGACGGTCCCGTAGCTCAACCCGCGAATTCCGGTTGTGGCACCTTTTAGACATGCTGACAGACTCTCAAAAGATCTGCTTATAGGGGTAGACCGGAAGTGGGCGACGCGCGATCAAACTGACGCGGATGACCCCAAATCGGACATCGCCCATCTCTCCTGTATTTGCGTACAGCGGCCCTTGCGCCACGTTTCTACTACCGTCGCGGCATAGCACCCGGCAGTGGATTCCACTGCCGGATTGCGTCTGCGGTCAGGGCTTCGACTGGGCGGAGGCGACCGCACCGCGCAATTGCGTCACGATTGTCAGTTCGCCGATTTTTCTTCCCATGGTTTTTCCCACCTCGGTCGAGAATCGGTAATGAAAGCCGGCATAGATGCGTGCGTTCGAAACCTCGTCACTGTAATCCTGCAACCGTGCCCACTTGCGCGTGAGCCCCGGCGCGGTTGCGCTCGTCAGTGAAATGTCGACCTCGTTGCCGACTGCGCTTTGGAGCACCGTCGAGACGGCCGCGGCGACGATGCAGTGGGCGCAAGGATACTCGGGATGCATCGGCGTAACGCCGACTGGCGCCCATGAAGCATCACGTGGCGTCGCCGGGTTGGCTGTGAGATCCGCATTGCGGATGGCTGTCACGGGGCGCCAGAGATTGTAGGTGTACTTCGCGTCGAATACGGCGATGAAGGCGTCGATGGCGGCCAAGGAAGTCAATGCGTACAGTCGGGCGCAGTCGACGACGTCCATATCCTTTGCGAGCGCGAGCTGCCGCAGGATGGGATTATACGTCCGTGGCCCGGTAAGGAACCAAAAGCGGGCGATATTTGTCTCCTCATCGCTGCGCCTTGTGCTGGTACGGCCTCCGATTTCGCGAATCTCGTTGAGATCCCTGGTCCAGGTTTCCGAATCGAGCGCAGGAGGCGGACCGGGTCGGAATTGAGAGCCCACCGTCATCACAAACGGCTTCAACGCTCCGCTAGTGGACTCGATCGGCAACGCCGTTGGCACATAAACACCTGGCTTGCCGTGGGGACGGTAGCTTTCCTGCGCGTCGCTGCCGTCATTGGCGCGGAGCGCGATAATTCCGGCCGCGGCTTTCTTCCCCAGCTCGATTCCCTTCGCCTTCGCATCCGTCTCGGCGATGCCGGAAAGCGACGTCGCGAGAGCCGTGTCGAGAGATGGCTTCTGATCAGGGTATAAGTTCAGCAGGATCGCATAGGCGGCGGAAGCGGCCGCAGCTTCCTTGGATGCGGTGCGGTCGGACTCAAGGTTGAGCTTATACGGCGCGTAGCGTCGCTCGATCGCGTTCACCGCCTCGAACATGGCGAGGTGGAGCATTGCTTGACCGCGTGCATTCGGGACGTTTACCAACTGCTTCTCGACGCCAATAGCCTCCGCCTTGGCGTTCCAATCCATAATGACGTCGCTCGTGGCGGGACTGGTCAGCAGCACCGAGGCGCAGGTGCTCGCGATCCAGATCGCCAGCTTGATCTTTGATTTCGGTTGCACGGGTGGGCTCCTTTTGGGGCGGGCGGGTTGCACGTCCGAAGGCCAGCTAACAACGCCCGGCGCGGCGCTGTAACGAAAGGAAGCCATGCAAACGACGAAAAAACTCCGAAATGTGAGGGACTAATGGACGCGGGAGGCTTATGCTTGAGTCTATACTGGGAGAAAGAGCCATGCACACACCCTCTCGGCGCAATATTATGCGCCTAAGTCTGCTGGCCGCCGTCTCACCGCTTGCGACCTCGACTTTTGCCGCCTGGGCTGCGCCGCTCGCGATCAAGGGTTACGATCCGGTGGCCTATTTTACCTTCGGAAAGCCGACGCGGGGACTTGCCGAATTCGAATACGAGTGGGACGAGCATCGCTACCGCTTCGCGCGCGCCGAACACCTCGAGCTGTTCAAGGCCGATCCCGTGCACTACGCACCGCAATTCGCGGGCTTCTGCGCCGTGGCGCTCGCCCGGGGAGAAATCGACGAGGGAAACCCGGAGTACTGGCTGGTCAGCGAGGGCAAGCTCTATCTGTTCGGCAAGCCGATCGGACCGGCTTTATTCCAGCAAGATCTTGCCGGAAATCTCGTCAAGGCCGACCAGAACCGGCCGCTCATCGTGAACCGGTGACGGTCAGTTGGGCGGCGGCGAGACGCCGGTTGCGGCCACGTCGAGGCCGGCCTTCCGCAGGCCATCGCGGACGTGATCGAGGTCAACGGAGTTCAGGAACTTGGTGCCGAACTCCTTCGGATCAAAGGTTGGATCGGTGCGGCGAATGAGGTCTACCACGCGCGCGGAATCCGCCGCCCGGTCTTGCTCGGCATAGGCGGCCGCCAGGACGATCCGGCTGAAGGTCGCATTGGCGTTCTGGCGCAAATTGAGTTCCGCCTGTTCGATCGCCGCTTCGTAACGCCGCTTCAGATAGTAGGCGAGGCTCAGCGCAAAGCGGTCTATCGTATTGAGATCGGGATCGATGCGCTGCGCCAGCTCCAAGGTCTCGATTGCCGCATCGGTCTGACCCAACCACATCAAGATATCACCGCGCCCGCCGAGGCCCTGGGCATCATTCGGATTAATGGCGATCGCGCGGTCGATCTCTGCCGCCGCCTGCTTGTATCTCTGATGAAAGATATGGATGCGGCTGAGAACGATATGGGCGTGTACGTCGGCATCATCAAGGCTGAGTGCCTTGAGGGCCAATTCTTCGCCACGGCTTAGGAATGCGGCCGGTGATTCCGCCCAGCCCATCGCAGGCGCGATGTAATAGGTTTCCGCAAGCGCGGCGTATGCGGCCGCATAGTTCGGATCAAGGTCGATCGCGCGTTTGAGCAGCGTGCGCGCTTCCGCGACGTTCGCGCGTGTGGGATGTTGCGATGCCGGCCGCGCCCGCAGCACGTAATCATAAGCTTCGAGGCTCTCTGTCGGCTTTGCCAACACCCTCTGCTGCTCGATCTGCGTCAGCCGCAGCGCCATGGCACTGACGATCTGCGTCGTAATATTGTCTTGCAAGGTAAACACGTCCGCGAGCGGCTCGTCAAAACGGGCTGACCAAAGCACTCGTCCTTGCCGTGCGTCGACGAGTTGCGCGGTTACCCGTACGCTGTCCCCGGTCTGCCTTACGCTGCCTTCGACCAGGTAACTCACGGCGAGCGCGCGGCCGATCTCCTCCGGGCTTGCGGGCCTGGCCTTGTAGGGCTGCACGGCATTCCATGACAACACGGTCAGCGCGGAGAACCGACCGAGCGCGCTGATGATGTCCTGCGTCAGTCCATCGGAGAAGTAGTCGCGGGCCGAATCGCCGCTCTGATTGACCCAAGGCAGAACCGCGATGGCGGGCTTCGCGCCAATTTCCGGATGCTTGGAAAATTTCCACTGGGTCGCGATGCCGATCCATATCGCTCCTGCCGCAGACACAAGGGTAAGAATCAGAACGGCGAACATTCTGCGTCTTAGAGGGGCGAGCTTTCTTGTGAGTGAGGTAGGTAATTCACGCGTGTCGCCCGCTGTCGGTTGCCTCAAGGTTGGAGACGCACTTGAATGCGAGGCGGCATCGGCCGAAGATTGATCTGTTGAGGCATCGAACGACACCTCCGACTCTAATCGATAACCGCGGCGTGGAACCGTCCTGATCAGGCGCGTTCCGTCTTCTCCAAGCGCCCGTCGAAGTTCGCCGACGCTTTGCACCAACACGTCGTCCGTGATTGCGAGATTCGGCCAGACCGCCGCAAATAGCGCGTCCTTTGAAACAAGACGGCCGGAATTTTCGACGAGATGGCGCAGGACCGCGAAGGTCTTTGGCCGAAGGACGATTTCGTTCCCGTCCACGAGTAGACACCCGCGGTCCAGGTCCAGGACATAACGATCGAACCGAAGCTGCTTTGCCCTTGCCCTCGTTGGCGATTCGGCACTGCGAATGTTCATCGCCCCACCACGCCTCGAGTTGTTATGTTGATGGCCCGCTAGGTTATACCAACAATGTATCGCTGTCCCGGCATATTGCGGGTCCGTTTCGCACGAGCGATGGTCCTGCATGTCGCCTATTGGGCACTTTTCGGACCTCACGCGATGTCCGGCTCGAGTCCGGAATGCGCCACTAAAGCGGACGTCCGCTGCTCCGAATTTATGATGGGTTCAGGCCCTGGCATCCGCGGTTCTGCGTGCCGCGGCAGATAACGAGCGGCGATCGGGGGCTGGAGGCATGTTTTGTTTCGGAATTGACGAAACTGGTTTCTGATTTTCCGATTTTTCACTTGACGGCCGGTAGAAGCCGGAATATAGCGATGTGGTCCCGCCCTCTCGGAGAGGGGCGTATCGCGATCGTCACGGACGTTGGGCGCGGGATGCGATGGACGTGCTGGCGCGTGAGACGAACGCTGCTGGTGCGGACGGCTAAAACGTGTGGTCCTGATCTCGCGACGCTGGAATCAAGTCTGCGATAAGAAGCGCAGACGACGGTGGCTAGCGAGCCGGACACCTGGGAGAGCGCGCCATAGGCCGTTAAAACCATTGCGCAGGGAATGCCGTGATGTTCCGGCGAACCTGTGGTGGCTAACTCGTGTGTTTATTTTGTTTCGCACGCGAGGCTATGGGTGCGGCGAGCACCCGGCATTCCCTGCGCCCTCTGTTTTCAGAGGGTGATGGCTAAAGCAAAACTCGGGCAAATCATGCCGCGAGAATGCAGAGCTGTATCCTCTCAACGAGGCCTTCTCCCGCGCCGACAGCGTTGCTATCGTGTACCCGACAAGAAGGAACCGCGATGCAGGGAGCGGAACAAGATGCCGGCCTTTCCGGCAAGGTCGCGCTGATTTCCGGCGGCGGCGCGGCCGGCGATGGCATCGGCAACGGGCGGGCGGCGGCGATTTTGCTGGCGCGCGCGGGTGCCAAGGTGCTGGTCGCCGATCTCGATCTCAGACTTGCCGAACGCACGGTCGAGATGATTGCGGCCGAAGGCGGCACGGCGGCGGCGCTCGGCTGCGACGCCACCCGGGAGGCCGATTGCAAAAAGCTCATCGAGGCCGCAGTCGACCGCTTCGGCCGACTCGACTTCCTCGACAACAATGTCGGCATCGGCAGCCGCGGCAGCGTCGTCGACGAGAAGCCGGAGGAATACCGGCGGGTGATGCAAATCAATGTCGAGAGCATGTTCCTGCTCTCGAAATACGCGATACCGGCGATGATCAAGACCGCTCACGGCGGCGCCATCGTCAACATCTCCTCGATCTCGGCGCTGCGGCCTCGCGGGCTTACCACCTACACGACCTCGAAAGCCGCGGTGATCGGGCTGACACGGGCGATGGCGGTCGATCATGGCCGCGACAACATCCGCGTCAATTGCATCTGTCCGGGGCCGATGTATACGCCGATGGTCTATGCCCGCGGCATGAGCGAGGCAGCGCGCGCCCAGCGCACCAAAGCCTCGGTGCTGAAACTCGAAGGCACCGGCTGGGACGTCGGCCACGCCGTCAAATTCCTGCTCAGCGATTACGCCCGCTATATCACCGGCCAGGTGCTGGTGGTCGATGGCGGCGTCACGCTGCAGGCGCCTGAACGGGAATCACAAGGTCACTAGCGACAAGGAACAAGCAAGATGGCCCGCCTGCCCTATCTCGAGGCCGACCAGATCGCGCCGGAATATCGCGACATGCTCGCGCGCAACACCAATCTCCACAAGCTGCTGGTCAACTCGCCGGACATGGCGCGCGCCTTCAGCGGGGTTGGCGGCTATATCCGTCACAAGAGCAAGCTCAATCCGCGCCTGCGCGAGCTTGCGATCCTGCAAGTCGGCTGGCTGGAAAAGTCCGAATACGAGTTCACGCACCACGTGAAGATCGGCAAGGAGTTCGGCGTCACCGACGAGGACATCGCAGCCCTCATCATCGAGACGGAGGGCATTCAGTCGAGGCTTGAACCGCTCGCCAGGGCGATCCTGAAAGGCGCGCGCGAAATGGCGCGGGAGCTTGAGATGTCGATGACGACCTTTGCCGAGATCAAGCGGCATCTTTCCAATGAGGAGATGGTCGACCTCGTGCTCACCATCGCCTTTTATTGCGCCGTGGTGCGCGTGCTGGCGACGATGAAGATCGACAATGAGCCCGCTTACAAAGAGGTGCTGCAGCAGTACCCGATCCCCGGAGTGAACTGAGATGCGTCTGAAAAACAAGGTCGCCATCGTCGTCGGCGCCGGGCAAAGCCCCGGCGAAGGCATCGGCAACGGTCGCGCCACGGCGCTCACCTTCGCGCGCGAAGGCGCCAGGGTGCTGTGCGTCGATCATCACCTCGCATCAGTGCAGGAAACCGTCGACATGATCGCGGAGCAGCAAGGCACGGCGTTGGCCTTCAAGGCCGACGTCACCAAAAATGCCGAGATCAAGGCCATGGTGGCGGACGCGCATGGCCGCTGGGGCAAGATCGATATCCTGCACAACAATGTCGGCGTCAGCCTTGCGGGTGGCGACGCCGAGCTGCTCGACATCACCGAAGAGGCATTCGACCGCTGCGTCGCGATCAACCTCAAGAGCTGCATCCTCGCCGCCAAGCATGTGATCCCGATCATGCGGCAGCAACAAAGCGGCGTCATCATCAACATCTCCTCGATGGCCGTGATCACGACCTACCCCTATGTCGCCTACAAGGCGACGAAGTCGGCGATGGTCGCCTTCACCGAGCAGCTCGCCTACCAGAACGCGTCGTACGGCATCCGCGCCAATGTCATCCTGCCGGGGCTGATGAACACGCCGATGGCGGTCGACACCCGCGCCCGTGAATTCAGAAAGACCCGCGCCGAGGTCGAGGCCGAACGCGACAGCAAGGTGCCCTTGCGCAAGAAGATGGGAACCGGCTGGGACGTCGCCAACGCCGCGCTGTTTTTGGCGTCGGATGAAGCCAACTTCATCACCGGGGTGACGCTGCCGGTCGACGGCGGCGCCAGCGTGCGGCGCGGCTAGAGCATGATCCGGAAAAGCATGCTCTCGGGCTACGACCCGATGGGTGGAGGCCGGTTTTCCCTCGCGACAAACGCGGAACGCGTTTGCGCGGAGATCATGCTCAAACAAAAAGATAGGCGGCGGCTACCCCGCCTTCGCAAGCCGGCTGTGCCTGGCGCCGTAGGCGAAATAGATCACGAGCCCGATCGCAAGCCACACCGCCAGGCGAAGCCAGGTATCGAGCGGCAGGCCGAACATCAGAAACACCGAGGTCGCAGCGCCCGCCGGCGCCACGATCCAGATCAAAGGCGCCCTGAACGGACGCGGCAATGCGGGATCGGCGATCCGCAACACCAGCGTCGCCACCGAGACCACCGCGAACGCGAACAGCGTCCCGATGCTGACGAGTTCTCCGACCAGGCCGATCGGCAACAGCCCGGCGAGGACGGCCGCCACCGCCCCGGAGCCGATGGTCGCAACATGCGGGGTGTGGAAGCGCGGATGGATTTTCGCCGCCGCCTTTGGCAGCAGCCCGTCATGCGCCATGGCGCGGAAGATTCGGGGCTGGCCCAAGAGCGACACCAGGATCACCGAGGTCAGGCCGAGCACGATCCCGAGCTTGATCAGCGGCGCGAGCCAGCCGATGCCGGCGGCATCGATCCCGACCGCGATCGGGTCCGGCACGTTCAATTTGTCGAACGGCACGATCCCCGTCAGCATCAAGCCGACCGCGACATAGAGCAGCGTGCTGATGACGAGCGAGCCCAAAATGCCGATCGGCATGTCGCGGCTCGGCGACTTGGCTTCCTGCGCTGCGGTGGAAACCGCGTCGAAGCCGATAAAGGCAAAGAACACGACGGCCGCGCCGCGGAGCACGCCCGACCAGCCATAGACGCCCGTGCCGGCGTTGGGCGGAATGAAATGCCCGTCAGGATTGGCCGACGTCACCCAATTCGCTGTCGAGAAGGCAGGGACGGCGAGGATGATGAACAGGATGATGACCGCCAGCTTGACGACCACAATGACGTCGTTGATTCGAGCAGATTCCCGGATCCCGATCACCAACAACGATGTGATCACGATGATCACCAGCATCGCCGGTACATTCAGAACGTCGCCGGTCGCGCTCCATGCATGGGTAGCGGCGTCGAAGCTGAGCGGCGCGGAGACAAACCGCGCCGGTACGACCAGGCCGAAATCCCTGGCAAAACTCACGACATAGGCGGACCAGCCGATCGCCACCGTCACCGCGCCGATGGCGTATTCGAGGATCAGGTCCCAGCCGATGATCCAGGCGACCAGTTCACCGAGCGTCGCATAGGCAAAGGTGTAGGCGCTGCCGCAGATCGGCACGGTCGAGGCCATCTCGGCATAGCAGAACCCGGCGAACGCGCAGGCGACCGCGCCGAGCAGAAACGACAGCGTGATGGCGGGGCCAGCATTGGCGGCGGCAGCATGGCCGGTGAGCACAAAAATGCCGGCGCCGATAATGCCGCCAATGCCGAGACCGACGAGATTGACCGCGGACAGCGCCCGCCTCATGGGCCGCACTTCGCTATCGGCATCGGCATGCGCAGCTTCAGCCAGCAGCATGTCGACGGATTTTCTTGCCCAGACGTCGGTCAAAAGGCCACGCCTTTCCAAAGCCGTTCGTTCGATAGAAGCGGGATCGTAACCTCACTAAGCCGTGAAATAAACAACAGGCTCCATGCTTCCCCGGCAAAGTGGCGCTCGCCGCCAATTTCTGGCAGGAAGATACCCGGCTGCAGCACAGGGAGGTGAGGCAGATGCGCACGAGAGGATCTGACCTTCTGGTCGCCGCGCTGGAAAACGAGGGCGTGCGACGCATCTTCGGACTCCCCGGCGAAGAAAATCTCGCTGTCGTCGAATCCCTGCGGACGTCGCGCATCGAACTGGTGTTGACGCGCCACGAGCAGGCGGCGTCCTTCATGGCCGCGACCCAGGGCCGGCTGACCGGCTCGCCCGGCATCTGCCTTTCGACGCTTGGCCCCGGCGCGCTGAACTTCACGACCGGCGCGGCCTACGCCTATCTCGGCGCCATGCCGATGGTGATGATCACCGGCCAGAAGGCGATCAAGAGCGCGCGGCAGGCGCGCTTTCAGCTTGTCGACATCGTCGGCGCGATGCGCCCGATCACCAAGATGACGCGGCAGATCATTTCCGCCGACGCCATTCCTTCCGTCGTACGTGATGCGTTCCGCGTCGCGACCGAAGAGCGGCCCGGCCCGGTTCATCTCGAATTGCCCGAGGACATTGCCGCCGAAGACTGCACCGCTTCGCTGATCGCACCGCATCCCATTCTCCGGCCGATCGCCTCGCCCGGGGCCATCAAGGGTGCGGTCGATCTGATCCTCGCCGCCAAGCGCCCGCTGATCATGATCGGGGCCGCGGGAAACCGGCCGCGGCTGGTCGAGGCGCTTTCCGATTTCGTGCGCCGGACGCAAATCCCCTTCTTCAACACGCAGATGGGAAAGGGCGCGGTGACCGGCAATTCCGAGCTCTATCTCGGCACCGCCGCGCTGTCCGAACGCGACTATATCCATGAGGCGATCGAGCATGCCGATCTCATCGTCGCGATCGGACATGACACGATCGAGAAGCCGCCCTTCCTGATGGGCTCGAGCGGCGGCCCCAAGGTGGTCTATGTCGGCTATGTCTCCGCGACCGTGGAGCAGGTCTTTCATCCGGACGCCGAAGTGATCGGCGACATTGGCACGACCGTGACAGCGCTCGCCGATGCGCTGCATCAGCGCGTCCACGCCGCGGCGGAATTCACAAAACTGCGCGACGAAATCCGCGCCCATATCAACGAGCGGGCCGAGGATGATCGCTTCCCCGTCATCCCGCAGCGCCTCGTCCATGATGTCCGCAAGGTCATGCCCGAGGATGGCATCGTCTGCCTCGACAATGGCATGTACAAGATCTGGTTCGCGCGCAATTACCGGACGACCGTCGCCAATACGCTCCTGCTGGACAACGCGCTCGCCACCATGGGCGCCGGCCTGCCCTCGGCCATTGCCGCCAAATGCCTCAATCGGCGCCAGCGCGTGCTCGCGGTCTGCGGCGATGGCGGTTTCATGATGAACAGCCAGGAACTGGAAACCGCCGTTCGCCTGAAGCTCGACCTGGTCGTGCTGGTGATCGAGGATTCCGCCTACGGCATGATCCGCTGGAAGCAGGCCGTCGACAAGTTCGCCGATTTCGGCATGACGTTCGGCAATCCGGATTTCGTGCGCTACGCGGAGTCCTATGGCGCCCACGGGCATCGGATTGCGGCGACGTCCGAATTGATCCCGACGCTGGAGGCGGCCTTCCGGCAAGGCGGCGTGCATCTCGTCGCCGTGCCCATCGATTACAGCGAGAACATGCGCGTGCTGGTCGACGAGCTCGGCAATCGCAGCATCGGATAG
>Ga0210401_10007379_pt1 | contig 11027 bp, 9 predicted proteins | sample IncBWH32MmetaG_FD_150866 | JGI IMG/M metagenome (GOLD analysis project Ga0210401, IMG submission 150866) | Forest soil microbial communities from Barre Woods Harvard Forest LTER site, Petersham, Massachusetts, United States - Inc-BW-H-32-M | ecosystem: Environmental > Terrestrial > Soil >... | reverse complement strand
GACCAATACATCCATTTCCATGGCCAAACAGCGCTTGGCCAACCGCGTTCCGATGCGGCCGAAGCCGACGATCAGAACCGTCTTGCCATACAAATCATAGGGTAGCTTGCCGAGTCTAGCGCTCCAATTGCCGTCCCGAACCAGCGCATGCATCTCGACGGCGCGTTTGGCGAGCGTCAACATCATGAACAGCGCCTGCTCCGCGACGGATGGGGAATTGGCAGTACCCGCGACCATCAACGGAATCCTGCGGCGTGTGAGCGCGGCGACGTCCACGGCGTCGAAGCCGACGCCGATCCGGCTGACCACCTTCATGTCCTTGGAAGCCTCCAGCTCCGGTTCGCCGAAACGGGTGGCGCCGAGAGCTACGGCATGAACCGGCGCGTGCTCGTTCAGCAGCGTCTCGAAATCCCTCGCAGAGATCAAATTGGGAAATTCAACGAGCTCGATGTCGTCGCGCTCCCTCAGCAAAGCTCGCCCTGACCTGGACATCGATTCGGTGATGAAGATTTTCTTCTTGTTGCTGGACATTCCCCGTCCCTTGCCTTGCCCAGGGGGCACTTATTTTTTGTCTGCGGCCATCAAATGACGGCGCCGGTCACCTCATTTAGCAGGTGCATATTGTTGAGGTCCACTGCCAATCGGAGTGCCCCGCCATCTCGCGCACCTGCGCTGGGATTAACCCGCCCGCAGACCAGCGTACCCTCAAGCGTAAAGTAGATCAGGGTTTCCATACCCATCGGTTCGGTCACATCCAGCACGGCATCGAAGGCTTCAAATCCGGGCGCGTGGTGGGCTTTTGCTTCCGTGATATGTTCAGGTCGCAATCCGAGCAGCAGCTTTTCACTCCGCCCCATATTTTGATATCGCGCCGCGCGGTTCGGCGGCAGTGGAAAGACAATTAGATCGGTCAGCCGGACATGCAGCCTGCCGGCAATCTCCTCAAGCCTACAAGGCAGGAAGTTCATCGCCGGCGAGCCGATGAACGCCGCGACAAAACGCGTGGCCGGGTTGTGATAGAGATCGTTGGGCGTACCTATCTGTTCGATGCGACCGTTGTTCATGACCACAACCCGGTCGGCAAGCGTCATCGCCTCAACCTGGTCATGGGTCACATAAACAGTGGTGGTTCGGACTTTCTGATGCACTTTCTTGATCTCGATCCGCATCTGCACCCGCAGCTTGGCATCGAGATTGGAAAGCGGTTCATCGAACAGGAAGACCTTGGGATTGCGGACAATGGCACGCCCCATCGCCACGCGCTGGCGCTGGCCACCTGACAACTGCTTCGGTTTTCGATCGACAAGTTCGACGATGTCCAGCATTCGCGCGGCTTCGTCGATCCGCGCCTTGATCTCGGCCTTCGGATAGCGCTTCAGCCGCAATCCGAACGACATGTTCTCGGCGACTGTCATGTGGGGATAAAGCGCGTAGTTCTGGAACACCATCGCGATGTCGCGATCCTTCGGCGGCACGTCGTTGACGACGTCGCCGCCGATCATGATGTCACCGTCGGTGATATCCTCCAATCCCGCGATCATCCGCAGCGTGGTCGACTTACCGCAGCCCGAGGGTCCGACCAGGACGACAAACTCGTGATCGGCGATATCGAGATCGATGCCGCGTACCGCCTCGACGTCGTCGTAACGCTTGATAACTTTACGCAACATGACCTCGGCCATGGATTTCAACCCTTCGTCGCGCCGGCGGTCAGGCCGGCAATGTAATAATCCATCAGGAATGCGTAGATGATCAGCGGCGGCGCGGCGCCAAGCAACGCGCCCGTCATGATCTGTCCCCAGTTGAACACATCACCCTTGATCAGGGTGGTGATAATGCCGACCGGCAGCACCAGTTGATCGGTAGACGTCGTAAAAACCAGGGGATAGAGAAATTGCGCCCACGAGACAGTGAAGGCGAAGATCGTCGCGGCGATCAGGCCGGGCAGGGCAACGGGAATGAAGATGCGCGTCAGTGTCTGGAACCACGAGGCGCCGTCGATGATGGCGGCCTCATCCAGTTCCTTCGGGATCGACGCAAAATATCCGATCATGATCCAGGTGCAGAACGGCACCGTGAGCGTCGGATAGATGAACAATAGCACGTACCACTTGTTGATTAACTGGATTCCAGTCCAATCGCCGATCACCGCGAACATCTTGAACAGGGGAATGAACAGCAGGCTGTCGGGAATAAGGTAGGTCAGGAAAACGCCGGTCGCGAGGGTTGCCGACCCCCAGAATCGCATCCGCGCCAGAGCAAACGCAGCCGGCACGCTGATCAGCATGGTGATCGTCACCACGAAGATCGAAACCAGCGCGGAGTTCCGAAAGAATGTCAGGAACTGGTTCGACGTCAGCAGTTCAACGTAGTTGGACAGCGTCGGATGAAATACCCACCAGGGATTGGTCGCCGCCGAAATCTCCGCGCTGCTCTTGAGCGAGGTGATAAGCATGTAGATCGGCGGCACCAGCGAGAAGATCGCAAACAGCGTCAGAAAAAAGTACGACCATCGCAGTGCCCAGGCACGGTCGCGGCTCATGCTGCCGTGCTTGACCTTGCGGGTCGGCGCCCCCTTGTCGATCGCCATCGTGGTCATCAGGCTTCATTCCCGCGTTTTGAGACATCGCGCAGGATGAAGATCGCCGCGATCGCCAGGATCGGTACCATGAACAGCGAGACGCTGGCGCCGAGCGGAATGTCGTTGCCTTCGATGCCGACACGGAACGCCCAGGTCGCGAAAATGTGGGTGTGATCGAGCGGGCCGCCGGAAGTGAGGATGCGGACGATATCGAAATTCGCAAAGGTGACGATGAGTGAGAACAGTGTCGTGATCGCGATAATGTTGCGCATCATCGGCAGCGTGACATACCAGATGCGCTGCCACCAATTGGCGCCATCGATGGCGGCGGCCTCGTAGAGCTGCTCGGGCACCGATTTCAGCGCCGCCAGATACATGATCATGAAGAACGGCGCGCCGTACCAGACGTTGACGAGAATGACCGAGAAGCGCGCCCAATAGGCGTCGCCTGTCCACGGGATCGGTCCGATACCGAAAAACGACAGCGTGTAGTTGAAGGCGCTGTACGACGGATCGAACAGCCACAGCCACGCCAGCGTGCTCATCGCCGGTGGAATGACCCAGGGCACGAGCAGCATGCCGCGCCATTTGCGTTGGCCCTTCGCCGGAACGTTATGAACGAAATGGGCGACGATGAAGCCAATCAGCGCTTTGAAGATGACGGCCGAGATTGCGAAGATGCAGGATTGCCTGACGACCAGCCAGAACGTCTCGCGCTTGAACAGGAATTCGAAGTTGCCCAAGCCCACAAACCTCGACATCGCCTTGTTGAGGGTCGCCAGATGCAGCGAATAAAGCGCGGGATAGAGAACGAGGATCGAAACCAGCAGGATCAGCGGCAGCGTCATCAGAAACGCCACTGTCGATTTGCGCTTGAGCGCGGTCCTCAAGCCGGACCGTTTGGAGGTGCTCCGGACGCTGGCAACGCTGCCCTGCTGAAATGCGACGTCAACCATGGTGCGCGTCCCTCTCCGGATCATTCGCGACGAAGCCGGCGCGAACCGGCCTCCACTCGAGGCGTACCTGGCGTCGGATGCACCGGGCGGCCGACGATCAGTCCGCCGCCGCGGAGCAACCGGAACGCTCAGCTTCGCATGAAGCCTTCGCACTCACCTTCGGCCCAGGCCAACGTCTTTTCCATCGTTTCGCCCTGGAAGTAACGCAAGCACATCTTGGTCAGCGTCGCCTGGGCATAGATTTGCTGGGCGACTTTTGGCGGCGCTGGCGACGCCGCGATCGACAGGGTCTGATGATTATATGGGTTGGGGTAATGGTAGAGCGTGCCCTTTGGCGGCCCTTCCTCTTGCCAGACTTTGAGTGTCGTCAGTTTCTCGTATGCCGGCAGGTCGTAACCGCCGCTGGCAACCACCATTCTCTCGATCGAGGCCGGCTTCGACAGATGTACGAGCAGGCTCTTGGCGGCTTCCTTGTTCTTCGAGAAGCTCCAGGTGGTCCAGAAGAAGGGCAGGTACGGCGCAAATCGCCCCTTCGGTCCCGCCGGAAAACCATGGGTCCAGCATTGTTCGGCGACTTGCGGCGCATCGCGCTTGGCGACCGCCCAGGCACTCGGTGGATTCATGATCAAGGCGCCGCGGCCGGAGATCAGCCATTTGTTGTTTGAGGCGTCGTCCCAGGCCGCCACATCCGGCGGCAGGAGGGCGATCAGCTTCTTGTAATAGTCAAGCGCCTGTCGCACCGCATCGGTCTTGACCGTGAGGTCGCCCTTGGCGTCGACGAGCTGCGCGCCGAAGGACTGGAAGATCGCGCCACACGTGTCGACACTGTCGGTGGTCTCGCCAAGACCGATGCCGAAGGCAGCGCCTCCCTTCTGGCAGGCCTCCGCAGCCTTCAGGAACGTATCCAGCGTCCAATTGTCGGCCTTGGGCGGCGCGCCTGCGGGATACATTTCCTGTACGTCGATGCCAGCATATTTCTTCATCAAGTCGATGCGCGAGCACGGGCCTTTGATCTGGCTCCCGGCGCAGGCAGGAACGCCAAGCCACTTGCCGTCGAGCTGGCCGAGATATTTGACGGTACCGTTGACTGCGCCGTTCTCGGCGACGATCGGTCCCATGATGTCGCTGACGGGCTCGAGCAGTTCGGAATAGCCGTGTGGATTCCATGTCGTCATCGCAAGGATGTCGTGACCCGACTTGGCCTGCGCTTCCGCGGCCATGGTCAGCAAGAGCTTGTTACCCTGGCTGGTGATGTAGTCGATCTGGACTTCGACCTTCTCCCTTTCGGCCCACTCATTGACCAGATCGGTGGAGGCCTTGTTGGCGCCGGGAACCCAATGGTCCCAGAAGCCTATCGACAGTTTGCCGGCCGCGTGCGCGGTTCTCACATAAGGCGCCGAAATCAGTGCGGCGGATGACCATGCGGTAGTGGCGACGAATCGCCGTCGAGACAGCTTTCTCCCTGACATCGCATTCCCTCCTGGTGGGCCAAATTTTTGTTTTGCTTTTTGTCTTCGTCTGACCGGCATCGCAGTGGCTGGTGCTGCGAGGCGGCGCGAAGATTTCAGTTGGGATCAGAGCAGAATTGCCAGCCGCTGTCGAGAAATCAGGTTGGCCACCCTCTAGACTAACGTCGTGTATCGATAGCGTTCTGTCGCCCCGCATCCAGCCGGTGACGTCACATGGGAATCTTGCGCTGCACATTCGGCCGCGCAGCAGACGCGACGGACCGGCTATTTGTGTTGCGGTGTTGGTTCCACCTCAACGACAACTGGTTCGTAGGACAGGATTTCCCGGCTTCGCAACGCGGCGCCAAGGTGGACTCGTTGCACACGAAAACGATAATGTCTTGGCGTGAGCGCTGTGATTCAGGGCCGCCAGGGTAGCGACCAAAATCAGATGGAGACCAAATAATGATCAGCCCGAAACCGGCCGCACGCGTGCAACCAAGCTCGGGCTTTGTTCTTGCCGCGGCCGTTATCATGCTTCTCGGCATCTCCCACCGGGCAGCCGATGCACAAGGGCTGGTGAAGGGCGTGGAGCAGGGCGCCCAGGCCGGCAACAAGGCGGCCGGGCCCGTTGGCGGCGTGTTGGGAGGCGCGATTGGCGGGGTGGTTGGCGTGTTTAACGGCGTGCTCGGTGTCAATGACAAAGGCAAGGGCGCTGCCGCGAACGGCAGCAAGCAAGCCCAGACCGGTTCCGCCAAGACCGCAAAAGCCATGAAGGGTGCGAAGGGAGCGCCAGGCAAGCCCGTGGAGGTTCTCACCCAACCGGGCGAACTGGAGCTTACCGCCGACCAAATTGTGGCAAACAGCGACGCGGATATCGACCGGATCAAGGCCGAGCTAAATCTGTCGCCGGAACAGGAAAGGCATTGGACCGCGTTCAACAGCGCGATGCACTATCTCGGCCACAACGGCGCGGATCGTCTCAACCTCAGAATTGCGCGCGCCAAGCGCGATCCGCCCGACGACATCATCGAGCAAATGCGAAACGAGGCCCAATTTCTCAATGATCGCGCGGTGGATCAACGCAGCGTGGCCGATGCCGCCGAGCCCTTGTTCATGAGCCTCGATGACAAGCAAAAGACGATCTTTATCGAGGAAATGGTGCGCCTGAGCCACGAACGCGGGCTCGATTGATCGTAGGCAAACAACTGCAGCCCCAGGCGAAATGCTTTGTCCGGGCTTCGCGCCGAATAGCCGGGTACACAAGCCCTGGGGTAGGTGGAAGGCGAGGCACCCGGCTATCCTGCCGCAGCGGTGCGGCCATTCAACTCGTCATGCAAAATTGAAGAAAAGCAGACCGCTTCGCGCCCGAGATATGGCCGGGTCATGACCTTGTCGGGATTTGGCACGCCGGGCGCAAAAACGAGCTATCGCGGTCAACGGTATACCGGCCGCAATGTTTCGTGACGCAAGGGCTCAAGTCTTCGGGAAATTCAGCTCGACGCCGACGCCGTCGGGATCGTAGAGGAAAAACTGCGTGTCGCCGGTCCGCGGCACGATGCTCTCCCGGAACTTGACGTTGCTGGACTGCAAACGCTTGCGCATGCCTTCGACGTCGCTGGCGGCAAAAGCGATATGATCGAGCCGGCCGGTATCCTCATATTTCCTTTCGGTGCCACGCACCACGATGCCTTCGCGCGGCTTGCGTGTGCCCATCAGATGCACTGTGGCTACTCCACCCGAATAGAGCCAGTAGCCGGGGAAATCGAGCGGAGGTCGATCGCCGTTCTCGAGGCCAAGCACGTCGCAGTAGAACTCCTTGGTGCGCTCAAGATCCGCAGGTTCGATCGTGTAATGTTGCAGTCCGCCGAGCGGCATATTTCTTCTCCCCGGAAGGTGAGGGCAAGCATCGGCGCCAGTAATCGAGCCGCCGATGGGTTTGGTGGGCGTTATTCAAGCGGTGACCGCAAGCTCCCTGTCGATCTCTTCGATCGACTTGCCGCGGGTCTCGATCCCGAAGAAATAATACACCGTCCCGGTCATCAAAAACCAGCAACCGAGATAAAGGAAAGCGAGAGGAATCTCCGGTAAGGGCACATCTGGCTTGAGATAATTGCCGGAACCCACGATCAAGGCCAGGCCCACCGGGCCGATAATCTTGCCGATGCCGCCGAAACCATAGGCCGATCCCATCCCCGAGGTCCGCAAATGCGAGGGCCAGACCTCCGCCGCGTATGGACCGACGATGGCGAAGCCACCGTCGGCAAAGAAAAACGCAATCGCCAGCAACAGCCAGAATGCCGATACGCCCATGAACATGGCGTCGTAATTGTAGCCGGCGACAATGGTGAGAATTCCAGCACCGAACCCGAGCAGGCCGCCGGCATTGCGGCGCCCCATCAGTTCGGAGAAAAGCGCGAATGACACCCGTCCGATGAAGCCGAAGACGCTAAGCAGGATCATCATTTTGGCGGCCTCCTGCGGTGTGACCTTCAGCAGCACCACAAACAGCGACGGCACCCACAACGTAATGCCGTAGACACCGGTCTGCGCGCCGGCGTTGCCGAGCCAGGACACGATCAGGCTGCGTGGATATTTGAAGAGATCAAACCAATTGGTGCCGACAACCGGGCCGGCGTCGGCGGCGGTGGGCATGGGGAGGGAGGCCGGCGTCATCTGCAATGCCCAGGCCAGCGACTTGCGCGCTTCCTCGTAACGGCCCTGCCGGCACAACCAGCGCGGCGATTCCGGCACCCAGACACGGACCAAAAGCACGAGCAGCGCGGGCAACACGCCGATGGCGAACAACAGCCGCCATTCGCCGTTGCCAATCACCGAGCCAAGGACAGCACCGAGGCCGACACCGAGCGGGATTACGCAAGTCACGAGGCCGCCGACCCAACCCCGCCTGGAGGAGGGCATGAATTCCTGCACCAGCGGCAGATCCACGCAATAGAGCCCACCTACGCCGACGCCGACAAAGAACCGCATCGTTGAAAGATAGATCCAGCCGTTGTCCGGGGTGAAATACAAGAGCCCAGTGGCGGCCGAGAAGTTCAGCACGGTGCCGATGAAGACCTTGCGGCGGCCGATGCGATCGGCAAGCCAGCCCCAGACATAGGCGCCTATGATGGCGCCAATCCCCGAACTCATGAGCACCGTGGCGGACTGGCCGAAGGTCAGCTTCCAAGGTCCTATCAGGAAGGCGAGGACAAATCCGATCAGGAAGTAATCGAAGAATTCAAGCGCGTCGCCAATAATGGCCGCGATCAGGATCTTGATCTGGTTGCCGGTCAGACTCGTCCGTCGGTCGAGTATCTCGAACATGGCGTTTCCCCTTGGCGCATATTTGTTTCTCACCGGGGTGGCGCCTACTCACCGGCCATGACGGCAGGCTATAGCGTCATCGCGGCGGACGGAAGCCCGGCGCACGACCGAGGCCGCCGACGAGGAAAGTCATCAACTTTCGCATCCACTGACAATTCGCGCTCGGGACAAACCTGAAGGTGAACTCAGGCAGCCGCGGCTGATTTATTTAAGGTTTGGTATTAGCCTCCTTTTGCGCGATTGGAACCAAGGTCGGCTTCGATGGAAGAGAAACGAAAGTATCAGCGGACCGAAATCAATGAGCCGGCCTACGTGTCGTCGGGTGGGTCGGTCATGAGTTGCATCGTGCGGAATATCTCGCCGGAGGGCGCCGCCATTGACGTCGAGAATCCCGCCTTCGTGCCCGCCCGATTTCGTCTGGTGATGGCGAGCGATTCATCGACCCGCGAGTGCAAGGTCATCTGGATCCAGCAAAAGCGGGTCGGCGTCGCATTCACCGCCGCGCCACAGGATGCATCGAAGACCGGCCGAACCCCCTAGGCCATTTTGAGCAAGGCGAAGAACCAGACCGCGATCCGGTCCATCACCAAGGCAGCACGCTCGCCGCGGCCAAACTGCCCGCCCGCGACCACGCATCGGCGGTATCCGGCTCTTGAAAGGTAAGAGCTAATTAAATGTTTTGCTCAATAGTAACCCAAACTTAATGCATTCGTTGATTCCAAGACTGGCCGAGCATGCCGATGTTCCGCAACTTCAGGGTTCGGATCCAGCTCAATCTGCGTTCGCAGATTTTGCTGCTGGGAATGAGCGGCGTTGCAGCCGTCGGTGCGATTTATCTCATCGGCCTGCAGGTCGAAGCCGACAGCCAGCGCGCGGCCGACAAGTTTACCGCATTTGCTTCCCTGACCGGCAAGGTTTCCGAAGGCCTGTTGCAAGCGCGTGAAATTGCAACGGAGTTTCTGCAGAAACCCGATGACAAGAAGGTGGCGGCCCACACCGAAATCATGAACGCGGCCGTCGGTCACCTCGCCAATGTTGAACGCCTAGCCGAAGCGTTGCCGGAAAGCGATCGGCTTCGCCAGGCGAATTCCTTTCGGGCTACCATCAACAGCTACGTCACCCGGTTTTCGAATGTTGTTTCAGCGCAGAAATTGATCGGGTTCAACGAGAACGACGGCCTGCAGGGAAAATTGAGAACTGCCGTCCACGCCGTTGAGGGCCAGCTAAAGAAGTACGATCAGTCGCGATTGGCGATTCTGATGCTGATGATGCGCCGCCATGAGAAGGATTTCATGCTGCGCGGCGACGAAAAATACGGCGACGAACTTCGCAAGCGCGTCGATGAATTCTCGATCGAACTTGCAAAAGCTGATTTGCCTGCCGAAAGCAAGTCCGAGATCAGCAAACTGATCGGCACCTACAAAACAAGCTTTCTGGCGTTCGTGGCCGGTCAAAGCACGTTGACCGACGAAGCGACCGATCTAGCGCAAATCTACGAACGCTTGAAACCGAATTTGATTGCGGTGCGGACGGCGGCCGACGAGCGGCTTTCGGCGGTCAAGGCCGAATTGGCGCGCGTCCAGCGCAATGTCTTCTGGTCGATCTGCTTTGCCGTGCTTGTAGTGGCGATTGCGGCCCTGCTGTTCGGAAATTGGCTCTCCACGCCGCTTGTCAGGATGGCGAAGGCGATGGATCTCCTTGCCCAGGGCGATCTTGAGATCAAGATGGAACCGGTCAACCGCCGCGATGAGGTCGGCAAGATTTCTCGCGCGCTTTCCGTCTTTCGGCAAAAGCTGCTCGAGAACAGGCAGCTCACGGAGGATCAAGCCAAGGCACGGGAGAGCGCCGCAGCCGACCGTCGCGACGCGATGCTGCAAGTCGCCGATCGCTTCGAGCAGGAGATCGGCAAGGTCGTACAGACTGTGTCGACGGCCGCGGTCGGAATCGAAATGGCGGCGGGCCACCTGACCAAGACGGCAGATACCACTCAGGAGCTATCGGCGGTGGTAGCCGCCGCATCCCAGCAGTCGTCGGCCAGCGTCCAGTCGGCCGCGGCGGCGGCCGAGCAAATGGTCTGCTCCGTCAACGAAATCAGCCGCCAGGTTCACGAATCCCAGAAGGTCGCGAGCGCCGCCGTGCAGCAGGCGGAACAGACCAACGCCCGAATCGCAGAGCTCTCGCAGTCCGCTGGCCGCATCAGCGAGGTCGTCAAGCTGATCTCAGCCGTTGCCGCTCAAACCAACCTTCTAGCCCTGAATGCGACGATCGAAGCCGCGCGCGCGGGCGAGGCCGGACGGGGCTTTGCGGTCGTCGCATCCGAGGTCAAAGCGCTCGCAGGCCAAACGGCCAAAGCGACGGAGGAAATTGGGCTACAGATCGCGCAGATGCAGTCGGCGACCGGACATTCCGTATCCAGCATTCAGGAGATCGGCGGCACCATCAACCGCATCTTCGAAATCTGCGCGGCGATTGCCGCCTCCGTCGAAGAGCAAGGCGCCGCGACCCAGGAAATAGCGCGCAGCGTGCAACAAGCCGCCATGGGCGCAACCGAAGTCTCGGGCAACATCTCGGAGGTGACGCGCGGCGCGGCCGATACCGGTTCGTCAGCCGAACAGGTCCACGGTGCGGCCCAGGAACTGCTGGTCGAAAGCAATCATCTCAAGAGTGAGGTCGGCAATTTTCTGGCATCGGTCCGGGCAGCTTGATCACTTCGTA
>Ga0210401_10007378_pt1 | contig 11029 bp, 3 predicted proteins | sample IncBWH32MmetaG_FD_150866 | JGI IMG/M metagenome (GOLD analysis project Ga0210401, IMG submission 150866) | Forest soil microbial communities from Barre Woods Harvard Forest LTER site, Petersham, Massachusetts, United States - Inc-BW-H-32-M | ecosystem: Environmental > Terrestrial > Soil >... | reverse complement strand
GCTCTTGTCCCAGGTCACGTAGTACGGGCCGGACCAGGGAGTCGGCAGCGCCCATTCTGTGATCTTTGACGTTTCCGGATCGAGCATACCGATTTTGTTGGCCTGATATTCGCCGAAGAAGGCGCGGTCCTGGGCATCCGTGCGGATGCGGCGCGGGCGGGAATTGGGCGTCGGCGTCTGGTACCAGGAGGTCTTTCCAGTCTTGGCATCGATGCGGCCGATGTAGTCGGTCGCAAAGTCAGTGATATACAAATTGTTGTGCGAATCGGAATCGATGCCGTAGATCGTGCCGCGACGGCTGTCAGGAAGCTGCTTCATGGGCTCGAACCGCTCGTATTCGCCCGTCTTTATGTCGAGCCGGAAAATGTCGTAATGGCCGGCGCTGTCGGTCCAGATTTTTCCATCCACGTCGTAGCGCAGGCCGAGCATGTTGGGTTGGGCCGCTTCATCGTTCCACTGCTTCGGCAGGCTGTAAGTTTTGATCGTCTCGGTCTTGCGGTCGAACTTCGCCAGGGCGCCCTGATACATCATGCCCATCCACATGTCGCCGGCTTTGTCCTCTTCGATGTCGAGCAGGCCCTGCGGGTAGCCGGGCTTAAGTTCCGGCACGGGATATTCCTTGAGGGCGCCGGTTTTGGGATCGAGTTTGCCGATGAACATTTCGCCGAAATCGGTGTACCAGACCATGCCGTGTTCGTCGACGATCACGTCATGAGGCTCGATCGTCGGGCGCGGCAAGTCATATTCGGTGATGATCACGTGCGTAGCCTTACCCGTGGGACGAGGGAACGTTTTGAAGTGATACTCCCACTGCGAAACTGAACTGAGGTTGACAGTCGAAAGAAATTCGGCATTCTTGCGATACTGCTCCGGATCTCCTCCGCGATTCTGCTCCACGCGCCGCTGCGGTTTGATCGGCTGGCTTACTTGCGCGTAGCCCATCATGCGAGTGATGACCTGCGTGAATTCGTCGGCATCATGAGTGGACTGCACGATGCGCTGCAGCGTGTGGCAGCTGACGCAGTTCATCAGAAAATTCTTCTGGTCGTCCGTGCCGGGCATGCTGGTGAGCAATTCCGCATTGGTCAGCTGCGGAACAAGATTCTTTGCTTTGACAAGTTTGAGGTCGGCGGTCGCCGCTTTTTGCGCGGCTAAATCGGTTGTCGCGGGAGCCTCGAGACTGTAGCCCACGGCGCGAATCTTGAGCGTGTAGTGGCCGGGCTCGAGGCGGCTCGCCGGGAAGCTGTAGTGCCCCTGCTTGTCGCTCATAACGCTGACCGTGATGGTCGAGCCGTCTTTCTTGGCGCTGACCACAACGCCTTCCATCGGGCCTTCCTCTTGCGAGCTGACTTGCCCGACGAGAGCCGGCGGCCCGAGCGGATCTGCCGCGGCAGGCGCGGGCTTGGGCGCTGCATGCAAAGCGGGTAGTGCCAGGCTCACGATCGCGATCAGAAAGAGAATTCGTGTTCGCATGGTTCCCTCACTCAAGGTGATTTTCCTAGTGCGCAAACGGCAGTGCGCTTCCGGCAATTTCAATGGTCGCTGAAAGGGTACGAAGAAGTGAAACAAATGCTCCTAATTGTCCCTTTTGGCTTGACGGCTAAAGAGCAATATACACCAAACGGCTTGCGCATGGAACGAGTTGTCCCGGTCAAATAGATCATCTGCACTTGGTTGTTCGGGCCTTATGCAAGCGCATTTAGGAGGTCCGACCTTCAGGCCGAACGAACAGCGAAGCAGGAAGGGGGCCTTCAGAGTCTGTGTGAGAACTCAGAATCGGCACGGTTTTGTAGCGCCCGCCTTTTAATCGGGCATTCTTCGTATCGCCACGACCCTCAGTGCCCGCTTAAAAGGCGGGCGCTACAAAATTGTGCCAGTTTTAAATTCTCACACGGACTCTGAAGCCCCGACCTCCTAAATGCCTGAATGATCAAGATGATTTTTGAATTAGGACACTACGTAACCGTGGCTCTCCTACATGCCGACGCCTCTGGTGCGCTACAATACAGGGCGGCTTTGCAAGTTATGGCGGATTCCGTTCCAACCACAGTTGAGGTTCCATCGGCCACTACACCGGCGCGTGGCGCTGCCGGGCTGGGCCGCGCGGCCGGCACGTTCCGCGCCCTGCGGCATCGCAATTTCAAGCTCTTTTTCAGCGGGCAGATTATTTCCCTGGTCGGGACCTGGATGCAGACGGTCGCCCAGTCGTGGCTCATCTATCGCCTGACGGGCTCGGGGACGCTTCTGGGCTGGCTTGGATTTGTGGGCCAGTTTCCAATATTTCTGTTCTCGCCAATTGCGGGACTGGCGGCGGACCGGTGGCCGCGGCGGCGGGTGGTCATCGCGACGCAAACCATTTCGATGTTGCTGGCGTTCATTCTGGCGGCGCTGACCCTGAGCGGGCACATCGGCCCTCAGAGGGTGAAGGAATCGACGGTTGAAATTATTGGCCTGGCGACGTTGCTGGGCATAGTGAACGCTTTCGACGTGCCGGCGCGACAATCGTTTCTGATCGAGATGGTGGGACGCGAGGATTTGCTGAATGCGATTGCGCTCAACTCCTCGATGTTCAACGGCGCGCGCGTGGCGGGGCCGGCGATTGCCGGCGCCCTGGTAGTGCTCGTCGGCGAGGGCTGGTGTTTTCTGCTCAACGGTCTGAGTTATCTTGCCGTGATCGCGGGCCTGCTCATGATGCGCATCGTAAAATCGAAACCGTTGCACGATGGCGCCGCTCCGCTCGACAAACTGCGCGAGGGATTCCGTTTCGCGCGGCATACGAAACCGATTCGCGCGCTGCTGTCGCTCGTGGCGCTCGTGAGTTTCATGGCACTGCCTTTCGTCGTGCTCATGCCCATTTTTGCCGTCAAGATTCTACACGGCGGGGCTTCGGCCTATGGCACGTTGATGGGCGCGGTGGGGGTAGGAGCGATGTTCGGCGCGCTGGTTCTGGCGATGCGCCAACAATTACGCGGACTGGGAAACGTCGTGGCTTTTGCGGCCACAGGCCTGGGTATTTCGTTGATGCTATTCAGCGCGTCGCGCTGGTACTGGATTTCCTTTGCGATTCTGATCGTAACGGGATTTTCGATGATGATGCAGTTCACTGCCACGAACACGCTGATCCAAGCCATGGTGCCGGATCAGCTCCGCGGCCGCGTGATGTCGATGTACGCCATGATGTTTTTAGGGATGACGCCAATCGGCTCGCTTTTTGCCGGCGCACTGGCGGATCACCTGGGCGCCCCGATTATCGTGGCCATCGGCGGGCTTGCTAGTTGCCTCGGCGGACTATACTTTGCGCGCAAGTGGCCGGCCCTGCGCGGGCCGGTACGCGATCTGGTGGCAGCGCAGGGAATGATGTCCCCACCCGCGCCGACGACTCCCTCTGCCCCAGCTTCTTGAGCCGCCGCAGGATGCTTGGAGTGCAAGACGAAAGAATATGAGCTGGGCGCACGATTCGTGCGTGCATACATGCGGGCGGCGCTTTCCACGCCGGGTATAGCGCTCTTCAAGTCTTCCAGATTCGTTGCTGAGTTATATACATATACAGATAATATGACGAGCTAGTGTGCTCGCCCGTGACCACTCCCGCGGACAAGGATGGGTTCTTGCCCCGAGAGACTGGGGGGGCTGACACTTTGTGTCCTTCCAGCGCGCCGGAAGGAAGTCCCAGTAGGATGCAAGAATTGCACAGGGGCGGCCCCCAATTCATTGCCCGCAAGGGTAGTCGAGAGACGTAGTAATGCCTTGTATTTCAATCACTTATCACCATAACCTTTTAATTGAAGTGGTGGCATTGGCCGTGCGCTTGACTTCCCTAACACCCAGCAAAATATCTGAGGGGGAGGATATCTATGGGCTTCATTAACCCAATGCTGCACCACACTGACAATGAGTGGTCTATGGACCAACCGGAAGCCCATGAGTATGGTGCCCCGGGAAAGTCTGTAACGCTCTGGGCGGTTGTTGCGCTCTTGGCGGGTGTTTTGGGAGCGCTAGTCTACTACGGTTACCGAACTGTCAAGACTCAGGACCTCCGAATCACGCATATATTTGGAGACCAGGGAACACTGAACACATTGGGCCAGCGCGCCGACGCCGCGGAAAGTCAACTGCGCGGTCTGACTACCGATTGGCAGAGCATGGGGCAGAGCATGACCAAGCTGGAAGGCAGAGTTGCAACTGACGTCAAGCAAACTCGCACATACGCGGAATCGCTGACGCAGAAGTTGCACCAGCAAATGATTGCGGAGATGGACACTCGAATGTCAAGTCTCGACGAACGGCTGCGCAAAATCGAATCCGAACAGACGGCACAGAGCGCGCAGATGGCGCAAGTTGAGGCAAATCTCAAACAGGATATTTCCAGCGTTCGCGAGGAAAATGGACGTGATCTCTCCGGTGTGCGCCAAGAACAAGAGTCCAATGCGCGCGACGTAAGCGCCCTGTCTCATAAGTTCGACCGGCGCCGCCTCGATTTCGAGTTGGCGAAAGGACAAGCCAAAGAGCTCGCTCCCGGGATCTCCCTGCGGATTCGCGGGACGAACTCCAAGCATCAGCAATACCAGGGCACGCTATCGCTGGCAGGTGACAACCGGACGATGTGGTTGCGAGATCAGAGCGCGGATGAGCCGGTTCGCTTCTTTCCCAGAGACGGCGGGGAACCTTATGAATTGGTTGTCACCAATGTGACCAAGAAGGACGTAGCCGGATATTTACTTGCTCCGGTAAAGCCAGGCGCTGCCAACGGCGCAATAGTCGGTGAGGGTGCAGCGATGGAAAAGCCGCCCTCCCAGTGAACCGTTAGGCCCCCAACTCGGCTCCGTGCGCGGATGAAGGGCCTCGTCGGTTTCCTGGCGAGAGCTCGACAGAGTGATTTGAGCTTGGGACATTCCCCGTAACCATCTGATCTAATTAGCCTTACTGGCAAATAGGTTGGCAAACAATCCCGTTCCGCTTCAGTACCATGACTGGGGTACCCTTAAAGTAGTCCCCTCCACCCATTGAGCATTGCTCCTTCCACTGCGAAGATGACGGCAGAAATGGCTGCTGTCACCGTGGCTGCGGGGAGACGCATGAGATGAAAGCGACTATTGGAACAGCGAAAACTGAAAAGAGTGGGACAGTAACAAAGGCTGCGACGAACACCGGAACGATCGATCTAAGAATGACTGACCGGGGATCCAGCCTGGAAAACGGGAGCTCTCCCAAGAACAGTGCTTTGCCCGTATCTGCCAGCACTCCGAAGCCGGCGTCCAAGAAACGCGAGGAGCGACGGAAACAGCGGCGGGCAGGCGTGAAAGTACTCGTGCGGATTCGCCCAGCCGATCTTAAGGATGAAAAGTTCGAAGAGGTTCTGGCCACCCGAAACGCAACTCGCGCAAATCTCTATGTTATCAGCGCGAGCAGATCCTATTACAAGCGGATGCCACTCCGCGTTACGTTCCCTTTCGACGCCGCGCATCACGACGCCTGTATATCTGAAGAAACCGCAGAGGTTGTGCGCCTCGATCATCTGCCGGACGGCCGGGTAGGCGTCGCAATTCTGTTGCGGCAACCAAACACGGCCGGTGCCAAGAAATCCGATTCCACCGGCAAGCATGAGGAAGAACGCCGTTTTGCTGTCCGTCACATGGTATCGGCTACGGCGAAGGTAATGGAAATGCAATCCGGGACTCGCATTGAAGCGCGCTGCTCGGACTTAAGCGTATCCGGGTGTTACATCGATACCCTGAATCCTTTGCCCGAAAAATCCAAAGTACTTTTACAGCTTACCAATAATCAAAGCACATTCGAAGTGAGCGCGCATGTGGTTTCGCAGCACATAGGAATGGGCATGGGCCTGCTATTTGACGGAGTGAGTCCCGAACAGAGGTCCGCATTAGTGGATTGGTTGAGCAAGCGCCCCGCTCCTTCGTTGGTTGTCGTCGAACAATCCGCGCCTGCGGGGAATTCTGGAGACTTCCAAATTCCTGCTGCTTTGGATCGTGCTCTCATTACTAAGTTGCTTCGTTTGCTCGAATCGGAGAAGACCCATGTGGTCGAAGTGGCCTATTAATCTTGCGAGCCTGTAAATCCGAGTTAGGCCCTGGAGCGCCAATCACGCGATTGACGACCGGTCAGGTTCCCCACAAGGGTTTCAAAAGCACTCAGAGGCACTGACAACCCTAGCGCAAAATACGTGCCCCCAGACTGAACTCGCGACTCCTATCAGAGCAACGCTGGCGCTGGGCGGTCTTCGTATAAGCGTACTTCGGGTCACGAATGAGTGCGCCCAAGCCTCATCCCATTCCCATCGCAATGCTTGTGGTCCGACCTCATTCCTTCATTACTTCACAACAACTGGCACTGGCGTCGACTGGCTGTAGGAACCCGAAGTTGCCGCCACGGTGACATTATAGTTGCCCGCGGCAGTTCCAGTAGCCATCGTCGAGCTACAACCCGAGATGATGGCCGCGCTCAAAAGAAGCAGGGCCAGGGGCAAATAGGCGAACCTCTGCATCCGCAATCCCTTACGTAACGTAACCATCGCAAATAGAGCCAACAGTGACGTCACCATCCACCCGCCAGAAATCGGGCCATGGGATGGCGGAGCAGGAGTTGAACTTCCGCCAGACCTGGCTTTCGTGGTCAATGTCAGCGTGGTCATGACTGTGGCAGATCCTGGTGTAACTGTGGTTTGCGAGAACGCTGCCGTGGTGTCCGGCGGCAAGTTGCTAGCTGTAAACGTCACAGGATTCGGGAAACCACCCGCTCCGGGAGTGAGCTGGATCATGGCCGTAATGGGCGTGCCCGCTGGTTCTGGAGCAGGCGGAGTTGGAACGGAAAGTGAGAAGGAAATCGCCGTTCCCGATAATGAAACCGTCTGTGTATTCGGCGACGCGTCGTCCGTAATCGTCAAGGTCGCAGGTCCACGCGCGCCGGCTGCGGTAGGCGTGAACGTTAGATTGATGACGCAGCTGGCAGCCGGGGCGACCGTGGATCCGTTCGTGCAAGTCGTTCCCGTCGTGGCAACAGAGAAGTCCGAAGCGTTTGTCCCGCTTATCGCAACGCTGCCGATATGCAGCGTCGAACCACCGGGATTACTTACCGTGATCGTAGAAGGGGCGCTGGCCGTTCCTACGGCCTGTGCGGGAAACGCAATCGGAGTGTTTGGTATCAGCGTGGCGGCAGGAGGTGTGATGCCGGTGAGGGTCACCGTCTGAGTGGCACCCGTCGCGCCATTATTGTCGTCCGTGAATGTAAGCGTGGCAGTTCTTGTGCCGACAGCCGACGGAGTAAAGGTCACGCTCCAAGTGCAGCTTCCATTCGTGGACGCGATCGTTGAGGCATTGGTGCAAGTTGTGCCGCCCGGGACGATGGCAAAATCAGCAGAGTTGGTCCCTGTGATTGCAACACTGGCCAAATGAAGGGACGTCGTGCCTGAATTGGTGAGCGTGCCGTTCATCGCAGCGCTGGTGGTATTGAGTGCTTGGGCCGGGAAGGACACCGTTGTCGGCGAAAGCATCACAACCGGTGCCGTGCCCGTTCCCGTCAGCGCCACGGACTGCGCGGATCCCGGTGTCGCACCGCTATCATCCGTGAAGGTGAGGGACGCCGTGCGCGAACCGATGGCCGTCGGCGTGAACTTCACGCTCCAGGTGCAATTGGCCGTGGCTGCCACAGTAATGCCCGCCGCGCAACCAGTTCCTGACGTAACGATGGAGAAGTCCGACGCATTCGTGCCTGTGATCGCCACCGCCGTAATGTGCAGAACGTCAGTTCCTGTGTTATTGAGGGTGCCACTCTGTGCCGCACTGGTCGTACTAACTTCCTGATTGCCGAAAGGCGCCGTTAGCGGAGAGGGAACAGCTACGGGGGCTATGCCGGTACCGGTGAGTGTGATGGGCGCGGGGTTGGCAATACCGGTTACCGTGATGGTGATGCTCCCGCTGCGAGCATTCGCGGCAGTAGGATCGAATGTAACGCTCAATGTGCACGAGGAAACGGGCGCAACCTGGCCGCTCGCGGAAGTGGGGCAGGTAGTAGCTGGGGAAGCAAAAGCAAAGTCGGAGGCATTTGCTCCCGTGAACGAGATGCTGGTAACGCTTAACGGAGCGCCACCACTATTCGTAATCGTAACGTTCTGGGCCGTGCTGGCCGAATTAACGCGTTGATTGCCGAAGCCGAGCGAAAAACTTGACAGCGTCGCGGTCGGCGGCGTAACGCCGGTCCCTGTCAAGTTTACGGTCTGCGTGGTGGGATTCGCGTCATCAGTGAACGTCAGAGTGGCCGCAAACGGATTGGCCGAGTTCGGCGTGAACGTGAGATTCACGATACACGTACTGCCCGCCGCCACAGTTGAACCGTTCGTGCAAGTTGTGCCCGGCGCTATGGCGAATTGATTCACATTGGCCCCGCCCAACGCCACGGTTGTAAGGTGAAGCGTATCAGTTCCGCCGTTCGTCAATGTCACCGTGAGTGCCGAGCTGGCTGTGCCGATGATCTGATTGCTAAAGGGCACTGGATTCGGCGACGGTGTGGCTTGAGGGAACGTGCCAGTGCCGCTGAGAGCAAACGCATGTGGACTGCCGACGGCGCTGTCGACGACAGAAACCGTTGCGTCCCGCGCACCCGTCGCCGCCGGCGTGAACGTCATGGCTACCGTGCACATCCCTCCCACCGGGACCGTCACAATCGTTCGGCAATCGGAAACGCCGACGCCGCTTGGCGCGACCAATGAGAAGTCGCCTGCATTCGTTCCCGTGATCGTCACGCTCGTGATTGTCAGAGATTGCGCACCACTATTGGTGAGTACCGACGTCATCTGCGGACTTAGCACTCCCACTCGCAGATTTCCAAACTGCACCGTGGACGGATTGAAGTTCACTGTCGAGGTCACGCCTGATCCTGTCAGTGTTACCGATTGCTTCGATCCCGTTACCGCTCCCGAGTCGTCTGTGATCTCCAGCGTGACCGGTCCAAACGTCCCTACCGATGTCGGTGCAAACGTTACGTTGATCGTGCAGGTCCCATTTGGAGCGATCGCGAGCCCGGGCGTGCAGGTCGTACTGCTGATTCCGAACAACGCCGAGTTCCCCCCCTTCGTTATTGCCACCGCGTTGATCGCAGCGAGATTCAACGTATCCGTCCCGTTGTTCGTCAGCGTTAACGCCATCGTGGAGGTCTGGTTGATCGGCTGATTCCCGAATGCCAGGCTCGCCGCTACTTGCACCGACGGCGCAATCCCTGTTCCTGTCAACGCCACCGTTTGCTTCGTCCCCGCTGTCCCTGTCGCATTCCCGTTGTCCGTGATGTCCACCGTCGCCGTGCGCACGGTTGTCGCGGTCGGCTTGAACGCCACGTTAAACGTGCAGCTCGAGTGTCCTGCCACATTCCCACTCGCCGCCAGCGGGCACGGATTCGTCGCTCCCGCCGTCAGCGTGAAGTCCGCCGGATTCCCGCTCACATCCAGTACGATGCCTGCGATCGCCAGCGCCGCATCGCCGTTGTTTGTGATCGTCACCACGGTTGTCGCGCCCGTCGTCCCTACCCGCTGATTCCCGAACGGCACACTCGTCGTCGACAGCGTCGCTGTCGGCGCTGTCTGTCCCGTCCCGCTCAAATTCACCGTCTGCGTGCTGCCGGCGGCAAAGTTCGAGTTGTCCGTGAAAGTCAGCACCGCCGCTCTGGCTCCCGCCGCTCCTGGCGTGAACGTCAGCGTCACCGTACACGTGTTATTCGGCGCTGTGAACCCGACTGTCGCGCTCGCCACACACGTCGTCCCCGCGCCCCCGACGATCGCAAAATCACCCGCATTGCTCCCGCTCAATCCCACGCTTGCGATCGTTAGTGGAGCCGTGCCCGTGTTCGTCAGCGTCACCGTCTGCTGCCCACTCGGTACACCCACCAACTGGTTGTTGAAGTTCAACGTCGTGGCCACCGACGCCACCGGCGCGATCCCCGTCCCGTTCAGGGTCACTGTCTGAGTCGTGGGATTGGCGTTATCCGTCACCGTCAGTGTCGCCGTTCGCCCGCCTGTCCCGCTCGGCGTAAACGTCAGGATCACTACGCACGATCCCGTGTTCGCCGCCACGGCCGCGTTATTGATACAGGTCGTCCCCGCCGGTACGATGGCGAAGTCGCTGGCATTGGCCCCGCTGATCGCCACCGCGTTCGCCGCCGCCAACTGCACCCCCAAACCGCCCGTGTTCGTCAGCGTCACCGTCAGGTTCCCGCTGCTCGTCCCCACGTTCTGGTTCGGTGTGAAGTTCACTGGGCTCGGCGCAAAGTTCAGCGCCGCCGCCACCCCTGATCCGGTCAGTGCTACCGATTGCTTCGTTCCCGCTACCGCTCCCGAGTCATCGGTGATCACCAGAGTCACAGGCCCGAACGTCCCTACTGTCGTCGGCGCAAACGTTACGTTGATCGTGCAGGTCCCCAGCGCCGGAATGGCCAGCCCGTTCGTGCAGGTCGTTCCCACTCCGATCCCAAACAACGTCGAGTTCGTCCCCACCGTGATCGCCACGGCGTTGGTTGCGGCCAGATTCAAGGTGTCCGTCCCGTTGTTGGTCAACGTTAACGCCATCGTGGAGGTCTGGTTGATCGGCTGATTCCCGAACGCCAGGGTAGCCGCTACTTGCGCCAACGGCGCGATCCCCGTTCCCGACAACGACACCGACTGCGGCGTCGGATTGGCATTGTCCGTAAACGTGATTGTCGCGGTCTGAAATCCCAAAGCTGTCGGCGCGTATGTCAGCTTCACTACGCAACTCGCTCCCGCCAGCACTGTCGATCCGTTAAGGCACGTCGTGCCTGTGGCGATCGCGAACTGGTTTGCATTGGTACCGCCCAAGGCAACCGTCGTCAGAGTCAACGTACCGGTCCCGCCATTGGTCAGCGTCAGAGTTTGCGCCGCGCTCGTGGTGTTCTCCCGCTGATTCCCAAACGCTATGGATGGACTCGGCGAGAGTGTCGCTTGTGGGAAGACTCCGGTTCCCGACAACGTCACTACTTGGGTCGTGGGGCTGGCATCATCGGTAACGTGATC
>Ga0210401_10007376_pt1 | contig 11031 bp, 9 predicted proteins | sample IncBWH32MmetaG_FD_150866 | JGI IMG/M metagenome (GOLD analysis project Ga0210401, IMG submission 150866) | Forest soil microbial communities from Barre Woods Harvard Forest LTER site, Petersham, Massachusetts, United States - Inc-BW-H-32-M | ecosystem: Environmental > Terrestrial > Soil >... | reverse complement strand
TATTGGTAAAGGTTAGCGCCAGTATATTAAACGGACTAACGCCTTTTTCGATAATATGCGCAATGCGGTAAGTAAGTACGCGCGTTTTACCCGAGCCTGCTCCGGCAATAATCATTAAAGGACCTTCGGTATGTTCGGCAGCTTCTCGCTGTATGGGGTTTAACTCGTCTAAATAGTGCTTGCTCACGCTTCTGTATAATTTGCTTAAAATTACGACTGATACAGGCTAAAACCCAAAAAAGTTTTCAGCTTTATTTTACAGAAATTGTGTTATTACTCGCCTTTGTTGGTGTTATAAAAAACAAATGAAAAAATATATTACTAATTAATTGTTGGCGACAACACCAACAAGGGCATAAATAACAAGCACGCTTATTTAAAAAAAACAGGCTTGCGAGATTGATACTCATATACAAAGCACATGGGTAAACCATTAACACTTTTCGGGCTACGGTTAATTTGGGTTATAATTAACTGATTATAATCGTTAGCAAGATAGTTGAGTTTAGCCGCCGGAATTGTAATTGAGATTTGGTTGCTTGTTAGGGTAACAATTGTATCTATGGTGTAAGAGTTTCCTGTATTTTTAATATATACTTCGAAAGTTTTGGCACGGGCAGGATTTACAGGCAATGTGAAATCCTGATTGCGATTTATGCTATCGGGTATAAGTATGTAATTGTAGAATGGCATTTGGCCGCTACCAGTATAATCAAAAGATGGTATATTGTTTTTACCTAATATATGCCAGTTGGCGATAGAATCGTTTGTGTAAAAATAATTATCGTAATAGCTAAAACCTGGAGAGCTTTGGGAACTAAGGGTTAGTTGCGTGTTATTAACCTGAACCAAGTTTACGTAAGTAGACATATACCAAGAACTTAACTGCTGAAGTACAGGGGAAAAAGTAGCACTTGCAAAATAGGTGTTTGATAGCGAAGTGGGTAATATAGAAATGTTTTGCGTAGTTACTAATTGTAAAACGGCGTAAAACATTTTAGTGGTATCGGACATGGAGGTTATGGTTACAGAAGCAGGTGCGGGCTGTGGTAAGGTTTTATCTTTTTTGCAAGCAGTAAAACTAATGGCAACCAAAAATATAAGAGATAGTTTTTTCATTGATATAAATATACAAAATTGTTGTTGTCCTTCATTAAGAGGATGTAAATAAAGATTTCTCTCTACGCTCTCAATCACAAGAAATACTACTTTAAAAACTGCGTTATTTTACGTAGTGGTTTTAAAGTAAGAGTAAAAAAATAAGGTGTAAGGTCATTTAGTTTCCAGGCTAACCTGTCTTCGTTATTTGCCTTTACACGGTTTTTAACCGATGCGTTGCTTTGCCCGCCAACACGCATTTTAATGATGAACTTTGGTAAGTAAGCTGCCTTTATTTTATGCCTGTATAACAAACGCAACATAATTTCATAATCGGCAGCGGTGCGTAAATTAGTGTTGAACGAGCCGTATTTTGTGTAGTACTCTTTCTTCACAAAAAAAGTTGGGTGTGGTGGCATCCAGCCCCATAAAAAATTAGACGCTTTATACTCGCCCGATTTCCAGGTGCGGATAATTTTATGGGTGTTGTCTTTATCTACATAATACAAATCGGCATAAACAGCATCGGCTTTATTAGCGGTAAATGTTTCAGCAACTTTACTAAGTACTGTGTTATCTATATAAAAATCATCGGCGTGTAATATGCCAATAATATCACCTGTAGCAAGTGCAATGCCTTTATTAAGGGCGTGATAAAGCCCATCATCTTTTTCGGAAACGAAAGTTGAAATTTTATCGCGGTATTTTTCAATAACAGCTAGGGTGTTGTCGGTAGATTTACCATCAACAATAATGTACTCAACATTGGGATAAGTTTGAGCCAAAACTGTTTGTATAGTTTGCTCAAGCGTTTGTGCGCTATTGTAAGTAACCGTTATGATGGAAATTTTTTCCACCTATGGCCCTTAGTTTTTTAGGGCAGTTAAGAAATTAGCTAAGAAAGTTTTTAGCTCGGTACGAACTACAATCTTATCTAAAAAGCCATGCTCTAATACAAACTCAGCGGTTTGAAATCCTTTTGGTAAATCTTTACCGATGGTTTCTTTTACAATACGTGGGCCTGCAAAACCAATTAGTGATTGTGGCTCGCCAACATTTATATCGCCCAGCATAGCAAAAGAGGCAGTAACACCACCTGTTGTTGGGTCGGTTAATAAAGAGATGTAAGCCAGTTTTTCTTTTGCCATAAGGCTAAGTTTAGCTGATGTTTTAGCCATTTGCATTAACGAAAATGCGGCTTCCATCATACGTGCGCCACCCGATTTTGAAATGATAAGCAAAGGCGTTCTTGTTTTCAAGCAAAAATCAATAGAGCGAGAAATTTTTTCACCTACTACCGAGCCCATTGAACCACCTATGAAGTTAAAATCCATACAACAAACAACTAAGTCGTTATCGTGTACTTTACCAAAGGCAGCGCGCATGGCATCGTTTAAACCTGTTTTTTTACGGCTTTCTGTAATTCTATCTTTATAAGGTTTGGTATCAACAAAGTTAAGCGGGTCGCCGCCAATTAAACCTTCTTGCAATTCGGTATAAGCGCCATCATCAAAAATAATCTCGAAATATTGTTCAGAGCTTATGCGCTCATGATGACCACAGTTTACACAAACATGGCTGTTTGCCTCATGCTCCTGCATGGTGGCTATTTTTTTACATTTAGTACATTTATACCAAAGTCCTTCGGGAGTTTCTTTCTTCTCTTTCGTGCTTGTTGTTATTCCCTCTTTTAGTCGTTTAAACCAACCCATTTTTAAATTATTTTAAATTATAAATGCTACATGTTGAATTCATTAACTCAACATATAAAATTTAGCATTTCTATTATGCTATTGTAATTGATTTATCTAAATAAACATCCTGCACGGCGTTTAATAAAGCCGCACCTTCTTTCATTGGTTTTTGGAAAGCTTTACGACCCGAGATTAAACCCTGTCCACCTCCACGTTTGTTAACTACTGCTGTAGTAACTGCTTCAGCTAAATCTGTCGCTCCTTTACTTTCACCACCGCTATTAATTAAACCAATGCGACCCATATAGCAATTAGCTACCTGATAACGGCATAAATCTATAGGATGATCAGTTGTTAATTCGCTATAAACTTTTGGATGTGTTTTACCAAAGTTAAGGGCTGTGTAACCACCATTTTTATCCGACATTTTTTGTTTAATGATATCTGCCTGAATAGTTACTCCTAAATGATTTGCCTGAGATGATAAATCAACCGCGGTATGATAATCTACTCCATCTTTTTTAAATGCATTGTTACGGGTGTAGCACCAAAGGATAGTTGCCATGCCCAATTCATGCGCACGCTCAAAAGCATGAGCCACTTCAATTATTTGACGACCAGATTCAGGAGAACCAAAATAAATAGTTGCACCAACGGCAACGGCACCCATGTTCCAGGCATCTTCAACGGTACCAAACATAATTTGGTCAAATTTGTTAGGGTAGCTTAAAAACTCGTTATGGTTAATTTTTACAATAAAAGGGATTTTATGTGCGTATTTGCGAGCCACACTGCCTAATACACCATAAGTAGAGGCTACTGCATTACAACCGCCTTCAATGGCTAATTTTACAATGTTTTCTGAATCGAAATAAATTGGGTTTGGTGCAAACGATGCGCCTGCGCTATGCTCAATGCCTTGGTCAACCGGCAGGATGCTCATATAACCTGTGTTGGCTAAACGACCCGTGCCATATAACTGTTGCAAACTACGCATTACTTGTGGGTTGCGGTTGCTTGGTGCAAAGGCACGGTCAACAAAATCAGCCCCAGGCAAGTGTATATGCTCTTTAGCAATGGTTTTACACGTGTGGTTAAGCAGACTATCTGCCTGCGCACCTAATAGTTCAGTTATTTTAGATTGTGTTATGGTTGCCATATTTTACAATTTTTAAGGTGGCAAAGGTACAAAAAATTAAAAAACAAGGTTTACTGTTCGTATTTCTTAATTTTGCCCAAAAAGAGCCTAATTTAATTTGTTTTTGAGCCAAATTATCCAAAAGAAAATTACGTCTATCTCCATAAAAACATGGCTGATATTGCTTTTGGTGGCTTGTTTTCAGTTAAAAGCGCAGGATAATCCTCAAAATGATACTGTACACATTTCAACTGATACGGTAAAAGTTAAAAAGTCATTTGTTAAAAAAGTAATTGACGAGGTTACCAAAAAAAGGAAGTTTTTACTGGCTCCCGAGTTAGGTCGTTCTCCGCTTACAGGGTTTTATACGGGTATATATTATTTGCAGCTTTTTAAACTAAAAGGCGATACAGATTCGCGTACATCTAACATTGAAACCTACGGTACTGTAACCGAAAAAAATCAGTTTTACTTTACATTAAACAACACCGTACTTTTTGACCACGAGAAATATTTTTGGCGCGGCAACACTTACATATCCAAATTTAATGAGTATTTCTATGGCATTGGCAACAATATAGATGTAAATAACCGAGACCTTATTAATTTTAATTATTTCAACACGCTACAGCGTGTTACCCGTGTAATTATACCACATATGTATGCGGGCTTACAGGCTCAGTTTAATAAAACTTTTGACCTTAACTATGATAAAGGCGGCTTGTTAGATCAATCATCTGCTTACGGAAAAAGTGGTAGCCAAAACACAGGAGCAGGTGTTCTTTTTTTATACGATAGTCGCGACCATGTTATTTATACCCGCACTGGCACTTATTTAGATGTATCGGCCATGTTTTTTCAGAAAGCCTTTGGCAGTCAGTATCCATTCACCAATATGATTATTGATTTCAGGAAATTTGTGAAGTTTTATAAAAACGATGTTATTTGTTTTCAAACCCTTATTAATTATAATTGGGGCAATGTACCCTTTAGACAATTGGCTTTAATGGGTGGCGATGTAATGATGCGGGGCTACTATCCTGGCATTTACCGCGATAATTTTTTGATGGCCACACAAATTGAATTACGTATACCCGTTTACAAAATATTTGGAATTGTGTTATTTGCCGCTATTGCCGAAACCGAACACACTTTACAAGCCTTTAACTGGCAAGATATAAAATACACCTATGGCGTTGGCCTGCGCATTATGTTTATTAAACATGAGCGCATAAATGTTGGTGGCGATTTAGGCTTTAGCAAAAATACCAAAACACTTAGCCTTGGGTCGGGAGAATCTTTTTAGGGAGTTATAATTGTTGTCATTTCGAAGGAGGCACGACTGAGAAATCTGTTTGTGAATCTACTTAGAAACGGATTTCTCCCTCTGATCGAAATGACAAGGCACATTAGCAATAACAAGTAATAGATTACTTCAAAATCTCAATCAAAGAGTTTAGCTCTTCAATTTTATCGGCGTGGCCTAGTTTTTCGTAAGAGAAAATAAGGTTGCGCAGTACACGTATTATAATATCTTTATGATTGCAAGGTGTATAAAAAGCAGGCACCGATTCTAGTTTCAGTTGTTTTAAAAATAAATCAATATCACTATGCTGAAAAACAATGCCTTTACGGTAAGGGTTAATGTAAAACAAAATATGCTCCTTAATGGCATCGTTACCCGACAGGTTAACCAGGTTTTGGTGCTCATCTAAATAAGCGCATATAAAATGCTCGGGCAGGTTAACGCCGTAAATGGGTATTTTAAGTTCTTGCGCTATAATAATATACAGGCAACTAAGCATTACGGGGTTGCCGCGCTTGGTTTCTAACAAGCAATTAAAAAATGAGTTTTGCGGCGAGTAGTAATTATTTATGCTGCTACCCGAAAAGTTATGTACTTCAAACAAAATGTGGTTAATCACATTTATTTTTTCTAGCGCGGTAAGGTCTTCGTTTAAATCAAGCCAAACATCTTGCGTAATTTGCTTTAGCTGCTTTCTTAATTTTTCTTCGTTTAAATCGGGATACTGGTAATGCGCTATAAGCAATAAACCTTTCAGCAGGTCTTCGCTTTCGTTACTGCCCCAATTTTCAAGTTCCGATTTTAGTTTGGTAAATTGTATGTGGTGTATAATCTGCTCAATGCGTTTTTGCATGATAATATCATACGTGTTTTCCCAAGCAGATTCTAAATGCGGAATGGCAGGCGGGCCAAGCGATACAAATTTGTTTCTTATCTCCGAGTAGATAATTTCATCCGGATCGTCTAACAAATGTATAAGTGCGTTAAGCTCTTTTTTATTAATACGTTGTTTCCCCACAGCACAAAATTACGTAGGGAAAGGATGGTTAATTTATGCTAAAAAAATACATATTAACAATTAGGTTGTTAATCTCTCTAAACTATTGGTAATTAGGTGCTCTACACTCTTTTTATAGTCGGTGGTAAACTGTTTTGTTATTCTATTAGCAATAATTACGCATACAGTTAGGCATTTATGGTTTAATAATTTACCTAAACCATATAGTGCAGATGTTTCCATCTCAAAATTAGTAATGCGCAAACCATTAGAATTAAAATCGGTAAGCAACTCGTTTAGGTTTGGCTTAGCCGCTTTAAGGCGTAGTTGTCTGCCCTGCGGACCATAAAAACCCGGTGCAGTAGCCGTAATGCCTGTTGGGTTACCCTCGGCGAACTTTTTAAATAATATATCATCGGCTTTTACACAGTATGGGTAAGGCAAGTTGGCAGTCCAGTTAGTGTGTTTCATAAACGTATCGCTTATAAAATCTTCGTTAATAGATTTATAATCGGCATAATAATTAAGCAAGCCATCTAAACCCAAACCATATTGAGAAACCACTAATGAGTTTACCGGAATATCAGCCTGTAAAGCCCCCGAAGTGCCTAAACGTACAATATTTAAACTGCGCATTTTGGGTTTAAGGGTGCGTGTTTTCAAATCTATATTAACGGCAGCATCAAGCTCGTTTATAACAATATCAATATTATCAGGGCCAATGCCGGTAGATATAATGCTTATACGTTTACCATTAAACCAACCTGTATGGGTAACAAATTCGCGGTGTTGTACTTTACATTCTACCTTAGAAAACAGTTTAGAAATTTGTTCTACACGACCTTGGTCGCCCACCAGTATTACATCATCTGCAATATGCTCTTCGTTAATATCCAGGTGATAAACGTTGTTTTTGTCGGTTATAATAAGCTCTGTTTCGGGAAATTGCATATTTGTTAAATTTAAGAATGCGAAATTAAGCATTAATATGTGATAATTACCGCTTGCCCCTACTTGTTACCATTGCATTAAATATTTGAACGGAAACTACAAAACTAAAAAAAGTTTCCGTAGTTTTGGGGCGCAAAAAAAATCAAAATATATTTATGAAAAAAGTAGTCTTACTTTTTGTTTTTAGTTTCTCCCTTTTAGTTGGTATAAAAGCACAAACACATTCTATTAGCGGTTATATTAAAGACGCCAAAAACGGCGAAGTTTTAATTGGTGTTAGTGTATATGAACAAGGCACTACAAACGGTGTAAGCACTAATGCGTATGGCTTTTACTCAATAGTGTTAAAAGCTGATACACATACAATTGTTGCATCGTATATTGGTTACGCTACACAAATGAAAAAGGTTGATGTATCAACTAAAAACCTTACGCAAAACTTTGAACTTAGTGATGCCGCAAACGAATTAAATGAAGTCATAATTTCTTCTGAGCGCGAAGACCAAAACGTAAAATCTACCGAAATGAGTGTGGCTAAGCTCGATATAAAACAAATTGGCCGCATACCGGCACTATTGGGTGAGGTTGACATTATACGTGCTGTACAATTATTGCCGGGTGTAACTACAATGGGCGAAGGTGCATCGGGCATTAACGTGCGTGGGGGTAACATTGACCAAAACCTTATTTTATTAGATGAAGCACCTGTGTATAATGCATCGCACTTATTTGGTTTCTTCTCTATTTTTAACCCTGATGCTGTAAAAGATGTAAAGCTTATTAAAGGCGGTATACCCGCACAGTATGGTGGGCGCTTATCGTCTATTTTAGATATACGCATGAAAGAAGGTAACAGCAAAAAACTACAGATAAACGGCGGTATAGGCACTATTTTTAGTCGCCTGTCTATTGAAGGTCCATTGATTAAAAATAAAATGTCGTTTATTGTAGCTGCACGAAGAAGTTATATTGATGTGCTGGCAAGACCCATCCTAAAAAAAACACAACCAGATTTAGGCAGCCTGACTTTTTATTTTTATGACCTAACGGCAAAAATAAATTATAGGGTAAACGAAAAAAACAACCTGTTTTTAAGCGGTTATTTTGGTCAAGATGTTTTTGGTGCAGGCTTTAGTTTTAAATACGGAAATGCTACAAGTAGTTTACGCTGGAACCATTTATTTAACGATAAATTATTTTTAAATACTACCGCTTTTTATAGCAATTATAACTACGGCTTAGGTTTTAGCAATGCAGGTAGTAAGCAAAGCTTCGACTGGACATCGAACATTATTAATTATAGTATTAAGCCCGATTTTACTTATTACTTAAACAATAAAAACACCATGCACTTTGGCGGGCAAAGTTTGTTTTTGCAATTTGAACCCGGTAAAGCTACTGTAACAGCAGACAATGTTTCAACCAATATTAGTATCCCTAATAAATATGCCTGGGAAAATGCTTTATACATAGATGATGAATTTAAAATAAACTCACGCATGAATATACAAGCGGGTTTACGTTATTCATTATTTAATTATATGGGGGCAGGTAACCGATACGATTATTATGATACTGTGCCTAACAATTCTAAACGCTTAAAAGATACTGTACATTTTGGTATGTTTAAAACAATTGCCCAGTACGGAAATTTTGAACCTCGCCTTTCATTTAAAGTAGATGTAACCGATAACAGTTCAATTAAAGCAAGTTATAACCGCACAGCACAATATTTACAATTAGTATCTAATACGGCAGCGGCTACTCCGCTTGATATTTGGACACCTGCTACCAACAACATTAAACCACAATTAGCCGACCAAGTAGCGCTTGGTTATTTTAGAAATTTGAAAGAAAATATGTTTGAGGCATCGGTAGAAGCCTATTATAAGTACATGCAAAAACAATTAGATTATATAGATAATGCCAACCTGCTTTTAAATAAAACGTACGAAGGTGATTTATTACAAGGAAAAGGGCAGGCTTATGGTGCCGAATTTTATTTCAAAAAAGTAAAAGGCAAATTTAATGGTTGGGTTAGCTACACTTACTCGCGCACTTTACGCCAGGTAGATGGTTTGAGCAACGATAAATGGTACCCAAGTAAATACGATCGACCAAATAACTTAGCCGTAGTTTTAAATTACGATTTTAATAAACGCTGGAATGTATCGTGCAATTTTGTTTATATAAGCGGTACCCCAAATACTTTTCCTGATTCGAGATTTGAAATACAAGGCTATGTGCAGGGTTACAACACAACAAACATGAGAAACAATTATAGAAATCCATCCTATAATCGTTTAGATTTTTCAGCCTGTTATAATTTTAAAAAGAATGAAAAGCATCGTTGGCAAAGCAGTATAGTGCTTAGCGTTTATAATGCTTATGCCCGCAAAAATGCTTTTGCCGTTTATTTTCAGGCCGACCCAAATAATGCAACCCAAACACAAGCAATTAAGTATACGGTTGTTGGTACTATTATACCTGCTATAACTTATAATTTTAAATTTTAATTGAGATGAAAAAAACAATCTTAAACATATTTGTAATTTGTAGTTTGATGATGTTTATTGCATCATGTACCACCGTAATTCAGGTAACTGTACCAACGGCAGGCTCTACTTTTGTAGTGGTAGATGCTTTTATAAACAATAAGCCTCAAGCTCAAATAGTAAGGTTAACCACCACTGCCAATTATTTTAGCAATGCCCCTACTCCTCCTGTACTTGGAGCTACTGTTACTTTAAATGATTTAACCAATAACCTGACATATACATTTACACCTGATGGCAGCGGAAACTACATTTATACACCATTAGTAAATGATAGCATGGCTGCTATTAACCATAAGTATCAATTAAATATTTCATACAATGGTAACAACTACTTTGCTTTATCTACTTTAAATAAAACAACTGTGGTAGATTCTATTATTTTTAGAAGTACACAAAGAGACCTTGCCGGAAATTATCCTAACGATACAACAAACCCGCGTAGATTTTTTCCACTTGTTCTTGCAAAAGATATAAAAGGTGAAGCAAATTATTATTGGCTTAGAGTGTATAAAAACGGTGTTTTTTATAATGGCCCAAATCAACTAAAATCATTTCAAGATGATGGCGATGGTTCAGACGGTTATTTATTTAACCCTCAATTTTCATTTTTTCAGTTAACACCCGATGACAATCCAATTAACAGATATGATGTGTGTACAATTGAAATTTTATCTATTGATAAAAACACCAACGACTTTTTAGGCCAATTACAAACTCAGCTTACAAATTCACAAAATGGATTATTTGCTGTTACACCTGAAAATGTAAAAACTAATATACAGCAAACTACTGGTACACAAAAAGCCATTGGTTGGTTTAATATGGGAGCAAGCAGTAGTAAAAGCAGAATTGCTTTATAGCAACTACCCTACTTCAACCACTTCTTTACTATAATCGTGTACCACATTGTAAAGCGTGTCACGCTCTACCGGGCGTAAATCAACTTGTTTAATTAAATCAACTAATTGTTGCGTAGTAAGTATTGGAGTCACTTCTTCAGAGCCTGCCATAGAATATATTTTGGTGGTATCATCAATGGTACCATCTATATCATCAGCTCCAAAGTTAAGTGCCAATTGCGCGGTACTTCTGCCAATCATAGCCCAATAAGCTTTTATGTGGTCAAAATTATCTAAATATATTCTGCTAATGGCATAGTTACGTAAGTCTTCAATAACACTAACCTCCGGCACATGACTCATGTGATTGTCTTTATTTCTAAACTTTAAAGGAATAAACGCATTACAGCCAACCGTTTTATCTTGCAGGGTTCTTAATCTTTCTAAATG
>Ga0210401_10007375_pt1 | contig 11032 bp, 10 predicted proteins | sample IncBWH32MmetaG_FD_150866 | JGI IMG/M metagenome (GOLD analysis project Ga0210401, IMG submission 150866) | Forest soil microbial communities from Barre Woods Harvard Forest LTER site, Petersham, Massachusetts, United States - Inc-BW-H-32-M | ecosystem: Environmental > Terrestrial > Soil >... | reverse complement strand
CAGGGTGCCCCATCCCAACCGCGTCCTTTGCGGTTAGGGTGGGGATATTCTTCGGCATCTCGCGCTCCACTGGTGGCTCCCAGCGCTGCATGGGCCGCTTGTAGACGGGAGCATCGTCGGTAAGCGCTTCGTTCGGGATCTCCGCAACCAGTTCGCCGTGCTGGCGCACGCGCATTACGTTGTCGCGGGTGACGTGGCCTACTTCGACCGCGTCGAGTCCCCATTTCTCGAAGACGCGGAAAACTTCGGCCTCACGTCCTTTTTCGGCGACCAGCAGCATGCGCTCCTGCGATTCCGAGAGCATGATCTCGTAAGCCGACATGCCGGTCTCGCGCTGGGGCACGCGATCGAGTTCGATCTCGAGGCCAACTTTGCCGCGCGCACCCATCTCGCAGGTGGAGCAGGTAAGGCCGGCCGCGCCCATGTCCTGAATGCCGACGACGGCGCCGGTCTGCATAGCCTCGAGGCAAGCCTCGAGCAGAAGCTTTTCGAGGAACGGGTCGCCCACCTGCACGTTAGGACGCTTGGCTTCGGAGGCTTCGCTGAATTCTTCCGACGCCATGGTCGCGCCGTGGATGCCGTCGCGCCCGGTTTTCGCGCCCACGTAGATCACCGGATTGCCTTCGCCCGCGGCCTTGGCGTAGAAAATCTGATCGCGCCGCACCAGCCCCAGCGCGAACGCGTTCACCAACGGATTGCCCGAGTAGCACGCCTCGAACTGCGTCTCGCCACCCAGGTTCGGCACCCCAAAGCAATTCCCGTAAGACGCGACTCCGCTGACCACGCCTTCCATGATGGAGTGGTTCTTGTGGATGTCTGATTGTGTAGCGCGGGCGCCCTCGCCCGCGGCCTTTGACTCTACAATCGGCCCGAACCGCAGCGAATCCATCACGGCCACCGGCCGCGCACCCATGGTGAAAATATCCCGCAGAATTCCGCCGACTCCAGTGGTCGCACCCTGAAATGGCTCGATGAACGACGGATGGTTGTGCGACTCGATCTTGAACGCACAGGCCCAGCCATCGCCAATATCGATGATGCCGGCATTTTCTCCTGGCCCCTGCACGACCAGCTTGCTGCGCGTGGGCAGCCGCTTCAGGTGTACGCGCGACGACTTGTAGGAGCAGTGCTCGCTCCACATCACGCTGAAGATGCCGAGCTCGGTCAGGGTAGGCGCTCGCCCGCCGAGCAGTTGCTCGATCTTTGCGTACTCCTCCGGCGTCAAGCCGTGCTCCCGGATGAGTTCCGGAGTGATGGCAGGGTTCTGAGGGTGAGCCATGGGTGGAAACATCATTGTAAAACAGTCCTCGGCCATTGGTCGTTGATCTGTTTCGGTCGCGACAGGCCTGACTGGGGCGAATAGAGCTGTAGGGAAGGGCGTCTCTCTAGTCGAACGGGGAAGGCGTCACGGATGACGTTACTGGCCCGCGGGCGCGCCTTCGAAGAGAGGGAACATCTGGTCAGCGCCGGCACGATAGACACCCCAGGTGCTGCCCGTGTCGGAAACGCGCCGGAACAGCAGTTCGCCGCGTCCGTCGCCGTCGGCGTCGACAGCATCGATCAGCTCAAGCCGCGGCGTCTCGTCGAGATGTCGGGTATCCGTTACTCCTGCGTAGAGCTTATGCAAGTCGTCGTAGATGTCTTTCTTCGCGACCAAGGTGACGAAGTAGGGCAAGTCGCCAGAACCGCTGGCTGCGGACGTCTTCGGCATTTGCGCCCTGGCGCTGAGAATGAATACCGGCTCGTTGGTATTCCACAAATCAAATGCGCGAAAGCGAATGTCGTCGAAGCTGGGCTGCGGGGCCTTAGCCGCACGGTGCTGGGACGACGGCCGGGCAGCGGGCTTACTTTCGGGAAGAATAGGGGTAGTTTCCTTCACCCGCGCGAGAACCGCCTCGGTGGCCAAGGCAATCATCGCTTTCCGGTATTTCTGCTCCTCGTCAGACCTCAGGTCGTACGAATAAGGCCGCGGATCAGGCCCACCCGCATCAGAGATCGCGGGGATGAGCTGGGGACCGCTCTTTTGGTCGTTGGACTTCGCTGGCGTGCCCTTGGCGGGAGCGGCGTTTGCTTGCAGGACGGGAGGCGCGGGATGCGCGGCGCCCAAGGTTTCGGTTTGTCCACGCTTCAGAACCGGTCGATTGGGATCATAGTCATTCGAAGTGGTCGAGGGCGACTGATCGGAAGGCTTTTCATTTTCGCTTGGACTTGCGGAAGTCGAAGAAGGGCTCCCCGAAGGCGCAGTCGTGGCAGGGGGCGGGGCGGCGGTTGCTGAGGGCGATTTCGTCTCGGCAGGCTGCGTGGAAGTTGGCGATGAAGTCGGTGGCGACTTTTCGGTGTCCGACTGTGCCCGGCGCAGCTTCGGAGGCCCTTCATCTTCTTCGAGCTTGGGTTTGGTGTCTTTCCGGCGAGGCTTTTCGGAGCCGGCGGGCGTCCACTTGCCCTCGCCAAACCAGATGTCGGACCCGGTTCGCATGGCCTCGTGCACGGTGAAAAGGCCTTGCGAAACTCCGGTCTTCTCGCCTTCGTAAACGGTCTCGCTCCACAGGGCAAATGGCACCGGGGAGGCCTTGTACGCGCCGGCATCGTAGAACTTCCCGTCAACCATAATGGCGATGGGAATCAGCCGAGCCTTCCCATTGGAGGAGAGCTCGACCAACCCCAGGGCGCGCGGTCCCTTGGCCTCTTTGGTTTTGCGGGCCAACTGCGAGTAGGCGATCGGCGCGCCACACGCCACGAGCACCGCCCAGATGACGGCGCGGCAAGCCCTGCGGTATAACCATGGTCGGATTGGAGACACAGCCATGCTTGACGTCAATGATAAAGCCCCAGACATCAAATTAGAGGACGAGAACGGAAAAGAGGTTTCCTTGAAGGACTTCAAGGGAAAGACCGTAATTCTGTATTTTTACCCGCGTGCCGATACTCCCGGATGCACCAAGGAGGCCTGCTCGTTCCGCGATGACTACAAACGGATTCAGAACACGGGCGTGGTGTTGCTCGGTGCGTCCCCCGACACGCCCGCGGCCCAGAAGAAATTCCAGGAGAAGTACCACCTGCCGTTCACGCTACTGGCCGATGCCGACAAGAAGCTCTGCAACGCATTCGGCGTGATCCAGGAAAAGAACATGTACGGCAAGAAGGTGATGGGAGTGGCGCGGACGACGTTTGTCATCGGGCCGGACGGAAAGATCCAGCACGTATTTCACAAGGTGAAGCCTGAAGGGCACTCCGAAGAAGTGCTGGCGTATCTGAAGCTGGCGGCTTAGATTTTTGCCCTGTTAGCAGCGTCCTCAGCGGGCACAGCCGGTGGTGTCACCTTCGGAATTTCGACCAGCGCGGTATATATCCGCAGGCCAAGGCTTCGCCCGACGCGCACCATCTCGTCGGCTCCAGCGGACGGGCCTCCAATGCGGAGCACAGCGTCGCACTTTTCCAGCAGCCTAACGGCGATGGGGTGGAATACTTCGTTAAACGCTCCGTCGCCGATGTGCTGCGATCCAACCAGCGCGACCAGCGGCAAAGCCAGCCATTCCCCGAGAATCGGGATGTGCCCGGCCCGGAAGATCGGCAGCGCATAGGACTCCATCAGCTCGACGTTCTTCTGAATCAAGTCTGGATTGTCCATTCGTGCCCGACCGATACGGCCCGGCGATGAGGATCAGCATTGCTTTGGAGGTGTTGGCCGTCACGGACTCCCCGTTATTGAGCGAGGCGCGGCCGGTCGGACCGCGCCAGTCTGAGTTTGAGTACCCGCTACCGAATCAGGCGCGATTGAAGCGCAGTAAAGCTACTTCACCGTGGCTGCAGTCGTAGTGGTGAAGGTGAGCGTCTTCTCCGCGGGAATGATGGCCTCTTCTTTCCCGGTGGCTGCGGCAACACCCGTGCCAGCCGCTCCCCCAGCCCCGGCGCCGATGGCCGCACCCTTCCCGCCACCGGCGATGCCTCCGATCAGTGCGCCAACGGCCGCTCCGCCGCCAATCTTGGTTGCATTGCTCTTGGCGTGGCTTTTGCCTTCCAGATGGTAGCTGCCCGTCGAGATCGGGACAGTCTTGCCTCCGACCTGAACCGACGTGAGGCGAACCGAAATCTGTCCCGGAGCGTGCAGCCGCCCGCTCGATTTCGCCAGCGTCACCTTGCCGCGAACGGGGGCGCCGGCCTTGGCGAGGGTTTTGCCTCCAACCACCAGGTCGTGGCTGAGCGTTGCCTCAAAGCGATCGCCGACCTTCGCGGTGCCCGAACTCAGTTCTTGTCCAGTGCGAACGGTAATATGGGTGCCGGCGGGAATGGTCTGTGCCGACGCGACCAGGGTGAGAAGCGCGGCAATGACCGTGGTTTTCAGAGATGTCCCGAGCATGGTTTCTCCTTGATAATCATGGATTCAGGTAGCAGTGGCGACAGGGAAGCTGCGATCATTTTACAAGGAGCGCGATGATCTCACCGACGCTGGCAACCGCGGCTGTACCCGCAAAAGCACATCCCGTGTCGAGGCTGGCTCCGCTGCCGGCAAGCTTCTACGATCGTGATCCGCGGCGTGTGTCGCGCGAACTATTGGGCAAGGTGCTGGTACGCCGGGACGGCAGGAACCTTCTGGTGGGACGCATCGTGGAGGTCGAAGCGTATCTTGGCCGGAACGATCCTGCCGCACATTCCTTTGCTGGCCGGACCGCGCGCAATGCAGTGCTGTGGGGTCCTCCGGGATTTGCGTATGTGTACTTCATCTACGGGAATCATTACTGCTTCAATGTTTCCTGTCTCGCGGATGGCCTTGCGGGCGGAGTCTTGTTTCGAGCGCTTGAACCCATCGCGGGCATTGAGGCGATGGCTCGGGCTCGCGGTTTAGCTGCGGCCGAGGTACGCGATCTGCGCCGGCTGACCAGCGGCCCCGGCCGGCTGGCAGAGGCTTTCGGCATCACGCGGGTGCGCGACAACGGGAAGGACCTGACGTCCGCGAAGTCTGATTTGTGGATTGCCGACGACGGCACGCCGCGACCGCGCGTGAAAGTCACTCCACGCATTGGGATCACGAAAGCCGCCGAGCGGCCGCTGCGCTACATCATTCCAGGGAACCGGTTTGTCTCCGGGGCCGCGGGTCCGGGAGTAGCGGAGATTCCTCAAAGCTTTTAACCGCAAAGGTCGCAAAGAGATCGCGAAGTCCGCGAAGAAAACCTTAAAACGCAGAGAAAACAGAGAACCCAGAGAGGGGGAACACAAGACATGGGCAAAAGCCTTTAACCGCAAAGGACGCAAAGAACCCCAAGGTTCCTGTCGAGTGTCAGAGAATCCCTTCCGCGAGATTCGCACTCCCAAACACCCCCGAGTCACGTAGGCACAGGCGCCCTCGCCTGTGCGGCCGCGGCGTATTCTGCCGTGGCTGGATTTGTGGGTCGAAGTCGCGAGAGTCTCATTCAGGGTTTGAGCAAAACGTTATCGATCAGCCGGATCGTGCCTATATAGGCCGCGACGGCGATGAGAGTTTCCCGCGCGATCGAATCTACAGGCTCTAGTGTCTCGGGGTCGACCGCGGCCAGGTAGTCGAGGCGAGCATCAGGCTCGCTGGAGAAGGCTTCTCGTCCCACAGCGACCAGGCGAGTTGTGGAGCGCTCGCCTTTACGGAAGACTTGTTCGATGCGTGCAAGAGTCCGCGACAGGACCAGCGCCTGTTGCCGTTGCTGCGAATCGAGGTAGGCATTGCGCGAACTCATGGCCAGGCCATCGGGCTCGCGTACGATGGGGCCAATCACGATCTCGACTGGCAGGTTCAAATCGCGGACCATGCGCTTGATGATCGCGCACTGGGCCGCATCTTTTTGTCCGAAGACCGCAATGTCGGGCTCGATGATGTGGAACAGCTTTGAAACGACGGTCGTCACTCCTCGAAAATGCCCTGGACGGGACTGGCCGTCGAGCCGTTCGGTCATGCCCTCTACATTCACATAGGTAATGGCCGGAGTGGGATACATCTCCTTCACGGCAGGGGCGAACAAGAGATCCACCCCTTCTTTTTCCAGCAGTTCGCAGTCACGGTCGAAGCTGCGGGGATATTTCGCGAGATCCTCTCTCGGACCGAACTGCAGGGGGTTGACGAAGAGCGAAACCGCCACGAAGTTGCTCTGCGCCTTCGCGATACGCACTAGAGACAGGTGGCCCGAGTGGAGCGCGCCCATGGTGGGGACGAGGCCAATGCTCTGACCAGCGCGGCGTCGAGCGCGGCCGGCGCCGCGGGCTGCTTCAATCGTTTCGCAGATCTGCATCGAGCGGGAAAAACGTATTCACCACAGAGGACACAGGGGCTACACCATGAAACTAAGGCCCTGATTAGAAGCTATCTCGCTATCTCATAAATCGGTTTTGAAAGGGCGTGGCTTCAGCCACGCCGTCCGGAGCCGCATAAAAGTCGGGACTTTAGCCCCTGAGAAGACCGAAGCTCAAATCTTTTCACTATCGCCGCTCTATCCGCATCGCGTGCTTGCGCTCCAGCACGGGATCAAGAGCCGCTTTGGTTTCCTTCGGCAGATGATACGACTCGGCCTCCGACGGATATTGGCGCGACAAAACGTCGGCGCGGAACGACTGCACCGCGTGCGTGATCTCCGCAGCCGCATCCCCGTAGCGCCGCACGAATTTCGCCGGTTGCTGGAACGTCAGGTTCAGGATGTCGTGGAACACGAGCACCTGCCCGTCGCAGTCCGGCCCGGCGCCAATGCCGATGGTGGGCGCAATGACCTCCGCCGTAATCATGGCCGCGACCTCGCGGGGAATGCCCTCGAGGTAGATGCAGGCCACGCCGGCGCGATCGAGCGCGACCGCGTCGCGCATGAGGTGTTCGATGGAAGTCAGGTCTTTCCCCTGCACCTTGTAACCGCCCATCATATTGACCGACTGCGGCGTCAGGCCGATGTGCCCGGCGACCGGGATTTCCGCGTCGATGATGCGGCGGATCATATCGGCGCGTTTCTCTCCGCCCTCGATCTTCACCGCCTCGGCCCCGGCTTCTTTCACGTAGCGAGCGGCGTTGCGCACGGCTTCTTCCGCGCTCACGTGATACGAGCCATACGGCATGTCGGCAATCAGCAGCGCGTTTTTCACGCCGCGGCGTACGGCTTTCGCGTGATGCAGCATTTCGTCGATTGTGACCGACAGGGTGTTTTCGTAGCCGAGCATGGTCATGGCGAGCGAGTCGCCCACCAGAACGATGTCGATGCCAGCTTCGTCGACCAGTCGACCACTCGAATAGTCGTAAGCCGTCAGGCAAGTGATGGGTTGATGTTGGAGCTTTTTCTCGCGGAGAGAAGCGACGGTGATCTTATGGCGAGGTTCGCCGATCGGCGTGAGACTCACGATGTCCTCCAGTGCCCCTCCGGCCTGGCCGGATAGAGCCTGTCTACATCTTGGATTCAACCACAAACAGTTTAGTTCGAAAAAACGAATAAAGCCATAGCCAGAAATCCCACCCTTAGTTACCTGCCGACGGCGCTGGGGATGATGGCTTTGGGAACAGGTGGCTGGACCCCGCCGGTGCGCACAGAAATTGAATTTCATTTTCTTAAAGCTTACATTCGCGACAGGAAGCCTCAGGATCGATCGTAAGGGGCCGGGACGACCCGAACCATCCCCTGCCCTGCGAAACGCGCTTGTAGGCCTTCTAAACGCAATTAACGGGCACTCTGGCAGGGCTCGAGACCCTGTTTTGGGAAGGCTCAGTCGTCAGAAAGCGCGGTCTTCAGCTATAGCCCATTGCTAAGTAATTGAAGATGCAGAGAAAAGCTCCTTAGACGCAAGCGAAAGCACGAGCCGTGGGCCACGAAGAGCCACCGCCTTCCAAGCTACCCGCCACGGGCCACCAGCTATGAGCCAACTTACGCGCTAGCCGCATCCTGCCCCCCGAGTGGCAGGAAATATTGCGTGCCCTTGATGGGTTCGGTGACCTTGCGCAGCAGCTCTTTCAGGTCTTCGTTGTGGTCGACGAAGTCAATCTGCGAAGTGTTCACGATCAACAGGTCCGACGAGGTGTAGTGAAAGAAAAAATGCTCGTAGGCCTTAATGACTTCTTCCAGGTAGTCGTCGCTGATGGCCTTCTCGCTGGGAGCGTTCTTTTTCTTGAGGCGCTTTTTCAGAACTTCGGGCGTGGCCTGCAAGTAGATGACGAGGTCGGGCGTCGGAAGCTGCTCGCGGAAAAAGTTGAAGTAGCGATTGTAGGTTTCCAGTTCCTGGTCGCTCAAATTCAGGCAGGCAAAGAGCTTGTCCTTTTCGATGATGAAATCGGCCACCACCGTGCGAGGCGAGGTCGGTCCAAGATCGAGCGCGTGAAGTTGCTCGAAGCGACGAATCAGGAACGACAGTTGCGCCTGGAACGCGGCGCCGCGCTCGCCCTCGTAAAAGGCCCGCAGAAACGGGTTGTCCTCAGGCTCGATGACGCGCTGGGCGTTCAGTCGTTCGCCGAGGATGCGGGCCAGCGTGCTTTTGCCGACCCGGATGGGGCCTTCCACTGCGATGTAGCGGGGGCTCTCAAAAAGATTTGCCATGGTTCGAGGAGTACGCTGTGCAGAATATCCCGAGCGCGCTCTGGAAAACAATTGCGGGAAAGGTTAACAGGAAGCCAGTCGCCGGTCGCCAGTCGCTAGACGCCAGCCGAGCGTGAGTCCCCGCGGTCTCGCCGACGGCTAGTCGTCAGTCGCCAGCAAATCTTCATTTTGGGATTGGAGTCTTCTTGCGTCCCACACAATCTTGGCGCTAGGCAGTCACATGACTATGTAGCGCGGGCGCCCTCGCCCGCGTTCCCAGGGCAAGCGCACTCTCCGCTGACAAACTACTTTAGCGAGCATCAGGAGACCGCAATAATCCGTGCCGGAGGCACGCGCGAACCTAGCCCAGCGCTTCAGCGCTGGGAATCTGGCCCCAAAAAATATCGCCAAGTCCCGTAGGAACGTCCCAATGCCGAAGACCGAGGGCCGACGACCGGCCACTCGATTTACAATGCTCGACGAATGCTCGGACCTCTCATTGGCGCCGGCGCGGTTGCAACTGCCGTGGGCGCGGCAGCCTACCAGTCGATGTCTCCCTGGGCGCAGGCCTTCGGCTCCACGTTTGTCAGTGGGCGAACCAGTTCCAAGCGGATTGCCCTCACCTACGACGACGGACCGAATGATCCCCACACCTTACGCCTGCTGGAGGTCCTGGAAAAAGATGGCGTGCGGGCGACTTTCTTCGTCATTGGCCGCTACGTAGAGCGGCGACCGGACATCGTGCGCGATCTTCTTCAAGCCGGGCACGCGGTCGGCAATCACACGTTCACCCATCCGAATCTCGCAGTGGCGAGTCCGGTCCAGAACCAGATTCAACTGGAAGAGTGCCAGCGCGCTGTGCAGGACGCCACCGGAGAAGCGCCGAAACTTTTCCGCCCGCCGTTTGGCGCACGCCTGCCTTACACGCTGCGCATCGCACGCTCGCTGGGACTTGAGCCGATCATGTGGAATGTGACCAGCTATGACTGGAGAACACCGCCCGCCGCCAAAATCGTGAAGACTTGCGAGCGCCAGATGCGCGGTGGCGGCGACGTAATCCTGATGCACGACGGCGATCACGAAAAATTCGGCGCCGACCGCTGGCAGACGGTGGTCGCGACGCACCTGCTCATCGAGTCCTGGCGGGAAAAGGGTTACGAGTTCGTGACCATCCCCGAGTTAATGGGGACGGCCGTCAGTCGACCGTCGTCAGTCGTCGGCTAGAACAGGTCGTTAGTCGTAAGTCGTTGGTCGGCTGAAGGAGTGTAAACGGGATATTACGTCAACCATTCGCGGATACCACTTCTTGGGTTCGCCCGGGGCCACCGCTTGTTCATCGCTCGCCAGTCTGAATGGTTTGGGGATGGCTACTCTCGTCCAGCCGGCAGTCTGCGCTTGTGCCGCGAACCATCAGAATTTTGGATGAACTGACTTGAGCATAGTTGTGATGTGGGGGTGAGCTTTAGCCTGACGACCAATTCGCAGGATGACCGAGCCAGCCCATGGGATGTGGCGCCCATAGTACTCCAAGTCGTTGGCTCCATGGATCGTCTCATGATGTACATGGCCGAAGATGGGAGCAAACGTCATCCACCTGGTCGGAGTGCTGCCGATGAAGTACTTGTTCTTGCCCCAGAATTCAGCCGTACCCGAGTCCTGGTTCAGCACGGCATTGGTAGTGATAGACAGATGATCGTAGCCCGTGTGACCGGGGAAAAATCTTATCCACGACTCGGTCTGGCCCCGATTTTGCCTGAAGCTCAGGGGTAATCCTTTGTAGGTGAGATGAAGATGTGTTTGGGCTTCCGAAACCGTTGCGACCCGTGATGGGGCATCAGGAAGTTGGACAGCACTGTCCTCTAGGGTTGAGGTTCTCTGCGCCCACAAGACGTGTGTGGAAAGCACCAACAAGCTGACCAACAGAATGGAGGAAAGATTCGAAAGCGAGGGAGCGGAGCCCCGCATGGGATTGCCTTCTTTAAGGGTCTGGAGTGAGCCAGCGCCTTTCTTTCAATCGCAAAGGCTCAAGGTTGGCAGAAGCGCGGCACGATGGGTCTTCGTGGTTACAGCAATGCTAAACAGTTTTCAGATGTGTTGTCTGGTCAAGATTGCACACTACGCGACCGAGTCAAGGTAAGACAGCATCGCCCGACAAGTCCTGTTGTGGGAGCTGGAAGCTCCGCCGTCTGTTCGCCAAAATCCGGGTCAATGAGTGTAATGGGGACGTTACATCAATTCACTCGAACGCACAGCCATTTCAGGCCGCTTTTGCCGATGCGGTAAATGCCGCCGCATTCTTTCGGACGAAATCTTGCACACTCAGCGGCTCTTGCCCCGTCAGTGTGCGCACGTCGTCCGACATCCGGTCGAAGCGCCTCGCGCGATGCAAATCGCACAACGTCGCCAGGTGGTTCACTAGGTGAACCGGCCAGCCGCGCTTGAGTAGTTCGTCCCGCCATGGCTCGACCGGGATGTCCTGATAAGTAATCGTGCGACCGAGCGCCTTCGAATACTCCTGCGCATAGAAA
>Ga0210401_10007374_pt1 | contig 11033 bp, 12 predicted proteins | sample IncBWH32MmetaG_FD_150866 | JGI IMG/M metagenome (GOLD analysis project Ga0210401, IMG submission 150866) | Forest soil microbial communities from Barre Woods Harvard Forest LTER site, Petersham, Massachusetts, United States - Inc-BW-H-32-M | ecosystem: Environmental > Terrestrial > Soil >... | reverse complement strand
TGCCGATCATTTTCTTCTCGCGACATTCCCCAGAAGCGCTCGCCCGCTCCGTTGACAAGCACGTATCGGCGGTCCTCTGAGCGCTTGACGAAGATCGCGGACGGGACATTGTTGATGATCAGATCGAGGAATGCACGGTTGCGATCACGTTCCTGTTCGGCGTGGCGCTGCTCGGTGATATCCTCGAAGGTCGCGACCCAGCCGGCTGCCTCGATCGGGTGGCGCACGACGCGGAGAATCCGGTTGTTTGCTCCCGGCACCTCCACCGACGCAATCTCGCCGGCCCGCACCTTTGCCAAGATTGACGCAACATACTCCCCCGGATCGGGCAGAAACCCACCTGCGGCCGCGCGACGCCGAAGAACGTCGACCAGCAGGAGACCCTGCAGATGGTTTTCGTTCTCACCCATCAGCTCGCAATAGCGGCGGTTGAACACGATGATGCGGCCCTCGGCGTCGTAGAGGCAGAGGCCGTGAGCCATGTTATTGAGCGCAGCGTCCAGCTGGGCCGATTTTTCGCGTGCAAGTGTTTCGGCGCGCTCGCGCACCGCCAACAATTGCTGCCGCTCGGTCACGTCCTCGTGCGTGGCTACCCAGCCGCCGCTCTCCAGCGGCTCGCTGGCGATGCGTACGAGCCGGCCGTTCTTGGCCGGCCTTATGACGCTAAGCACCTTGCCTTCGACGAGACTTTCGGCGACGCGACTGAAGACTTCGTCTACATCCTCTAGAAGCGATCCGGTCTCCCTTCGCAGCATCAGCAGGTCGCGAAAGGATAGGCCCGTCTGACGATTTCAGGGTGAGAGGCCATAGAGCTCGCAGTAGCGCCGATTGCGCAACGCAATGCGCTGGGCGCTGTCGAACATGACCAGGCCTTGGGTCATGTGATTGATCGCGGTGTCAAGTTTCCTTTTTTCGTCGTTGATCGTTTGCTGATATCGATCCAGCCGACGCAATTGATGCCATAACATCAAGCCCGCAGGGCCAACAAAAACGAAGCAGCCGATGAGCAAGTCGAGAATGATGTCCTCGACCAAGGTAAGGGTCCGCCCCTCCTTCACTGCGGCGCTCAACAGTGGAATGGCACTAACCGCCATGATTGCGCCGACGATCAGGGCAACGTAGAAGATCGTTCGAGTCTTTGGCGCCCGGAGCATTGTGACAGACTAACCCCTTGCGTTGCCGCACAGATCAGGATGCCAGCAGAGCGTTTATGGAACGCCTTGCGTCAGCCGTTTTCCAAGATACGGACAAAGACGTGTTAACTAATTTCGTCGAGTTTGCCGCTTCTTTCGCTGGCTTGTTGGAAATCCGCGGTGCCTAGAACTTCCATCAGTGCCCGGGCGGATCATTGCTTGTCGCATCGCTGCGGTGCGGAATATCGATAGACGCCGGCGGCGCTGAGACGCCGGATCGTTATTGAGGCGAAGAGCGAATGCGCCGAGCGAGTCTGGAAGCGCCCGCAGCCGGCCGACAAACCCATTTCGCGTGTCTGAGATGGGGTCGGCGCGACCCTTCGCCGCCAGCACATTGTCCGGATGGTGCGTTCCCGCGGAGCGTGTCTTTCAACCGCCCCGGCGCATCACCATCTAACCATTCATACTGCAGTGCGGTGGGACTCCGCGGCGGACGGGAAGGGGATGCTATGCCAAAACTCATTTGGCTGCCGTTGTTGCTGGCGATCGCAGGTTTCGCGACCACGCCAGGCAAGGCGGCGGACGAACCTGATCTGATCTTCAAGCGTTCGACGGTGTTCAAGCTGCTGACGCCGAACGACAAGCTTGCCACCTACGGCCTCGACGACCCGGACGTGGAAGGCGTCGCCTGCCACTTCACCGTACCCGAACGCGGGGGCGTCAAGGGATGGCTGGGCGTCGCCGAAGAGGTTTCGGACATCTCGCTCGCCTGCCGGCAGATCGGCCCGATCCGCTTCAAGTCGAAGTTCGCGCAGGGCGAAGACGTGTTTCGGAAACGCCGCTCGCTGTTCTTCAAAAAGATGCAGATCGTGCGCGGCTGCGACGCAAAGCGCAATGTGCTGGTCTACATGGTCTATTCCGACCGCCTGATCGAAGGCTCGCCGAAGAATTCGACGTCGTCGGTGCCGATTATGCCTTGGGGACAGAATGACCAAATCCAGCGCTGCGAGGATTTCGTCGAGAAATAGACCGCAGGTCACCAGCGCAGCGCGGCAGTGTGAACGCGGTCGTCCCAGAGCGCCGTCAGCTTGTCGTCCAATTGCGTCACCGTGATCGAGCACCCCGCCATTTCCAGCGAGGTGACATACGAACCGACGAGCGATCGCGTGACGGTCAGCCCACGTTTTTCCAGAATGCGCCGCGCCACGTTATACATGAGATAAAGTTCGATCGCCGGCGTGCCGCCAAAGCCGTTGACGAGCAGCAAGACGTCGCCAGAATTGGTATTGCCGCGATCGTTCAAGATTGCGGTGAGCATCAGGTCGGCGATGGCGTCGGCGCCGGCAAGCTTGACTCGCGCGCGTCCGGGCTCGCCATGGATGCCCACCCCCATTTCCATCTCATCGTCGGCAAGCGCGAAGGTCGGCGACCCGGCTGCCGGTACGGTGCAGCTTGTCAGGGCCACGCCCATCGAGCCGGTCCTGGCATTCACCTCAGTGCCGAGCTGAGCGCAGGCTTTGAGATCCATTCCTTTCTCGGCAGCCGCGCCGACGATTTTCTCCACCACCAGCGTGCCGGCAACACCGCGCCGGCCGGCACTGTGAGTCGATTTTTCGACCGCCACATCGTCGTTGGTGACCACGGTTGCGGTCGCGCCATCGCATAATTCCGCGGCCATCTCGAAATTCATGCAATCGCCGGCATAGTTCTTCACGATGAAGAGCACGCCGGCTTTGCCGCCGACGGCGGCGGCAGCTTCGACAATCTGATCGGGCGTCGGTGAGGTGAACACTTGCCCAGGGCAGGCCGCATCGAGCATGCCGTGTCCGACAAATCCAGCGTGCAGCGGCTCATGACCGGAGCCGCCGCCTGAAATCAAGGCGACTTTATCGGGGTTGGTCGTGCGTCGGCGCACAAATTTCCGCTCGGCGCCAAGAGCAACGATGCCGGCATGAGCGGCGGCAAAGCCGTCCAAGCTCTCCGCCAGCATGGTATCGACGGAGTTGATGAGTTTCTTCACGACGTCCCTCCCCTTCGCCGCGCTTGCGCGCGGTCAATTTTCCTCCTGCAGAATGGCCGTCAACCGGCGCGCAAATTCTTGCAGCAGCGCATCGACTTTTCCGTTTCGCTTAGGGCTTCCGAGATCCGGCACGTGCAGCGTGATGGCCCGATCGCGCGGCGCCTTCGCCAACTGGCCGAGCCGCCTCGGATGGGCGCGCGCATAGGCACGCAGAAACGCGTGTTTCGCGGCCGGCGGGAAGTGACAGACTTCAAAAATGGTATTGAGGTGCTGGACCGGCACGGGCACCGGGTACGCCGGATTCGAGATCTGGCTGACAAAGCTGCGGTTCTTGCCCATGGCGTGCGCCAGCCTGATGCGCATGCCGGAGGGCCGGCTGTCGAGTACTTCCTTGAAGATGCGCTTGTACTCGGCGACAGCGCTCACCTCCTCGGCTTCGTCGAGCGCCGCTTCAGACACGGATGGCCCCGCTGCTTAGTCCGTCGATGGTCTGCTTGATCAGAGCAAGCGCGGACGGATTGACCGACAGCTCGCGCAGGCCGCACGAGAGGAGCCCGGGTACACAACGCGGCTCGCCGGCCATATCGCCGCACAAGCTGACCTCGCGCCCGGCTCGTCTGCCATAGTCCACAATGTGCTTGATAAGACTCAGCATCGCCGGCTGCAAAGGATCAATCAGATTGACGAGCGCGCCATTGGTGCGGTCGCAGGCCGTCAGATATTGGGCAAGATCGTTGGAGCCAATCGAGAAGAACGATGAATCAAACTGTTCGATCGCCAAGGCGGCAGCCGGGACCTCGACCATGACGCCGATTTCCGGAAGCGCGGCGGAAGTTCCTTCAGACTGCAGTTCATCGACCGCTTCGACAAAGATCCGTCGAGCCGCTTCCAGCTCGGCAGGCGTCGTAACCATTGGAAACATGACTTTGAGGTTCTCGCGCACGGCCGCGCGCGCCAGCGCCCGCAGCTGAACGCGAAAGATGTCGGGACGCGCAAGACAAAGCCGCAGGCCGCGCACGCCGAGGAACGGATTGGCCTCGCCGTCCGCGGTAAATCCCGGCACCGGCTTGTCGCCGCCCGCATCGAATGTCCGGATGGTGACTGGGCGCTTACCCGCCCAGCGCAGAACGGCGTCATAGGCCTGATACTGCGTCTCCTCATCGGGCAGTCCGGCTTGCTGGCCGAGCAGAAATTCGGTGCGCATCAGCCCGATGCCATCGGCATATTGCGCGTCCGCATGCTCAAGATCCTCGACGCGCTGAATGTTGATCAACAGCCGGATTTTCTCGCCCGCCCACGAGGCAGTGGGGCGGCGCAGAATAGCACGCGCGGAAGCCCGGTTCTTGCGGAGCAAATCCCGGCGGCGCTCAAACAGCCCGATCTGTTCGGCACTGGGATTGAGCTCGAGCGTGGCGCCCTCGCCGTCGAGCAACGCGGTGCGGGCGTTGCCCGGCACGGAGCCAAGCTGCACGATCATCGGAATACCGCGTGCGCGGGCGAGCATCGCAACGTGACTGGTCGGACTGCCGCGCAACAGCGCGAGACCGCCGCCGCGCGACCAGTCGATTTCCAGGAACTGCGACGGCGGCAGGTCGTCGGCACACACCACTGCGCCGCCCGGAATTTTGGACGCTTCCCCCTCCCCGCCACGCAGGGTGCGGAGGACGCGATCACGCAAGTCAGCCAAGTCCGAGGAGCGCGCCTGGAGGTACTCGTCGGCGGCCGCGTTGTAATCGGCAATTTGTGCTTCAAGGGCGGACGACCAGGCCGTGTGCGCAGGGGCTCCTTCGACGATCGCCGCAAAGATCGGATCGAGGAAGTCGTCGTCCTCCAGCAGCGCCACCTGAAATTCGAGGATTTGCGCGGCATCGCCGCCGACAGCCTCGGCCAGATTGGCGATCTGCTGGCCGGCCGAAACGAGTGCCGCGCGCAGCGCCGCCTCCTCATCGGGAGGCGCGGCAGCGACACGCTCGCTACTGGTCCTTCCATCGACGCGGACAAACGGCCCATGCGCGAAGCCGATCGAGGCCGTCCTGCCCCGATAAGCCAAGCCTGCGATGGTAGCGCGTTCGTTCACGATGCGTTGTCCGGAAAATCGGCCGCGACCAAATCGACCAAGGCGGCGACGGCGCCTTCGGCGTCTTCGCCCGATGCCTTGATCTGGATAATGCTGTCACGCGCCGCGCGGAGCGCCATGACCTTGGCGATGCTCTTCGCATTGATCCATTCAGCCGCGTCGGATGCGCGAATGGAAATATGCGCCTGAAATTTCTTGGCGAGCTTGGTCAGCTTCACCGCCGGCCGCGCATGCATGCCCGCGGCGTGCACAAGTCGCACGCTGCCGGTAATGACTTGGCCGTTCGGGCTCTCCAACGTCATCGCGTCCTCGATCGATCCTCTTCTGCTCGCGTTCACGCCGCCGACAATTCTTCGGCCACGGCTCTAACCTGGTCGAGCGAACTGCCGCCCGCCGCTTCGGTCGCCGCCATCACGGCGCCTTCGACAATCGGCGCGTTGCAGACCACGACCCGCTCGCGCCGTTCCGGTTGCAACATCTCGACGGCCATTTCGCTGTTAGTCTCGGCGCCGCCGAGATCGACCAAAATGGCCACGCCCTTCGGCGACCAAACCTGGTTGATGGCCTCGATGATCAGCGGCACGTTGGTGCCGAGACCGCCGTCAGGATTGCCGCCGCAGAACGCCACCTTCACCTCGCTGCCGACCATCTGCCGCACCATGTCGGCCGTGCCCTTGGCGATGTCCTTCGAGTGCGACACGATGACGATGCCGACCGTGTCCGTCATGAGCGGGCCTCCAACGTATCGCAGACCGCGTGCACAAGAACGCAACTGGAGCGGGCGCCGGGATCTACGTGACCGACGCTGCGTGCACCGAGGTACGACGCCCGCCCCTTGGTCGCCTGCATCGGCGCTGTCCGCGCAGCCGCCTCGTGCGCGGTCGTACGCACCCGCGCGATCAGGTCGGGGCCGATCGCCTCGGACTTTAGCGTCTCGAGCACCGGGAACAGGACATCGAGCATGGTCTTTTCTCCGGCCTTCGAACGCCCGCGCGAACTGACGGCGTCGACGCCGCTGCCGAACACGTCCGCCAGATCGGCGGGCAATTGTTTGTTCGCCAAGGCATCCCCGGCTGCGAGAAAGAAGCTTCCATAAAGCGGACCGGACGCGCCGCCAACAGTCATGACTAGCGTCTTGCCAATGGTCTTAAGCGCTTCGCCCGGCGGCAGCGCCGCGATCGTGTCCAACTTGCCGAGCACCGCTTCGAAGCCGCGCTTCATGTTGGCGCCGTGATCGCCGTCACCGATGGCCTGGTCGAGCACGGTCAGCTCCGCAGCGCTGGCGATGACCTGCTCCGCCGCTGCCTTCACAAGTGATTTCAACATTTCGGGTTCAAGCGACATGGTGCCGTCCTAATGCAGTGTCGGCGCGATCCGCCGTCCCGCCGCGTCGAAATAGAGGGGCCGATCGAGCTGCAGCTCGACCTCCTGCCCGGCTTCGAGCGGCCGATGCGGATCGGCCAATGTCACCAGCATGCGGTCGCGATACTCCAGGTGAACGTGATTTTGATCGCCGAGATGTTCAATGCGGTGGATGCGCCCGGTAAATTGTCCGCCACTGGCCTTGGCGATCTGCAGGTGTTCGGTGCGGATGCCGAGCGTTTTGGTACCGGGAGGCATCGCGGCGTGCGGGAGAAGGTCAGCCGACAAGAAATTGATCGGCGGCGTGCCGAGCCGGCTCGCCACGTAACGGTCGGCGGGGGTCTCATAGATTTCGCGCGGCGTACCGACCTGCAACAATTCACCATCCCGAATGACGCCGATCCGCGAGGCCATGGTCATGGCCTCGACCTGGTCATGCGTCACATAAAGAATGGTCGAGCCGAGTTCGATCTGAATCCGCTTGAGCTCGAGCCGCAATTCGGCGCGCAACTTGGCATCGAGCGACGACAACGGCTCGTCCATCAAATAGATGGACGGGTCGCGCACCAGCGCGCGTCCGATCGCCACCCGCTGCATCTCGCCGCCGGAAAGCCGCGTGGCCCGGTTCGAAAGCTTGTTGGTGATGTGCAAAAGCTCAGCAGTCCGTTCGACGCGCTTTCGAATCAGCAGCTCAGGCACGCGGCGCGCCGGCGACCGCAGCGGAAATGCCAGATTGTCGTAGACCGTCAGGTGCGGATAGAGCGAGTATTGCTGAAAGACAAAAGCGATGTCCCGGGTTCCCGGCGGGTCGCGGGTCACGTCGCGCCCATCGATAAAGACCGAGCCGGCATCAGGGCGTTCGAGGCCGGTGACCAGCCGAAGCGCGGTCGTCTTGCCAGCACCGCTCGGACCTAAAAGGACGACGAACTCGCCGTCATTCACGACCAGCGAAAGATCGCGCACGGCATCGACGTGCCCGAAGCGCTTGCTGATATGCCGCAGAGAGACGTTAGCCATGAGCTGCGCTCTCCTCGCTCACCGATGGCGGGCCTGCCGTTTGAATGGCCATTCCGGTTTTGGCATCGAACAGGCTCAGGGAACTGAAGCGGAATGTGAGACCCACTGTCTCGCCGACCTGCACTGGCGCGCTCGACGCCAGTCGCGCCTTGATCGGGCCCTGCTCGGTCACGACGGTGACGATCTGAGTCGTTCCCAAATACTCGGCCCCGAAGACGCGGCCGCGTAGCGTAGCTGCGTCGGAGAACCGGATGTGCTCCGGGCGAACGCCCAGCACCACCGCACCGCCGGAGCGCCGCTCACTGATTTCGGGAACGGGAATGCTGACGTCCTTGAACTTCACCGCGTGTGCCTCCGAGTCGAGGCCGGCATCGCAGTGCAAAAAATTCATCGGCGGCGAGCCGATGAAGTCGGCGACGAACATGCTCGCCGGCCGGTCGTAGATCTCCTGCGGCGAGCCTATCTGCTCGATCCGGCCCGCATTCATGACCGCGATGCGGTCGGCCATCGACATCGCTTCGTGCTGATCGTGCGTGACATAAATCGTAGTCGCGGAAATGCGGTCATGCAGTTCGCGCAACTCACCACACATGAGATGCCGGAACTCGGCATCGAGCGCACCCAGCGGCTCGTCCATCAGAAATGCCTTCGGACGCCGGACCATCGCGCGCCCCAAAGCGACACGCTGGCGGTCGCCGCCGGACAATTTCGACGTCTTGCTCGTCAATAAGTGCTCGATGCGCAAAAGCCGGGCAGTCTCCAGGACCCGCTCGCTAATGTCACTGCGCCCCATGCCCTGGCACTTGAGCGGAAAGCCGATGTTCTGGGCGACATTCATATGCGGATAGAGCGCAAACATCTGGAACACGAAAGCGATGTCGCGCGCGGCGGCGCGCCGGAACGTGACATCCTCGCCGTCGAGCAAAATGCTTCCACTCGTCGGCAGCTCGAGCCCGGCGATCATGCGCAATGTCGTCGTCTTGCCGCAACCTGATGGTCCCAGCAATGCAAAGAAGGTGCCGTTCTCGATGGTGAAATTCGAATTGTGCACGGCCGTGAAGTGGTCGAAGGCCTTATGCAAATTTTCCACTCGGATTTGTGCCATGCGTGCCCCCTATTCCGGAAAGTGGCTCACAGCGACAAATCCCAGCGTACCGGCCAGGATGGTGACGAACGAGTAGCCGTAGAGATCGATCGACCACGGTTGCACCAGCATCACGATGCCGGCGGCAATCAGCGCCATGGCCCCGGCTTCCCACGACCCGCGGCGAAACCAACGCGCAAGCTTGCTGGTGGAAAGCGCCGCGTTGCTCATTTGCGCACCGCTCCGAAAGTGATCCCGCGCAGCAGATGCCGGCGCAGCAGGATGGTGAACAACACGATCGGAATGACGAAGAGCGTCGTCGCCGCGGCAACCGCCGGCCAGTCCTGACCGCCCTCCCCGATGATGAACGGAATGAATGGCGGCATGGTCTGCGCGTCGCCGCTCGTCAGCAGGACCGCGAACGCATATTCGTTCCAGGAGAAGATCAGGCAGAAGATCGCGGTGGCGGCGATGCCGGTCACGGCTTGCGGCAGCACGACCTTGCGGAGCGCCTGCAGGCGGGTGTAGCCGTCGACCAGGGCGGCCTCTTCGTATTCGCGTGGTATCTCGTCGATGAACCCCTTCAGCAGCCACACGGCGAGCGACACGTTGACCGCCGTATAGAGCAAAATCATCCCGATCTTGGTGTCGGTGAGATTGAGCTGCCGATACATCAGATAGATCGGGATGGCGACTGCGACCGGCGGCATCATTCGCGTGGAGAGTATGAAGAACAGAAGATCATCGGCCAAGGGAATGCGGAAGCGCGAGAACGCGTAAGCCGCAAGCGTACCGAGCAAGACCGCAAGGAACGTCGAGCCAAAGCCGATCACCAGCGAATTGACAAAGCGCGGTACCACTTTCGACGGTCCGGCAATCACCATGTCGTGCTGGCGGACAAGCTTGTCGTACCACGTGGTCGCCGGGGGGAGATTGGCGATGAACTCACGCGTTTGCCGCGTTCGCACAGTAAACAGATTGACGTAGCCTTCGAGCGTCGGCTGGAAGATTACCTTTGGCGGATAAGCGATCGCGTCGCTTTGCGATTTGAACGCGGTCGCCCCAATCCACAACAGCGGCAGAATCGTAATCACGGCATAGAGAATGACGATCGCGCCGGCCAAAGCTTTCGCGCGCGGCGTAGCCTCGACCACGGAATGTGCGGTGGATTTGGCGGCGGCCGTCATCGCTGCTTCACCCGATTGAGGACTTTGACGTAGATGTTGGCGGCGCCGAAGACCGTGACGAACAAGATGATCGCAAGCGCCGAGGAATAGCCGGTGCGCCATTTCTCGAAGGCGGCCCGTTTCAAGGTGATCGAGACCAGCTCCGTAGTCGAGCCCGGCCCGCCCGAAGTCAGGAGGTTCACCATATCGAACATCTTGAAGTTTTCGATGGCGCGAAAGAGAACCGCCAGCATGAGAAACGGCATGACCATCGGCAGCGTGATCGACCAGAACTGCCGCCAGGACGATGCGCGGTCGACCTCTGCCGCTTCGTAGATGTAGTCGGGAATCGATCGCAGCCCGGCCAGGCAGATGAGCATCACGTAAGGCGACCACATCCAACTGTCGACCAGCACGATCGTCCAGGGCGCCAGCGCGACTTCGCCGGTCATGCTGAAGGAGCTCGGCGCAATGCCGGTGAAGAGGCCGACGACATAGTTGAACGGCCCGATCTGCGGCTGTAACAGCAATGTCCAGAAGTTGCCGACCACGGCGGGCGACAGCATCATCGGCAAGAGGATGATCGTCGTCCAGAAGCTGTGCGAGCGGAACTGCCGGTTGATCAGAAGCGCCAAGCCGAATCCGATGACGACCTGCAGCGCGACCGACCAGATCACAAAGCTCGCCGTCGTCTGCAAGCGGGCCCAAACATCCTCGTCCGTCAGAATGTCATCGAAATTATCCAAGCCGACAAAGCGCGTCGGCAAATAGGACATGCTGAGATTGAGGCTGGTGAAAGACAGCCGGATCATCCAGATCAACGGGAAGATGTTGATCGCCAAAAGAAGCGCGATGGTCGGCGCGACGAACAACCAGGCAATGCCGCGGTCCGATAGCCCGCGCACCCGCTTTGCGGCCTTGAAGCGGGCTTGCTCGCCGATGCGGTCGGCGCTGGCGTCGGGATGAATGATCGCCGTCATCGTCTGTTGCAGCGTCTTCTAAAGCATCGCGTAGCGGCCTAAGGAATCTCCCCGGGCTCCAGGTCCGGGGAGACGTTTGCCCTTGAAATAATCGCCGCGCGCTACTGCGCGGCCACCTGCTTGCCTTGCTCCTTGAAGACTTTCGTCCAGTCTTTGACCAGAAGATCGAGGGCCTGCTGCGCGGTGCCCTTGTC
>Ga0210401_10007371_pt1 | contig 11036 bp, 9 predicted proteins | sample IncBWH32MmetaG_FD_150866 | JGI IMG/M metagenome (GOLD analysis project Ga0210401, IMG submission 150866) | Forest soil microbial communities from Barre Woods Harvard Forest LTER site, Petersham, Massachusetts, United States - Inc-BW-H-32-M | ecosystem: Environmental > Terrestrial > Soil >... | reverse complement strand
GAGAAGCCAGCCAAGCTGTGGTTCAATCGGAAACTAAACACTTTCACCATTACAACACCGAAAACTGCGATTGCCAAAACGCCCGCCACGCGCGCCACAGCGTTGTTGATTCCAGAAGCTGCGCCGGCCCGATCCTGATCGACCGAATTCATGACGACAGTTGTCAGAGGAGCCACCGTGACCGCCATCCCGAATCCGAGAACCATGATCGCGGGGAAGAACGCCTTCCAATAGTTGTCCCCGACCGACGGCAGCGCGAACAACACGAAGCCCAAAGCGGCAATGATAGGGCCAATGACAAGCGGGCCCTTTGCACCGAAACGGGCGACAAGTCCGCCGGACCAGCGAGAAAGAAAGAACATGAGCAAAATAAAGGGAAGGACCGCAGCCCCGGTCGCGGTGGTGGAATATTCCTGAACCTGAATCAGGTTTAGCGGAAACAAGAAAAAGAAAATTCCGACCGCAGCGTATAAAAATAGCGTAAGCAGGTTCGCGCCACTAAAGCTGCGGGATTTGAACAGCGAAATCGGCAGCATCGGCTCGGAGACCCGCGCCTCGGCTAGGACGAACGCAAGAAGACATCCGATGCCAACGACCAAACTTCCAAGAACCAGGGGATTTTTCCAGCCGAGGTTTACTGATTCCAGGAACCCATAGACCAAGCCGCCTAATCCGACAGTCGCAAGGATTGCTCCCAGCCAATCAACGCGCCGCGCACTGCTACTGCGGCTCTCTGGAATAAAGCGAAGCGAAAGGACGATCACGGCCGCCGCGATAGGGAGATTAATAAAGAAGACCCATCGCCACGAACCATGGCCGACGAGCCATCCGCCGAGGACCGGTCCGATTGCAGTGGTAATTGCGGTAAAGCCCGACCATGTACCGATTGCCTGGCCGCGACTCTTCTCGTCGAATGATGTACTGATGATTGTCAGGCTGCCCGGCACGAGAAGTGCAGCTCCCACACCTTGAATGCTCCTGGCGATGATCAATTGATGAATGCTCGAGGCAACGCCGCAACCCACGGATGCGAGAGCAAAAATCGAGACGCCGGCCACGAAAATGAAACGGTGGCCAAAGAGGTCGCCAAAAGATCCCCCGACTAAAATCAACGCACTCAGAAAAAGTCCGTAAGACTCTATCACCCATTGCACGTCCACCACAGTTGCGTGAAAGCTGGCCTGTAGTGCAGGCAGAGCAACATTAACGACAGTGCTGTCGATGAATGCCATGCTCGAGCCGAGAATGGTTGCGGCCAGTATCCAGTTTCTTGCTTCTGCTGGGCAGGGAACTGTGCCGGATGCCGATTGCAATATCGATTCGTCGCATGGCGTTTTCATTTCACACTATGGATGCCGGCTGAATGTCTTGGGTTCCGAAGACTGCCTTGGCAAAATTGCGTACAGCGTGGCAGGAGTCACCACAGTTAAAAAAACAGGTCTATTCCGGTTCCGCAACGCTACTTCCAAGTCAAAGTCGTTACTGAATTTTCCTTCAACGGAACCGAAGCTGCCATATTCGCCAGCCCTAGTTCAACCGTTCGCGCAGGTCCGGCGTTGGTCACGATCAGAATCTGTTGGCCGTCTGGATTTTCAAGTGCAACGTGCCGCAGGTCAGCAGCCGAACTCTGTGAAGCAAAGCGGCGAGCCCCTCGACGGATCACGCGCGAGAAGTGAGCAAATCCCCAGTATTGTCCGCTGCGGGTGATTTCCTTGGTTTGCGAATTGATGGTTACCACGCCGCCACAGGGAAACGGTCCGATATTTGGCCGGCCACGCTCATCGAGAGCCAGGTTCCATGCGGTGATGGAGCGGCACCAGTTGGTGAGAACGTTGCTGAAGATTCCACCCCACTTGCACCAATCCGTCAGATAACCGGCATCGGTGTAATCTGGACCGCCTTCCGTCCAATGCATCTCTGCATCCGGATAAACCTCGTGGACCTTACTCATCATGTCAGGAGTGCCCGCGTACCCGTGCCACGCAACTGCGTTCACGTATTTGCGAAGCTTGTCATCTTGCAGTGAATCCAGCACACGTCCCCACAGATTGTAGTTGTGATCCAAAATCCAAATCTTCGTCGGCTGCCCGCTGCTTTCCAGGAGCGGGCCCATGTGGTCGCGCACGAATTCAATTTCGTACTCCTGACCCCAGAGGCAAGCGGGCATTCTGCCATCCTGATCTGTATCGACTTCGTTTTGTGATGTAAGCGCCTGCACAGGCACATCTTCCGCGGCGTAGGCTTGCAGAAACTTCAGATAGTATTTCGCGTACGCCGCGAAGTAGTGATTACGCATGGAGCCACCCAGCATGGAGTTGTTGAACTTCATCCATCCGGGCGGGCTCCAGGGAGTGGAAAACAGAAACAGGTCTGGATTCACCCGCCGTGCCTGGCGCAACATGGGAAGAATGTATTCGCGATCGTGATCGATGGAGAATCGTGTCAGATCAGGATCGGCCTCGCCTTCATCGTAGCTGTAAACCTTGGTCGCGTAATCGCTTGATCCGACACAGACCCGGCCGGTGCTCAGTCCCATTTCTGAGGGATGGAACAGCTCATGGAAGAGCTGCTCTCGCGCGGAAGGCGCAAGTTGGTTGAACATGTAGCAGGTAGCATCGGTGAAGGCGCCGCCAAATCCCAGGATTTCCTGGAACTTTGTGCCGGGGTTCAATTGAAGATGATCGGTCGCCGGTGTCCCCGCCGCAGGACGCCAAGTTGATCGAGGAGCCGAGGCAAAACGCTCCTCGCCGGACGTGACCCAAATGGAAATCTCGGGGCTGGCCATGTCGTAACCCGATGCGGACTTTGCGGTTGCAGCCGCCGGCATAACAATGTCAGGAATAACTGCGGCTGCCAATCCCAGAGCGGAAATTCCGAGAAAACTTCTTCGCGACGTTTGATTTGTCAAATCGCCTCCTCATTGCGCCGAAAAGATTTCCATCTCGGGGCAAGAACGAATAATAATAGAGGATCAGGAAAGATGTGTTTTCTTAGTCGATCATGAGTCGAACGCAGGGGTCGATGATCTAAGACGTGCTGGAGCGAAATCATGAGCGAAGTCGTTTACGTTTCTAAGTCGCGTATCGAACGTATACGTGGGCCGTTGCGCATCGCGCATTTGCCCGGCGAGCCTAACCCCGTCATCTACAGCGTACATGGAGCTATTGCTGAGCATTACAAAGTTGATCCCGCGAGTCTGAAAGAATCGCACGCTGCCACTATCGACTACGTGATCTCGGCGACCGCCGGTTGAATGATGGGCACATTCGGAGGCGCGCTGGAAGCGCGTCAAATTAATGCCAGCGATGGGAAACTTATTGCCAATGTGACCGGAGAAGTAGAAGAAGAGGAAGGTGTGCTGGTCATTCGCAGGATTCACGTCGCCATGCGTTTGGCAGCGCCAGAAGAGGCGCGGGAAAAGGCCGAGCGTGCGCATTCGGTTTACCCGATGAAGTGTCCGCTCTACCGTACTCTGCACAAGGCGATCCAGCTCACTTCTTCCTTCGAATTGGTGCAGGGTTCGTCTTCTTGATTCGCTGCCGAGGCAATCAGTTCTTCAATAGATTTGGGAAAGCCATGGCAGGGCCGGAAATGCGTGATCGCTATGGCGTGATCACGGCGGCGCCATCCACCGAATCTCTCTTAAGTGCAGTGAGCGCCTCGTTTACCTGGGTCAGCGGAAAGACTGTGATTTTGGGCCGAAGACTTATGTTGGCCGCGATTTGCAGAAAGTCTCGAGCATCGGAACGAGTCATGTTCGCCACACTTCGAAGCTGACGCTCGCCCCAGAGCAATCGATCATAATCAAATTCCGGAATGCGGTCCAAGTGAATTGCATTGATGGCGACAATGCCGCCCTTGCGCAGGCTGGCCAGAGCGGCAATCACTACATCTCCGCTCGGGGCAAATGTGACCGCTCGGTCCAGTTCGACCGGAGGCTTGTCCATCTCGCTGCCTACCCAAGTGGCTCCCAGCGATTTTGCCAGCTGCCTATGGGAAGCTCCGCGCGTCGAGACGTAGACCTCGCACTTCCAGGCTTGCAAAACTGCGATGGCCAAATGCGCCGAGGCTCCGAAGCCGAATAGTCCTACGCGATCTCCCTCTTCTACCCCAGCCACACGGAGGCTTCGGAAGCCGATAATGCCAGCGCAAAGAAGCGGCGCAGCCTGCAAATCATCGAGGGCGGACGGGAGGGGAAATATGAAATCGGATCGCGCGAGCGCGTAATCAGCGTAACCACCATCGATCGTGTACCCGGTGAAGGTAGGAGAGTCGCAGAGATTCTCCAGATTTTTCTTACAATACCAGCACGTCCCATCGACTCCGCCGAGCCAGGAGACGCCCACTCGGGCTCCAATCGGGAATTCTCGCGTGGCCCCGTCAACGACATCGCCGACTATCTGATGGCCGGGAATAAGCTGTTCGCGACGCGGCGGCAATTCGCCCTCTGTAATATGCAGGTCAGTTCGGCAAACACCACAGGCACGCACATGCAGCAGGACGTGTCCCGGCACAAGTTCAGGACGGGGAACCTCGGCGATCCGAAGCGGGTGCTTCGAGATGTCTTGCGGGGAAGTCAGGACAGCGGCTTTCATGCGAATACTCGGTTGGAGCCTCGGCTCAATGAATTCGATGGCCTCTCTCTTGGATGCGAGAGACCTGAAAACGAATAGCCTGATATTGGCTGAGCGCTTTTGGCGCTTGACTTTTCCATTCTATTTGTTCTATATTGTATAAGAAATGAAACGGGGCGAACTTCTCGGATCACTGGAATACATAATCCTGCTCGCCCTTATGCGTCTGGGGGATAACGCTCATGGAATGATCGTCCGACGCGAGATAGAAGAACGTATCGGTCGCAATATTTCGATCGGCGCTGTGTACGCGACTTTGGAGCGGCTCGAAGCGAAAGGCTATGTCAGCTCATTCACTGGCGAACCGACGCCGGAGCGCGGGGGCCGCGCGAAGAGGCTTTTTCGCGTCGAGGCGGCCGGTAAACGAGCGCTGCAGACGTCCGAACAAACTATTCGTAGCATGACGGTTGGAATAAAAGACCGCTGGGGGACGGCATGAGGCGCTGTTCGCCGCCGGCGTTCGCTTGCTGGTTTCTCGAATCCGTTTTGCCGAACCCCTATCGAGAGGCCGTATTAGGCGACCTGATCGAGGAATACAAGCTTCGCATCGAATCCACCTCGCGATTCACTGCGTCTCGTTGGTTTTGGAGTCAAACCTGTCGTTCTGTGCCGTCCATCGTCTGGTCCTCAATTCGGAGCGGAAACTGGTTGATAAGCATGAGCATCGCTATGGGCGTGTACATCTTTATGGGAACGCTAAAGTTTGCCGCGGATTTGATGCTCTCGAAGTTGTTTTCCTCACAGCAAATGACGCATGTCATTCTTCCGCCGATTGTATTTCTCACAACAACCGCAATCGGTGGTTGTGCCGCTGCCCGGCTTCGCCGTGGCGCAACGACTTTTTTGGCACTGATGGTAATGATTACGGTTGCCATTTTGATCGACCTCAAGGTTTGCAGCGTTGCGGTGCCGTGGTGGTATCAGTTTGGATTTCTCGCTCTAGGGCCTCTGGCGGTAGTCGTCACCCCGACACTCTTTGAACGCCTAAAGCAACGAGGAACTGTCACGTAGTCTGTGCCGGAACCATCGGACCTCGTCGCTGACTAGAATCTTCCGCAGGAAGGTGACTATGAAAATCAACTCCCGGGAATTGCAACGTTGGACCATTTGCGTCGTTGCTCTGGTTTCCTTTGCCGCTGGATCGCTCATTACTGCCCGCTTAATACGCGTGAATCAGGTGAGGGCCGATAGTAATCGCGTCTTCGAGCTTCGCGTTTATCACGCGGTTCCCGGCAAACTGCCGGCGCTGGAGTCACGGTTTCGCGACACGACCTCGAAGCTACTCACCAAACACGACCTGAAGGTTGTGGGCTACTGGGTACCCGAGGATGCTCACGCTTGGGACAATACGTTCGTCGATATTACGGCCTATGCCAGCCGGGAGGAAGCAAACAAGAACTGGGATGCGATGATGGCCGACCCGGAGTTTCAAGAAGTGATCAAATCCGAGCAGGCCAACAAGCTGGTGGAAAAAATAGACTCGACATACATGCGTCCGACGGACTTTTCTCCCTTGAAGTAGTGTGACTCACCAACTTTTGGGGAGGATTGAGTCTTCTGTCAGTCGACAGTCTGGAATTAACCGAAACGGTTGCCTACGCGGTAATGACAAGGCTTCTTGGGAGTGATACGTATGACCCGCAAACCGGAGGTAAATATTGAGTTAGCCCTTGTGGGGTGACACGCCGGTCGAGTGTGCCCACAGGGACTTGATTCGAAATCGGAGCTACCCAAACTGAATCCTTTTCGTCATATTAAAATCTATTTGGTACGAGTGTCTTCATGTCCTGCGGTTATCTCGGCAACCGCGATTTGTTGAAAACTTTGGAGAATGCATGGCGAAGCGACTGATCATAACGTTATTAGCAATGGCCGCTATCTTAGGCGCACTTGGATTCGTCAAATTCAAGCAGGTAAAGGTCGCAATCGCAGAAGGTGCGGCGTTCCAGATCCCGCCGACGGCGGTTACTACCGTGGTTGCCAAGCGTGAGACGTGGCCGTCCACATTGACGGTGATCGGCACCGCGGCTGCGGTCGAGGGCGTGACCGTAAGCGCTGATTTGCCAGGCACGATCGATAAAATTCATTTCGAGTCGGGCCAGTGGGTGCATCAGGGAGACATTCTTGTCGAACTCGACACTCGGCAGGAGAAAGCGCAGCTCGCCAATATGGAAGCGCAGCGGGATCTGGCGGTAATCAACTACGGTCGCGCCCAGGAACTGGACAAGGCAGGAGTGATTGCTCATTCGGAATACGACAATGCCAGCGCGCAACAGAAGGCGACTGAAGCTCAAGTAGGTGACATTAAAGCAGCAATCGCTCGCAAGACCATACGCGCTCCGTTCACCGGGCTGCTGGGTATTCGCCAGGTAAGTTTGGGCCAATATCTGGCCGCAGGTCAGGCGATTGTCGCGCTGCAATCGGTGGATCCCATTTATGTGAACTTCGGGGTCCCGCAGCAAGATGCAACCCAGATGCGCCCCGGACGAGCACTGCGGGTTACTAACGGCGATTTGCCGGGGATGGCATTCACGGGGAAGATTACGGCGCTTGATTCTGTCATAAATGAGCAGACGCGAAATATTCAGGTGCAGGCGACTCTCCCGAATAAAGGGAATCGGCTGCGCCCAGGAATGTTTGTACAGGTTGAACTGCCGCTTGGGCAACCTCGCGACGTAGTGCCGCTGCCGGCTTCTGCGATCAACTACGCCCCTTACGGTGATTCTGTGTACATCGTCACGGAGATGAAGGATCCGAAGGGAAACACGTATCGCGGCGTGCGTCAGCAAGTAGTGAAGGTGGAAGGTTCCCGCGGCGATCAGGTGGCAATCACTTCCGGCATCAATCCCGGAGACGAAGTTGTGAGCTCGGGCGTATTTAAGCTGCGAAATGGGGCCCCGGTCCTGATAAACAACACGGTGAAACCGGAAAATAATCCAAGTCCCAAGCCCGAGGATAGCTAGACGCAATCGGATTTCAGGAGTGTAGTGTGAAGTTTACCGATCTATTTGTTAAGCGTCCCGTGCTGGCGATCGTTGTAAATCTGGTGATCCTGATCGCCGGTTTGCAGGCCATCCGTTCGCTGAGTGTGCGTCAGTATCCGCGTAGCGACATTGCGGTCGTGCAGGTGACGACGGTATATGTCGGCGCGAGCGCTGATCTGGTTCGTGGTTTCGTTACCACGCCGATCGAGCGAGTTATCGCCAGCGCCGACGGCATCGATTACATGGAGTCAACCAGCGCTCAGGGGCTGAGCACGATCCAGGTGCACCTGAAAATTAACTATGACACCACTGCGGCTCTCACCCAGATCCAGGCGAAAGTAGCACAGGTTCGAAACGATCTTCCTCCAGAGGCGCAAATCCCGGTTATCGATCTGGAAACTGCGGACACTGAGTTCGCGGCGATGTATATCGGGATCTCTTCTCCCGATCTCGACCAGAATCAAATCACCGACTACCTGACCCGTGTTGTCCAACCCAAGTTAAGTTCGATCAGCGGTGTGCAACGTGCCGACATCCTCGGTGATCGTACGTTCGCCATGCGCTTATGGCTGAAGCCTCAAGAAATGGCGGCGCGGGGTGTCTCGCCGTCTGACGTCCACGACGCTCTGGCGAAAAACAATTATCTTTCCGCGCTCGGAGCTACCAAGGGTTCAATGGTTTCTGTGAACCTAATTGCGAACACCGACCTGCGTACTCCCGAAGAATTTCGCCAGATGGTGGTGAAACAGCAGAACGGGGTTGTTGTCCGCCTGGGCGAAATCGCGGACGTACAGTTAGGTGCTGAGAACTACGATCAGGATGTTCGCTTTAACGGTGAGACCGCGACTTTCATGGGAATCTGGGTGCTTCCCACCGCGAATTCTTTGGAAGTAATTAAGAATGTTCGCAAAGAGCTGCCTGCGATTCAGCAACAGCTGCCTACGGGCATGAAATTGGGTGTTCCTTACGACTCGACCGAGTACATTCAGGACGCCATCAACGAAGTTTTGCACACGCTCGTCGAAACCTTATTGATCGTCGTCGTGGTTATTTTCCTTTTCCTGGGATCATTCCGCTCCGTGTTGATTCCGGTTGTCGCCATTCCAATTTCGCTGATTGGCGCTGTCTTCCTCATGCTCGTAGCGGGCTTCACCATCAACCTTCTGACCCTCCTAGCCATCGTGCTCTCGGTCGGACTGGTCGTCGATGATGCCATTGTCATGGTGGAGAACGTCGAGCGGCACCTCCATCTCGGCAAGACGCCATTTCAAGCTGCGCGGGACGCTGCGCGTGAGTTGGTCGGACCGATCATCGCTATGACGATCACGCTGGCGGCGGTGTATGCCCCGATCGGAATTCAGGGAGGCTTAACCGGAGCGCTATTCCGTGAATTCGCATTCACTCTGGCCGGAGCTGTAATTGTTTCCGGCGTCGTGGCCCTTACCTTATCCCCGATGATGGGTTCGAAGTTGCTGCGCGCGGGCGACACCGATCGCGGCTTTCCCGGTGTCGTCAACCGGGGCTTCGAAAGAGTCCGCAATCTGTATGTGCGATTGCTGACCGGAACCTTGCACTATCGTCCCATTGTGCTCACGGTGTGGGTGGTCGTCGCGGCGCTGATGATTCCTTTATATATGTTTTCTCAGCGGGAACTGGCGCCATCAGAAGATCAGGGTGTCGTGTTTGGTGTGATTCAATCCTCCGCTAATTCGACTCTCGACCAAACCAACCTGTTTACGCAGGAAGTCTACGACGTGTACCGCTCATTTCCTGAGAGCGCTAGCATATTTCAGATCACGAATCCCAGCGGTGGATTCGGAGGTATGGTCACGAAACCCTGGAGCCAGCGAAAGAAGACGGCGCAACAATTGCTGGTGGAATCGTCTGGGCCGCTGTCAAAGATCGCCGGCGTCCGGGTTATTCCATTGACGCCGCCGCCGCTTCCAGGAGGCGGCAACTTCCCAGTGGATTTCGCAATTGTGTCCGCGGCTGAGCCTGAGCAGGTCAGTCAACTTGCCGAGCAGATCGTGCAGAAAGCCATGGCCAGCGGCCTGTTCATCTTCGCCGATACGGACGTGAAGTTCGACCAGCCGCAAACAGAAGTTGTTTTCGATCGCGATAAGTTGCGCTCGCAGGGTGTGGATCTGAGCGAGGCAGGAGCAGACCTCGCCACTATGTTGGGCGGGAACTACGTCAACCGTTTCAGCATCCAGGGGCGCAGCTACAAAGTCATTCCACAAGTAAAGCGAATGGATCGCCTCACGCCGGAGCAGCTCTCGCAGATCTACGTGAAGGGCTCCGCGGACAAACTGGTGCCGCTTTCGACGTTCGCTACTCTTAAGACCACCACCGAGCCCAGATCGCTGAACAAATTCCAGCAGCTGAATGCAGTGCGGATTCAGGGCGTCATCCCGCCGAATGTTCCGCTTGATAAGGCTCTGACTTTCCTCGAAGACACTGCAAAACAGGTCCTGCCCCAGGGGTTCACCGTGGACTACGCGGGCGAATCTCGCCAGCTTCGCGTGGAGGGAAGTAAGTTCCTCAGCACATTTTTACTTTCGGCAATCTTGATTTATCTGGTGCTGGCCGCGCAGTTCGAGAGCTTCCGCGATCCCTTTATTGTGCTCGCCGGTTCTGTGCCATTGGCGATTTCGGGCGCGCTGGTGTTTTCATTCCTGAACTTCACGACGTTGAATATCTATAGCGAGGTCGGTCTGATTACTCTGGTCGGACTGATTGCAAAAAACGGAATTCTGATCGTCGAATTCGGAAACCATCTGCAGGAAACCGGTCTCACCAAGCTGGAAGCAATTATTGGCGCCGCAAGCACGCGCCTGCGCCCCATTCTCATGACAACAGCGGCCACGGTGTGCGGCCACTTCCCGTTGGTTCTTGCTAATGGCCCAGGTGCCGGAGCGCGAAACAGCATCGGCATCATGCTGGTCAGCGGCATGATCATTGGTACGGTTTTCACGCTGTTTGTGGTGCCGTCGATTTACATGCTGGTCGCGAAAACCCACGTAGCCATCGCGAGCAGCGAAGTGCTGGCGCTCGACGAGCGGGAAGAAGCCACAGTTTAACTGCAATATCGTCCGTGGCACTCTTTAGGGTGCCCGGCTCAAGCTTCGCTTGAGCGGGGGGCTGGCCGAGCCGACACATTTTCCGATCAGGCTACCGCGAACGGGATGCCCCACCCGTGGCAGTTTCACGGGTGGGCCGCGATGCCGGTGGGGATCAGGAGATTTTGTGGATACGAACCTCCGCGCTTCGGGTTTCATTGACCAGAACTGGGAAGTATCCAGCGCCGTAGTAGCGGTGCAGGTTGGTCGGCATGGGAACGATGTAACAGGAACGCGATGATTTAGCTGTGACCGATAAACATGCCAGGGAGAGTTCGCAGCCGCCCACCCGTAAAACT
>Ga0210401_10007370_pt1 | contig 11037 bp, 7 predicted proteins | sample IncBWH32MmetaG_FD_150866 | JGI IMG/M metagenome (GOLD analysis project Ga0210401, IMG submission 150866) | Forest soil microbial communities from Barre Woods Harvard Forest LTER site, Petersham, Massachusetts, United States - Inc-BW-H-32-M | ecosystem: Environmental > Terrestrial > Soil >... | reverse complement strand
ATCGCATTACCGCATTGTGGAACGGCTGGGCGGCGGCGGAATGGGTGTAGTGTATAAGGCCGAAGATACGCGGCTGGAACGCGCGGTGGCGTTGAAATTCCTCCCGGAAGACCTGGCGCACGACGCGCAGGCGCTGGAACGGTTCAAGCGAGAAGCAAAAGCGGCCTCCGGACTGAATCACCCAAACATTTGCACGGTATACGACATAGGAGAGGACGGCGGACGCGCGTTCATTGCGATGGAATGCTTGGAGGGGCAGACATTGCGGGAACGCATCGCACAGGGGACGGTGCCGGTCGAGCAGCTGGTGCAATGGGGGATTGAAATTGCGGATGCCTTGGATGCGGCGCACACGAAAGGAATCGTGCACCGGGATATCAAGCCCGCAAATATTTTCGTGACGAAGCGGGGGCATGCGAAGATTCTGGATTTCGGGCTGGCGAAGCAATGGCCGGGAGGGGCAGGCCTTGGCGTGTCGTCGATGCCGACGGTGACGACGGAGGCGTTACTGACGAGCCCAGGTGTAGCGTTGGGAACCATGGCGTACATGTCGCCGGAACAGGCGCGCGGAGAAGAATTGGATTGGCGCAGCGATTTGTTTTCGTTCGGGATGGTGCTGTACGAGATGGCGACGGGAGGGCCGGCGTTTCGCGGACAAACGACTGCGCTGCTGCACGATGCGATTTTGAATCGCGCGCCGAAACCGATGCACGAAATCAATCCGGACGTGCCGCTGGAGCTGGAACGGATCGTGGGGAAAGCGCTGGAGAAGGATCGCAAGCTGCGCTACCAGAGCGCGACCGAGATACGCGCGGACCTGCAACGCCTTCGCCGCGACACCGAGACGGGAAAAACCACGCCGACAGCGGTGAACGGAGGAGGAAGGCAAGACAAGAAATTGGGTTGGGCGGCGGGGATAGGAGCCGTGGCGCTGGCGGCGATTGCGGGCTTGCTGTATTGGCGCGGAGCAGAAACGACACCGAAAAATAGCGGGAAATGGGAGCAGATCACGTTTTTCACGGACTCGGCGGTGTACCCGGAGCTTTCGCCAGACGGGAGGCTGCTCGCATTCATCCGGGGAAGCGATACCTTATTCGGTCCGGGCGATGTCTATGTGAAGTTGTTGCCGTCGGGAGAACCGGTGCAATTGACGCGGGACAAAGGGAGTAAGTTGTCGCCGACGTTCTCGGCGGACGGGACGCGCATTGCGTACAGCGTGGTGGGCCCATGGGATGAGTGGGAAGTTCCGGTGCTGGGAGGAGAGCCGCGATTGATGCTGAGAAACGCGTCGTCGTTGACCTGGGTGGAAAACGGGAAGCGGTTGATGTTCTCGGAAATCAAGACTGGGCTGCACATGGGGGTGGTGACCACGGACGAAGCGCGCGGCCAGCAGCGGGAGGTGTACCTGCCGGAAGGGGAACGAAGCATGGCGCACCACTCCTATTTGTCGCCGGATGGGAAATGGGTGTTGGTGGTGCAGATGAACTCCCAGGGAAAGATGACCCCGTGCCGGTTGGTGCCGTTTGACGGGAAAGATCAGGGGCGGGAAGTGGGACCAGCGGAAGCCCAGTGCACTACGGGAACATGGTCCCCGGACGGGAAATGGATGTACATGAGTACGAACAAGGGAGGGAGATTCCATATCTGGAGAGAGCGGTTCCCGAATGGCGAACCGGAACAGATAACGAACGGACCAACGGAAGAAGAGGGAATCGTCATGGAGAAGGATGGAAGATCGTTACTGACGTCGGTGGGAACGACGGACATGTCGGTGTGGATCCGCGACGGAAAAGAAGATCGGCAAATCTCATCGGAAGGGACGACGTACAGTCCCACGTTTGCGGCGGACGGTAAGACTTTGTTTTACCTGAAAAACGTGGAAGGAAAGAACGAAGCGGAAATGTGGAGCGTGGAACTGGCGAGCGGCAAGAGTGAAGCGGTGCTGCCGGGATATGCGGTGGAAACCGGCGGAGATAACCGGAATTACGCGGTGAGCGCGGATGGCCAGCACGTGGCGTTCGCAAAGAAGGATGAGAAGGGGATGTTGCATCTGTGGGTTGCGACTATGGATCGACGGAGCGCGCCGGTGGAGTTGCGGGCGACGGTGAGCGAGGACGCGCCGAAATTCTTGCCCGATGGAAGGCTGACTTATCGTGCGATGGAAGGCGGGAAGAATTATTTGAACACCCAGAAGGCGGACGGAACGGAGAAGCGGCGGGTGAGCGAGGAGCCCATCCTGGAACTGCAGTCAGTATCGCCCGACGGGCGCTGGGCGATGGTGACACAGAAGGATAACCAGAACCCCGAGACACCGTACCGGACGGTAGCGTATCCGATCGTCGGGGGAGAGCCGATCGTGATCTGTGCGACGATCTGCGTGGGCAGGTGGAGTGAGGACGAAAAACACATGGAATTAACGCTGCTCGAGGTGGGCCAGACCTACATCTTGCCGGTACGGAAGGGGACGGATTTTCCGGAAATCCCAACCGGGGGATTCACCCGCGAGCGCGGACAGAAGGAACTGGCGAATGGGACCATGATCGAGGTGAGGTCGGATTCGGTTTTTCGCGCGGATATGTTTGCGTATACGAAAGTGAGCATACGGAGGAATATTTTTCGGGTGCCGATTTCGTAGCGGGGTAGAGGAAAGTTCAAGGACAAGAGGGATTCCTCACTGCGCGGACGCCGTTCGGAATAACGTGTTCTTTCTGGTTGCGGCAGTTCTTAAGCTCCAGATACGATTGTAGGAATTGCCGATACCCACAGCACTGGCCATCGCCCTTCCCGCGTTCATCGATCATCCTTCCGCTGCTCCAATTGGAATCCATTTGAGAACTTCGAAAAAGGACAAAATGCCGCCAATTTGTGCGTTTTTGGCCATCTACAACAAGCTTCCCAAGCTTCGGACGAGAGTTCGATTCCCATCGCCCGCTCCATAAATCCTACCCTCGCGTGAACCAAAACCGCAAGGATCGGCCACCCAACTGCTTCCATGGGAATCGCCGGCGTCAGGGAAGGGCGACACGCCGCAATAGGTCCTTGAAACGCGCGTTGTAGCGCAGACTGTCCATGCTGGGATCTATATGAAGATAGATGAGCCAGTGAGAGCGCTCTTCGTAGGCTTTCTCGAGGTATTCGATCGCGCAGTCGTCTTCTCCCAAACCGATGTGGACTCCCGCGAAGAAGTACGGCGACACATACCTGTGTTTTGCCAGCTTTTCGAGATCATCGAGAGTTTGAAGGGCTTCCTTTGTCCTACCGGCGGCGGCTAGAGTGTGCGCCAGTGCCGCTCGTAACAGTGGACTGCCGCCTGACAGCTTCACGCCCTTCTCGCCCTCGCGGATCGCGAGTTCGTAATGACCCGTTTTCCTGAGCAACAGGCCAAGAATCCAGTAGCTGACGGGGTAGTTGGGGTCCAGTTCGAGGGCTCGCCGTAGTTGTTCGATGGCTGCTTCGTATCGGCGGGCATGATACAAGGCCCACGCGACGGCGACGTTGATGATTAGCGACAAGGGATCGAGCTCTTGGCTGTACTCTATCCGAGCCATGGCTTCTTCGTTTCTTCCCATGGTCATCAGATACTCGGCGTACCAGTGGTTGGCCGTGGCGTAGGTGGGACCTAGTTGCAGACTGCGCTTGAATTCTGTCTCAGCGTCTTTCCACTGCCAATCGTGAAGCCAAAAGAGGGCGGCTAAGGCGGTGTGAGCTTCGGCAAGATCCGGATCGAGACGCAGAGCAGTCATCGCGTCCGCTTTGCCTTTAGAGAACGCTTCTTTCGGGGGCAGATGGCAGTTCCATCCCAAGAGTACGTAGGAGTCGGCCACACCAGCGTAGGCGAGCGCGTAGCTGGGATCCTTCTCAACGGCGAGTTGAAAGTACTCGATGGCCTTGTAGAACGCTTCTTCGGTCCACCTGTTCCAGTGATGACCACCTTTTAGATACAGCCGGTACGCCTCGGGATTCTCGGTGTGGTGTACCGTTAGTCGCTTCTTTTCGGCCTTGGTCAATTGCAAACGCAATTTTCCCGAAATCTCGGAGGAAATTTCGTCCTGGACCACAAGGATGTCGTCGGGCTTGCGATCGTATTGCGCGCCCCAGAGCTGACATCCTGTGGCAACGTCGACCAATTCAGTGCCAACGCGCAGAGAGCCACCTCCCTGCATTATTCTTCCCGTCACCACGGCACGCACATGAAGTTCGCGGCCGATGGCCTGAGGGTCAATCTCCTGGCCCTTATACCGAAATATTGTACTCTGCGCCATGACTCGCAGTTTCGGTATGGACGCCAGCGTATTGATGAGACTCCCGGTGATGCCGTCACTGAGATATTCCAGTTCAGGGTCGCCGGTGGCATTTTCGAGTGGCAAAACGGCAAGGGAGCTAATGTTCTTGGAGACTCGCTGTGGCTGGGGACCTGCGGTGGGCACAGAAGAAGTCTGTGTGGCACGCCGCTTCATACAAACTCTCCGTTGGGCCGAACTTCCGATTTAGACGTCGGACTCGCGCATTATAGGCTTCCGCCGCGGTTAGAGACAATGACGATTCGGCCGGCCTGCGCGGCTAGCCTATTTCGGAATTGGGAGCGTTTCTGTGGAACCATTGGGCACTTTCATCCGTAGAACGAGTTGAGACTTTGGGATGGAGACTAGCTGGACGCTGAGGAGGTGTCCGATTCTGGGATGGGCATTCCCGCAAGTGAGCAGTGCGCCCTAGGTTGTGCGGCTTTCAATTTTGAGTAAGCTATTCCAGATCAATGCATTAGCGATCGGGGGAACTGGCCTTCGGGCTGCGAACATCAGAAACAACGGTCCAAACAAGGGTTTAGGATGCGTGGGAACGGGGGTTTGCGATCCCTATGGAAATCGGAACGTTGCAGCAGCGAATCCTGATTGCCGACGATCAGCAGGATATTCTGGATGCCTTGCGGCTGATGCTGAAAGGGCACGGTTATACGACGCGAGGCGTGACCTCGTCGACGGATTTGCTGGAAGCGCTGGACAAAGATGAGTTTGATGTGTTGCTGATGGACTTGAACTATGCGCGGAATTCCACGTCGGGCCAGGAGGGTCTGGACCTGCTGGCGGTGTTGCAGAAGAACGAGAACTTGCCACCAGTGGTGGTGATGACGGGCTGGGCGACGGTGGGGCTGGCTGTTGAGGCAATGCAGCGCGGCGTTGCCGATTTCGTGGAGAAACCGTGGGCCAACGAGCGATTGTTGGAGATCCTGCAAAAACAAGTCACGCTGGGACGCGAACGCCGCGAGTCTCGCCGGCGAGCCGGGCAGGAAAGCCAGGCACGAGCGGAGATGATTTCCCAGCTGCAGCGGCAAAAGCAGGAAATCGCCGACGCACGCGCGATTCAGCAGGGGTTGCTGCCGAAGGAGATTCCGCAGCTGGCCGGCTACGAGATTTCGAGTGCGTGGCAGTCGGCGTTGACGGTGGGCGGCGATTACTTCGACATTTTGCCGTTTGGCGAAGAAGCGCTGGGGTTGTGCATCGCGGACGTCGCGGGAAAAGGACTTTCCGCTGCGCTGCTGATGTCCAACCTGCAAGCCGCGGTGCGCGGATTGGCTTCTCCCTCGTTGTTGCCCGATGGCTTGTGCGCACGGCTGAACGCTCTACTATGCCGGAATATGACTGCCGACCGGTTCATCACTTTTTTCTACGCGCAGCTTGACGGCCCCACGCGGATGTTGCGATTTGCCAGCGCAGGACACAATGCGCCGTACTTGTTGCGCAGCGATGGAACACACCGGCGGTTGCGGGAAGGCGGCGGCGTGCTGGGTGTATTTCCGGATCAGAAATTCGAATTGGGATACGCGCAACTGGGGCCGGGTGACCGCGTGGTCCTATTCACCGATGGGGTGACGGAAGCAAACAATGCGGAGGGCGAGGAGTTTGGGGAGGCGCGGCTGCTTGGCCTTCTGGCGCAAAACCGCGAGTGCTCCGCCGCAGAATTGCAGAAAAGAATTCTTGACGCCGTGGCCGAATACTGCGAGGGGCATTGGCACGACGACGTAACGCTGCTGGTGCTGGCCGTTTCGTGAAGTTCTGACGATCAAACAGCTGTGACCCGCTCCGGCCGGTCCCGATATGCACCATGGGGTAACAGGACTCGGCTCCCACCGGAAAATCTCGGGCATATGCCCGCCCCAGAACCCATCTGTATCGTATTACGATGTATTGAGTTGTGCCGGATGTAACCTGCGGGTGAGGCGACCCGTCCAATACAGTGGCGGGCGAAGAACATCTTCCGCCGCTAAGCAGCGCGAGGTTCCTCAGGCACGCTGAGGGAACTCGCACACGCCGCATCATTCCTCATTTTCCTGAATTGCGACGATGCGGATGTGTGTGTTTGCGCGGTCGAAACGAGGCATGCCTAATGGATGACGCGGGAGCGAGCGTCCTGCTGGTTGGTAACTGCGCGCGAAAGTCATCTGCGCTTGGACGTCATCTGTTGAAACGAGGATGCAAGCTGAGTTTGGCAGCATGCAAGAAAGAAGCGATCGAAGTCCTGCAACACCGACGGTTTGATGTGGTCCTTTGCGGATTCCTGCTGCCTGACGGATCGGCCTACGAACTGATGACTCCCTTGCGTAACACGGATACAACGATGTTTTTCTCCTTCGCGGTCGAAGACAGCTGTTGGTGGATTACCGCCATGCTTCAGGGGCAGGACCGCTCGGAAGAGGCAGGAATGCGGCCGAGGGAGTTCACGATGGTTTTGGATGAAGTACTGTCGAAAAAATCCTCAAAAAGTGATCCACATACTGCCAGCGGGAGTCTGAAGGCGGATTACGCGAGTGATCCCGCGAATCAGTAGGCGGAGAGAGAGCTAGGATCCCGGGAATCAAAGAAGGAGCAGTACCATGAGACGAACCAGACGTAATGCGCGACCATATTTCCTGATACCGGTGAAAGCGAGTCAGGAGGCGAGCTTCCGGCGATGGAACCAGATATTGATGGTGATGCTTGGACTGCTTGTTGGGGGATTGTTGCTGATCGCCTTCGTCCCGGAAGCAGGAAGCCGTTCGTCTGCCGGTAGTCATTCGGTGGCCGGGGAAACTGCCCACTAATCATTCGATAGAGCGAGCTCCGCACCGACTCCCTATCTCGATGTGTCCAATCTTCACATTCTTCTCGGTAAGCTTTATCGCTCAAGCGGCGAATTCCTGCAGCTTATCCCTTACAGGAGTGACGCTTTTCGCACCACCGCGAGCACGCCGCGCGCGAACAAACCTCAGGCCTGAAGGCTTGAGCTACAGGAATATGGCGCGAGGGATTGGGGTTATTTGTCGGTGCAACCTTCGGTCAAGGAAATGAGCGCGTTGTTTTCGGAGGTGAGCGAGCAGGAGTAACGCTGGCCACGGGTATTAAAGGAATTGTAGCTCTGCGCCGACTTTGCTCCGGTATTGCCGGCGAGGGCACCGGATGAATTGAAGTTCAGTGTGTCGGTCGAATTCACCTGATTTTCGACGAAGCCGGCGAAGAACGGTGAGAGAAGATCGAATTTGAATGCCTGCGAGACGGTGGTTTGCTGATCGAAGGAGCCGTCGGAAGCGAAATTCAGACCGATATTCATGGTGAGCGGGTAGTGAAAAGTCTCGAGTGACACAAAGGAACCGAAGCCAGACCGAGTGATGGTCTGGGATTCCACATCGGTTTCCTGAGAAATATCCTGAACATATTGCGCGGTATTTATTGTGAAGTTCTGGATATTTTTGAAATTGACGGTTTGACGGACTTCCGTATTGACCTTGCCGTGCGAGGTGTTGGCGTAGCCTTCGACCTTGAAATTGCGTGAGGAGAACGCCGTAACCGATCCGGTGATGTTGCCAGCAGAATCGGTAACGAGATTCTCATTTATCGAGGGAGTGGGAGCGTTGCCAATGGTGTTCTCGGTGACCGCACCGGTGACTTGCTGGGAACGGTGATCCTGAAAGAGGAGCAAGGTCGCGGTGGCGGAGAAGTAGTTGTTGGCATTGAAGACGCCGAGAGCGATAGTGTGGGGCTGGCCGTTGCTGAGGATTCCGGCGAAGGGCGTAAGGTCAACGCGATAGGGGACAAAGTTCAAGGTCTGAACAGCAGGAACCGGTTCCCAGAGAAAGGGATCCACACCGCCGGTGTAAATCCAAGGGTAGACAGGGGCAACACCGGCAGGTTGGCCATCGACGCTGACTTCTGCCTCGCGAAAAGCGGTGCCGCCACAGCTTTGCAGTTCATTGGCGACGTTGTTGGGCACACAGGTGTACCAGAATTCATCGCCAATCTGACTTTGCGTAATTACGTCGAGGTAGGCGCGCTCGACGTTTAAGGGAAGGGAAAAGGTGGTGGCGAGCTGGTCGGTGGGCGTGAACAAGAAAGCGGGTTCATTGATGCCGCCCTGCGCGTTGGATTGAACGAGGGGAAGAACCTGGTCGGGGGTGCGGGCGGGATCGTCCTGGTGGCGTTCGTGCTTGGCGGGATAGAATTCCAGCTTGGCGTTAGCGGAGATAACGCCAGTGAAGGTGCTGTTCACGATGTTGCCGAGAATCACCTGGCCGGACTGCGGGCTCTCGAACAGGGCGCTGTAGTCGGTTTCATCGCGCTCGACATGCCAACTGGGAGACAGATTGTGACGGGGCTCTGGAGTGGTACCGAAATAAATGTTTACGTTTCCGAGGTTGATTACGGCGGTGCGGTCAAACTGCCTGCCGGCGGTGACATTGAAGTCCGCGGTAAAGACGACTTTTTCCCAAGGGCCGGGGCAGGCGGCAGGTGGTGCGTATTGATAGGTGTGTATGGAGAAGTCGACAAACTGAAAACCTGAGAAGAGTTGGACGATGCAAGGCTGCTCGTGAGGACGAGTGACCGGCGGGTCTGCCGTGACGGTGTTCTGCGAACCGATGACGGGGGGAGCGTTCTGCGCTTGAGCAGGGGGAGAAAGAAAGAGCGAGAAGGGTAGAACGAAGGCAAGCGAGGCGAGGCGGACGGGACGCAAGGCCAGAAACGTCGACATGAGAGACCTCCTAGGCAGCAGATTCTCCCAACGAGACAAGGCCTGGATTTTTGCCGTGAGAGCGAACAACTTTTCGCATCGTGGCGAGAGAATGTCAAGAAAGATTTGGTCACGTGGAGCGAGGGGGTGGACGTTGACGCGCTTGAGAAAACAGAAGCCGAGTTGAGCGATTTTCCTTTAAAGCAACGTTTATCTAACCTTGACACTCCCACACTCAGCGCGGAAGAATCAGTGAATTCGTGCGTCGGGAGTGGGGGAAGGGTGAGCGGGCATGGGCGGATTGCGGGAGCGGGTTGAGCGGGAATTGCGTGGCGACATTTTGCCGTTTTGGCTGAAGTATGCGGTGGATGATGAGTTTGGCGGGTTCCACGGACAGATTACAAATGACCTGAAGATTGATCCGCGGGCGCACAAAGGGCTGATTCTGAACGCGCGTATTCTGTGGACATTTTCGAAAGCATACAAGGTTTACGGGTACGAGTCGTACCTGGGAACGGCGCGGCGGGCGTACGAATATTTGCGGCGGTATTTCTGGGACACGGAATTTGGTGGCGTGTACTGGACGGTGGACCACCGGGGCAAGCCGGTGGAAACGAAGAAGCGGATTTACGGGCAAGCGTTCGCGGTGTATGCGCTGGCGGAGTACGCGGCCGCGAGCGGGGAAGAGGAATCGCGGGAAAGGGCGATTGCACTGCAACGGCTGATTGAAAACGCGAGCCACGACGGAAAGAACGGTGGATACTTCGAGACGTACGAGCGGGATTGGAAACTAGCGGAGAAGCAGCAGTTGAGCGAAGTGGACATGGATGAAAAAAAATCCATGAACACGCACTTGCATCTGCTGGAAGCGTACGCCAGTCTGCTACGGCGATGGAATGACGACGGCGTAAGGGAGCGTTTGCGGGAACTGCTTGGTATTTTTCTGGCGCGCATCATCGATCCGGAGACCAACCATTTCCGGATGTTCTTCGATGAAGTGTGGCGCGACCGCTCGGACCGGTTTTCGTTTGGGCATGATATTGAGGGGAGCTGGCTGATTTGCGAGGCGGCTGAAGTTTTGGGCGACAAGAAGCTGCTGGAACAAGCGCGGAGAGCGGCGGTGAAGATGGCGCAGGCGGTGTACGAAGAGGCCGTCGATGCGGATGGCGGCCTGGTCTATGAGGGTACGAGCGAGGAAATCATCGACACAGATAAGCATTGGTGGCCGCAGGCGGAGGCGGTGGTGGGTTTTCTGAACGCGTACGAGCTTTCCGGCAAGGATTACTTTCGGAAGGCGGCGGAACGGAGTTGGGAGTTCATTGAGAAATACATCGTTGATCGCCAGCACGGGGAGTGGTACTGGAAGGTGTCGCGCGACGGAACGCCGAGCAAGGACAAGTACAAAGTGGACATGTGGAAGTGTCCGTACCACAACAGCCGGACGTGCTTTGAAGTGATGGAACGGCTGGACCGGTTAAGCAAGAAACAGGCAGTGTGAGGAAAATCGAATGAAGCAGGCCGAGTCTAGAAAGCGAGTGCAAGAGTTGTTCCGGGAACACGAGAAGCTGATAACACGGAAGGCGTGAAGGCGAAGAGCGGCAACGGGGTATACGACCGGTATGCGAACCCGGTGCTAACGGCAGAGCACACCCCGCTGTTCTGGCGCTACGATTTTGAGTACGAGAGCAATCCGCATCTGATGGAGCGCATTGGCGTGAACGCAGCATTCAACGCCGGCGCGGTGGAGTACGACGGGAAGTATCTGGTGCTTGCGCGCGTCGAAGGAGGGGACAGGAAATCGTTTCTCGCGGTGGCGGAAAGCCCGAACGGCGTGGACAACTTTCGATTTTGGGATTACCCAATCGTGATGCCGGAGACGAACGAGCCGGACACGAATGTGTACGACATTCGCGTGGTGCGTCACGAGGACGGATGGATTTACGGGCTGTTCTGCACGGAACGGAAGGACAGGAAGGTGCCGCAATGGGACACGTCCTCGGCGGTGGCGCAATGCGGAATTGCACGAACCAAGGATCTGGTGAGGTGGGAGCGCCTGCCCGA
>Ga0210401_10007367_pt1 | contig 11039 bp, 8 predicted proteins | sample IncBWH32MmetaG_FD_150866 | JGI IMG/M metagenome (GOLD analysis project Ga0210401, IMG submission 150866) | Forest soil microbial communities from Barre Woods Harvard Forest LTER site, Petersham, Massachusetts, United States - Inc-BW-H-32-M | ecosystem: Environmental > Terrestrial > Soil >... | reverse complement strand
GACCCCCGCGTGCTTCGGTCCCCACCGGGTCAGGATGACGCTCGAGCAGGACAGCACGCCGAGCACCACCATCGACGAGGCGGCAAGCGCGAAGAAGTTCGCAGCGCTCGCGTCGTGCGTCGACAGCCACCAGCCGCCGAGCGCGATGAACAACAGCCGCGCGGTCTGCGCGAGCACCGGCCCCAGCATCTTCGCCGCCCCCTGCGACGAGAAGTACATCGACATCGCAAGTCCGATGAAGGCGTACATCGGCGCCGCGGTTGAAAGATATTGCCGGCTCGCCGCACGCACGCCGGCATCGCCGGTGAAGATATTGACCCAGAGATCGGGGAAGACGGCGATGATGCTTGCGATCGCGCCGACCGAGACGAACGAGATCACGCCTGCGGTCCAGGCGATGCGCCTGGCGCGCGCGACCCGCTCCGCCCCGATCGCCATGCCGATCATCGGCACCGAGGCGATGCCGACGGAAAACGAGATCGACGTCAGCATGAACTCCAGCCGCGCGCCGATGCCGTAGCCGGCGAGGATCGCGGTGCCGAAGCCCGCCAGCAAATGGGTGAAGATGCTGATGGTCAGCACCGACTGCAACGGCGACAGGCAGGAGACCGCGCCGACCTTCAAGATGTCGATGAACATCGCCCCTTGAATGCGAAATCCCCTGATCTTCGGGACGACGCGGGCGCGGCCGGAAAACAGGTACCAGCCCATCACGGAAATGCTGATCAGGTAGGCCGTCAGCGAGCCGGCGGCGACGCCGCGCATGCCGAATTGCGGGATCGGGCCGAGGCCGAGGCCTAGCGTGCCGCCCAGAATGATTTGGCAGACTGCGGAAGAAAGCATCATCAGCGACGGCAGTCTCATGTTGCCGGTGCCGCGCAAAACTCCCGCCATCGTGTTCATCAGCCAGGGCACCACCGCGCCGCCGAAGAATATCTGCATATAGGCCGTCGCCTGCGCCAGCACGTTGCCGCGGCCGCCGAGCAGCTCCAGAAGTCTGGGGCCAAAGATCAGCATGCCCAGCATGAACGTCAGCCCGAAAGAGATGCCGATCAACAGTGCATGCGCGGCCAACGTCGAGGCGCGGTCGATATCGCCGGCGCCAAGCGCCCGCGCGATGGCGGAGGCAACGCCGCCGCCCATCGCCCCACCCGACATGGTCATGGTCAGGATCACGCAGGGAAAAAGCAGCGCCATCGCCGCCAGCGATTCCACGCCCAGGCGGCCGATATAGGAGGTCTCGGCGATGACGACGCAGGTGCCGGCTGAGAGCGCGATCACATTCGGCCATGCCAGCCGCAGCAATGTCGGCAGGATCGGACCCTCGACCAGCGCATTGCGCAGGAGTGGTGCAGGCGGCGGAAGCGGACGTTCCTCTTCGTCGACAGGTATTTCGGCGACCGCGATGTCGGGCAAAGATCCCTCCCTCGGCCCGATCCGCTTGCCGCGCCGCGATGCTTGGTAGCACGGCAGCGGCGGATTCCCCGTGCACAGGACGCATTGGGGGCCTGCGCGATTGCAGGCTCTTTTTCACCTCGCCCCGCCCCAGCCCTCTCCCAATAAAGAACGGAGAGAGCGAGAAAAGGTCAGGGCACTCCGGTTCAGCCGATCGACCAGACGAACGGTGCCTTGCCGCCCGCAGCCGACTTCAGCCGGACCGGAATGTGGCGGCCACAGCCGGCGGCCAGACCCTCGAACAATCCTTCCAGCACCTTTGCGCAGGCCGGGTGGTAATCGCCGATATCGGCCATCAGTTTCCATGTCTGCTGGCTGATTTCGAATTGGCGCTCGAAAGCGCCGATGTCGACGGCGTCGTCCTGCGCATCGAACAGCGCGCGCAGGAAGCTTGCGAAATCTTTTGCCGCCCCGCGCCGCTCGGCCAGGGCCTGTGCGACCTCGTCAAAATACTGCATGCCGATCAGTTTTCCCGTGAGATGCAGGAGATAGCCGGCATCTTCGGGCCCGAACAATTGCACCATCACGGGGGCTGCGGTCTTCACATATTCCATCGCGTAGTTGCGATAGGCTTTTTCCAGCCGCGATTTCGGCCAGCTCGCAACCGGCAAGGCCGGTGCGTTTTTTGGATCGAAGCGCGGCGCCTCGAGATGACGCGCGAACACCAGCCGCTGATCGGGCTCGAGCTCTGAATCGTATTCGCAGTAATAGCCTTCGAGCCCGTCCTGGCCATCAACGCTCTGCTTGGTGCAGACGAAGCCGAGCTTCAAATTGCCGAGCGCTGCGCCGTTATTGGCGTGCCAGCCGCGCAGCATCGCGCGCGACACCTCGCCGGGCACGCCGCAGATCGCCGTGCCCTTCCAGATCCAGCGCGGCGGCGGATAGCGGATCCAGGCCTTGCGGTCGGTCTCGTACATGTATTCGACATGGACGCCGCCGATCCAGTTGGAGAGATAGTGATACTGCGCGGCCGCCACCGCCGGCGGCAGATGGCTCAAGCCCAGTTTTTCGAGGCCCGGTAGAAAACGTTCCTGTTGCTGGCGGCGAAACACCCGGAACACGAATTCGGCGGCGTCCGCGGTGCCGCGCCGCGTCACCACGGTGAGGATCAGGCCGGTGAAATAGGCATGGTAGAGATCGGCGACGGCTCGCCATCCCAGCCATTTTGTCTCCTGCGCACCGTCGGCCACCTCAGTCACGCGGCTTCGTCATACTCCCTCGAAATATCCTTGCCGGTGTAGTCAGGCATGAACGACGCCGCCACAAGGCTTATGACCGCGCAAGCGGCGATGTAGACGGAAATCGCGTAGCCGGAGTGATAAGTGGCGAACAGGGCAGTCGCGATAAGGGGCGCCGGACCGCCGGCGATCACCGAGGCGAGTTGATAGCCCAGTGAAGCGCCGCTGTAGCGCAACCGTGGCGTAAAGGCCTCGGCGATTAGAGCTGCCTGCGGTCCGTATTGCATGTCATGGGGGATCAGCGACAGCACGATTGCGATGAACACGGCCGACGGAATTGCGGTGTCCACCATTCCGAAATACACGAAGCCGAACAGGCCCACCGCCGCCGCGCCGATCAGATACATCTTCCTGCGCCCGATCCGGTCGGAGATGTGGCCCGACAGCGGGATGGTGACGAACGAGACGCAAGAGGCAGCCAGCACGGCGCTCAGGATCAGATCGCGCGACATGTGCAAGGTCCCGACCGCGTAAGCGAAGATGAATGCGGTGAAGATGTAGAACGGAGCTTGCTCGGACATCCGCAGCAATGCCGACAGGATTATCTCCTTCGGATGCTTCCTGAAGACCGCGATGATAGGGGTCTTCTCGATCTTCCTGTTGTCCAGGAGCTGCTGGAACACGGGCGTCTCAAGAATGCCAAGGCGAATCCATAGTCCGACCCCGACGAGAACAATCGAGAGCGCGAATGGAAGCCGCCAGCCCCAGGTGTTGAACTGATCGCCCGTCAACTGGCTGAATGCGAGGACGGCAAGGTTTGACAGGAACAGGCCGCATGGCACGCCGAATTGCGGCCAGGATGCCACCAAACCGCGTTGATTGTGGCCGCGCGACCATTCCATCGCCAGCAGGCACGACCCGCCCCACTCGCCGCCAACACCGATACCCTGCAGCATCCGCAACACCGTGAGGATGACGGCGCCCCAGATGCCGATCGACGCATAGGTAGGTACGAAGGCGATCAGGAAGGTCGCGATGCCCATGCACAAAAGCGTAGCGATGAGTGTCGCCTTTCGTCCGATGCGATCGCCGTAGTGCCCAAATATCGCAGCACCGATCGGGCGCCCGACAAAGCCGATGAAATAGGTGCCAAAGGCCGCGAGCGTTCCCGTCAAAGCATCTTCGTTGGGAAAGAAGAGCTTACCAAAAATAAGCCCCGCAGCCGTGCCGTAAAGGAAGAAGTCGTACCACTCGATAGCGGTGCCGATGGTAGATGCGATCACCGCCTTGCGCAGCTGCGCGCTGTGATCCGATTCGGATAAATTCGCATGGGTGACGAGCGTAGTCATCGAACTTCCCCTTGGTGTTTTGCGCTTTACTTCCCCGTGGCGAGAACCGTCCTCGGCGGTTCACTCAGCTGCATGCTACAATCAGCTCGCGGCAACCGGAAGGCGCATCACGCCGGAGGCATTCATATTGCTGCAGCGCAGGAGAATTGCACGAAGGCCCGGTGATGGCGTTTAGGTGACGTCGGTGCTTTGGAAAAGCAAACCGACGCACGAAGACTTGATTGCTTGGTCGCTGACGCTTCGCAACGACTGCCTACACCCGAAAATGCTTGGAAAGTTTCAGGCCCTGCGCCTGGTAGTTGGAGCCGATGCGCTGGCCGTACAGGGAAGCCGGGCGCGCCAGCATTTTCTCATAGACCAGGCGGCCGACGATCTGGCCGTGCTCGAGGATGAACGGCACTTCGCGCGAGCGCACTTCCAAGACGGCGCGGGAACCTTGGCCGCCGGCCCCGGCATAGCCGAAACCGGGATCGAAGAAGCCGGCATAATGCACGCGGAATTCGCCGACCAGCGGATCGAACGGCACCATCTCGGCGGCGTAATCCGGCGGTACTTGGACCGCCTCTTTGGACGCGAGAATGTAAAACTCGCCGGGATCGAGGATGAGGCTGCCGTCGCCCCGCGCCGGGATCGCCTCCCAGAATTCGTCGGCCGCATAGCCGCCACGGCGATCGATGTCGACCACGCCGGTGTGGCGCTTGGCGCGGTAGCCGACAAAGCCTTGTGCGTTTTCGCCGGAAAGATCGACGGACAGCGCCACCCCGCCGTTCAAATCTGCCTTGTCGCTATCGACCAGGCTCTCCGCGGCATGCAGGGCCTCGAGCTCATCAACATCAAGAATAGCTTCACCGGTGCGGAAGCGGACCTGTGAGAGCCGCGAACCCTCGCGCAACAGCACCGGAAAGGTCTTCGGGCTGATCTCGGCGTAGAGCGGGCCGTGGTAGCCCGCGCCGATCATGTCGAAGCGGCGCGTGCCGTCGGCGATCACGCGGGTGAACACGTCAAGCCGCCCGGTCGAGCTTTTCGGATTTGCCGATGCAACGATCTTCGGCGGCAGCGCGAGGCTTTCCAGAAGCGGCACGATGTAGACGCAGTTGGTTTCCAGCACCGCGCCGTCGGCAAGGCCGATCTCGTGCAGCTTCAATTCGTCGATGCGCTCGGCCACCGTCACGCCCGGGCCCGGCAGGAAGCTCGCGCGGACCCGATAGGCGATATCGGAAAGGCGCAGATCGAGGCTCGCGGGCTGGATCTGGCTTTCGACGAACGGATAGGCCGGCAATATGAGGCCGGCGTCCGCCATCGCCGCGATCATGCGATCCGGCAAAATGCCGTTGGCGTGGGTAGGAAGCGAAAACGACACGATATGGTCCTTGGGCGGTGGCCCCGATGTCATCCAAACCCCAAAAACAAGCCTTTTACCGGTTATCCGATGCCCGCCTTGACGGAAAGGTCAGGTGCGAATAAGAGCATGACTTATCCCGTGGTGATTTGAGCCGGCCGGCTTGCAGCCACGTTAAATAAGTCGCTAAACAGGCCGGGGACCCCTGTGATCCCGGCCTGTGGAATTTTTCCAGGCCGGTTTTTTGTGACCATTTGAAGGTGGTCACGACGGAGGTCACATGTCCGAGTTACCCGCGTCTAAGTCACCCGCGTCCAAGTCTACGTCCGCTTCACCCACTGCCCGCTATCGTCCCGAAACCCGGCTGGTCCATTCGGGGACCATACGCTCGGAATTCGGCGAAACGTCCGAGGCGCTGTTCCTCACGCAAGGCTATGTCTACGACTCGGCCGAGCAATGCGAGGCGCGCTTCAAGGGCGAAGACCCCGGCTACATCTACTCGCGCTATTCCAATCCGACGATTGCGATGTTCGAGCGGCGGATGATCGAGCTCGAAGGCGCCGAAGCGGCGCGCGCCACCGCGACCGGGATGGCCGCGGTGACGACCGCCGTGCTGGCGCCGCTGAGAGCCGGCGATCACGTCGTGGCGTCAAGGGCGATGTTCGGATCGTGCCGCTACGTGGTGGAGGATCTGCTGCCGCGTTACGGGATCGCCTCCACGCTGGTCGACGGGCTCGATCTCGACCAGTGGCGAGCCGCCATGCGGCCGAACACCAGGAGCTGCTTTCTGGAGAGCCCGACCAATCCGACGCTCGACGTGCTCGACATTCCGGCGATCGCCGAGATCGCCCATGCCGGCGGCGCGCGGCTGATCGTCGATAATGTGTTCGCGACCCCGATCTGGCAAAGCCCGCTCGCGCTCGGCGCCGACGTCGTGGTCTATTCCGCGACCAAACATATCGACGGCCAGGGCCGCTGTCTCGGCGGCGTCATCCTCTCCTCGGAAGCCTTCATCGCCGAGCACATCCATAATTTCATGCGCCAGACCGGCCCGTCGATGTCGCCATTCAACGCCTGGGTGCTGTTGAAGGGGCTGGAGACGCTGGCCGTGCGCGTGCGCGCGCAGACCGAGACCGCCGCCAAGGTGGCGGACGCACTCGCGACCCACCCGAAAATTTCGCGCCTGCGCTATCCCGGCCGCGCCGATCATCCGCAAGCCGATCTGGTGAAGAAGCAGATGCGCGCCGGCTCGACGCTGGTCGGGTTTGAAGTCAAGGACGGCAAGGCCGGCGCATTCCGCTGCCTCAACGGCTTGAGGGTCTCGCGGATCTCCAACAATCTCGGCGACGCCAAGAGCCTCGTCACCCATCCCGCCACCACGACGCATCAGCGACTGCAGCCGGAGGCGCGCGCCGAGCTCGGCATCAGCGAAGGTTTTATTCGCTTCTCGGCGGGGCTCGAGCATGCCGATGATCTGATCGAAGATCTTGATGCGGCGCTGGAGCAAGTGTGAGTGAGAGGGCGAGTGGCGAATGGAAATCTTCGCTATTCGCTAGTCCCTGTCCGCCACCTCACATCGGCCGATAGGTCTGCACGTTGGCCGGCACGTTGACGCCGAGCTTGATCTGGCCGACCGACTTGATGATGTCGTCGCCGAGCAGCTGGGCGAAGCAGGCATAGCCCCAATCGTTCATATGCAGCCCGTCGGCAATGACAAAATTGTCGATCGGGATTGCCTGCTTCTCATGCCAGTCGCGCATCACCTCGAAGCGCGGGAAAATGCCGACGTGACGGAGAGCGGCGATCCGGCCGAGCAGCGTCACGATCCGGCTTGCACTCTCGCTGCGTTCGGTGATCCGCGGCGAATATTGCGGATCGACCAGCACGACGTCGGCGCCTGAAGCCTGGATGCGCGCGACGCCTTCTTCCACGAGCTTTGCGGTCTCCGCGGGATCGAGGTTGCGCAGCACGGCATTGGTGCCGACCTGCCAGATCACGAGATCCGGACGCAGGTCGATGACCTCCGCCTGCAGCCGCTTCATCATTTCCGGCGCGTCATCGCCGCCCTTGCCGCGAGTGACGACGGCGATGTCGGCGGCCGGATATTGCCGATGCAGTTGCGCCGCGAGGCGATTGGGATAGGTGAATTCGGGCGAACTCGTGCCGTAGCCCACGGTTGACGACGAACCGAAGGCGACGATCACGACCGGTTGACCCGCGGCGAGCTTGCTCGCGACATGGGGCAGCGATCCCAACGATTGGGCACCGCCCTTCGGCGGCAAACAAGGCACCCGGCTGAAGATGTCGTTGGCCGATTTTGCGACCTGCTTGACCGTGTCGATCGCTTTCGCGGTGAGGCTCTTTTGCTCCGGTGGTCTGGTCTGGTCGGCGGACGCTGCGCCCGTCGTAACCGATGACTGCGGCGCGGCCGCCTTTGTATCGGATGGCGCGGCTGTTGGCGCGGCCCGAGCCGCGGATTGCGCGCGCGCCGGCGAGATCGGGGCCGGCGCGAGCAGCGCGAGCGCCGCCACCGCGGATGCAGCCAGCGACGTGACATGCGTAAAAGTGTAACGAAACCGCAACGGCGTCATTAACGCAAAATCCTAGTTCTGCTGGGCCGGGCTGATATGGGCAGCGTCGATGACAAACTTCGACAGCGCGCGGCCGAGGCAATCGTGAACGCGGTTGGCAAGCTCGATGCCGTGCGACGTGCTGAACAGATCGAAATCCCCCTGATCATTCCATTGATGCATGATGGCGAAGCGGTCGAATAACGGTATGTCATGCTCCTGCGCCACCACGCGCAAATTATCCAGATAAGGCAGCGCGGAAATCATCGTCTCCGTCCGCGGACTATATTGCAGATTCATCAAGACCACGTCGGCTCCCGCCGTTTGCAACGCAGCAACACCTTCGCCGACCGCGCCGCGAAAATCGTCGGGATCGATCGATCGGATAGCATCGACAGTGCCGGTCTGCCAGATAACCAAAGTAGGCTTTTTGTCTTCCAAAAGCTTAACGAAACCGCTCGCGACCTCTTCGGCGGTCTTCTTGACCCGCAATTCTACGGACACGTTGACGGTCGTCGAGGGCAGCTTCTCCCTCAGCATCGCCTGCAGCCGGGCTGGATAGGCGCTTGCTTCCGAAGCGTTGATGGTTGAGGACCGGCTGCCCACCACCAGGATGTTCAAGGCGCGGCGGTTCTTGACGGCGTCGGCCACCTTGGGCAACGGGCTCTCGGTAGACAGGAGATAGTCCGGCACTTCGCAAGCCGGCGGATCGTCCTCGGCATAGAGGGGCGTCGCGGCCAGACAGCCGGTCAGCACCATCAGACCAAGAAGGCCCCGCGACCTCATAAACTTCCTCCCGCCATGTCAGCGTTACCGATGGTACCCTTTCGCGAAGCGCTCTTGTCGGCAACCTGCTTGTACCATGAAATCACCCAGGCCATGGCGGACATGATGAGGATTCCGGATACGCTGACGAGCGCGTGCAGCGCAGCACCGCCGGAGATCTCGGCCAGCACGAAGTGCCCCGCGAATGCCAGGAACACGCCAAGGCAGAAAATCTCCAGGGAATGCTGCCCGCACAGGATCAACGGCCGCAGCCAGGGCGACTTCAAGCCTGGCCAGTCCTTGGGGAGAAAACGCACGGTGATCGCCGCCAGCGCCAGGAAATGCGCAAAGCGCAGCACGTCAAGATCGGTCTTGTCGATCGGATACATCCACTGCTCGAGCCGGCGCGGCATCAAATGATTGAGCTGCGGGAAATACCAGGTCATGGTCACGCAGAACGCCGCGAACAGATAGGCGCCCGAAATCCACAGCGTGACCGGCGAGGAGAGAATCCGTGTCATGCGCCGGGCGCCGCCGAACGCGCACCACGCCCCGAACACGAACAGCAATTGCCAGGCGAGTGGATTGAAGGCCCAGTAGCCGTTCGGATAGGCCGACAAATAGAGATCGTATTCCCAGGTGACGGCATAGAGCAGAACCGACAGCGCCAGCGTGAGGTCGGCCCTCCATCTCATCAGCCACAGGATCAGGGGCAGGAACAGCATCAGCACGATATAGAGCGGCAGCACATCCATGTTGACGGGACGGAATCGGAGCAGCAGCGCCTGGATGATGGTGACGTCGGGCTGCTTGAGGAAATCCATGATGCCCATCTCTTCGGTATAGAGCGGGTTCTCGAAACTGGTCGCGACATAGGAGATTTCCGCCAGGAAGATCGTGAAAAGGAAGACGTGGGCGACGTAGATCTGCCAGACCCGCCGCAGGATGCGCGCGGTCGCGACCACGACGCCGGATTCGACCATGGCGCGGCCGTACACGAACGCTGCGGTGTAGCCCGAGATGAAAATGAAGATTTCGGTGGCGTCGGAAAATCCGTAATTGCGGATCGTGAACCAGGTCAGGATATTGGGCGGCAAATGATCGATGAAGATCAGCCACAGCGCGAGCCCGCGAAACAGATCGAGCCGAAGCTCGCGCTCGCTGACCGCCGGAAACGAGATGGCGGGCGCGGCAGCGACCGGGGCCGCCACCTCGTCGCGCGCCACCGCGTCCGCTGCTGCGGCAATCGGCCGCCCGGCAACTCGATCGGCAATGGACGTCATCTGGCACCGGTGTTGAGCACTGAGCGAATCATAGTATCGGGCCGCGGCTTGCAAGCAAAGTTACGAAGGTCTTCAGGCGGCGGTTGCGTCCTAAATTGGAACTGTGTCGAAACGATTGAATTCGAGCGGCGTTCCACCTCGTCAAGGCCCGCGCCAGCGATTAGAAGGCCCGCGCTAGCGATTGCAAGGCCCGCGCCAGCGATTAGAGGGCCGGCGCCAGCGATTAGAGGGCCGGCGCCCGCGATTGGTTCCGGCCGCACTTTTCGATATGATGGGCTCCCATGTACCGCGCCGTCACCCGCCAGATCGAAGTCACCGTCGAGCCGAACTTCATGCCCGACCGCTCGTCGGCGGAAAACTCCCGGTATTTCTGGTCCTACACCATCGTCATCACCAATTCCGGCAATGAGACGGTGCAACTGCGGACGCGGCACTGGATCATCACCGATGCTTCGGGAAACCGCCAGGAAGTGCGCGGCGAAGGCGTGGTCGGCGAACAGCCCGTGCTCGCGCCGGGCGAGCGCTTCGAATATACCTCGGGCGTGCCGCTTACGACCGCATCGGGCTTCATGACCGGGCGCTATCTGATGGTCAGCGAAAGCGGCGAAAACTTCGAGATCGACGTGCCGACCTTCTCGCTCGACGGCCCCGAGGCCAAGCGGGTGTTGAATTGACGGCGAAGCCGTCATACTCCGCGAAAGCGGAGTATTCAGTACGCCGCGGCCTCTCGGCCCAATCACTGACGTCTCTGGAATACTGGATCATCCGCTTTCGCAGATGATGACAGCTCGGATTCAAATTTAAAACAGCCACGCCGTTCAAACGCAGCTTCGCGATCTCGCCGCGCCTTGCGCGCGAGTTTTACCCTGAATGTCTGCCCTCTTAAGATCAAAGGGCACAGGGAATGCCGGGCGCGCCATGCGCCCGCAGCCTCGCGTGCAAAATAAAAAAGCACACGAGCATAGTCACCACGGTCACACCGGAATCACCCGGCATTCCCCGCGCAATGGTTTTAACGCTTATAACGTGCTCTCCCCGGTGACCGGCTCTTTTGCCACCGTCGCCTCGCGGAATGACTCCCGCGAGATTTGACTCAGCGT
>Ga0210401_10007366_pt1 | contig 11039 bp, 10 predicted proteins | sample IncBWH32MmetaG_FD_150866 | JGI IMG/M metagenome (GOLD analysis project Ga0210401, IMG submission 150866) | Forest soil microbial communities from Barre Woods Harvard Forest LTER site, Petersham, Massachusetts, United States - Inc-BW-H-32-M | ecosystem: Environmental > Terrestrial > Soil >... | reverse complement strand
CGGTCGCTTGTCGAACGCGAATAATGCAGACCACGGCGCCACCTTTGAGTTCACACTGCCGGCATATGCGAAGACGCCGAAGCGTGTCGACATAGCGACGGCGTGACGGCCGGGCGACACACGGAGGACCCACGAGCGAGACGATTTTCCTGATCGACGACGATGTATCGGTCCGGGAAGGGTTGACCGGGCTGATCGAATCGGTGGGCTTGCCTGTGCGGACATTCGCATCCGCGCTGGAATTTCTCGCCCTTAAACCAGTGGAGGCCGAGGGCTGCGTGGTCCTGGATATTAACATGCCTGGGATGAACGGACTGGATTTGCAGCGCGAGATGAACGACTCCGGTATTTCTCTGCCCGTGATATTTCTAACCGGCCATGGCGATATTCCCATGACCGTGCACGCCCTTAAGGCCGGCGCCGTTCATTTCCTCACGAAGCCTGTAAGAGAAAACGAGTTGATGGACGCAATCGGGCAGGCATTGGAAAATGACCGCAAGGCACGTTCCGAGCGCGCGGAAATCCGGAGACTTCGCGAGTGTTACGATTTGCTGGCGCCCCGTGAGCGCCAAGTCATGCGGCTAGTGGTTTCCGGACGGCTCAACAAGCAAATCGCTCATGAGCTTGGCGTCAGCGAGCGAACCATTAAGCTACACCGGGGTCAAGTGATGCGCAAGATGGGCGCTGAGTCTCTGGCTGACCTTGTGAAACAGGCAGAGAAGCTGGGCCCCCTCCGCTTAGGCGCGCGGAACGGTAGTTAGATATCCCAAGTCTCTTCATCTTGGAGATCAGGGTCGTACGCGGAAGACCGAGGCGCCGCGCAGCGCCACTTACTCCGCCGATTATCCCTTCGGTTTCGTCCAGTACTTCCAGGATGTAATCGCGCTCCATTTCGTTGAGAGTGTTTCCGCCTGAATGAGAGCCTTCGAGGTCCCGCTTGCGCTCCAGCCGGGGAACACGCAGGATGCCATCTTCAGATAAGATCACGGCGCGCTCGACTACGTTCTGCAGTTCGCGGACGTTGCCGGGCCAATCGTGTTCCGTCAGCGTCTGCATCGCCTCGCAGGGAATGGTTTGAATCGGCCGTTGCATGCTGGCGGCTGCTTTTCGAACAAAATGCCGGGCCAGAGCCGGTATATCCTCGCGCCTGTCGCGCAACGGAGGCAAGGTGATAGGAAAGACGTTGAGTCGATAGAATAGGTCGCTTCGAAATTTTCGTTCCGCGACGAATTCTGAAAGATTTTTGTTGGTTGCGGCGATCACCCGGACGTCGACGCTCACAGTGCGGGCGCTGCCCAGCCGTTCGAATTCCCGTTCCTGCAAAACCCGCAGAAGCTTAGGCTGAAGGCTAAGCGGGACATCGCCGATCTCATCCAGAAATAGCGTTCCATGATTGGCTGCCTCAAACCGTCCCAAGCGTTGTGCGAGGGCGTTAGTGAATGCGCCCTTTTCGTGACCGAATAGTTCGCTTTCGAGCAAGCCTTCGGGGATCGCCGCGCAATTAAGACAGATGAATGGACCTTCGCGCCGGCGGCTGAACTCGTGAATCAGGCGTGCGAACAGTTCTTTGCCGGTACCGGTCTCTCCGTAGATAACGACGGTGGAATCCGTCGGGGCGACGATGCGCGCCTGCCGCAAGACATCTTGAAGAACCTGGCTCGTTCCCACGATCCCATTTGCGTCTTCGGAGGGATCGGCAGGATCGTGGGCCGCCCCTCTCAGGATCGACAGTCGCTGGTTTGGGACGCGCTCGGAATTAATAGGCACAGCAATGGCGGTAGACATCGTTTACACTCCAAGGTTAATTAAATTCGGTCGAACAGCTTAAGCACGCGATTGTATAATCGCCTTTCGCACAGCTTGCAGCAAAACCTCCGGCTGAAATGGTTTGTACAACACAGCTATCACTCCTGGCTTCGTGGCCCACGTATTCATCTCTGGAGCGGCGTGAGCAGTGATGAAGATCGTAGGAATGGATTGGAGACTTCGCGGCAATTGCGTATACAGATCAACCCCCGACATGCCGGGCAGCCGCACGTCCAGGATCAAGCACGCTAAAGAATCACGATGACCGGCAGCTTGCAGGAACTCCTCGGCGGAGGCAAACAGAGCGGCTTCATATCCAACCGACTCAGCCAGGCCCGCCAGCGACTCCCGGACGGACTCATCGTCATCGACAACTGCAATGATTGGAACTCCCGGCGATTGATTCATGAGTTCTCCCCATCTTGCTCCTTCGGCATCTTCGAACCCTACATATGCTTCTTGCAACATCTTCGCTTTCACCTTCGGCTATTTCTGTAGCCAGGATACGCCAGGCGCAGGGCCCCGGGTAAGCTGTACTTTGGTGCAAAAATAGCCGTCTGTCTGATTTGCTAATGCCATGACACCGGCAGTAGAAATCCAGCCCAAATTCGATTTCCCGGTGCGATCGGGGCTTAGGGACGGGCCGTGTATTCCGGCTTCGGCGCCATTTCGCATCCGCATCCAAGACGTCTGATCGACACTGCGACGCCGATTCGACATACTAATTTGGGCCTCCTTTTTGCGATCCCCTACCGGCACTTCCTTTCGATACAACCACTCTCGCCAGTTTCAGGATGACGTCGGCAAATGGCGAATCGATTGCCACTCCAGGAGCAATTGACCGATTGGGTTGTGGTAAATCCAGAACCATAAAGAACACTGCAGAAAATCAAAGAGGAGATGAAGCGATGAAACGAGCCAGATTATTTGGCATGCTAATACTTTTCGCGGCAGGAATCGGAGCACTGCTCTTATTTCCCCACATTGGAGGCGCACAAACCAGCCGCAGAGGCACACCGGCGCCTCCCTACAATCCGTACCCTCCTGGTATCCTGCCGCCCGACTTAACTTCGGAGATAGCGCGCGTGCGGAGGGAGGTTGCTTCCATCGAGAACGAAGCTCTCGCAGAGTGGGCCGGATTACCGCCTCCGACGTTGACAGGTCAACCACCAACCCTGCAGGGAACGGGACAGAGGGCCAATCAATTACTCGGCAAACTTATGAATTTCGACGAGAATATCTCGCCCTTCAAGAATAGAGCATGTGGTTTCTGCCACATGCCCTACGCTGGCTTTAGTGGACCGATCCCATCGGTCAATCTCACCATGGTCGCGTATCCCGGATCCTATGAATTTAGAGCCGGCAAGCGGACAGCGCAGAGATATACATACGCGCCTTTTTTTCCGGTGCTCAACTACAACGAGACGCAAGGACTTTTCTTTGGCGGAAATTTCTGGGATTCACGCGCCACCGGATACTTGCTAGGAAGTCCCGACGCCGAGCAGGCCCAGCATCCTCCGGTCGACACTCAAGAACACGCGTTGCCTGATACGGCTTGCATCGCCTTCCGGCTTACCACCGCTGCGTACAGACCTCTCTTTGAGACAGTGTGGGGCGCCGGCTCGTTGAACATCAATTTTCCTCAGAATGCTGAGACTATCTGCGACACCCCTGGGGGAGCTTCACAATTCGGCGGTAGCGCGACGCCAATTAATCTAACGCCGGAAGACCGCACCAAGGCCAACAATGTTTTTGATCACTGGGGGAATTCTCTCGATCAGTACGAAGCCTCTCCGGATGTCAGCGCTTTCTCGTCAAAATTCGACGCGTACACGAAGAGCAAATACACGTTGACTGCAGACGAGATGGCGGGGATGGAGTTGTTCAACGGCAAAGGCAATTGCAATTCGTGTCACATCGACGGAAGAGGAACCACATCGACCGTTCTGAACCCAGGCTTCAACCCAGACCACAGCAAGACTGCAGATGTGACGCCGAAGTTCACCTGCTTCGGCTCGGCCAATGAAGGGCTGCCTTTAAATCCGCGGGATGCTATCTATTATCAGAACACACCGGATTTTTTCGGGTTCACAGCCAATCCCGACGGCTTCGGCTTTAGAGATTTAGGGATGGGAAGTTTCCTCAGAGGCGTTGCCGCCCCCAATCCCAACTCAAATTGGACACCATTTGCACCCGCTACCGACGGTCAGTTCCAGGTGTCTTCGGCGCGCAATGTGGCCATGACTCCGTCACAGTGTCCGACCACCGAAGCCGGTTCGACACCTTACTTCCAGAAGGGGTTCTTTCACAATGGCTACATCAAGAGCCTGAAGCAGCTGGTGCATTTCTACAATACGCGTGACGTCTATCCGTTCAATGTCACTTCCGGAAACTGCCCGGCCGGGACGATTGAAAAGGTAAACTGCTGGCCCATGCCCGAGGTCAAGAACAACATCGACATGACGACCGGCAAGCTGGGCTTGACGGACAAGGAAGAGGATCAGATCGTTGCGTTCCTCCAAACACTGACTGACGGATTCACTAGATTTTACCCCGACAGCGATAAGTTTACAGGCACTTGCATGACTTGTAACCCGGCAACGGACCCTGATTGCACGCCTTCGAGGCAAGGCAATCGGAGCCTTATCCAAACTCCGCCACTTCCCGCCTGCGGATCGGACATCTGCGGCGTCTCGCCTGTCCCCAAGCCCCCTATTCCGTAGTCCGGAACGCCTGGGGGTCGGCTGCGGCCCCCAGGCCATTTTTTATGGCATTTCCCGGAGTATTAAACAATAATTCTACTGTGAGGTCTGGAAATGAATAAGCTAATTCTAAAACTCGCAATAACGGCCGCGTCCGGCTCGCTGATCTCCTTCATCCCAATGGCCGCTCAAGTAAGTCCTACTACACACAAAGCCGCGCGCGTACGAATTATCCAGGGGCCTGAGCTTGAACTGGTAAAGGAGTATCTGACGATTATCCGGTGGACGACCAACAATCCCGGGGGCTCGCCCGAGCATTACGGTATCGTGCACTATGGCATGGATCCCAAGAACCTGAGCCAAACCGCGAAATCTCCCATCCGGCTAAACCCGGACCACGCATCTACAATCTTTCGTGTGCGCTTGGAGGACCTTAAGCCGGGGACAACCTACTACTACACGGTCGGCTCCATGGAAGCCAATGGCACGGACGATGGCACGAAGAGCGCTATCAAGCAATTCTCTACGCCCGGTGAGTCGCAGCGAGCGGGCCGGTAAAGTGAGACCTCCTTCGGCATTGCAGCCACGGTTTCACCGTACGCTCTGGATTGACGGCGGGCGGCGTAGACGGAAGGTTGACGCGTATTATGCCAGCACTTGCAGGTTACTCTCTAGTCTAGAAAGAACTATATGTTGGGGGCCTGATCGGCGAATCTCCTGGAACACGAATTGCATATGGAGGGCTGCAATGGGAGCGAACTATGAATCGGAGAGGCGCTTTGGTGACACTGGCCGCGATGGGCGCCGCCGGTAGCCAGACTATGTCTAACGGTATGCTTTATCGGACTTTGGGAAAGACGGGCGAGAAGGTATCGGCGATTGGGCTGGGCGGTTATCACCTCGGACACCCACCCGACCCGGCGGACGCCATCCGGATCGTTCACAGAGCTATCGATCGTGGAATTACATTCATGGACAATTGTTGGGATTATAACGGCGGTGAAAGCGAGCGGCGCATGGGGATAGCGCTGCGGGAAGGCTTACGGCTGAAGGTTTTCCTTATGACTAAGTTTGACGGTCGGACGAAGGATGCTACGGCCCGACAGGTCAATGAGTCATTGCAGCGCCTGCAGACGGACCACATCGATCTTATCCAATATCACGAAAACATCCGCTTGGAAGATCCTGACCGGTTCTTTGCCGTCAACGGCCCGCTCGAGGCACTGATGGAAGCAAAGAAGGCGGGCAAGATTCGCTACATAGGCTTCACCGGCCACAAGGATCCGCTGGTTCACCTCCGGATGCTGGAGGTGGCGGCGCAGCATAAGTTCCATTTTGATACCTGCCAAATGCCGCTTAACGTCATGGATGCGCACTTCCGCAGCTTCGGGCAGATGGTACTTCCAAAGCTGGTGGAACAAGGCATCGGTGTGCTCGGAATGAAATCCATGGGCGACGGCAACGTCCTGAAGAGCGGGCGTGTAACGCCGGTGGAGTGCCTGCACTACGCGCTGAACCTCCCGACATCGGTCGTGATTACCGGCTGTGAAAGCATGGCGATCCTCGATCAGGCGATCGAAGCGGCTCGAACGTTCAAGCCCATGAGTCCAGCGGAAGTATCGGCATTGCTCGCCAAGACCAAGGACGCGGCTTTGACCGGGCAGTTTGAGCCCTTCAAGACCACTCCTCAATTCGACGGCACTGCGCAGAATCCTCAGTGGATGATCTGACGAACTCCGGACTCTAACCTCGTGAGTTTGCGAGCCCCTGCGCGGCTTAAGCCCGCCGCGTCAAAACACCGTTTCTTTCTAATTCCAAGAGCCTTGCCCATTGCGGGCAAGACACTTCTAAGCCGCGGTGGTTTCCTTTTCCAGCAAATACTCTGCGTAAGGTCCCTTGAAATCTTCTATTTCGTGGTTCTCAAAATGCCAGATACGAGTGGCGACTTCGTCCACCACATCGTGGTCATGCGTGACCAGCAAGACGGTGCCGTCGTACTTTTGAAGCGCAATATTCAGGGCGTTGATCGCCTCTAGGTCCAAGTGGTTCGTCGGCTCGTCCAACAGCAGAAAATTCGGTTTCTGGAGCATCAAGCGACAGAGAATAAGACGGGCCGCTTCCCCGCCCGAAAGATTTTCTGTGCGTTTGGTCGCATCCTCTCCGCTGAATAGCATCTGACCTAGGAGGCCGCGCAGCTCCTGCTGGGAAGCCATGGAGTCGAACTCGTGTAGCCAATCCAGCAGTGTAGCGCCCGGCTGAATGGACTCTTTGTGATCCTGCGAGAAATATCCTACGGCCACCTCATGACCCCACGTTACGACGCCGCCGTCAATGGGAAAGTCCCGGTCCGGTGCATCCACGAATCCCGTTGCATTGCTGAGCAGCGATTTTAACAAGGTCGTCTTTCCCGACCCATTGCGGCCCAACAAGGCGATTTTTTCGCCGCGTGCGATCGACGCGCTGAAATTCCGAATCACAGTTTGGCTCTCGTACGATTTTGAAAGCCCTTTCAGTTCCAGGGGATGCCGCCCTGAGGGACGTTTGTTTTCAAACCGTATATAGGGACGCTGGATATTCGATTTCGCAAGGTCCGAAGTCTGCAGCCGCTCCACCTCTTTTTTGCGCGAGGTAGTTTGCGCCGATCTGGTGCCGGCTGAGAACCTAGCGATGAATTCGTTCAACTGAGCGATCTTCTTTTCACGCTGGGCGTTGCCTGCTTCTACGCGCGCGCGGATTTGAGTCTTGGCGAGCACCATGTCGTCATAGGCGCCGCTGTACACAATAATGCTCTGATAGTCTATGTCGGCGGTGTGCGTGCAGACTTCGTTCAAGAAATGCCGGTCGTGGGAAATGACGATCAAGCACCCCGTATAAGCCAGCAGATACCTCTGAAGCCAGTGCACCGAATCGAGGTCCAGGTTATTGGTGGGCTCGTCTAACAGCAGCACACTCGCGTCGCCGAACAGGGCTTGTGCTAACAGCACGCGCATTTTCTGGCCGCCTTGTAGTTCCGACATCTTGCGATCATGCAGCGCTTCACCAATGTCCAGCCCCTGGAGCAAAGTGGCAGCATCGGCTTCCGCTGTGTATCCGCCGTGATCGCCAACGATTCCTTCGAGTTCGCCCAGTCGCACGCCATCCTCGTCGGTCCAATCGTCCGGATGAGCGTAGAGCCTCTCGCGCTCCTCCAACGCTTCCCACAGCGGCGCGTTTCCCATGATCACTGTATCTAGAACACGGCGGAAATCAAACGCGAAATGGTCCTGGCGTAGTATACCGACCTTCTTTGGCCGGGTCACGGAGCCCTTAGCGGGCTCAATTTCACCAGTCAGGATTTTCATGAACGTCGATTTGCCGGATCCATTTGGGCCCGTAACAGCGTAACGCCGCCCTGGTAGGAACGTGGTCGTCACGTCTTCAAAGAGAACGCGTGCACCGAAGCGCATGGAGATATCGTTGACAGAGATCAAAATAGAAGGTACTTCGCAGGGATTCGCGATCGAGCCGACTCAAGAGGAGGCGCTCAATGCGTGACTTGATTATATCGCAATGGTCGACTCCGGTGTCGGCCGGTCGTGAGCTGAATTCCGGTTAGGTATTTTTAGCAGCCATGCTTTTCGAGATGTACTGCTTAGGCCGTTTCGCGTGTTGTCTTTATGCGTGCTGCATCTACTTGGCTTAAGCACGCAACGTAAGCGCCGTGACCCGTCCAACACTGAGGGGCATCCATCCGGAGAGTGGTTGCGTTCAGATACGGTGTTCGAGGCAGCGCGGCCTAGTTTCCTCGAATGAAACTTTGCCGATCAACCCTTAGGACTTCTGGTTTGCGCCGCGCAGGCCCACATCAACGAGTCGGGCGTTAAAACCTAGCGTTATACGGCCAGGTGACCCGACCACGCGATACGTTCATCCCAACTAACCTGAATTAAACCGCCTGCCATCAGAGGTTCTTCAAGAAGCTCGATAACGGTTGTTTCAAGGCCAGCAGCACGAAGTGCTCGTGCCATTTGTGGGGAAAAAGAACTGCTATTAGCGTGCTGGGCGATATTGTGAGCCACGCCACCAAGTACTCGTCGCGTGGCCATGATCATACTTTATCGCTGGATCGTATCCCCAACAACATCCTGTTACTTGGTCGTGTCGTCGGCAAACCAGCCCCTGCCGACTATATCCTATAAGGGGAAAGGGGCCAGCCCTAATTTCTTCCATTGGTCCTGGCCCAGATATCGCAAAAACTCACCGATGCGCGGGTGGGGTCGTTCAGTACGAAGGTGATTTAGTTCAGCGTTATCGCGAGCTTGCCGAGGTAGTGATCGTCGAGGGCGCGTTGGGCGTCGGCCGCTTGCTCGAGAGAGAAAGTCTTCGCCACTTCGATGTCGAAGGGTCCGGACTCTATCAGGCGGTTAATTTGCTCGAACGGAGGATTTTGATATTCCCCGTTATACACCTGCACGGTGATGCCGGGACGATCTTTCTGCGGCAACTCAACACCGTTCGGATAGGCGACTCGTCCACCGCTACGCAACGTTGTTAAACATTTCTCCGCGCCCGCGCCGCCGGCTGTCAGCAACACCGCGTCAATCCCCTTTGGAGCGAACTCGCGCGCGGCGGCCACAATATCTTCTGAATAACCGTCGATGACTTTATCCGCTCTCAATCGTTTCGCGAGGGCAACACCATCCTGGCCCGACGCGACCGCGAGTACGCGTGCGCCCATTCGTTTGGCGAGTTGAACCGCCATGTGACCAATTCCACCACTCGCTCCGAAGATGAGAACCGATTCACCCGGCTTGAGATGAAGCGTGGTTTCAAGGCCCGCGTAAGCGGTTAAGACATCGACCGCCATTGCGCCCGCTTGCGTGGCGGACAATTTTCCCGGAATGCGCGCCGCATTGGTTTCTTTCATAACCACATGCTCCGCATAAAACCCGCCTTTGGGGCTCATGAAACTAATGCCATAGACGCGGTCACCTTTTTTGAAATGGCTTACTTTTTCACCGACGGCCTCGACAGTTCCCGCACCATCTGAGCCGAGAATGATTGGGAATTTGGGGGACATGTTAAACTCCTTGGCAAAACCACCTTCCCGCTCGAAAGGATCCCAGACGCCGACACCGGCGGCCTCCACGCGTACTAGAATTTCGTTTGCATCCAACTCCGGCACAGGAAGCTCGCGAATCTTCATTTCGTTTAAACCGCCAAAGCGATCGATCGCCACCGTCTTCATCGTTTTATTCATGGCTCGATTCATTGAACGTCCTCCTATCGTTAGTCTGACGTTCGGAAAAAGCGAAGGTTACATCCGGAAAGGGGCGATCCGCCTTTCCGGCGACCTTTCTGATCACCGCTATAATCTCTTTGCGGTGTGGACCAGTCTGGTAACTGTTGGTCAATCCACATCTCGCGAAAAATCAACTCGTTTTGACACTCGCAAAATCTGCGGGAGCTACTCCTATCGCCGCTAGTCTTTACATCTGCGCAGTGCGGTGCTTAGATCGTATTTGTCCTTTCTATCGAGCCATGTTGGGATCGAGGACGCGGCCGTAGCGAAGGCACGTCCCTGAAGCGGCACGCCGGCCAACCGCCCAGAACCGCAAGCTATTTTCTGTGCTTCGTGAGTTGTCTGTTACTTTGCTCAGTAACGATCGGCCTGTATCGCGAGCGGCTACCATAATTGACGTACGCGGGCGCGGAACATTTTCATCCTTCGTTGCTGTACGAAGGACCATGTCTTACTCCTGCCGCAGAGCCGCCAGCGGATCAATTCGGGACGCTCGCCTTGCCGGAGCATAGCCAGCGAGAATCGCGGCGCTTAGGAGGACCACACCGGCCAGCGCCAGGGTTCGCGGATCATTGGGCTGAGTGTCGAACAGAAACGATTTGACAAGCCGGGACCCGCTCAACGCGGCAGGCACGCTGATCGCGAGCCCCATGGCGGCCAGTATTAAAACGCGGCGCAGAACCATCCATACCACGGCGCCGCGTTGCGCGCCCAGAGCCATACGGATTCCAATCTCGCCGGCCTGCCGCGCGACGCTGTAGGACATCGTCCCGTAGAGTCCCACGCACGCCGTCAGGAGAGCGAGAACCGCGAAACCCGTGCATAGTTTCGCGAACATGAGTTCCCGGCTGATCGTCCGATCGATTTCCATGGCCTGTGTGACCACGTTTGTGACGGGTATGCGTGAATCTGCCTCCCGCACGATCTCATGCACGCTCTTGACATAGCTCAGCGGATCACCCGCAGTGCGCAGCGCGTAGGTCATTCGGTCCGGAGAAAACTGGCTGACCGCTACGAACACGGTCATTGCACTCTCCTCTTCATTTTTCAGACCACCGTACCGCAGGTTAGCCGACACGCCGACGATTTCGAGAGCGCGCTTCTCGTCCGGGAGCGTGATGCGCCGGCCCACCGGATTCTCGTTCTCGAAGTAAGTTCGCGCCAGCTCCTCGCTGATCACTGCAACCGGACTCGAGCCCGGTTGGTCGCGGTCGTCAATCTCACGCCCGGTCAGGATCGGAATCTGCATC